>LAZR01002341.1_pt1 | contig 11101 bp, 6 predicted proteins | sample 329461 | NCBI WGS metagenome assembly LAZR01 (sample SAMN03002196, study PRJNA259156) | marine sediment metagenome | biome: sea floor; feature: Hydrothermal impacted sediments; material: marine sediment; isolation source: Loki non-amplified sample from Loki's castle hydrothermal vent sediment ...
ATGGTATACCTATACGAAGTTTCAAGTCATTTCGCCAAGCAGCTGACGAAGCTGCCATAAGTCGTATGTATGGTGGTATCCACTATCGCTCTGCCATTGAAGTCGGTGTAAAACAAGGCCGCGATCTCGGCAGTTTTGTCATCAATAAACTCAAGATGAAAGCAGATAAAAGCGTAGCCGCTACTAACTAAATATTGGTTCTACTCTCAAACATGGAATCGCAAAACATGTAGTAATGAATTTGATTCCGACCCCCTTCCAAACCATCAACGAGTAAGAATTGATTTGAGGCAATAGCTATTCAAACATCAAGCAATTATATTATATGAGTAAAAAAATAGGCCTAGTATGTGTGGCCGCACTCTTGATAGGCTTGATCTGGTATCTTTTTCTCAAGCCCCATGATTATGTTGTTAGATTTAAGACAAAGGCACTGCCCGGCACTATTAATCAAACCATCAAATCTTGGAGTAAAAGTATTGAAAATGCTAAATTTTTAGGACAAGAGAATATTTCAAACCTTAGATATCAAATTTCGTTTAAAGATTCGCTTAACACATATCACTGGAAAATACAAGAAGAGAACGATTCTATCTCATTGGTAAAAGTCTACGTTACAGATAAAGACCATAGTCTAGCCCTTCGTATGGCCATACCCTTTTCGGAGACCGATTTCGAAAAGCGAACAAAAAAAACGGTAGCAGCGTTTGCGGAACAGTTGCAAGACCACCTCAAAAATTTCAAGGTCAACATTATTGGAAGAAGCGAAATTCCTGAAAAATATTGTGCCTGTGTTCCGCTGAAGGAGACTCAACTCAACAAAGCATATGGCATGAAGCAATATTACTCCTTATTAAGCAGTACCATGTCAGGCAAAGATATTGTGCTTGATGGGAGCCCTATGTTAGAAGTGGAACATTGGAATTTGCAAAACGATAGTATTTCCTATAATTTTTGCTTTCCTGTCATAGCATCTGCGATTCTTCCGGAAAGAAAAGGTGTTTTTTACAAGAAGATAAAGAGACAACAAGCTATTAGGGCAGTCTACAATGGAAACTATATTACTTCGGACAGGGCGTGGTACGCCCTTCTCGATTATGCCCATAAAAATAATATTGAGGTCGTCGCAAAACCCTTGGAGATTTTCAACACTAACCCTAACTTAGGCGGGAATGCACTTGAATGGGAGGCTGAAGTATATTTGCCTATTAAGGAGTAATCGATTAACTGTCACCTAAATATCCTGGAAATAGAATCAAAACCCGAATCCCAATCCGAACGAAAAACGCAATCCGTCTTCACTATTAAAAAGTGCGACCCGGGCAGAAAGAATATCTGCACCATTTAAGAAGAACCCTCCACCATACGAGGTATGCCAGATATCAGAACGCTCAGAAGGTTGCCAAACCCTTCCGTAATCAAAGCCTCCGTAAATACCCATGGTTACCGGTAACAGTTCGGTACGCACTTCCCGGAGACTAAAACGAATATCTGTACGCTGATCAAATGCTTTTTTCCCGGTAAATCGTTGATTTCGAAATCCGCGTAAGCCATCGAAACCTCCTATACTGGCAGCCTGATAAAATTCATAATCGTCGCCGATGTTGAAATGGGCCTTCCACTTTGAGGCTAATACCAATCGGCCATTAGGTATCAGTTTATAATCCAATGAAAACGAGGGAACGATATAGCCAAAGTTAGCCCCATTGTCCAGATTCGTTTTGTAGCCGACCGATAAGGATGTAGCCATACCCATGGTCGGGAAAGCCTCATTATCGAAATTGGCATAGCTATACTCGGCGTTCAACCCAACGAAAGAATTACTGCTCTCTTCACCATTATCAATATAGAAAGAATTGATAAACCGGTCTTGGGTTTCCTCGACCTCTATTTCCTCATAGATAACACCAGTCTTAAATTCGGCACCCAACGGCCAGCGATATATTAGTGATGGGGCCAGTCGAAACGTCTGCAACCGTACGCGATTGTAATCGAAACCAAGGTCATCGTCAAGATTTTCGGATTCGTTGCCGAAGTCGAAAAAGTTGATGCTGAAATTGGGACTAGTAAACCGAGCTGCCGTCTCGAGGTTCCAGTTCTCAAAAACATGGGCGTACTCTCCGCTATAACCCAATTCAAAACCACTGGTCGCGAAGTAGAAAGCCGCATCGAGTTTGTGCTGTTGGGTAAACGGGTTTTTTCTAAAACCCTTGTAAGTGTACGTATTTTGAAAGCCTATTTTCACACCGTCATCGGGATTGTAGCCAATAGTCGGCAGCAACATATTGCTAGAGTTACGTAGTTCTAATGGTAGATAGGTGTTTGTCTCGTAATCATCCGTAAGACGTACTTTTGCATTCTTGGTCTCTGTAAACGTATTGTCTTTAGACCGATAATCGTAAACGGCGATATTACTACCGTTTTCAAAATCGTAGATGTCATTGTTCTGCCCCCCAATCAATCTTGTTTTTATCGGACTTCGGTTTTCGCCGTTTACCTCGAACCGATCATCGTCATCAAGACCATATACCCAGATTTCTTTGGTATCAGCTTTATCGAATTTCTTCTGAAAGAATAGCTTTTCCTTTTTTCCTTTAATATTACGAAACACCTTAATTTCAGTTTGATTTGAATTTAGAACATTGATTTCGAACCAATCATCCTTATCGGTACCGATGACCACGGCATACTTGTTCAACACCCTATAATAAGTCTTGGCGGTTTTTTCCAGGTCGGCCAATCGCGACACTAATTTTCTCTTAATTTCTGGGATGGTTTCATCCTGCACCTCTTCGGGCATGGTGGACAAGGCCTTGTCAATGGCTTCATCGGTCAAATTTTCTCGGATAAAACGTGCCTGCTCTTCCCAATCTTCGAGTGTGGTCTCTGTAAGCAAAGCCATGTCGAGCACATAGGTCTTCGGTGAAGAATTGAATCCTTTTACGTTGCGTATTTCATCATTGAAACCCTCCATGAGCCGTAATGCGGGAACGACCCGGGTAGCAAATCGCATCAAAAAACCATCGCCATGTTTCGAAAAAGCCATATCCCGATCACGGGGTACCGGCTTATATAATATTTTACCGGACTCCTTATCCTTAAACTCCGCCCAACGCCATTGGTCTACATGGCGATCCCAATCGCCAATGGCCATATCGAAAAGACGCGCGCGCAGGTATAACTTTGTATCGACATCATATTTCTCGTCATCGCGCAGGTCTTCTAACATAGTATCGGTACTTTTCAGGTCGTCGGAATACCCAAAACTTTTTAGATTACCATGCCCATCACCGGCATGTTCTTCCAATAGATACAGTTCATTACCAAAGTCTTCGTTAAAATCTTCCAAGGCAGGTTGTTTCGGAATGTAATACAATTTCGGATTCGTGTGGTAAAGCCCGATGGCGTCCGATAGTTCACCCATGGCCAAAGCGGCATAGGGGTGTGAGCCAGTGTAGAAATCTAGTAAAAGTTTCTCGGTAAAGGTATCATCGAAATCACCTATAACAAATTTGTTCTGAAAAGCCATGGCTTGTAGATACAGCTCGGCATCCTTTTTTAGGGCACGCATGACGTATTCGCTACCGTTCTTAGCTACCAGTCGTAATGATTTTGACTGATGGCCGCCACCCGTATGTAATGGTTTCAAACCTCCCATAAGCGTATCAAGTAGAACAGTAGGTGCAGTTACCTCGGTCGCATAATATTTCCTGTAACGATTGCCCCATAGCCATTTGAAAAAACGGCTCCTCTTTATTTCTTCTTTGGAGTAGATGTTCGCTTTGGCTGTCGCGGGAAAGGTATTGGGAAACTTTTCTTCATAAATGTTACTTTTTGGAGGCAATACCTCTGTGGTGAACATAAAATCTTCTTTCGCATCGTCTTCCTCGTTTACAGCGAAAAAGTCGACTTGCGCCGATCCATCCGAGTAAACTTCCAGAATGGCATAGCCCCTTCTTCCAGTAGAGAACTGGGTTCCGTTCAACAGACGGGTGCCGTCCATTTTCGAACCTGCGCCGCTTACAATTTGCGGAGTATTGTCTTCTACGATATACTGTAAGGCATGCTCGTGACCTGAAGCCAAAATTAAATTTTCGGAATATTGGGCCAAGGTGATAAGCCTTTTTTTCATCTCGATATACCGACGGTTCTGTTGGTCTTCGCTAGAAGCTCCGGTCGTTTTACGTAAAATGTTTATTAAGGTACCCAGTACAGGAACAGGTCCAATATTTCCCTTAGGATAAAAATTCTTCCTAAAGGTAAACTGGCCACCGTGCTGACCATAAGTGAACATAGGGTGGTGCATGGCAATAATGGTAGTACGTTGACGATTGTTTTTGATGGCATCCTCGAGCTCAAGCCAAAATCTATTTCGGCTTTTGATATCACAATGATTGTTAATATCGGGCCGCTTGTTCCAATTGGTCAAGTACCATTCCGTATCGAGGACAATAATGGCGATGTCGTCATTGACCTCGATAGTTTTAATAGGACATCCGTCTTCCGGAAAAAAAACCTCTTCGCTGTTAAGGGCTTTCTGAATATACTCTTGTTGTCGTTTGAGACCAACTAAGCCTTCTGTGTACCAATCGTGGTTACCTGGAATGAAGAAGGGTTTGCCTTTAAAATTCTCCAAAGTCTTTAATTGGGCATCGATATCGTTTTTTGCGCGGCGATACGATTCGGTAGAATCTTTAGGGTCAGGCATACCCGCGGGATAAATATTGTCGCCCAGAAAAATGGCTGTACTGTTCGCATCGGCACTGTCAAGTTTTTTCTTGAAGAGTTTGAGGGCATCTTTCATCCCTCCCATCGGAGATTGACCTGCATCACCTACTAGATAAACGGTATGGGAGACCTCTTTTTTCGTAGGGGTATCGACCTTGATCGCACCTTCAGCGTACTTGGCTTTATACGTGGCACAGCCCGTAAAAAATAATAGTATCCATAGAAAAATAAATAGTTTTTGTTTCATGATACGCTCCAACATCTAAATTTTGTAATTTGGGATATTATTAAATGTGAACCCCTATTAAGCACGTCGATTAAACTTAGTGTATGTCCGACCTTATTGAAAAGACCGAAGAATTTGTTACCAACCTGTTGTCCAAAGAACTAGATCCTAACTATCTATACCATAATCTTAGGCATACCCAAAGGGTTGTCAAAAGTACTAAAGAATTGTTTGACCATTACCTTCTAAAGGATATTGAGAAAGAAGAATTGGCCTTGGCGGCTTGGTTACACGATACCGGATATACCCAAGGCCATGAAAACCATGAAGCCGCGAGTTGTGAAGTTGCCGAAGAATTTTTGGGAAAACAAGGTTGCGACGAAACGAGAATTAAAAAAATTAAAAGCCTAATCATGGCTACCCTAAGGGATTATGAGCCCCAAAATCTACAGGAAGAAATCATTCGTGATGCCGATGCCTCGCATTTTGGGTCTGATAGTTATGTAGAAACGTCGGATCTCTTGCGGGAAGAACTTTCAAAACTGGGTATCGCTGAATACACCCCGGGTGAATGGCGCGAGATGAATATCGAAATGTTTCGTACCGAACATCGTTTTTACACTCAATATGCGCAAGACCAATGGCAAGAGGGAAAGGACGATAATTTGCAGAGCCTGGTCAAAACCAAGCAAAAAATAGCGAAAAGGGCGAAGCGTGAAGAAATGAAGGCCCGCTACAAGAATAAATATAAAGACCAGAGCCCAGAACGCGCTATACAGACCATGTACCGCACAAGCATGCGTAACCATTTAAAATTAAGCGATATTGCAGATACAAAAGCGAATATTTTACTTTCAGTAAATGCTATTATTATATCATTAGTTTTGGCCAACCTAATTCCAAAACTAGACAACCCATCCAATGACTATCTAATTTATCCCGCCGCTATTTTCGTGCTGTTCAGCATCACTTCAATGATTATGTCGGTGGCGGCAACGCGACCCAACGTTACTGGTGGCGAATTCACAAAGGATGACGTCAAGGCAAAAAAAGTCAACCTTATCTTTTTTGGTAATTTCCACAAGATGAAGGTGGAAGATTATGAATGGGCAATGCAGGAACTAGTCAAAGATCAAGGCTACATTTATGATACGATGTCGAAGGATCTTTATTATTTGGGTGTCGTACTGAACCGTAAATATGCACTTTTACGCTGGACCTATACCATATTCATGATAGGCATGGTACTTTCCGTAATCGCATTTTTTGTGGCACTTAAGTTTTACGGTCCCGAGCGAATTATCGAATTACCTACTTAAAAAAATTCGGATGAAACCTTAGGTTGAAGTTAACTGCATCATCGTAAATACAAATGAAATTAAGTGCTCCCTGACAAATAATTCGAAAGCTTGGCACAGAATTTAACAATGTAACAATTATGTTACTAACCTTACATTGTAAAAGAGAGTAAACATTACTACCGTTTACTCGATACCGAAACTCGAATATATTCTGATTGTTGATTGGCAAGCCTAAGCGGTTATTCTTTCAATGTGGCCATAAGGTCTTTGTAAGTATATGTTTTTTGTGAAGCCGTATCTTCATTGGATTGGTAGAGTATATCCGCACGAATTGCTTTTAACCCGGCAACACCTTGTAAACCTTCAAGTTCTATAATTTCTACCTTACCAGTGAAATATCCCTTTGATTTCAGAAATTTAATATAGCGCAGATATTCTAGCTCGTCTTTTTTCTGGGAGTACACAATAACCATTTTCCCCGGCTGTGTAAGTCGTTCATCGGTACCTTTTACAAATGATTTATCAATACGTTTCTTAATTATTTCGTACCGTGCATTATAGGTACCATCAACATCAAACCGCTTTTCGTCCATTCTAAAACGAATAGAAAGTGAAGTGTTATATACTAAAATAAGCGATGCTACATCTAAAGGTACTTGTAACTTGGGCTTGAGCTTATAGTGCTCATTTTCCATCTCGCACATAACCTGCATCTGCCACAATCGTAGATTATTTAAATAAATCTCGTTAAAGCTATCATCATCGACAATCGATTTACCGATGTACATATTATGTTCAACGCCATCCGTCTTGTATCTTTCAAAATAATGTGGAAACATTGCCTGTGCAACTTCCTGTTTTTTATCAATTAAAGCTGCTAATTTTTTATTGACCAACATCACGCTCTCGTCATAATTTCTGCGATGGTCGTAATAAGAATTGGTACCCATATCGATTGAGGCCTCATAGGCAACTACCGCATCTTTAAAACCGCCGTTCGACTTTTTAAAATGATCAAAAACTGGATGAATCTCGTTCTGTACAAAATTGAAGATACCTTGTTCACTATTGGTATCAAGGTTTTCTTTTATATCCTCGATATGGTTGTTTACCCTGAACATCAGCTCTTCATATACGGTAAGCCTAGTTTTGTTACACACGGCCATTAGTATGCTATTAATCTCTGATAATTGTATCATGAGGTCGCGTTGCACAGCTAGGTTTCTGGCACGAGAAGAATCTTTTATATCTATTTGCCCATAAAGGGGATAGACATCCTTAAAAACGATTTCAGCAAAGGTAGGCTGACCACCCTCTAATTCTTCCTTAAAAAAAAGTTGAGCCTCTTCTTCGAAGCGCCAGTGAACGGATTCGTGTACCGATGTACATTCATTCTGAATAATAGCATCAATCCGATTTTCTTCTTCTGCCTTTGAACGGATAATTGCTGAAACGATAAAGGGCATAACAGTATCTAACTTATTGGCGTTTACGCTGTTCAAACTGTTTGCTTCGGTAGATACAAGCTCTAAAACCCCTAACAATCTACCATTATCTGCTATAGGGGCAAAAATGGCACTTTTAAACCCCTGATCCTTTAGATTTTTGTAAGGTTGTATTCCCTCTGATTTTTTGAAATATCTATCCACATCTGAGATGGCGAAGTAATTATTGTCGTTCAGTAGTTTTATGTACGCTTTTTGGCAAAGCGCCTCTAAGCAAGGTTGGGCATTTTTCTCTTGCAAGATGAAACTCTTCATGCCAGTACCATATGTACGTTCGAACCTGTTTTTCTTCTCATTATACGCCACAAACCCAGCTTGTATCGTCGATAAATTGAAAAAGGACTTAAAGGTCTCCAACAGGTTTTCCATGAAATTCTGACTATCTCGACGGTTATTGGAGATAAGGCTAGATTTTATTTCGGATATAGAATGTTCAACGGTTATATCGAACATATTTGATATTACAAATCCCTTGGCAATAAAGCTGTGGGGCGGGAATTTCTCTTTCCAAAGCCTCACATCGTCGAAATTATCCAAAAGTTCGTCAATATCTGTCTGTGTTAATACCTTGGATTTTTCCGTAGGAAGTATTTCCATAAAATCGGCATTATAGAGAATCCGGTAATGCCGCATAACCCCGTTCGCATCTGGAATATCATAGAAAAGGGGGCGTTTAAAATCAAATTTAAATCCGTAATGGGTATTCAATATGACCGTGCAAGCAACAATGTACATTTGGCCTGCAGGCATATTGCGCAACTCGGGAGTAAAGCTTTCCCCTCCGGCATTTAAAAGTATATTCTTGAACCTTGCCGAAGCGTTGAAAATGATATCGTCGAAAGGAAGGGATGCCGCTTTTATTTCGTTATCGGTAAGTACATTTGGAAACACATCATGAAGTATATTTTTAATTACTTCCTTGTGTTCCTCTAACAGGGCATCATCGCCAAAGCCATCGCGAAGTTCAGGGTATGGGGCTTGCGCCTTAAGAATACGTTTAGCCTTATTTGCTAAAAAAACATCTTCACTTTGAGCCATGGCATCGTACTGCCGCAACAATTTGTCAAAGCTGATCAGCTGGACTAAAGGAGAATCCTTTTCGTTTGTAGATATCATAGCTTTTCTAAGTCGTAAAAATTAATCTAAAGTTACAAAAGAAAATAGTAAGGTATCTTATAATGGATGGCCGACCTAAAACTTCGGTATTTGACTTGCCCCTCTCCTACTCGCAATTTGTTGCAAGTAATTCAGCTCATAATGTCTATCATTAAAATCAACTTTTATACGAGCTCAATATTACGTATCAACTTCAAATTATTAGATGGTGGTGACCCAAAATTTCTAAGAATTGATGGCAGTTGGCTCGCAAAGTCCAAGATACCATAATTGAATATTATTTTTAATAACACTTCAAACCTATAATAACGACACCATGGTTCATATGGCCATAACATTTGCTTTAGTACCTTAGCATTTCCGATAAATAGTGAAAATGTCTTCGAACTTCCGCTTGTCGCGTGCTTTTAAAAATGCTAAAAGAATAGCTTTTGATGACAGCTCGAAATTCATTCTCTTTAGTGATTGTCATAGAGGGGATAATAGTTTTGCAGATGATTTCGCCAACAATCGCAATATCTACTATCATGCTCTCAATTTTTACTATAAAGAGGGCTTTCAATACTTTGAGCTGGGCGATGGTGACGAACTCTGGGAAAATGTCCACTTTGAATCGATCTTCGAGGCTCATAAAGATGTGTACGGACTCTTAAAGAAATTCCACCTAGATCGAAAATTACACATGATTTGGGGTAACCATGACATGGTATATAAAGATCCCAAATATGTCGATGAGCATCTCAGTAGATACTTCGAACCCATAGATGGGGAATCAAAGGAATTATTTGAAGGTATTACGTATAATGAGGCTATCCTTTTAACGCATCAAGAAACACAACAAGAAATTTTTCTGACACATGGCCATCAAGGTGATTGGTGGAACTATACATTCTGGCGATGGAGCCGTTTTCTGGTACGTATACTTTGGAAACCACTTCAGATTTGGGGTATCGCAGACCCTACGAGTCCCGCAAAGAATTATACCGAACTCATTAAGATTGAAAGACGTATTAAAAAATGGATATTAAAGAACGACCTTTTGATTACGGTTGTAGGCCACACCCATCGCCCCCGGTTTCCTGAACCGGGCGATATTCCCTTTTTTAATGATGGCAGTTGTGTGCACCCCAGAAGTATTACAGGAATAGAAATTGAAGCTGGCAAAATATCATTAATAAAATGGCATATCGCCACTACGGAAGATGGAACGTTGCGGGTAGTTCGCGTACTGTTGGAAGGCCCTCAAAAGCTCATTGACTACAAAAAGGCTAAAAGCTAAAACAGATAGTAATCTTCTTAAGTTCAATCCTTCAAAAACATCTAAGAATTGTAGTATATGTATGTTTTGTTTGAGCTTGAAGGATGTGAAAATATTTGATATGCATCTAATTAGCATAACAATTTAATATTCCAGATTTCCAATTTTTTCACCAAAGCTTTCTGACATAAAAGTACATTTAAATCGAGTTCGCCCTATTCAGATTGACAACTTTCAAATCTTCAAGGTCCATTTCCGGTAAATTGCATACTGTCTTGAGAAACGCTAATAGTCAAGACGAAATTCAATATTCAAGCATTCCGTCGAAGATGTACACTAGCTTAATGTCAGTAGCCTTAGTTTTCTAAATTCGATTTTCTAACCAATTTGAGCCTTGAGATCGGTTAGGCTGGCCCTGGCCTTAAATAAATACGTTCCAAAAAATAATTACAGTGTCCGACAACCGTTCCTTCCTAAGGAATGTAAAAGAGACCACACCTGACTATAATTATGTTTTAAGAAGAAAATCTACTTGCACTGGTACTTTAGCAAGAAAATCAAACACAATACCGTCAAATTATTTCTTTCTGCTTACGAAGATATTGGTTTTCATATCTTACCCTAAAAACAGAAAAATGATTACTTTATATGAGTTTTAAAATATTTCTTCGCAGTTTTGGCGTTCTTGCCATCCTCTTAACCTTATTCCCGTTTATACCGGTAGACCATTGGTCAATACGTATTTTCGACTTTCCGCATTTGCAATTAACCTTGCTAACGCTGATTGCCTTACTAACCTATTTTCTAAGGTTTGATTTGAGAAATGCACCGGATTATCTTTTTGTCGCAGCTCTTACCGGCTGTTTTCTTTTTCAAAGCTATAAAATCTATCCATATACCGCATTTGCAAATCATGAAGTACTTAATGCGTCCGTAAATGCTTCGAAGAGTTTACGTATTTATACAG
>LAZR01002342.1_pt1 | contig 11080 bp, 10 predicted proteins | sample 329461 | NCBI WGS metagenome assembly LAZR01 (sample SAMN03002196, study PRJNA259156) | marine sediment metagenome | biome: sea floor; feature: Hydrothermal impacted sediments; material: marine sediment; isolation source: Loki non-amplified sample from Loki's castle hydrothermal vent sediment ...
GGATGTCAATGTCAATTTCAATATAATGACTAACGATGCCAGTGGATTTAGCGCATTGCTTGTCAGGGAAAAGAATACTATCCAGGGCATAATAGCCGAAGCTATGAGGTCAAATAGGGATTTCCGCAAGGTAATGGCATGAGGTAATACCATAGGCCTATCTGGGCTGTCAACGTTCACCCAGGGCTGGCTAATGAGTTATTTAGGGGTATATAATGACCGATTACACCGAATTATCAGTAAGTGACGAGGGGACAGCCGTAGAAACCTTTACCTGGACACCGGACTATGTAGTACCGGTCAAGGAACGGTTCGATAGCAGGGTGCAGCCGTTTGAGGATGGCTATGCCCAGACGTTCCCAAAGTTCAGTAAGACAAGGCGGTCATGGTCGTTGCGGTTTATGAACAGAACCGAGGCTGAGAAGAACGCAATCGAAGCTTTCTTTGAGGCCAGGGTAGGCGCGGAAGAAGCGTTTTACTGGACACCGATAGACGAATCATCTGCGTCAAAGGTATGTTTTGAAAAGAGTTCGATAAAAAGCACGAAGGTGAATCCAGATATATATCGAATAAGTCTTACGATTGAAGAACTTTATTAGTATAATAATAAGGAAATCTAAATGAAAACTATTTCGAGTGCGTTAATCAAGCAGAAGAATAAACTGCATACGGATAAAGCTTGGGCGCATCTTTTTCTGATTCAGGTTACATCAACCGAGGCATTATACTTAACCAACCATTCAGAACAGATAGCATACAATAGCCATCTTTATAAACCATTCCCCGTATCGGTTGGTGACATTACTGAGGATAGTAAGGGCAACCTGTCGTCCATTCCATTGACGGTATCAAATATTAACCGGATGATGATGGCCTACATGGAAACTAACGATGCTTTACTGGGTAACGAAGTAAAGATGTACTTGGTTAATAAGGTTGATACATCGGTGGTTATTAACTTAGGAACTTATGAGATACTTGAAGCATCGGCTGACCACAATGTAGCCAGTTTTGTCTTAGGCCATTATAACTTTTTCGCATTGAATTTTCCAAGAAACAGGTTTATCCGAAGCCGGTGTAGATGGGTTTATAAAAGTACCCAGTGTATGTACGATGCTGCTATAGCAGCTTGTGATAAGACCATCGAGGGAACTAACGGCTGTGATAAGCATAATGATGGTACGTTAGGCACAGCCCAAAAGGAACGGTTCGGTGGTTTCCCAGGCATCCCCGCAGGACATTTAAGGTTAAATTAATATGATAGAATACACAGACTTAATAGGGACACCGTTCAAACACAAAGGCAGAACACTTGAGGGGTTTGATTGTTTTGGTTTAGTACTATATGTATTGCGAAGGCAGGGCAAGCAAGTTGACGACCCCGTACCGGATTACCCTAAGAACTGGAAGGATGATAAGACCCATAATTATTTCTTAGAGCATTACCACAAACAGTGGGAACGGATTGATAAGCCGGAAATACTCGATGTAGTTTTATTTGGGAAGGAAAAAGATTTCCCTACCCACATTGGTATATTAGTTGAGACGGATAAAGTATTGCATATATCCGAAAAACACAGGACGATAATAAGCAGGCTGTCTTATATTAAAAAGGCCGTCTACGGTTATTACCGGTTCATAGGAAGCTGATGATTATTATACGAACCATTAGTAATATTATCGACATGACTGGTCGCGAGACCTTTAAGGTTAAAAAGACCGAGAAGGGAAGTTTATCTGATTACACACCAGCCAAATTTGTTATCTATAAACAAGATAGAATAAGAGTTATTTATAACGGCAAGGCAATCCCACCGTCATACCGTAAACACATTAAACCAAAAGACAATAGTGAAATCATTTTCGCATTAGAATTACGAGACCCAGTAACGGCATTTATTTGGACAGTTATCAAATGGGCTGCCATCAGTTACGCGGTTGGCAAGGTAACCAACTTCTTGATAGGCGCGCCGGAACAAGAATCAATCCCTATGTATTCCAGTGCGGGGGATTCAGTTGTCTACGGATGGGACGGCATTAAGAACACGTCAAGAAACGGGCAGGTAATTGCGGTGGTCTACGGTGAGCATAAGGTCGGCGGTCAGATTATCAGGATGTTTAACCGTTCACCTGGAAGCGGGAAGAGTGAATTGAGTATGCTGATTGCCTTGTCAGAGGGTGAGGTAAATAGCATAACTGGCTTGGCTGGCTCAACCTTCACGGTCACCATAGCCAGCCCAGGGGTAATCTCATTGACCGGTCACGGATTAAGTATCGGGGATAGTTTCTACGTCACCACCACAGGGGCATTGCCAACTAACATGAGTGCCGATACTCTTTACTATGTAATCACTGCCGGTTACGGGGCTAATACGTTCCAATTCGCAGCAATGGTGGGTGGTACTGCAATCAATACTTCAGGCAGTCAAAGTGGGGTTCATACCCTACGTAAAGACATTTTAGAAAGTAGTAATATCCCTTCCGACATAAAGATTAACAATAATGCTGCTTCAAGTTATAACGGGGTAAAAGTTTATACCAGACCAGGAACTAACACGCAGCCTAAGATAGAAGCGTTCAGGGATATTACCAGTAACTATGTTAAGAACCTTACCTTGGCTTATGACACACCGGTTTCGTTTAATACGGCAGGCAGTATAAAAGCATACGAATTAAATATCCTATTCTGGGAAGGTTTATTTGTTAGGGGTGCTGGGCCAGCTCTCCCTTTGAGGGACAGAGCGGTGTCTGTGGCATTTTCTATCAGACATAAAAAGTCTGGCGGTAGCTGGTCAACACCAGAGACGTTTACAGTTACAGAGTATACTTACGCACCAATCACAAAAACTTACCGTAAAGACGGATTAGAACTTGGTGTTTATGAAATAGAAATAACCCGCACTACGAGGGATGACGCTTGGCTGAATGCTAATATGACTTATGGTACTCATTGGGGCAATACGCTATATGGTAATCATTATTCAGCAACAAAACTATATGACGAAAACGAGGTTGCTTATGACGATTTAATTTATCCTAACGTGGCCTTGTTAGGTATCAAGGCCATGGCCACAGACCAGCTATCCGGTGGTACACCGATTATTACCAGTAAGATAAAGGGCAAGAAAGTAGACGTATGGAATGAGGACGAACCCGCTACCTTTACCAATCAGTGGACTGACAATCCCGCCTGGTGTCTTTTAGATTTATTACTTAGCAGCCGGTACGGGCTTGGTGAGTATATAAGCGTAGACGATATAGACTTGCAATCGTTCCAGGACTGGGCTGATTATTGTGACGGGTTGGTAAAAGATGGTGATGTAGGTTCAACGTTCACGGTTACTATAGCCAGCCCAGGGGTAATCTCGTTGACCGGTCACGGATTAAGTATAGGTGATGCGTTTATTGCAGAGACCACCGGCGCGTTGCCAACCGGAATGGTAGTTGATACTCTTTACTATGTAATCACTGCGGGCTACGGGGCTAATGCATTTCAGTTTTCGGCAACGGCGGGTGGTGCTGCGATTAATATCACGGGTAGCCAGAGCGGAACGCATACACTTTTTAAGACACATAAGCGTTGTCTGCTTGATATGGTTTTTGATGGTACTAAAAAGTCATGGGATGCAGCCAATGATATATGTGCCACGGCCAGGGCGGTATTAATCAAGACAGGCAAGACAATCAAGATAAAGGTTGAGCAGGCTGGCTCACCCGTTCAGATGTTTACCATGGGCAATATCATCAAGGACTCATTCAAGATTCATTATCTATCATTAAAAGACCGTCCCAACTTTATGGGACTCCAATTCCTTAACAGGGATAATAATTATGAACAGGATATTATTGCCATTGAAGACCCTGCTGCTTTCGCTGCTGGCGAAGATTTCAGAAAAGAAACGGCTTCTTTATACGGCATAACCAGACCGGCTCAAACTTATCGTGAAGCCACGTTCCGTCTTAATGTCCAGCGATATTTGAAAAAGATAATTGATTTCGAGGTGGGCATAGATGGTATTGCCTGTGAGGTAGGGGATATAATAAACTTCCAGCATGATGTTCCGCAGTGGGGTTATGGCGGGCGGGTAGTTTCGGCCACGGCTTCAACCGTCAAGTTAGACAAGCCAGTTACCATAGCTGCCGGAACTTATAAAGTCAGGGTTCATTTGGACGATGACACAGAAGAAGAAAAGACCGTTACCGATGGGGCGGGTACTTATACAACCCTGAACATAAGCGGGTCATGGACAAAGATACCAAAGCAATACGATGTCTTTGCCTTTGGCAAGGAAAATATTTTAGTCAAGCCACATAGGATAACCGAGATTACCAGCGTCAACGACCTGACGCGTAAGATAAGCGCCTTAGAATATAACGCTTCTGTTTATGATGATGACTTCGGTGACATAGAAAGTCTGACATATACGGATTTACCTGACCCCAGCAAATTTCCTGATGACGTTACCGATTTAACTTTGACCGAAGGATTAATAGCAGAACAGGATGGTAGTTATAAACATACCGTTGAGGTTTCTTTTACCCTGCCACAGACTAATTTTACCCAGGCTAATATTTGGTTGAAGGTTGTGGGGTTGGATTACTGGCAATATATGGGGTCAACCAAGATAGGCCATTTCTCTATACAAGAAAACATGGGTTTTAACATGACTTATGAAATAGCCGTGGCCAGCGTTTCGATTTACAATACGCATAAGGCTGCTGGGGATGCGCCATCTGATACTATTACTATGGTGGGACAGGGATTTAGGCCAGATGACGTTACCAACTTAGATTTGGTTAGGGTGGGGGATTCCATATACCTGACCTGGGATGCAGTCGAGACCAATATTGATTTAAAGGGATACGAATTACGGGTAGGCGCTTCATGGGGAACGGCTCTTATTGTCGGAACTAACATTACCGAACGTAGGTTCTCGACCACCAACTTTGCCCCAGGTATTCAGACCTTTATGGTTAAGGCGATAAACAATGCTGGATTGTATTCTGAAAACGCAGCGTTATATCTCGTAACCGTTGACCCACGTATTAACGATAACGTGGTGCTTACTCGTAATGAGGAAACAGAAGGCTATCCTGGAACTAAAACAAACATGACCGTTAATGGTGATGGTGATTTGGAACTTGATGCCGGACAGGTTACAGGCAGTTATATAACACCATCCATTGACATAGGTGACAAGCTGGAGTCCCGTGTTCATTTAGATTTTGAAGCATATCAACTTGATAAAGTTCTTACATGGGCTGCTGCTACCTATGCTTGGAGTTCTGTATGGGCAACTACCAGAACTATTGCTGGTACTGGTGAATCATTGGAAATTACCCAAACCGTTGAGGTTGCCTTTTCCGATAATGATGTGGATTGGACTGACTGGGCAGCTTTCGTGGTCGGCGAATATTCATTCAGATATATAAGATTCAGAATTAGCGTGACTACTACGTCAACGGATTATGGGTATCTGATTGACAAGATGATAATTACTATTGACGTGCCGGACGTATTCGATTCGGATAAGGACGTTGCCATAACTTCCGCACCGAAGGCTATATTATTCAGCGACCATAGTAAAACGTTCTTAATTATTCCAGCCATAGCCATAGGGATTCAGAACGCAGCCACGGGTGATTATTATACTATAACTAATAAGTCCGTAACTGGATTTACTATTGAAGTTTTTGACAGCACGGATACATCTAAAAATGCAGTTTTGGATTGGGTTGTACGCGGGTATTAAAGGAAGGAAGGCTTTATGTTGAAACCAGTATTAACGAACATTTCTATTGCGGATAAATCGTATCTCAAAGGGGATATGCGTAAACAGTATGATGCCATAGTGATAATGTCGGACACGATTAAGACGGAAGAATTACCCAAAGGGACTTGGCTGCCATTATTACTACGGTATAAAGTGGGTATGCAAGAGCAATGGTCTGATAAAGTACAGAGGAACGTATGCGATTTCCTGTCCTCACAGTTCGAGGGAACTTTAATTAGCGGTAAAAAGATTCTTGTCGTTTCTGATGGTGGCAATTCCAGGTGTGTGGCTGCCGTAGTCAGGTTGTTAATCAACCTTGGCTTTGATAAATCCGGTGCGCTTAAACTGGTAAAAGAGAAAACCGGATTAACACCGGCCATTACAATCACTAAAAACTTTCCCAAGCTGGATGAAAAGCGTATGCCTTTTATTGCCAAGTGCATATTCGGCAAGGTTAAAGCATTGACGGCAGCCCGAACTACTATCAAGAAATTCGGATTGACAGATGCCGAGATAGATAAAGTGCCTGAACTAACCCCAGAAGAAATAGAGAGAGAGGCTTAAAATGTCCCAAACGTATAATGATATTGCAGCCGGTGATTTAATATCGGCAAGTCGCACGACAATATTAGCCAGAGACGAGGCTTCGGCTACATGGTTTTTAGGGGCAGCCGAACCATCTTCCATGGCAGCGGGAAGACCGTGGATTGACACAGGCAATACATTGGTCAAGGTTCGCAATGCAACTAATACGGCATGGATTACCATAGGAACTTTTACCACCGGCTTGGGACACGCATTGTTAGCTGGTTTTACAATGACAGGTGATATACTTCTGGCTAACGACCCGACCAATGCATTGCATCCATCTACTAAACAATACACGGATGCCCGTGCAGTTACTAATAAAGGCAAGAGGTGGATTACCGGTGATGATGTTATTACCTTTGGTACGTCTCATGCTGATAATAATTACCGATGGGTGGCGACCCTGGTTTCAAGTCCGATGGGTGGGGTGACAACCCGTAACAATAAGCATACTTATCCGATGCCGATATATCTCAAGAATGAGGATGCTGACCGTGGCTTGGTTAGGATAAATGGTGGGTTTGGGTTTACTGCTTGTGGTAATGACGGCGCACATACGGACGAAGTAGACCGATTCGATGACATAACCAATACTCAAACGGTGCGTGCAGTTGCTACTTCCAGACAAGAACCAACAGGGTATTCGCTAAATGGATTTGGTTTCACTTCGTGTGGATTTATAGGTGCTAATACAGGCGTAACGCAACGTTTTGATGATGCAGTCAACACCCATACAGCACGGTTAGCTGCTACCGCCAGAATATCCCCAGCAGGATATTCTTTAGTTGGCAAGGGGTTTACTTCTTGCGGTAATACTGGTGGAGTGTCAGGGGAAACCCAAAGGTTCGATGACGTAGCCAATACTCATACGGCAAGATTAGCTGCTACTGCCAGAGAAGAATCAACCGGATATGGCATGAATAATTATGGATTTACTTCTTGTGGTCTTGATGGCACACCTACAGACGAAGTAGAACGATTTGATGACGATGCTAATACCCATACAGCACGATTGGCTGCTACAGCCAGGTATAGTTTAACAGGTTATTCTTTGAAGGGTAAAGGGTTTACTGCTTGTGGTAATGATGGGGGTGGTAATACAGGCATAACCCAAAGGTTCGATGACGCAGCTAACACCCATACCGCCAGGCTTGCTGCTATCGCCAGACGGCTTCTTGCTGGATATTCTTTGAATGGATTCGGCTTTACTTCTGGTGGCTGGATAGCAGCGATAACAGGCGTAACCCAAAGATTTGACGATGATGCCAACACACATACGGCCAGGACAGCCATTGTTGCCAGACGTGGTTTAGCAGGCTTTGCCACCAACGCCTATTTCGTAAACTATGTTTCTTATAATGATTAAATAATATGGCACAAGACTTTGATAGTATTCCAGCAACAACCTTGTTGTCCGATGTCAGGCAGAAAATCCTGAATCGGGATGATGCCCATGCGACTTGGTTCTTAGGGGCAGCCGAACCGACAACCATGTATGCCGGTATGCCGTGGGTTGATACTGGTAATACCTTAATCAAGTTGCGTAACGAAGCTAACACGGCATGGTATACACTGGGTAGTTTTGCAGCCGAGTTGGCTATGCTTCAATTAACCGGTGGTAATATGGCGGGTGACATACTATTGCAGGGTAACCCGACCAACATATTACATCCGTCAACCAAGCAATATACAGACGGCAAGATGAGGGTCAACAAGGGTAAGGCTTGGATAAGCCACGGGAATAATGTTATTACTTTTGGCACTGCCCACGCAGATAACAACTATTTAGTATTTGTTGGATTGGTTAATACACCTATGGGTGGGGTTGAGACACGGGGCAGCAAGCATACCAAGCCAATGGAAGTCTATTCAATAAACGATTCCACGACCAGGGCAGTGATAAGGATTGATGGTGGGTATGGCTTTACTTCTGGTGGTGATGATGGGGCGGTGTCTGGTATAACCCAAAGGTTTGATGACATAGCCAATACTCAAACGGGGCGGGCTGTTGCTACCGCCAGAAATACTCTTGCAGGCTATAGTTTGAATGGTTTTGGATTTACTTCTGGTGGCTGGATAGCAGCGATAACAGGCGTAACCCAAAGATTTGATGATGCAGCTAACACCCATACCGCCAGGCTTGCTGCTACGGCCAGACAATTATTAGCTTGTTATAGTTTGAATGGATTAGGTTTTACTTCGTGCGGATACATAGCAGCAGTAACAGGGCTTACCCAAAGGTTCGATGACGCAGCTAACACCCATACCGCCAGGCTTGCTGCTACGGCCAGATTTGCCCCAGCAGGATATTCCTTAAACGGTAAGGGTTTCACTTCATGCGGTAATACCGGTGTAATATCGGGAATAACTCAAAGTTTTGATGACGATGCCAATACTCATACAGGACGGTTAGCTGCTACAGCCAGGGCTGCACTTGCTGGATATTCTCTAAAGGGTAAAGGATTCACTTCGTGCGGTGATGACGGTGCAGTTACGGATGAGGTTGAACGTTTTGACGATGATGCCAATACCCATACGGCCAGGCTAGCTGCTACGGCCAGAAATAGTTTGGTAGGTTATTCCTTGAATGGATTTGGTTTTACTTCATGTGGTTACATAGCAGCAATTACAGGGCTAACAGAAAGATTTGACGATGACGCTAACACGCATACGGGACGGGCTAATGCCACAGCCAGACTTGCTGTTGGTGGATACGCCACCAACGAATACTTTATAAACTATATAACTTTTAATATCTAAACGGTAAGAAAGGAAGGACGGTAATATGGAACACGAAGCAGTAGGGATATTAGAGAACCCAAAGGATAAGGAAATCTTCAAAAGCATTGAAGGGATGCTCACGAAGTTCTATCCAGGGCATACGCGGATACAGATTGAGAACTTTATACTCAACGATGTTGAGTACCCGACCAAGTACGGCAAGTACCAGCAGACCTTACACGAACTCTTTAGCCGGTATAACAATTTGATTGACGCTTACTACCGGCTTAAGGAAGCAGAGATTAGTTTGAAGTGGCGAGAAGCCGATGCCAAGAATAATCCAGAAACGGAAAAGGGACAACTGGCTGCGGTCGAGGCCGAGAAGCTACGATTCCAGATTGTATCTATTAAGGCATCGTTAAAGCATATACTTAAAGAGACCCATGTGTTCTACGAGGTCTATCAGGACAGTAAAGAGTTTCACAAGCTAACGCCGGAACAGGAATATAAACTTGAGGCCAACCAGTGGGCGATGAAGGCATTGAATAACCCATTAGTCTTTGAGGAACGGTACGGCGGTAAGTTTCTCGAACAGGCCTGGGGGAAGGATAACTACAAGAAGTTTGTTGCAGCGCGGAAGAAAGCAGTAGGGGATTTACATAGGGAAATAGTCAGCCTAAAGGTACTACCGGCCAGCACGGTCAGCTTACTTGAATCCACCCAAAAGAAAGAGAGGTAGCATCATGGGGTTAGGGACTGATGACATTAAATACTTTGATAATAAGTTTAGTAAGCTTCATGGGCGTATAGATGTGATTGGTAAAACGGTTAGTGAAGCCCAGACCCAGATAGCACTTACTAATAATGAAGTTGGTCATGTTAAAGAAGATTTAAGTTGCCACATTAAGAAGCCCTGCAAAAATATTAATGAACATTCCAATACCTGGCATTCATTAAGCTGGGGCAGGGTACTTAAGACGGTGGCCGTTATCGTGGGTATCATCGGCACGACCGTGGGGGTGATGGCGCTTTTCTTGTTATGATAGCATACTTTATTTATGCCTTGATAGGTGTCGTTGTCTTATGGATTGTCGTGAGAATAATCCGTCATTGGTGGCGTAAGAAGAATGATTTCCATGAAATCAATTACTATCGAACATGGGATAAAAAGAATAAATAACGGGGGAAGACTTCCTTTCTTACCGAAGGTTTTTTCTTGGTGGGCTGGTCATAGTTAAGCCAGTCCACCACCCCGTTTAATACAAAAGCCCCAGGCCAATGCCCAGGGCTTCCAATTATGATTCTACTTATGGAATTTTATCCTCACACCTCTATTATGGTTACGGAATACCATAAAGGTTTCAACCAAGTTAGCCCAAAACAAAATCCCAGTTCTTTGCTTCGGGTATTTGTCAGCAAGCAATGTTGTTAGATAGAAAGAACTTGCACCAAACGCTAACATAGAAGTATCATTCTTGACCAAGGGATTTAGTTCCTTCCTGCTCGAATCCCAATCTGAATGTGTTTGTAGTCCGTCCGCCACGCATAAAGCACCAAAGCTTTTCAATAAAAACTTATCTTCCTTTCTCCATTTCTTAACATCCGATATTGAAACACATCCTGGTGCTATCACTAAAGCCAGAAACAAAACTATTACTATTTGCTTCATTATTATCACCCCCTTTCTGGTTCTATTATCGTCCCCACTACCAGTAACTTTAGGATATTCTTTAATAAAAGTAAAGTATTATTAAACTCGAATTAAACGAATACTCAAAAACACCTTGTAACCCTTATAAACAAGCCTTTGATGGATTGTACGTACCCCCGACATCCACTAAAGTATTTTCGCTAAATCTTTGTTTTATTATTGACAAAGTGTAATCAATCCGTATACTTTTAGTAGAGGCAAGGGGGAAAGATGATAACAACAAGACTACTAATCAATAATGACCGACCCGTTGATGTCCAGGGTCATACCTGCGTCATCTCTCCGT
>LAZR01002343.1_pt1 | contig 11078 bp, 10 predicted proteins | sample 329461 | NCBI WGS metagenome assembly LAZR01 (sample SAMN03002196, study PRJNA259156) | marine sediment metagenome | biome: sea floor; feature: Hydrothermal impacted sediments; material: marine sediment; isolation source: Loki non-amplified sample from Loki's castle hydrothermal vent sediment ...
ATTATATTCTTCATCTGTTATTGGTGGTATAAGATTCTGAAATTCTCTATCTGTTTTTAGTTGCATTTAACACCACCAATTTCTTTTGATAAATCTAATCAATTTTCCTGTTTTATTGCCACTAAAACAAAAGACTTATTATCGTCTAAGAAAAGATTGAATAAAATCTTCCAATTTTTAAAAAAAATGGATTTTAAAGTTGTTAAATCAATATGAATAAAATTAAAGTAAACCCACCATAATGAAGGATCAATGAGATAATTAAACTATTTTCAATTTTTAATCCCTTATTTACACATAAACTATATGATAACAACCATAACGACCAAACTTGAAAAATAATCAAGACTATTTTATCTATAAAATTAAATATATTATTTCCCACTAAATCCAAGATTTTTAAAATTAAATGTAGAATTAGGTAAAATATCATTGGAAATTGGATAATCCCAAATGATATAAGAAAATTTACCGTGTTATCTTTCTTTTTGTAGAATAAACGAGAAAGTCCCTCAATTATAGTGAAAAATAGTAAAAAATTTAAAATAAAACTTAAACTAATTAAAAATGGATAATAATTCTCCAGACTATTTTGATTCAATTCAATAAAATATAATAAAATTGAGTAAAAACCATTTAACCAACATAAAATTGTCCCCGCAATTAATATACTTAAAGAAATTAATATTGTATAAATTTTATCTTCTTTTTCAAACTGTATAAATCGTTGTGATGTTATCCACATTAATTTCCTTAAAATTGGAGATTTTAATTCTCTATGGGCAAAATCAGGTGATATTATTATTTCGATATTATCTTTTAAGGAATTATAGGCGTAAATACCCAATTCTTTTAAATAATATTTTTTGTCTTTACGTTGTTCAAGTAATTCGGATAATGTATCTAAATGATGATATATTGTTCCAGTACTTACTTTAAGCTCCTCCTTTAGGTGAGTAAATGAGGTTACCTCATTATCCCCGATAATTTTTATTATTTTTCTCCGTATTTTATGCCCTAAGGCATAATAAAAACTAGATTCAATATCTTTTCTATTCGTATCCTTTTTCTTATTATTAGTGTTCTTATTGATATTTAATTACCATCCTTATTGTTTTCTTTTGTTATAAGTGCAATAATTATATTAAATACAATTAAAAGAAATCCAGCTACACCTAAATATAATCCCGGGCCTGCATTTGAAAAATACTCAATTTCTTGAGAAATATAGTCAAAAAAGAAAATTAGAAGAAATCCCAAGCCAACAAAAGATATTATGACTGATTTAATTCTTAATTCATATTTATAAATTACTAAAATGCTGCCTATTAAACAAATAATTCCGCTTATGAGTGGAAATAGGAACAAAAAGGAATCTTCAATCGCCACAGATGTAGTAATTAAATATATTTCAATTAAATTATAACCCGAAAACCATGAAAAAAATTCAGATACTATTAATAATATAGAACCAATTAATCCAATTAACGATGTATTTATATAATTTCTAAGTTTCATTAAATGTCATATATAGTTATGTTATTAAAACTACAAAACTATAAAAATTCAAAAAGAATAATATTAAAATAAATTTTGAATAATATTAATCTTTCTAAGGAATTAAAATAATTTCATCTATTATTTTGAGTAAAAATGTCCTCTAAGTCAGAAATAGAAATTGAAACAGAATCACCACCTCTTTTTAATTATCTAAAACAGAAAATTCCTCTTGAGGATATTAGAGATTATGCTTCACCTAGACGTATTACATCTATAGATTTTGTAAAAGGGTTTGCCATTGTATTCATAATATTAGCCCATACGGCAGAAGGATGGTTAGATTCTGAATCTTTTTACATGTATGGAATTATGTATACTCTATTAGATATTCTTGGACCATCCTTGTTTGTTTTCATGTCAGCTCTCAGTGTGATATTCAGTATTAAAAGAAAAGAAGGAGTATTACCCCAAAAAATCATCAGAAATCGTATTTTTACAAGAGGAATAGTAATGATAGTAATTGGAATGCTTACAAATTTAGTTGGCATTGACCAAACAACTGGGAGAGTTATTGTCATCATTTTTGGATGGAATATTATAACTTTCATAGGATTCTCCCAAATTTTCTCCTATTATGCGTTAAAATTAGAAAAAAAATGGAGAATTTTAATTGGCATTTTAATAATAATGCTATCTCCATTTCTCCGAGCATTCCTTTACGAGGGAAAAGAAGCTGATAATCTAATATTAACCTTTTTCCATTATTTTGTTACCTCTCCAACACCCCATCTAACTCTCCTCCCATGGATTTCAATATGCTTTATTTCGACTATTTTTGGTGAATACATTTTTGAGGCAATGAATAAAGGAACTCAAGATGCTTACATTGGATTATTTCGAATTTTTTTCGTATGGGGGATAATTTTTCTCCTCCTTGGAATATTCCTATTCTATCCGAATGGATTGAATTTAACTCAATGGCAACCTGGTTGGGCATTACAAACTCCCCAATCTATGGTAGGCGGTGCATCTGAATATCCCCATTTAAAGTTATTGAGGATCACCAATAAACAAGAGTATTTTGAAATTCCAGGGATGCCAAGTTTTTTAATAAGAGGTACAAGTGCTAATATGTTTTATAATCAAGGTGCTGCATTACTGATTATATCAATTTTTTTTTATTATATTGATCTTAAGAAAAAATCAAATAATTTCACGAATATGCTAATTTATTATGGAAAAGTATCTTTAAGTCTCTTCTTGGTTCATTTTCTATTTATTCCCCTCTTTTTTAATCAATTTGGAATTGCGTTATTTTTAATAATAAGTTTGTCGTATGTGGCTTTTTTAGGCATTTTTATGTATGGATGGAATACGCTAAAGGTGTAGGCTCTCCAGAGTGGTTAATGGTGCAACTGGGTAGAATAGGTCAAAAATCAGGCGAAGCTGTTAAAAAAACAACTAAAAAAATGTATAATAGAATTAAAAAACGCGAAAAAGTTAGAAAAATGGAAGATTTTATGAAAAAACTAAGCAAGAGTAGTGAAGATTAAAAATTTAAGATTTCTGATGAATAAAACTCAAAAATTCTTTTTGCTTGCTATTGTAATTAACGCTATTTATTTAGCAATTACATTTATATTCTTTTATTATTTGGATAGTCCCTTAATGAGTAGTGACAATAATGATTACTTAACTTTTCATAACGCTGGTTTAATCGTAATAACAGATATATCAAATCTATATAATTCTTCACTTTATCTTTTTCCATTTAGGTATTTTCCAATTTCTGCATATATTTTTACACCATTCTCAATACTAGGATTAAAATTAGGTTATTTTATATTTCAAATTTTTAATTTCTTTCTAAATATCGTCATAATTTATTTGATTTATGCCATCATTAAAACTTATAAGAGATCAAGTAAAAATGATATAAACCCCTATGAACTTAAAAATTTTAAAGATATCTTAAAAAAAAAAGAAAATGAATCTATTCTGCATCAATGTGCTATTCTTTTAATAATGCTTCCTCAATTTATGAATTATTTCTTAGGACAAATTAACACTTTAGTTTCTTTTTTTATACTTTCTTCACTTCTTTATTTTTTGAAGGATGGTATTAAGAATGATTTTTTAGGTGGATTATTATTAGGTATAGGAATTTTAATCAAACCAACCTTAATTCTTATTTTACCTTTTATATTATTTTTAAATTACAATAGAGAAAATAGAAAACTTACCTTTCAATTTAAAAAATCTTTCATTAGATTATTAGGTCCATTAATTTTGATGACAATTTCTGGATTTTACTTTTTAGTTTATCCACAAATGTTAGAAGATTTTATTGAAGTAAATCTTGCGGGAAAATATACTTACAATATTGGCGGTAATTTAGAAATTAATCCCTCTTTTAGCCTTACAAGAATATTTTTGATTCTTTTTAGTTTGATTGAATTAAACATAAACAGTTTTTTTGTATTTATTATAATAACATTAATTATCTTATTCCCTATTTATATTCTTTTTATCACTTCTGAAAATCAGCATAATAATTTAATTGATGGATATTTTATAGGAATTACTGTCATGCTAGTTGTTTATTTTGATTCTTGGCCTCATCATATTATAGTATTGGCTCCTTTTTTAATCTTTTTCTTTCTTTTTCATAAAGATTTTGAACTTTATAAAATATTTAAGTCCATATATTATCTTTTAGCGATATTAATGGTAATTTTTTGGGGACTCTTCTTTTTAACGTATCAAATTTTTCCTTTCAACATTGGAGGTTTATCATTAATAATGCTTGTATACTTCCTCTTAATATACTTTTATAAGCACAAATTAAATTGAGTAAATGTTGTATATGTTTTGTTTGTGTGGGGATGAATTTCAGATAAGTGCTAATTCTGAAGAATAGGTTCCAAAGGAAGTAGAAAATTCTATTGTTAATTATGGGCTTTTTTATTTAGTTTTTTTGCTATTCTTGTTTTTTTTTTGTTTAAAATTCTTCAAAAAGTTTTTGTCAAATAATTCACTTATTTCATTTGATGGAAGATCAAAAAGAAGATAATTATATTATAGGAATATTTGGAGAAAATTATCTCGAAAGAAAATTAATTGGGCAAGCATTAGGTAGTCCAGACACAAAATCAGATATAGAAATCTTTAGTAGATTAGATTCAAATTTAGGACAAGTATTTTGTGCGTTAACACCTATAGACTATCCTGAAAAAATTAGGCCATTTTTACAGGTCTTAAAAATATCTAAAATTCATCTTTTGGTTATTGATATTGATGTTGGATTAAATGCTGCGATTGGAGAAATCCTTGTTGGCATGGATATAATGCATCAATTATATAAAACCATAGCATTGGTTGTTATCACACGAATTAATGAGAAAACTGAATGGAAATTACCAAATTTAAAGAAAAAAATCGATAAGATTATTGCTACTACGTCTTTAAAAGGAACAAAAATAATCGAAATACGCGAAAAAGATGATTATAATAATCTAAAAAAGATTATAGTTCAAATAGGAAAAAATAATGAAAAAAATATAGGAGATAATGAATACCTGAAAATACTAGTTGACCATTCATTTCCAGTAAAAGGTATCGGTACAGTCATTTTAGGTATTGTTGATAAAGGAACTGTATCTTCTGGTCAAATGGTTGAGATTACAGGATATGAAGGACCATCTAAAAAAGTAATTGTTAGAAGTATTCAAAAACATGATAGAAATTTTAAACATGCATATAGAGGGGACCGAGTTGGTCTTGCCTTAAAAGGAAATATCTCTCCTAATGATATTAACCGTGATAATATAATTGTATCTCAAGGTATTTTTGAACAAGAGAATGAGATTAAAGCTAATGTTTATATAAATCCTTTTTACAAGCCCTTAAATGGAAAAATTAAGCCTGGTAATGGTTCTCAATTTCATGGAATTGTTGAAATTAAGAGTTCTCCTTTTAAATTCATAGAAGGTAATGATTTACTTCCAGGAGAAAATGGAATAGTTCTAATGCGATTTGAGAAAAAATTAATTCATGATGGAACTGGTCTTAAAGGTATTATTTGTGAAATGAACAAATTTCAAAACAAATTAAGGATCGTTGGAAGGTTCGAGCAAAACGCTTAATTAAGAGTTGGTAAAAAATTATCAAGAAAGTTTTATACATTTTAAATCTTCAAATTAAATATTAAATTTTTTTTGTATATTTCTAAATATGAACCATTTACAGGATTTAATTAAATATGTCAGAAATAAATGAAGAAGAACAAAATTCAGAAATTTCTACACTTATAAAGGATGGAAAAAATTCTTCCTCAACTCAACGTATTGCTTCTATTGACTTCGTTAAAGGACTTGCTATGGGTTTTATAATTTTTGCTCATGCCGCATTATTTTGGCTTGATAAGGATTGGAGATATATATATGGACTTGTTTTTGCATTCCTAGACATATTAGGGCCGTCAGTATTTGTTTTTCTCTCTGCGCTTAGTGTAGTATTTAGTATTAAAAGAAAAAAGAGGATGGTATCAGAAAAAGTTATTCGGAATCGAATTTTTACAAGAGGATTTATTATCATTATAGTGGGTGTGCTTTTTAATCCTATTTCTTTACTTTCAGCAGGTAAATCTATTCCATTCCCCGCAAATTTATGGGGCTGGAATTTTCTTATGTTTATTGGATTTTCTCAAATTTTTTCATATTATGCATTAAAATTTAATAAAATTACACGTGCGATAATTAGTCCAATAGTTATTTTCATTTCACCTTGGATCAGGCAGCTACTTTTTTATTTCAAAGATTTAAATTGGGGAGTTAATATCTTACATTTTATTATTACATCTCCCCTCCCACAGGTACCATTTCTTCCATGGATCGCTGTATGCTTTATTTCTACAATATTTGGGGAATATCTATATGAAGCAATGATGAAAGGAACAGAAGAGGCTTACTATAAACTCTTTCGAAAATTTCTAATTTATGGAATTATTTTGATTGTAATAGGTGTTTTCATCATCGTTCCTCGGGGTTTAGCTTTTAATCAATGGGAACCTGGTTGGGCATTACAAACAGAGGAAACAATTGAATATTCAGAGTATCTACATATAGATTTATTGAGAATTGCTAATCAACAAGATTATTACCCGTTTCCAGGAATGCCCCTTTTTATGATACGGAGTACGGCTCAAAATATGTTTTATAACCTAGGTGCAGCTCTATTAATCATCGCTATATGTTTTTATTATATTGATATCAAGAAAAAAAATAATGATGCGATTAAAATGCTCATTTTTTTTGGTAAAGTTTCATTAAGCCTCTTTCTAATACAATATTTCTTTGATCCGCTATATGTTGGTCAATTTTCAATTGTATTTGCTCCCTTTGTAATTGCCGCTTATTGCGGCTTTTTAGGCTTATTACTCTATGTTTGGGTAAAATTCTTTAACGGTGTTGGCAGTCCCGAGTGGATGATGAGAAAAATTGGGAAAAAGGGACAAAAAAAGGGGAAACCATTAAATTAAATTAATTTTTTTTCATCTTAAATACTAAATGATTTTCCTTTGTTAAGAGGACTATAAATTAAAAAAGAGCTAATTATAAAGATATAAATATTTTTAAAAGATAATATGAAATAATAATTATAAATAAATTAATTAGCATCCAAATTCATTAAATTCATATCAAATTAATAAAAAAATTATTTAAAACTTAATAATAATTATATTTTTCATTCATTAATTACAAGGAGATTGAAGATGTCAAGTAGAAAACAGTTTAAATTTAAAATATGTTTATTTGGACCTGGGAACGTAGGCAAGACAAGCATTTTATTACGCTATATAAAGGATTACTTCGGCGAAGATCTTAAAAAAACTATAGGTAGTAATTTTCTCATAAGTGATGTTGAAATTGATGGAAAGTCCATCCGCCTTCTACTATGGGATAGCCAAATCTAAAATTCTTAGATTGCCCCGAAATAGGCGGACAACCCCAATTTCATAAACTTCGAACTATCTATTTTAAAGGAAGTAATGCCGCGCTTGGTGTATTTGATTTGTCATCTAGTCAAACTCTTCTAAAAATTCCCGGTTGGATAAGTTCTATTAAGAAGACAGTAAAAAAAACTATACCAATGTTACTTTTAGGTAATAAAGCCGACTTAGAGAGAGATGTAAAAAAAGAGGAAGCAGAAGATTTAGCTAAAAGATTAAATTGTGAATATTTAGAGACGTCGGCAAAAACAGGAGAAAATATTGAGCTTGCATTTGAAATAATTGCAAGAGCATGTCTTGAAAACGCAGGTGAATAGTGTTATTAAAATTCTTTAAATTTCTTACATAACCTCAATCTTTTTAAGTTCTTCAATTAGTTCTCCTATATCAGTGAATTTAATTCCTGTTATTCCAAATACTTGTGCAGAAAGTATATTATTTAATCCATCATCTATGAAAACGATTTCTTCGGGTTCACATCCAGCTTTTTGAATTGCATATTCAAAAATTTTGGGGTCTGGTTTATTTAAGTGAATTTCATGGGATAAGATTAGTTCATCGAATACCTTGATAAAATCCCAATTTTTATTCAGCACATAATTCCAATGACTATAATTTATATTCGACAAGGCTATTAATTTATATCGGTATTTACTTCTCAATTCTTTTATTAATTCAATTACTTCAAGATCTAAACCTGAAATAATGCTATTAAACGCATTAAAAAACTTTGATTTATCTAGCGTGCAAACTTGAAGGAGATTACATGCAAATTGGTAGAATTCATCATCGCTCATTTTTCCTTTGGAATAATTACCAATTTGTCTAAAAAATTCCAGCATAATTTGTGTTTTAGGGGTCTTTAGAGGTGATTGGGCAATTATTATATTAAAAAAAATTGAAAAATCTAAATCTATAACTACTCCTCCTAGATCAAACATAATTGTTTTAATAGTCATGAATTTAAAAATAAAGTTTTCTAAAATAATTAGTATTATATGTATTCAATGTCTAAAATAAACTCGTGTAGAGAATCTTCTAAATGGTATTGGTAATTTATATTTTGGAAAATTTCTTGTATCTTCTTCCAACATGTCTAATAATTTATCTAACTGTACGTTATTTATTTGTTCAGATGTTTTCTTTTTTGGCCCAATCGGTTTGCCTATCAATCTTTTTCTAATAGAGATAGTTTGTTGTTCTAATTCCTTTTTGCCAAGAATTATTGTATAAGGAATCCACTCAAGTTCAGATTGTCTTATTTTCTTACCCATACTTTCGCCACGATCATCGAAATCACACCTCCAAGACTCCCCGTTGATAATATCTAATATTCTTTCAGCATACCTGTTTTGATCATCAGATATAGTTATAATTCTTACTTGAGTTGGAGACAACCAAGTTTTAAAGCCAGAGACGATTTTATCGCTGCTTCGAATAGCTGATTCGATCAAACCCCATAAAACTCTCTCTAATCCTCCCGTTGGAGAATTATGAAGAATAATTGGGTGTTTTATATGACCATCGGTATCTGTGAAAGAAATATTATATTTTTGTCTTTTCTTTCCTTCATGATCAATCATAAAATCTAAAGAACTTTCTACATCAATTTGATTTGTAGCTAATGTAGCACTTCTATTTTGAGCAGAAAGCACAGTTCTTTCAAATTTCAATACCATATAATAATATCTATCTTCCCATAATTCTAAAAGCGCAGGTTGATGATCAGATTTAATTAATTCGATAATCCAATCCTTATTTTCCTCATAAAAGTCTTGCGTAGCTCTAAATATAACATAACTTTTTATACCTAAATCTTTTTCAAGATTTTTAATTAACTTATATTGTTTTTTAAATTCTTCAATTGAAGATGGTAAATCTTTACAAAGTGTATGCATATCTGGCATGATAAAACCGCGTAATCTTCTCAATCCTGATAATTCCCCTTCTTGTTCACGCCTAAAATCGTATTGCTCATACTCGTATACACGTAATGGAAAATACTGAGGCCTCAAATTCATTTGAGAAAATAAATCAAATAAAAGAAAATCACTAGCATATCTCAAAAGATATCTATCTTTTCCAGATTCAAGCCAATAACTCCTAGCTGGAAATCGAGCGGTTTGGGCTGTTAATTTTTTATTTTTTACTGTATACATTATTGGAGTATCAATCAGTATTGCCCCAAAATCTATGATTCTATCTTCTACGAAATTTTTAATTAAGTTTTTCATAATCACTCCCTTGGAGTACCACCTTAAATTTCCGGAGTCTGTATTCTGATCAAAATCGACTAGCTCAAACTCTTTCATCATTTTTATATGAGCTGGTTCGGTAGCTTTATCTATTCTTCTGGAACCTAATTCCGATTTTAGAAAAAAGTAAAAGTCTTCATCCTTAATCTCTTCGAATGGTAAAATATTCCGTTCTTTATCATATTCTAAATCTAATTCCTTACCAGAAGATAAAACTACTTTAAATACTGAATTTTTGACTTGCTCTTCAGGTTTAATCGCTAGCTTCACATCTCTGTACATCTCAGCTACTTCATGACCTATACAATTAATATTGAAGGACTTGTACCACCCAAATGGAGAAAATTTCGCTTCAATACCTTTTTCTTCCAATAAACTAGCAATTTTTGGGCAAACTTGCATTGCATTTGCTTCTTTACTTAGAAACTTACTTAGGTGTGCCCATGGATAGACCAAAACTTTATCGACTCTATACATATTTCTTTCTTTTATCAATTCTAATAATTTCCTTGGCTTTCCTTTGATTTCACCTTTTTCAATCTTTTTGTTATATTCTCTTATTTCATCATTTTTTTGTCTAATTTTTTCTGGAAATCCTGTGATTTGTAAAATTGCAGCTTCGATTTCTTCAGCACCTTGTTTAGAAATTAGATCTGTATCATAAGTATCTTGATCTTCTACAGAAACAAAGCAAACAAGTATTAAACCCTCCATTTTTATAAAATCTTCTCTAAATTCCTGTGGATTACTAGTTGCTTCTTTATTTTTAATAACTTCCATATCTTGCGAATGAATCAATAAAATTTTCATACTGAGTCCTTTTTCTTATTTGTAAACCAATACCTATGATAAATTCTAAATATTTTTCCAAATTTTAATATATAACTATATTTAAAATTCAAATTAACTATTACTAAAATTACCTTTATAATAATGAATCTTAAAAATATCTTTGCCGAAATAGCAAAATGTTTAGAAGAATTATATAATGATAGGGAAGAAATTTTAAAATTATCCCGTAAAATAATTCGCGATTGTAGTATTGCTATTAAGCATATTCATAGAAAAGAGTTTAATATGTATCAAGAAAAAATTAATGTGATAAAGGATAATCATGAAAAGTTAGTCGGATCTGTAAATAAAAACCCGGGATTTTTTTTCAGATACTTGAAAACTCCAGAACAAGAATATACTGAATCAATTGTTTTTTATTCTATTATTAATAAAAAAGCTCTTCCAACTCCCAATGATTTAAAAATTAATCCCTTAAATTATATTTTAGGTCTTGCAGATGTTATCGGGGAATTAAGACG
>LAZR01002344.1_pt1 | contig 11075 bp, 13 predicted proteins | sample 329461 | NCBI WGS metagenome assembly LAZR01 (sample SAMN03002196, study PRJNA259156) | marine sediment metagenome | biome: sea floor; feature: Hydrothermal impacted sediments; material: marine sediment; isolation source: Loki non-amplified sample from Loki's castle hydrothermal vent sediment ...
TCGTAGCCGCTCCCGTATGGCTCTGCGACAATAACAGGATGCTCGCCGTGGTCGTCCAACAGCCTTTCGGCCTGGACTATTTGAGCTTTGTTCAGAATAATAAACGACCATTTCTCAATTCTATCAGATTCACTAAGCCCGTGTTCTCGGGGAATCAAGTCAATCGACATAGTATCTACATCGTAGGCACCGGGACCGACCTCTTGGATTCCATACCAATTAGCTCCAGCATGAGCATTGCCGCCAGTCAGAAGATCTCTCGCGGAACTTAGAGAACCAGTAGTCTTTTCCGAGCTTATCGCTGGCGCGGCATCTACCCATTTCAAAAGTCCTTGCTGTTCTTTTCTCTTCAGAAGATGCTTGCCTTCGAAACTTCTGAGATCAACATACTCGCCCTTACTAGCCACTTCCCTCATCGGGACTCTAGGATCAGGAAAGAACATAAAAGGATCGACTGAAAACGTCGTATTACCCTCGTATGTAACCACCTCGCTTTGTTCTCGAATAGACTCCATGCTAAAATCACCAGTCTGAAGATCAAAGATAGGACTGTCTTGCCTTCGAGTCCTCATCTGAGTTTCAACTGTCCAGCGATTCGAGAGTATGCCTACTCCGTAAAGCCCCATGTCGTTAAACCAGTTCCACCACCACTTGACTACTCTGTTGTGATCGTTCTGGTACTGAAGAATAATCTCCATCTGCATGGCGTTATTGATATTCATGCCATAAGTGCCAACTTGCATGTAGGGCTGCTTCGCAGCAAAGACTTGTAGCAGGTAAGTAGAAATGGTACTTAAAGTAGCAAAACTATACGGCACTACGATGTCAACAGCCATCGGCGGCTTGCCAGAATCATTAGCCGCCTTTAGAATCTTATCGTATTTTCTCAGATCAATCCAGGCCTGGTTCCTCATCTCATTGGCACGCCACCTATGATGAAAGGCACTCATAGCACGTTCTGAGTCTTGCAGGCGAGTTACAAGATAATTTAGCATCCGATTATGCAAAGCAGAATCAGGCTTCATCTGATCTATAGGCCTCTGAAACGGCTGGACTTCTATCCTGGGCCACTGGGACCTGGGCGTCTGAGTAAGCCCCGGATGTAGCTCGACGTTATCCGCCGTAGCGGTCTGGAACTGATTAAAGGGTGCGGGACCAGCGGCAGCCATTAGTACCCACCATGCACGTTAACATCGTTAATATCAGTATTCAACATGCCCATGATCTTCCCTCGTCATCGACTTCGAATTCAGAATCAAGATCTTCGTCGTAACCTTCTTCGCCCTTGTTTTTGAACTGATCTAGGCCGGGGTCTTTTTCAGCATCAAAAGCGGCTGTGGGATCCAGAAGAACCATACACATAGCTACCACATCAGGGCCGTCGTCGTGCATGTGAGAATCGTCATATCTGAAGTCAAACAGTTGTTGTTCGAGTTCTGGAATCTTAATTCTGTGCCGCATATAACCGGCGGAATAACGTGGTCTAAGGGCGGCTCTGATACGATCTACCTTTCTGGCCTTATGAGCAATCATGTCCAGTTCAAAGTAATGATTGCGCTTAAACATCTCACGCCTCATCAATGTCTCATAGACCGCCTGAGCGGCATTCGACTCGATGCCGTGCAACACTGAATGCCAAAGAAGAGACTGCCGAAAATACTCCTCAACCTTTTCTTCATCTTCCGCGCCGCGCTTAAGCCAACAGTCCAGAATCCATGTCCGTCCAGTTTCCTGGTGTATCCCGAGCGTAGCAATGGCTGAAAAATCTGCCGTTCTATTCTTGCTTGTCGCCGGGTCAAGGCACGTTGCACATATAAGTTCTTCTGGTTTCGGCAGCTGCGGTTCGTATATGATGAATCTCGGAGGGAACGGCAGTTGGTCGTCATCTATTTCCTTATTATGATACTCCATGTAGTACTGCGGCAGAAGCCCGGCTCGGGCGTAAGACTCTTTTTCTATTCTGTCCTGCTCAGCGTCCATATAATCTGGCCAGATATAGTCGCCATCAGAATCTTGAATAGCCATCTTGATCGTAGTAAACCTAGGATCTCGTGACCAGACAGCGACTAAACAGTCGCTGTGTAGCCAAGTGCCTAGGACAATAATCTTACCCCGCTCTCCTACGACACGGGCTCTAGCCGGGGTTAGTTCGCCGAAGGCCCACTTCTTGTCCCCTTCTCGAACCGTGTCGCTTTTGACATCTTCGCGGCTCTGCGGATCATCGACTAGTATAACACTGGGTCTTTTGTTCTTATGGTGAACGCCGCGAATCGCAGAGCCTTTGCCTTTGGCCTGCATGGCTATGCCGGTAGAAGTCTCGAATTTCTCTTGAGACCATCGCTCGTCAGCAGATTTCTTCGGCCTTACGTCGCCGAAAAAGGCCAGTATAGTCTCGTTATCTGTCAGTTCTTTCCTGATACTCTCTAGCTGGGCCTCGGTGTGTGTCTGGGCTTTTGAGACATAAAGCGAAAAGCGGTCGAGTCTGTACAAGACTTTATAAAGCGGCACAGCGAAACCGGCGATGGTAGTCTTAGAACTTCCTCGCGGCATCATAATGAGCGTGAACTCCCCCAGATCCAGCTTGACCTGGGTTCTGGAGGAGTCACTAAGTGCTTCCCTCGGAATGGAGAACTTTCCCTTTTCTATTTCTTTTACTTCATCTGTACTCCTTTCTATACCATCCACTATTACGTGGAAGATTTGTCTCACGGTCATCTCTTCATGCTCACCGTACTCGCACACGAAGTTAGCCATGATCTTACTGAGTTCTCCATATTTCAACAAGAACTCAGTTCGTTCGGTAAGAATACTAAACAGGCCTCTGTGAACCCAGGGAACTGGCCGCGAAAAGTGGTCGAACAAGAACGTCTTACAGAACTCCACAGGGTCTTTGAGGCAAGTACTCAAAACCTGTTCTTTATACTCTTCTGTAAACTGTTCAGGCATTAAAATTAGAACCTTATACCCTGGCCAAGACCCTGTTGTTGTTTCAACGCGGCTAGAAGCATAAGAACCGGATCAGGCGCTGGTTGTCGAGTCGGCCCTGGTGCTCTGGGCCTTGGAGCCGGCTGTTGTGGCTGTTGTTGACCAGCACCACCGCCGCCTAAAGCTGAACCCGCGCCGAATACAGTCCTGGCTTTACCTAGTGCCCCAGAAAGCTGTTCTGCTGTAATACCACCGGGGCCGCCTGAACCTGCAGCTGGAACTGCCCCAGGGGCTCCAGAAGGGCCACCAGTTCCAAAAAGACCCGAGGGACCTACAGAACTTGGCGCGCCAACTGCTGGCGGCGTAGAAGCACCTACGGGGCCTAGAGAGCCACCAATGGCCCCCGAGCTGATCGGCGTTGCCGTGGCACCTAAACCAGAAAGACCACCACCAGTGGCAACTGGCCCAGCTCCGCCACTAGCGGCTCCAACCAGACCAGCCGTGCCTAGGGTACTCGGAGCTATAGCTCCGCCGCCGCCCAATGCTCCAGCTAAACCACCACCTAAAGCTGCTCCTCCACCACCGGCTGCTGCTGTTCCTCCAGCTGCACTACCAATCGAAGCTGCAACTGAACCTGCTGTAGTCGCAGCAGCAGTACCAGCGGCAGCGGCTGTTCCGGCAGCAGTAACACCAGCTGCCCCAGCACCGATAAGAGATGGCGCGGCAGCCAGGGCCAGAAGCGGAATTATAGCCTGAATAAGATCAGGGAAGTTAAGCAGCAGTTCAAACATTTAGCAAGTTACTCAAGGGATCTTTGGTTTCGGGCTCTTTAAGCTCCGCATTAGCCAGGGCTGTGAGAGGGTTGGGAAGGGTTGTAGTCTTGGTCTCTTCTACTTTTTTCTCTGCTTCCACCTTTTCCTCTGCTTTCACTTCTGGCTTATAACCCTCAGGATAAATCACCGCAAGGTAATTATTCGCATCAGGGCTTTTCACCGGCTCACCGAGTTTACCCGAAGTATAAGACACCTTCTTGATAAACTTGTTTTTCTTCGCTCCGTGAAACTTCTTAAGAACCAAGTCCTGAAGAGCTGTCACGTAATAGCATGTATCGTCGATCAAGTAACATTTCACGTTCATCTTATACTCCTTTAAAAGCCCTTGGGCGCCCAGCGGTCAACATAACCCCTGATAACAAATTCGCAGGTGTCTAGAGCATTACCCCTGTTATGACCGTACTTGATAGCAGGAGAACTACTGTCAGCAATAGGTATATTAAGTGTTCTAGCTTGCCACTTATCTGGGCCACTACCTTCTTGCAAAAGTGCAATAGCGTCCTCGAATCCTGCGTCTCCTAAGAAATGAGTAGGTCCTGAATTAGGAAGTGAGGCCACACCAGCATCAGACATAGCCAGCGCCAAATACCAACTAGCACTCGCGTCTCTACCGATAACGTGCATCTCTACTTCAATCGCAGTCAGCGGCACGTTTAGAACATGAGTACGATAATCAGCCTGTGAAGCTATCCCGGACAAGTCCGTGATCTGATCTGAATCATTAGCCTGGAACGTGGTCTTACCGGCTCGGTCGATCTTGACCTTAGCAACGTCAGTATTAGAATCAATCCAGAGAGAGCCAACACAGAGATGGTCTGCCTCAGTCGGATGATATCTTGGCTTCGTATCATCTATATCGTCAGGAGGAGTCTTAGAAACAACAGGTTCGGGTGTTCCTGGAACTGTAAGATTATCTAGATACAGATAATACGGAGTACTGGCATCGAGCGTCTGGGCGCCTTCGCGATCAGTAGTTACGTCGAAAACAAAATCACCGGCAATGGTGACCCTGGAACCACTAATATCAGCATAAATATCGGTGCCGCCAATTGGCCTGAGCTGGAACTCAGTGATACTAAGCCATTCAAGAACAGCCTGAATATCTCCATGTGTGTAGTCCTGGGCATGTGTCGTAGGAATAGGATGCGTTACATCGGCATCTATAGTTGCAAAGTCACTAACCCAAGCCGAACTCGGCGAAGCTATATCCTCTGCTGTCCACCAGTACCCAGTCGACGTATCGTAATATCTTTGGCCGACAAAAGCTGAGTTCTCAGAACCATTAGGATTACCAGAACCGCTAAGGAAAAACGCGGCATCAGCGTCATCGAAACCCTGGTTCAGATCTACTTCCCAAGCACCAGAATTATCTCCAGCTGCCTGTTTCTTGAGACCCAGTCTGGTTGTGGTGGTCGTCGCCACTTTTCTTTACCTCTTAGGGCCTCGATGAAGGAAACAGTGCCAAGACGATGTTAGGTGAACCTGTCGCACCGGCCAGTGTAAACCTGAGCGCGGTACAATCTGCCTCGAATACATAGAGGCCATTGAGATCACTTTTCTGAATCGAAAGAGCAACATGGGTTGCACCAGCAGTAGTCTTATTGACAGGCACGAAAGTACTTCCGTCACCTCCGTGAACTGTAAGAACCGGCGAGCCAGTACCCCAGGTTGTACCCGAGATCATCAGTGTCCAGCGGCGGCCATGATATTGGGCTACGTTTATATCCACACTGCCATTAGCAGAAAGAGTACCGATAGAAACAGCTGTACTCATGTCTGATGCACCGAGCCACCGCCTTCAGGGCCAGTAGCTTTGTCTTTAGCAAAGCCCGGCCCGCCACCTTGATGCGGAGCAGGAGAATGCGTAGCAACTGCACTTTCTGCTTCTACGTTGCCCTGGTGTTTTCCGGGACTACGATCTAAACCCGGAGGCACGGAAGGATTTTCAGAACCACTACTATGCCTCTGCGGATTCGTGCCGCCTTTAGTAGTTTCTGTTAACCCATCTGATGCAGGCTTTTCTGCCGGCGCTGAAGGTCGTTCAGATTTGGGACTCTGGATTGCCATTTTATTTCTTCCTCTTTTAACTCAAACTGATCGCAGCAAGCTGCGTGACGGGAAGAAGGGACCTAAGAATACTAGGTCCCTTCTTCCCTACTCTTTCTAAGAGTCGATCAGATAACCGAACAGGTCGAACGTCGCACCGTTGGCATCCGAACCTGTCACGACCGTCAACGAAAACTCTCGATCTGCCGGAGTACCGGCATCGCCGTCGATCACGATGTTCTCGTTATCGTCTGCGGTTATGATGTAGAAGTCTCCTGTCGCAGTCATGTCCTCAAGACCGGCATGGGCATCAACCCAGACTGGCGTGGCAGAATCTGCGCCGCCGCCGTAGTTGATGTCCATTGTGCCACTGGCCACCAGCGTCCCACCGTTGCTGTGGACCACGATTTGCGTTGGAATGAGGATCTTCCCAGCAGGGACTGAATAGAGCTTGGTAGTAGCCGCTGCATTCAGGTCCGCGATGACCGTGCTACTGAGTAGCGCAATCGCTCGTTCTTTCAGATCAGGCATGTTAATTTATTCCTTGTTCCGTTACGGCATCACCTTCGTAATAGAGGGCGTCACCTTCGTGAGACACCGGCTCTGGGCGGAATCTCCGCCACCAGGTAGTGCCTGTTTCGATACTGTGCCACATCTCGTTGGTTGTCGTGTCGCGATAGGGCTGGCCAACCCAATGACTTGTGACAGAGCCAGCAGGGCTGCCTGCGCCAGACTGCATCAATCTGTCATCTGCGATCTGAAACAGATCCTTCGCGAACCGCCGAATACCGCCACCGAACGTAAGCCTGTCTATACCAGGCAATTGAAGTCGAGTTGTTGCTGCCATAGCTGAAAAGCCTCCTCTATACCGTTACCACACCATTTTCATAGTGGACGACAGAGTTCTCATAGGATATCAGCATATCAGAAATCACAGTAGGAAACCTGGTATCGACATTCAGAAAAACCCCGGCCTCGATGGTCTTGATAGTGCCTGGACTCCGCGGCCCAATGTAGTCATACAAGGGTAGTTGCAACCGATCACTTAGCACTGATTCAATAGCCATTTCTTGATTCTCCTTTGTTATACTCTTACTGCTTCGCTGTTATGAAAGACAGCTGAGTTGTCGTAGGACACTAGTTCGCCAGTGATATAAGAAGCCCCGGCGTTATTAGAAATATCGCAGTACCAGTTCGTACCGTCGTACACGCAGGTCATGTGGTCGTTAAGTGCTGGCTTCCAGTTAACTCCGGCGTTGCCCTTAAGACTGCCATTTTCAAAATCAATGGTAGTAAAGATATCTTTGAATACGATGGTTTTCGGTTGACCGATTTGAGCGTTGCCGCCGATGAAACCAGTTATTACTGTTGCCCCAGTATTTCCTGTGTAGAAAAACTTATTAGCCCACAGCTTTGGGGCTGTTTCTCCATCAGGAATCGGAGAATTGGTTGTTGGAACCTGCAAAGTATCTCGGAAAAAGTTTCCCTCGATGTAGCAGTTAGTATCATCCTCTACATTCCACGGTTCAGTGTCAGAAGATCCAGTAGTTATGAACTGGTTTCCTATGCAGGTAAAAAATCCTTCTCTGGAGCCTTGGCTATGTGTGATAACTGTCGGAGTGGTTTCGCCGCCACCTCCGAAAGTGTTCCCAATCAAAACCAAAGATGGAAGCCTCCAAACGATCATCTTGCCATCTGGGTGCATGTGTTGAGAATCCCATCTTGTGTTCTGGATAGTTATGAAGCCAGGAGCACCCGTCGGGCCTGAACCAATAAGCAATCGTTTGGAGTTCTCGAAGTCGCCACCTATAACGGAACACACATCAGGCGCATCAGCGATATAGAAATCAGCTTCTTGGTTGCCGCCTCCCCCGCCTCCGTGCCAGTGGAAGCTGCCCTTTTCGACAAGTATGCCCTGCTCCCCCACTCCGCTCAGTGCATCAAACCGGCAGCCATAGAATCGGATAGTCTTCACGTTTGTATGGCCTATCCGCCATGCTGATTCCTTGTAATTTTTGACAGCACAATGAATAAAGGTGTGGAACTCGTTGTTGTTACTGCCAGCCGTTCCAGCTTCAGAAATATCCCAGCCACGAGTAACACCCTGCCCCGCACTAACACCTTCGATCACTACATCTTCAAAGAAACAACTGCTTGGGGGAAGCGATGAACCTCCGGTATCCTTCACCATCAAAAAACCAGCCAGAAGCTCGTTTCCAGCGACAACCTGAAAATCCTTGAATGCGCATCTGAAAGCGTTCGTGAGAAGGAACATAGGTTCGTCAGCAGGCCCAACCCACTTGAACCTAGTCGCAAAATATCCGCCGCCCAAAAGATGAAACCCTGCGAGATTATCAATCAGGAGAGAGGAGGAGATCTCGAACTGTCCCACAGCAATCACGGAGCCTATACCCGCTGGTATAGTGCCAAAGAGCAGCTCCGTAGCGGCATTGATCGTATCTTGAACTGCAACTGTGTCATCGTCTCCGGGCTTGCCGGTCGCGCCGTAGTCTCTGACATTGAAGGTAGTATTTCTCTGTAGTTGGACCCAGTTGTCTTGGTCCCCAGCTAGCGGATTAAACCAGAGGGTCTGGTTCGTTGTATCGAGATATCTTTGGCCGGCCCAATGGCTAGTGATAATGCCGTTAGGCCGGCCGGCTCCGCTTTGCATCAGTCTATCATCAGCAGTTTGAAACACGCCGGCGTCGATAGTCTTTATAACACCCGGACTTTTAGGTCCGATGTAGTTACCCAAAGGCAGTTGTAAACGAGTACTTAGCCGAGGCATCTGTTCATAGCCTTAAATGCCACTCGTTGAAAGACCACAAGGACAATTTGAAACAGTCTTCCAAACTTTGCGGGTTATTCTCATGTGGTTCAAAATCAGGGCCGGGATTAAGAAAGCAAGAAACAGATACCAGGGGGAGATGAAAAAGGTGATACAACAGAGGACTGTAAAGGTCCAATAGCTGACGTTCAGCGCTTTGACACCGCGTGAGCTTAAATTCGTAGACCAAGATTTTGTCCTTGAAATGAAGGTAGAAATCAGGCTGTGCATGAAAGATTCCCTGGGAGTCAACGGCCCGTAGCCATTGGCCGTGATAAGCGACAGGTTTGTTAGAGCGCGGCGCAAGGCCTCTCTTTTTAGACGCACCAGTTCTGGATTGGGCACGGCAAATAGCTCTAACTGCCCTATTCTCATACGCCCGGCCCTTCGCTTGAAGCGACGACAACCTCTTGCTTTTCCACGGACTCGAAGACCGCAGCGATACTGACTTGAGCCCCTTGATCGAGCGTCTCTTTTTCGTGCCCCTTTTCAAGGGCCGGTTGTGATACATCAGGCTTATAGAAGGCATCTTCGCCGTGCCTGGACTTAACACGTTCGAGGGTAATATCTGAGATCGAACCCGAGGCGTTGAGGTTAACGCTTTGGGACCTTCTGACCGGACTGTGCCCGGTTCGATCTGAGAACGTTTCACTAATTCTTCGTAGAGCTTCGAGAGAGATTGTGTCACGTTCATTCCCAGTGAGTCTTTCGTGCAGCGCGCTGACACTTTCCATCGTAACCAGTTCCATCAAGGCATAGGTATCAACGGCTTGTTGTACAAATTTATCCCTGTAAGATTCTACGAGGGCACTGAATTGCGGAGTGGCCAGGAGCCGGGAAATGGTACTCGGTTGGAGATTCAAAGAACGGGCAACCACTCCGGCCTTTTCCCCGGCGGCGAGTTTCAAAGCCATCACATGATGATAAGCTCTTGTGTGTTGAACTGTAGCGTAAGATCTAGACGGGCCTTCTTGAACCAATTCAGCTATGTCGCATTCACTTAAAGAAACAGTTTCTAGAACTAGATCTTCTGTCTTTTCTAAACTGGTACTAACAACCAATGGGCCTTCGGGCGAAAACAGATCTTCCAGGGTAATGTCGAGTTTTTCTTTTGTCGCGGCTTCTAAACGCATTTCAAAGCTCGTATGTATTACTGGCGTGGCCGTGAGATAGCTCCACCATTATACATACAACATATTTCCGTTTTGTCAATAGGGCTTAGGAAAATAATTATAGAGCTGGGAAAGATAATTTTAAGCTTTTGAGAAATAGAACCTGATACTAATAATGTCAATGAACATGGTTAATATAAGTTCTTGCAGCTTCGCTGCTGATACTTATAATGCCTAACTTTTGCACGATCAGTTTTTGGGGGACTCTAGCTGGTTCGGCTCCACGAGCCCCTGGGGGGGTGGGCCAGTCGTTTTCAAGTTGTTAGGCCGTGAGTGGTAGTGAGGTAATTAAACTAAATGGTATTGTGGTGTTGACAATGATTGGGTATTTGGTATGCTGTGTCTGATCGGGACCATAAACAACGCCCGACACTGATGGGAGTCGATATGGCAAAGCAACATGCACAGCAAATCAACACAATTCAGAAAGACATTCCCGAGAACCATCGGGATCGGATGAGGCTTTCAGATGACGGTAAGACGTTGTTCGTTACCCTCGCCATGCCGCGCTACGTGGATATTCTCATTCGCAAGACCGAGACCGTCAACATCGACCGAGCCGGGATAATCCCGGAACAATTCGGTGTCACCTACGACTACGGCGAGGGCCGCCGATGTCGAGACGGAGCGGAGACGAAGGATAGTGATGGCAACACCCTCGACGCCAAGGTGGCCGCTGGTGCCAAGGCCTTGATGGATAATGCCATCGCCCATTGCAAAGTCCGAATTGAAATCATGTTCGGCAAGCGAGCCGCACGGGCTACATCATCTGGTGTCTCCACTCTGGTCCGTGAGATTCGCAAACTGTTCATTCAATTTGCGGTCAAGAATCTCAACGACGACACTGGCAAGCGTTACACAGCAAAGACGTTGCCATCAGCACTTTTGACGGCAAAGAATGCGGGAGCAGCAGCAGCGGAAGCCAAGCGAATCGGCATACCGCCGAAGAAGATTGCGGCCCATATCAAGCGGGCCACAGCACTGGCCACACTGATCGACGCTGACGATGACATGAGCATCGACATCTAGATCAAAAACCAAAACAAATGGCCGGCTGGGTTAATTCTCAGCCGGCCTTTTTGTTATTAAACTAAACACATTTATATGTACCCGATAGGGACGAAACTAGGCTTTGAAATCGAACAGTATTCTCTTTCATGGTTCATGGTTTATGGTGTGGACCCGTACCTCGTATTGTATGTACTAGGTTTTATTTTTTTTTTTTTTTTTTTTTTTTAAGAACTATTCCCCATCTCAAAGTCTGATACATAT
>LAZR01002345.1_pt1 | contig 11058 bp, 12 predicted proteins | sample 329461 | NCBI WGS metagenome assembly LAZR01 (sample SAMN03002196, study PRJNA259156) | marine sediment metagenome | biome: sea floor; feature: Hydrothermal impacted sediments; material: marine sediment; isolation source: Loki non-amplified sample from Loki's castle hydrothermal vent sediment ...
TCCTGGAAGCGACGGTCATCCCCTTGACCATCGTGGCACAGTTGACGGGTCCTCGGCCGATCTTCATCACTGACCTCCAGCTCGTCTTCAACGACATCGCGGTCGATGACCCCTCGGCCGACCGCTATCTCGGTTGGATACTGGAGTCAGCGTCCGACGGTACAGCCACTCCGACGTTCGCCACTGTGGGCTCTGCCTACACGGCTAACGCTGACCTGCCCCTGATCCACGACAACAGCGTGTCGACCACAGCCATCCAGGCCGTGGCGAACGTCCCCGTGAACCTGTTCAACTACGTCGATGTGACCAGGGACAGCCCGGACCTGCTGTACGCAACCCAGGCGAAGATGCCCTCGAGCAAGGCAGTGAAGCCCCAGCGCATCGCGGCTAACACCGTATGGCGTGTGAGGGTTGGGACCTACGTGTCAGGCTCCCTGGCCGCGGTGGCAGGTATCGACAACCTGGCCATCCTGGCCTACGGCTTCGCGGTCTAGGGGGAGGAGCATCGTGTCCCAAATACAGCTTCTCTACGCCGGGACCTACGACAACATCGACAACGCTTGGGTCATGCCTGCAACTGTTCTCGCGGGTAGCGGCACAGGCGTAGCAGCCACAACTGCCTGCTTCTTTTCTGGTCCGGGTGGCTGCGTCATCACGGATGTTTATTACATCCAGCGTGCAGCCATTGTTGACTTGGCAGCGGACGTGTATCTTGGCTTGCGTATTCGGTACTCCTCCGATGGTGGAGCATCGTTCACAACCATCGATCCGTTCCCTCTCATAGCCAACGCGGATTGCCCCTTCTACTGGGATGATGCCCCAACCGGAGAGTCCATCGACTTCGTGCTCGATACGCCGGTGAAGGCATTCACCTATGTTGGGGCCGGAGCAGGCGGCTTGAACGCAGACAATACGCTTGCCGATGTAGTCGTGCCCGCGAACGTCCATGTGCTCATCGAGCTTGGCCCAGTTGAGTCTGGTGCTCTTGTTGACATACCGGCCACCTTCGATAGCATGGATTGCCTGGTCTACGGCTTTCTCAAGGACTAGAGACATGAGCAGTAAACTACAATTGCTCTTTGCAGGTACATACGACAACCTGGACAACGCCTGGGCCGTTCCGACTACAGTCCTTCACGGGTCCGGTACAGGAGTGGTAGCCACCACTGGTGGCTTCTATTCCGGTCCTAGGGGCTGTGTGATCACTGACATCTACTACCTCGCCCGTGATCTTACCTTCACGGACCCAGCGGGGGAAGTCCACATTGGTTGGAGGGTTCGCACCTCCGTTGATGGTGGAGCCACACTGGTCACGCAGGCCACAGTTTGGGCAACTAACGATTGCCCCCGTATCTGGGATGACACAGCCAACGACTCAGCGGACTTTTCCCTAGATCAACCCATCCGGGCTCACGCCTGGTATGCGGCTGGCGCCGGAGGCTTAGAGGACAACTTCTTTGGTGACCTCGTGATCCTCGCCAATGCCCATGTGACAGTTGAGGTGGCCCCCGTGCTTGACCAGGCACTTGTCAACATGCCCGCGGCCGACCTCGATTCGTTCGATGTGTTGGTCTACGGCTTCTTGAAGGGTTAGACGATGCCGAGTATAAGAAACCTCCTTGCCAGAGGGCTATCCATCCCTGAGCCCAACATCCGAGTCATTGCTGATCCTGGGAATGGGAATGCCATTCCTGTGATTCACTCTGGACAGTGTGCGCTCGTTACATCTTCCGGCAACGAAACTCGCACCCTTGCGGCACCTACCTTCATTGGGCAGGAACTCACCATCTACCTCAAGACCAACGGGGGAACCGACTGCACAATAACCTGTAGCACCACCATTGCCGAAGCCGGAACCAACACCATATTGTTCGACGCCACGGGTGAGGCGTTGTTCCTGCGGGCGGTAGAGGAAGGCGCGAATCTCAGATGGCGGTGTTCCGTTGCTGATGGGGCAACGCCAACGACGGTCTAGTAGTAAAGGACGAAACCATCCAGTAAATAGGGGGATCGGACCTTAACCACCCGGTCCCCCACAAGCACCCCCCTATCCGTCAAAGGCGAGGCAGTCTACCACGGATGAGGCTGAGAGGTGATCCCAGATGGCCTTAACAAGGCGTCAAATCCGGCAGCGCGTCGGCCAACGTGAACTCGGCATAATCTATGTCGGCACCATGACCACGACCGGCGCCACGACTCAGGCAATCGACACTAGTGATGACAGCCCCATGGACCCCGGCGATAATGCGTTGCGTTACAACGGCGCGGGTCTCCTGGTACGGTCGCCGGCAGGCGGCACGGGTATTGCCTATCGCCAGAACGTTACCTACGTTCCGGCCACTCAGGAGCTCACGGTCGCTGCGATCTCTGGCCTCACTGGCACGCCGGAATATGAACTGCATCTGGAACCACTCCTCCACCCCCTCCTGATCTGGCCGGGCCTCATTGACGACGCCCTGGCCCTCATCCGCCGCATCTCATTCCAGCACATCCTCTTCACCAACCGGAACTACTACGACCTCACCGACTGGGCCGAGATCGTTGGCCCTGAGCAAGTCCGGCGGTTGTATAGTATCGGCACCAACCTACTCCAGAACCCGAAGTTTGACCCTTGGCCTGTCGCTAACCTAGCTCCGGATAATTGGACTGGGACCGGCGCTGGCATCGTCCGGGGAAACATCGAAGAGAACGTGCCCCATTCCGTTGGCCTAGACCCGGCGTCGGTTGCCGAAACATTGGAGCAGATCATCACCCTGAGCGTTGCCAATCGCCGGGTGAAGTGTGTAGTCTGGGCGCGAAACGACGCTAACTCGCAGGCCCGTTTGACCCTCCAGGCCCGGCGCTCAGGACCGACAGTTGATGACAGCCAGACAGTCACCTTCGCCACAGCCAGTGGACAGCGGCAATTAGAGGCCGAGGTAGAGACCACATCCGATACCGTCAGCGTCCGTATCTTGCTGGACAATGCCGGTGCTGACGGATCTCGCGCCACTTTCTGGGCGCCCATGCTGTACGACCTGGCCATGGGTCGTCGGAGTCGCATCAAGCCCATCACTACCATGTTGGCCGGCCAGGGCGATGCTGGTGCGGCCACGATGAAGCTCTACGTTCCCTATAGGAGCGAGCAAGTAGGTCAAATGGCCCTACTACTCCCCTATCCGGCTCTTGGGGCCCTGGCGACCACTACAGCGGACGACGTGACAACCTCAGCGCCGGACGAGCTGGTCATTGCCGCCGTTGCCACCCAGGTACTTCGATGGCTCGTGACCCACCCCCAGATTCCCTCCACCTCAAAGGCTGAGTATCGAGTGTCCTTGCAGACCTGGGAAGCTCGGTTCAGGCAGCGGGCACGCACCCACATGAGGAAGATCGCTAAGACTCAGGAGATGTGGGAGGCGAGTGAACTCAATTGATAGGGAAAGTTAACAATTACCTAGCAGGTTTGATGGATGGTGAAGGAAGCTTCATGATCCAATATAAACAACGTAACATACCAGTCATTTCTATGACCAACACGGATAGGAGATTGGTTGAGGTTTGCCAACGTGCCCTTGGCGGTAAAATATATGACTCAGGGGCGATTAGTGGAAACCGCAAGCGGGGGTGGAAGTGGTATGTAATGGGTGACGCCGTTATTCACGTTGCTCGCCAACTGGCCCCTTATCTCTTGAGTAAGCAGCGCCAGGCTTGGCTTCTTGCTGCCCTACCGACGGGTTCTCCTGGTGCTCCTAGGGGAAAGCCGGGCCGCCCGCGCCTACATCCACTGGTTATAGCCTTGCGGGAAAGTGCCGCCCAATTGATACGACCTCTTAATCGTCGGGGCGCCAGAGAGCTCAACTAATGCCTATATCCGGATTCACCCTTGATGTGCTCCTGGGTACTCTCCCACTCCGCATCCTTGCCGACGAGAACGGGAACCCTCAGTACCGAGAGGAAGTGATCTCGGGTGCTGATATCCCGAGTGAGGCCGCGGGTATCCACTTCAGCGATGAGCACACGTCCTGGCACAAGGGTGCGTTCATTACCGAGGACATTCAAGACGGGTACTACAACACGGCCGAGAACGTCGACTGTTCTTACCCCGGCCGCATCTTCCCTTCCTTTAAGAAAGAGGACATGCTCCAGATACCGTCGCGGTCAAGTGAGCCTGGTGGCCATCCGAACAACGCAATCGTCGGCCCTGTAGCGGGGATCGTTAGCTGGCCATGGGAGGATGGCGTAGGTGATGCTCCGGCGCTAGTGATTTACTATCACGAGGCTGTAGCAGGAGATGGTCTTGCCCGTGGTGCCGCGTCAATCGTCGAATTTGACATTGCCGGGACCAAGGACACCGCCGCTGGTCAGAGTCTCTTCCGGTCGTTTGGTGGCACTCACTTCAATTACCTAGACCCAGTGTGGTTTCTCGATCGATGGTTCGTGCCCATGCTCGACGCCTATGCTAGTTATGACAGCGGGACATGGACCATCCACGCGAACGTCAACGTGGCGAATTTCGGCATTGCGCCGGATCGCCTCTATCGTCTCCATACCTCGGGAGGCTTCCTCCACATCTCGAACATGGACGTGGCTGCGGACCCCACGGCGATTGCATCGTGGACCGACCCCGGCTTGCGTGTTCCCAATGTCAGTTCGTCCAACTTTGAGTTGGCTCGGGTGCTGATAATGGGCCGATTCCCCTTCATCGCCACCAAGTCTGGCGTCTATACCGTGGGCCGAGGTGGGTATATGGAGGCCTTATTCCCCGCGATGCTCCACGCGCCGTCTCGGGGCTACGACTTCAAGGTTTATCGGCACTACGAGAATATGATTATCACCGCGACCTCCTCCGGCCAGATCATGCTTCTGGACGGACAAAATGCAACTAAGATCGGACCTCTGATCAACCCGTTGTCTCGCTTTCCCGGTGGCAACGCCCCGCAGTTTCTTGACGTGTTCACGACCTCTACTGGGATCATTTTCGCCTCGGTATTCGACGGTGCTAATCGTCAGATATGGAAGGGCACCCAACGTACCCCCGGCGAGACGGGTCCTGGGCGGTTTGCCTGGCACCCGATCCTGGAAGTTACGGGGGACAGGGCATTCAGCGCCAATGATGCTATGACGCGGCCCTTAGCCATGATCAACTTCTCTCGTGGTACTCCCTACGTTGACGCTAATCGTACCCGCCTATGGTACGGGGGAATGCCAGGCCGCATCCACCGCTGGGAAATTGGTGGTTGGGGTGACCTTGAGGGCGGTGGCATCCGTCACGAGGACGGTGCAACACGAACCCAGATGTCAGGTACGGCAAACGCAGCCGTGACATTTGGGGCAACCTCGATGACTGATACCCGACTTCAGCCCGCAAACTCCCAAATGAACACGAGTATGTGGATTCTAGGGGGCACCTTCACCATTCGGGCTGGGGGCAGTACGGGGGTCATTACGGCCAACGATGATACCGATACCTTCACCGTGTCCTCGTGGGTTGGAGGAACACCGGCGAATGGTGTGTCCTGGACGATCGAAGAGACCGTCCCGATGGTATGGAGGAGCGGCCGCTATGACCGCGGCAACAAGAAGTCCTCCAAGCATTGGACATCCCTCAGTTTCATTGCAGAGAACCTCAACGCAGGCGGTGGGCAGACTATCACCGTGGAGACCAGTGTAGACGGAGGGGCATTTGCGAGTGTGGCCAATCAGTCCGGCGGTACTCTATCCGGCGCCGGGCCATTCTACCGCATCCCCATTGATCGCGTTGGACACGACCTGGAAATCCGCCTGACGTTCAATCCCGAGGTATCGACTGGGATCACTTCACCTCCCACAATTCGCCGGATCGTTTGGGAGGGTCGGGATGTGCCTCAGTCCCTCGTGATGATCACCATGGTGGTGGAGGGTGACCCTGCTCCCCAGGCTGGTGGAGTACGCAGTAAGGACTGGGCTAACACCGTCTTCAACTCGATCAACCTCTTGACCCAGACAACCAAACAGACCTTCCGTGACCCCTTCCGAACCGATCGGACGGTGGCTGTGGTTCCGAGTAAGAGCCTAGACATCCAGCAGGTAGAGGGAGAAAGTCCACCGCAGTCGACGCTCTTGGTTCGCCTCCTGGTGGTGCCCGGAACAGTAGTCGTTTAATGCCTGACGGAGAAGAAGGGGGCGCTGATGAGGCCCGGCGTGTACCTAACCGAATGCCTGATCCGGTCGGTGAGGTCGTCACGGCCCTGGAAGCCTTTGGGGTCGACCGACGGCAAGTAGGCACAGACTCTACCCCCTTCGGTATCCTCAGCCCTGGCTTGGGTTCGTCTACCCTGGAAACCCGGCGCCAGGCTGCATTGGAGGCCGTGCTTCAGACCCAGACTGATCCTCTCCCTGTCTCGACGTCGCCTTCCCGATTCCCTCCTCATGCCGAGTCCCACATGGCGGGTGGTGATGATGAGGTTCACAGCTTCGATATCATCTCCGTCTATGATCAGCTGCTCATGCGCCCTGGCTGGGAGGACGAGTCTCTACGAGGTACACAGGAGGAGATTACTCCGGCGACTGGAGGTGCCATACAGACCCAGATGTTCACGGACTTCGTTACCACACCGCTAATCCGGCTATATTCTGCGGCCAAACCAAGTGGAGAGCGGGTACGGGCTGAGTTCGCAGCCAAGCAGGGAAGCCTTACCTATCCAGTGGTTCGGGTCGTGTTGGTTGACAGCTCTGACACCCCCATTCGAGAGGCAACGATAAGCACCGTTGTAGACTTGGGGGCCTCGGACTTCGTGCGGCTATCAATGCGGGGCGACACCGTAGCTGGTGGCCTTACTGAACTCAATCTAGACTGTACCAACACCTCCGCGAGTCTTGCCACCTTTACGGGGACTACTGGACGGATGCGCGTGACGGGCATAGCTACCCCCCTAATCGGCGCGGATGCTACCTCCAAGGACTACGTGGATGGGCTAACCGTTCCGGTGGCTGCTGAGGGTGACATCATCATCGCCAATGCAACTCCCGCCTGGATAGTCCTTAGCGTCGGCGCCCCACGCCAACTTCTACAGGTGAACGCAGGCGGAACTCGGCCAGAGTGGGCCAGCAACATCGACATCCCCGGCACCCTGGACGTTACTGGAGCGGCCGTGTTCGATAGCACCGTTGACATTATTCACACTGCCGCTGAGAACGACGACCACGCGCTGGAAATTGACGTTGACGCGGCAGGCTTCGGCGACGTTAAGGCTGTTGATGTCGTCTACGACACCGGCACCATAGCGTCGGGCGAAGACGAGGCCGTCATCCTCGTAGACATCAACGAGTTCGACGCGGGCGGCGGCGAGGTAATCGCGCTGGAGGTTCTTGCAACAAGTGGTGGCGCGGATGCCATCTGGGGCATGAAGGCTGGTGCCATCGTGGGGCCGATCCTCCAGGACTCGGGAACCTTCGCCAACCCCAACACCGCTACCAACAACACCGCGACGACGAACGTGGCTGACATGAAGGACGGCAGCACCGGCACAAACACCACGATTTTTGTAGCCGACGACGACTACATAATCATCGGTGCCACGAACCCGTTCACCGAGATCGAGTTCAACATCGAGACGCCGGCGGCGAATCCCGGTATCAAGCCCACGTTTGAGTATTCCAAAGCTGCCGGGGCATGGGCATTCTTCTCCCCAGTTGACGGCACCAACGGGTTCAGGAACTCGGGTGTCATAGCGTGGGATGCCAGTGACCTGACTGACCACGCTGTACACACATCAGGCGGCGACCCAGGCGACACATATGACATCCGCATCACGAGAACCCATGCTGTAGCGGGCTCGGTCTCCCTGTTCTTTGCGAAGACGGCAGCAACGGTAGTCTTTTTCTGGGACAAGGACGGCAACATTGACGTCCTCTCAGTGAAGACTGACACCCTCATCGAGAAGACGTCGGGGGCGGGCGTCACGATCGACACGGCCCAGATTAAGGACAACGGCATCGTCTTCATCGAAGCCGCTGACCATCCCATCGCCGCTGCCGCCACAAAGGGTCAGATATGGGTTAAGACCGCCTCTCCGAACGAGCTTTGGTTCACGGATGATGTTGGTACGGATATACAGCTAGGCGCGGCTGGCCACGCCAAGTACACCGACGCCGAGGCAATTTCCGCAGTCGGCGGCGAGACACAGACTAGAACGGTGATGCTCTTGATGCTAGACTTCTCCATACACACCGGAACGCCAGCGTACGAAGTGGGCGTGTCATCGGTCAGGCGCAGGTTCGACGATGGGACGACGGAAGAGATAATTGCGCAGTTTGTAGTGCCGGAAGACTACGTCAGTGGCGGCGTCATCCGCCTCTATTACACCATGGCATCTGCGACCTCCGGTGACGTACGTTGGTTCACGCGGGTGGCCTCTAAACAGGAGGGTGAGAGCCTGAGTACGTCGGGCAGCACAGACACCGCCAACGACACGGCTCAGGGGACGGCAGCGAACGTGGGCATCGTCGACATCACGACCTCGGAGACATTGGCGGCTGGCGACGTTGCTAACCTGCGGGTAGGCAGGTCAGGCGCATCTGGCTTAGACACGGCCACTGGAGACGCCCTCCTGCATGCCGTGGAGCTAGTGTACGAGGCCAGCGCCATCTAAGTGGACATTACAGAACGAATCGCATACAATAGATATAGACATTAGGAAGGAGAAAGGTCAATGCGGAAAATAGTGTACCCGCTGCTTGCGGAAGTTCCCGAAGGTAGCCGGCCCCTGCGCGTGGGCGACATCCTCGCCAACATGTTCCAGCCCACCAGTACGGAGGGCGGGGTCACGTTCGAGGTCATGGAGACCTGGGTGCCCTTGGCCCGGAAGCTCCGCAAGGCCGAGACCGAAGTTCTCCTGGAAGATACAGAGCACGAACTTCTCATAGCCCGACTCGCCGTGACCAAGTGGCGATCCGCAACTGAGGACATCGTGGCGATTGGTCAGGCGATCCATGGCGCAGAGATCGTCGAGGTTGAGGAAGTACCGGAGTCTGATGAATAGACAGTTCACCCAAGCTGCGGTCGCCATCATCGGCATGACCGGGCTAGTTGTCCTCACTGGGATGACCCTTCTCCTACCCGACCTCAAGGATGAGCGACTGCTCCTCCTCGGTGGCCTTATCGGCGTGACCTCTACGTCTGCTGCCTGGCTATTCCGCCTCAATGGACACAAGCCTAATGGTGATGCCAATTAGCATCTGCGATGAGTGTGAGGATGCCTTCTGCCCCACCTGTGAGCCGCCCCACACCTGTTCCAACTGCGGCCGGGTGTACTGTAGAGGCTGCGCGAGTGAGGTCCTCGACGACGAGAGCGTGTGCGATCTTTGCCGGGAGGATTAGGAGTGGCCCGCCAAGGCTATCTCTGCCCCAGGTGTGGGGAACAGGAGAGAGACATTCCCCGGTGTGAGGACGTGCCTCAGACGTTGAGGTGTATGTCTTGTGGTGGGAAGATGGCCTGGATTCCCAACTGCCCTATGATCAAGGTCATAGGAGGTACTACCCCCACTCGATGAGAGTCTGTCCGCGCTGTAATACCAACCCTGTCCGCGCTCAGAACCGCCCCTATTGTCCTGAATGCCAAAGAGTGTATGATCGTGGGCGCTGGCCACTACGGGATAAGACTAGAATACGTGTTACACGTAGAGATTGGCAGAGGAGAGTCCGACTAGAAGCAATTTCTCATTATGGGGGGCGATGTGCTTGCTGTGGTGAGAGTGAAGAGGCATTCCTGGCGTTGGATCATATCAACGGCGGTGGGAATAGGCACCGACGCGAAAACAAGATTGGTCTCTTATCCTATTGGGTGCGTAAGGAAGGTTACCCGGACGGGTTCCAAGTCCTCTGCCACAACTGCAACCAAGCTAAGACCCAGCGTGGCGCTTGCCCACACTTGACCCCCGCAGGCGATGGGACAACGCCAACACGGTAATCGATTTCACTATCCCTCGGGGAATCCGAATGCAGCTGTGGAAGCAAGACTCTGCTATCCCATCATTACCCAGGTCCCAATCCCGACAGATAACAATCTCGCGGTTGTTGCACGTCTTCAATACCCCCACCGCAACGCGAAGACACTCCTGCTCATAGTAGCTAGACTCCGCGGTAACTTGATCGGTGTCGCTCCAGGCATCGTCCCAGACTACACGGACGAGAGTAGGCTCCCCCTTCATTTTCTTCACAGGCCAAATTCCCCCATCTCTTGCGTACCCCAAGCATCCTCTTCATCACATATCTTGCAGCGAGCCTTGAACCGCGTGATCACTGGGCTACCGGACTTCCTATGTGACTTCACCGAGGAGATGACGAGGTGATGGGGATGATCGTCTGTCTTGGCTAGGGTGTGTGGTTCTACGAGATCGAGACGCCTGTGGCCACGCTTCTGGGTACGGCGAACTGCCCGTTCTTCATCGAGGATTTCCGTGAGAATGGACTGGACGTTTACGTCATCCATCGAGTAGCCTTCTCCCTATCCACTCCGCGACCTGCGGGACGACTGCGTTCCCGAGTCCTCTAAGTCTGTCCACCCTGCCCTTCTGTCCTTTGATGACACGCGGGACTCCGCACTCCCATCCACCACAGTCGGATGCCGCCTCTATTCGTCCTCCAAGTTCACCCAATCGATTGGAAAGCCCATGAGAAGGGATACCCAGTCGGCATTGAGTTGACCAGTCATGGGTATGCCCGCTGCTTCGCAGAACCGCCTCTTGAAGTCCCCCGACATCGCCCCGTGAGCCGCTTCGTTCGTCGCTCCCGTCTGGGGTGTCGGCCACTTCACCGCCGCCTGTAGGTCGCCCCTGTCGTTGGGCCTGGGCCTGCCGAACTTCTCCGGCGACCCCTTCGGCGTCGGCCACCTGACTGCGTTCGCCAACCCCTCCTGTACCTTGCGTCCTTCCTGCGTGTAGATGCTCCGGCCCGTCCTCACGGCATCCTTCGGTATCCCCCGTCCGCCGTTCGGGACATCGGGCGTGGGCCACAATGAAGACTCGCTCTCGGAGGTGGGGCGCTCCGACGTCGGCAGCGGATAGGTCGAACCAGACCGCATCGTACCCCGCTTCGGCCAG
>LAZR01002346.1_pt1 | contig 11058 bp, 10 predicted proteins | sample 329461 | NCBI WGS metagenome assembly LAZR01 (sample SAMN03002196, study PRJNA259156) | marine sediment metagenome | biome: sea floor; feature: Hydrothermal impacted sediments; material: marine sediment; isolation source: Loki non-amplified sample from Loki's castle hydrothermal vent sediment ...
GCGTAGTCATATTTAAATTGAGTTTAAATAATAAGAACACTTGGTTTTTGAATAAAAAGATCAAGAAAACACAGCTGTCTGCTTGACCGGAACTTTCTAATGGGTGACCCCATTCGCTTTAGCTTGTGCAACATGTTTTTCCCTGGGTAAAAAATACTATCGACCTTAAGAAAGCACTACTAATAGAACTTTGCCCTAGTGAATTTATGAACAACATAATGTATTTGTCAGGAACTTTTGCTCTTATCCACAAACAGGCTACATGTCAGTACCGCTGAGATTAAAAAACAAAACATTACGCTTAATGTAAATAATATAAAGTTTTCATTTTTTGATATAGCTGCTCCTTTAAGGAGTATTTCACCGCTATTAAGTGCATCTACTCCTACATAGATCATCAACGGAATTACAAAAAATGCATTGCTGAGCTTAATAAGTAAGTCCTTTGATGAAAGACTTACTAATTGAGAAGCTTCATGGTCTTCTTCGTCTCTATTTAATAGTTCGGCTTTTAATAGCGCAAAGCGTTCAGGGTACAAAGCCCTATCAATAGATGTAATAGCTTCTTGCAATTCGGTAACAGAATATTCTGAATAATTTGGTTCCATCTATTAAACCTTCTCCAGTACCTAACGCTTACATAAGCGGAAAAATATAGTTGACCAAAATGGTTTAGGAACAAAAACAGCCAGCTATAATTTTTCATTTAACTGTATATAAAACAAGTATATATAGCTAATGGGCCAAAGTAAGAATATGGAAGCTACTAGTTTAAAGTGTCCATTTTTATATGAATGTGCTTGTGCTGAAAACCAACTTAATAAAGCTCCAATTACACATAAAACCTTAAGAATGTTACCAAACCAGTGTTCATTAAGGAAACTCATAAAACTGGTGTTTTGACTTGCAAATATAAATAACAAAAGAGCTGAGGTACCAAATAAGAGACAGCTTCTTGATTCTGAAAATTTTAGTAAGAATAGGCTAAAACCATCTTCCATGTTTTCACTAAAAAGTGGATGCTTTATAGAACTCCATTTAACATCTAACAATTTTATAGGCCGCGAATCGAGCATACTTCTGCCGATGTCACGCTCATGCTTCTACTTTATACAGTTTTAACAAATTACCTAAGGCATTGCTATCAAAAGCTATTTAATATTTACAAGCAAAGTTAAGGCATATAAATGCGCGTTTCGCTCATTTCCTTGATTATGTAAGTAAGCAGCAGTTTGGCTGGCTTAATAGGTATTACAAGTATATGATATTGATAATTATTTGCATTAACAGGTTTTGAAAGGTGTGTATGAAAAAGTCTATGTTAACTCTGGCATTAGTTATGGGTTTGAGTGGTTGTAGCACAACAACTGTGCCGCCTGATAAAAGCTCATCGTTATATTACTCAGCACTTTATAATGCACAAGCAAAGCCTGTTAGCTCTGTATTATTAGAGCCCAAGCTATTAAATGCCGATGTGGTTTTAGTGGGTGAATGGCATACGCATCCGGGCGTGCATTTATTTCAGACTGAGTTATTTGAGCAATTAAGCAAAAGTAATAAACGCACTGCGCTGTCGCTTGAGCAATTTAGCCGCGCGGATCAGCATACTTTAAACCAGTACGTTAAGAGTGAAATTGGTGAGCAATACTTAATTGATAACACCCAAGCGTGGCCTAACTACAAAAGTGATTACCGTGCGCTGGTAGAGCTGGCAAAAACGAACAATAGCGATGTAATAGCTGCAAATGCCCCTAAAAATATAGTCACCTGTATTGGCAGGCAAGGCATAAGTTATCTAAATAAACTTGATGAAACACAGCAGAGCTATATTGCAGCCACTATTGATACGTCCCCCAGTGATTATAAACAGCGTTTTATGACCTCAATGCACCACGGCTCGCCAAGTCAAAACGAAAATTATTATGCTGCGCAAGTTACCTGGGATGAAACCATGGGGGAGTCTATCGTTAACTATTTAAATAATCATAAAGGTGCGCAGGTAGTGCATATAGCGGGCGATTTTCATGTGAAAAATGGCGAAGGAATAGCGCGAGTTATTAAGCGTTTAGCGCCAGAGCTTAGGGTTGTGTGGATATCGCCGGTTACAAGTGTGCAAGCTAACCAAACAGGGTATCAGTTGCAAGTTAACCCTTTGCCGCCCCGTTATGTACAAACACAGCATCAACAAGCGGCTTTTAAAGCGTTAGCCAAACGCGGCGAGCAAACAGTTTGCTTATAAAATGACGACATAGTTAGTGAATTTCTTAACCAGAGCTCAGGTTAACTATGTCGTCATGTATTTAGTTTAGTTATTTCGGGCTTGATTGGTTAGCGCAACCAGCGCTTTACGAACCTCTAACGGGCTGTTGCACTGGGTATTAAAGTTAATAAAGTAATTACGCTTTTGGCTTTGTATATAAAAACCAGTGGGTAATAAGCCGCTCATTATTGGGGTGTTATCAGCTACGCTGTAGTGCTGCATTAATATGAGCGACATAGCATCTTGATGGTCATCGTTCATGTGACTTATCATGCTTTGCTGCTGGTTTTCATCCCAGTTTTTTGCCTCATCCTGCCATTCGTTTTGTTCAAGCCAAAATATTTTGCCAAACCCGCCAATGTAACGTACTCGTACTACGTCTAATTGCCATAACTGAAAGTCGTGCGCGTTGCGGTAGCTAGCGGCTTCGGGGTTTAGGGCAATATAGTTATTAAGTAAAGTGTGTGCTTGCTCACTTGGTACAATAGAGCCATCACCTACAAGCGTTACGCGGCCGTGCTCGTTTTGATCGCCACTGTCGGTGGCGTCAAATACGGTAAGGCTCATACGTGAGTCGTGCTTTAAGTTTTTAGTGTGCTGGGCTATATCGCTAATAAAAAAGTAAACACGGCCTTGTTCGTCGCACATATAGGGGGTTACTGAGCCGAACGGGTAGCCGCGTAAATTATTAGAAATGGTCGACATGACACCTGCATTGGTTTTGTAAACCAAGGTGCGTGCATCGTTTAATGCTTGCTCTCTCATAAAAACTCCTGACGTTGAGAAAAAACCATGGGTGCATCGTTATAAGGATGAGGATTTACGTGCAGTTTCATGGCGTACATTTGTTGTAAGTTTTGTTCAGTTAATACGGTGTTTATAGGCCCACTTTGCAACACTTTTTTGTTGTGCAGTAAAATAGCATCGGTTGCATAAAGGCTGGCTAAATTTAGATCGTGTATTGCAATAATGGCGCTGTTACCCTGCTCTACAAAGGTTTTAACGCAGCTGAGCAAAGCATGTTGGTGGCGCATATCAAGTGCTGATGTAGGCTCGTCGAGCAGCATTAGTTTTGGCTCGGCCGATTGTGTAAAGGCATCGAGTTGCGCTAAAGTACGCGCCATATGAACACGCTGTTGCTCTCCGCCCGAAAGCGCACTTACGCGGCGAGTTAAATACTGGTTTAAATCCATAATAGCGGCATATTTATGTACTTTTTCGCTTTGCATTTTTAATGACTCTACATACGGATAGCGACCCATTGCAATAAGCTCAGATACATTAAAATCAAACCCTACGTGGTTAGCTTGCATCATGACTGCGCGCTGTGTTGCAAGGCGTTTTTTAGCGTGAGAGGCCAGCGGCTTAGCATTAAAAAGTACACTGCCTGTAAAGGAGTGCATACCTGCTAAGGTATGCAGCAAGGTAGATTTACCTGCGCCATTTTCACCAAGTAGTGCGACAAGTTGCCCTTGTTTAGCGCTGCCATTAATAGCGTTTAAAACGCTGTGATTATCAAAGCCAACGCTTAGGTTGTTAAACGTGATCATGACCAACCTCGCTTATTTTTCACTATTAAATAAATAAACAATGGCGCACCCAATAACGCAGTAATAATGCCAATGGATAGCTCTGATGGCATGATCACAATGCGTGCTAGCCAGTCAGAAAGTAGCAATACCACTACGCCAATTAGCATACAAAGCGGCAGCATATTACGTAAATGCGGCCCCACCATTAAGCGGGCAATATGCGGGACTACCAAGCCAACAAACCCTATTAAACCGGTAAGCGCTACAACCGCACCTACCCCTAATGCAACGAGTATAATGACATACAATTTAAGCTTATTGGTGTCTACTCCTAGGTACTGAGCTTGTGACTCGCCAATAAGGAGTAAGTTCATGGGATTTTTTAACCGCCACAGGCCAATTAGGCTGATAAACAGTAACGGTGCAGCTTGAATAATCGTGCTCCAGCTTGCTCCGCCTAATGAGCCCATGGTCCAATAATTTATTAATCGTAGCGCGCTATCGTCGGCAAAAAAACTCAGTAGCCCAATAACAGCGAATGCTAACGCGTTAATAGCAACCCCCACCAATATAAGTGTGGTGATATTAATTTGCCCTTGCTGCTTGGCAATAAAATATACCAGCGAGGTAACACCAAGCGCCCCTAAAAACGACGCATAAGGTAAATACAACTGAGCGTTAAAATTAAACTGCGCGCTAAGTGCTATAAACGCCACTGCAACCATTGCCGCACCTGCACTAATGCCAATAATAGATGGATCTGCCAGCGGGTTACGGCACAACGCTTGGGTTGCCGCCCCTGTTTGGGCAAGTACCAACCCTACTAATACAGCAAGCACAAAACGCGGCAAACGTATTTGCATTACTACATTAATTTGCAGCGCATCAAACTGATTAAAGTACTCGGGCGCAAGCCAGGCAATAGCTAAACGCCAATCCCATCCTGCAGGGCCGTACCCAATGCTTAGTAGCGCCAAAGCAAAAATACAAACAGAGGCTAATAGCATCCATTTATGAGTTTGGCTAAGTGTTATAGGCACAAAGCGGCTCAATGTTAGGGTGTTCATAAGCGGGTTTTATACTCGTTAAGCTCATTAATTGCTGTGGCAATACGTGGTGACATGCCAAGCGAAAGCAGGCTATCCATTACAAGTAAGTTACAGCTTTGCGCAGCTTTTAATAAACGTAGGTTCGGTTGCTTACAAAAAGCCTGCTTGCCGCCAATGCTTTGTACAACATGCTTTGGCGCAACTAAAAAGTCAGGCTGATTTACAGCAAGTACTTCGGTATTAATTACTTTAAAGCCTGAATGTGTAGCGCCTATATTAGTAATGCCCGCATAGCTAAATAATAAATTAGGGACGGTTTCTTGCCCTGCAGCAACAAGCCCGCGCTCATTAGCTGAGAGTAAAAATAGCGCGCTGTGTGTCTGCGCTTTTGCTTTTTCAGGTAGTGAGTCTGTAATGTGCGTAATAAGTGATTGCGCTTTTTGCTTGGCGTTTAAGTCGGTACCAAGGCGTTTAATTAGCTCAAGTAGCTCATTAACTGAGGTGGGCTTTTTATAATGAATTAATTTAACCCCTGTTGCCTCAATTTGTTTAAGTGCTTGGCTTCGCCCTGCTCCTTCAAGCGCTAACAAGGTGGTTGGGCGCATTGACAGTACGCCTTCTGCCGCTAAATCACGGTAATAACCCACTTGTGGTAATTGCGTAGCTTGCTGTGGGTACATACTAGATTGATCAACCGCTACGAGGGTACCTTGTTTGCCCAGCGCATAAATTATTTCTGTAAGGGTGCCGCCAGCACTAATAACGCGCTCCTGTGCAAGTGCAGGTTGAGCGACTAAAGCAAACAATATAAATAGGTATTTCATTACACACTCCGGTTTTATTTTTTGGCTATTATAACCACTTAAATCTAAATGAAAATGATTATCATAATTAATTGATCTTATTTTGACTTAGTTGTAACATCTTCGTCATAAATAATAACTATTATCATTTGGAGTTGAAATGAATCCCTCTGCGTTTAGATTTACTGCTTTAGCAACCTTATTACTCGGATCGGGCACTGCATTTGCCGAAAACATAATTGACGATCATATTGTTGTGAGTGGCTCGCGCTTTGAACAAAAGCTTAAAGATGTAACAGGCTCAGTAACTGTTATTACCGAGCAAGACATAGAGCGTCAGCTAGCTGTAGATTTACAAACCATGTTTAAATACGATTCAAGCATTGCAACCACAGGCAGTGGTGCAGGCGCGCAAACACTTACTGTACGTGGTGTTGGTGGTAACCGTGTTGTATTTATAAAAGATGGCCGACGCACCAACGATGGCTATGCAGGCGGAGGGGGCTATTTAGTTGGCCGCAATTACTTTGATGTAGCAGGCGTAAAACAAGTAGAAGTAGCCAAAGGTGCTGCATCGTCTTTATATGGCTCTGACGCACTCGGTGGTATTGTGGTTATAACCACTAAAGATCCAAGCGATTATTTAAAAGATAAAAGCAGCTATGTAAAAATGGCACTGGGGTATCAAGGTCAAAGTAACCAAATTGCTGCTGATATTACCGGTGCAAAAGACTTAGGCGACTTTGCAGTAAGCGCCGTTTATAGCCACCGCGACAGCGAAGAAGTTCAAAATTACGACGAAAACTTACCCGGTTATGATGCAAAGTCGGACGCTTTATTAGTTAAATTTGAGCAACAGCTTGATGAAAAACGCACACTTAAATACACCCTTGATTACTTTAATCAAACAATTGAGCAAGAAATAACTCCCGCCATTCAAGAAACCGAAGAAGACGACACGAGTTGGTCACTGGCGCTAGATTACCATTCAGAGGTAGCAACAGCCGCGTTCGATAAGTGGTATGGGCAAGTGTCTTATAGTAGTTACGAGCAGCAAAGCGATCAAATTAGTGGCGCAAGCACCTACACCGATTATAACGACTATCGCTTTGAGCAAAATATTTTAGGTTTAAAAGCGATATTTAATAAAGAGCTTAAAGGAGAAACCACCGATCACGAAGTGGTATACGGAGTTGATATCGACTTATACGACACCACTCGCCCACGTTTAAAAACACGTGTTTTAGCTGATGGCACCGTTGATTTTACAGACCAAAAACAAAAAGCGTTTCCGGGGGCTGACACCTCTTTAATTGGCGCCTATGTACAAGACAGTATTTCGTTTAAAAACAGTGCATGGTCGGTTATTGCGGGCGTGCGATATGATTACTACACCCTTGAAGCTAAAAATGATGAGCTATACGCTGATGCGCAGCTTGACGATATTACCGAGTCTGCTTTTTCGCCTAAGCTAGGTGTTATATACCAAGTGGATGATAACTTATCGTGGTACGGGCAATACGTACGAGGCTTTAAAATACCACCACACGACCAAGCCTATCAAAGCCACGGCGTTGAGCCGTTTTATCAAATATTACCAAACGCCGATTTAGACCCTGAAAGCAGTGATTCGTTTGAGCTTGGGCTAAGATACGCCAGCAGCGATATTAGCGTAAATTTAAGTGCTTTTTATGCAGCATTCGATGATTTTATTGAAACCGCCGTAGTAGGTGTTGAGCCAACGTACATTCCTGGCGTAAACAAAACTTTGTATCAATATCAAAATATTAGCGAAACACAAATAAGCGGTGTAGAAGCAGGAATTGCCATGTATGTCGCTGAAAATATACTACTTGAGGCAAACGTAGCCTACGTTGATGGTGAAAATAAAGAAACCGATCAGCCACTTACCAGTATTAGCCCGTTAAATGGCTCAATATTGTTAAGTACAGAGCTGGATAATATTAACTGGACCGCTGCGTTGCGTTTAGCTAAATCGCAATCGGATGTAGTACTTGATGCAAACGATGATAAAACTACGAAAGGGCATGGCTACGGCGTTGTTGATTTATACGCACACTACGAATGGCAAGCGTGGCAGCTAAATGTAGGTGTACTTAACTTGCTCGATAAAGAATATGTACCTTTTGAGTTGATTGCAGGTCAATCGCAAAGTGCTGATTTTAGCCAATACACCCAACCTGGGCGTAACTTTTCAGCAAGGGTTAGCTATCAGTTTTAATTAGGGCTAAACAAATGGCAATAAACGCTGCATGGGTATGCAGCGTTTGCCTGCCACATATTTACTCAAGTCAAATTACTTAATGGTGAGTATATTCAGGTACACCTCTACATACTTAATGCCCATTAACACTTTATATAAACAGCACTTTTAAAGCTAAAATCGCCGTTATTTATAAATTAATTAATTAATCGCAAAATCTTTTGTTTCTAAATTGCTGGGGGCGTTTTTAAAGCACGCCGTTAGCTTACTTGCAAGCGTTGTATTTATTGCGCTGTCGCACTCTAATTCCCCGTTATACTTCCCCTTAATAAGCGACACTAAGCTTAACGAGCCATAGCTTGGTTTACTTTGTATTTTATGAATTACCACCCCCTGCCCTGCTGATACCTTTATTAAATCAAACTCTGCTTTTACGGGTTGTGTAATAGCGAGTTTTTTTACATATAACGGGTTTTTAAAAGTCAGCTTTGTCGAAAACAGGGCCGTACCTCCACGTTCAAAATGACCATTAAACACAGTGGTATTTAAAATGGGTGTCTTCTTCTTTATTAATAAGTTTAGGTTAAACTTACTTGGTAAAATAGTGATCTGGCTTTGCTCGTTTGCTGCTTTTCTTAAAGCATCTTTGATTACTTTTAAGTGGGTATCACTTGTAGTTACTTCATACACTATTTGGTAGTCGTGGGGAGTGGCATATAAAGGCATGTGACTGGCAAGCACTTTATCGTTTGCTAATATAAGCGCCATGCCATGAAACCCTACATAGCTGTGGCTCTTATGCGTATTTTGTGAATTGTGTAGGGGAGTGTTTGCTAAAACTGTTGTTGAAAACAAAATAAAAAATAGCAGTAGGTGTTTCATGTTTATGCTCTAAAATTAATATAGCGCTACTATAAGCTGATTTTTATGTATAAATAATCGATAATAAGTTGTTAGTTGTTTCCTTTTAATCAATACGGTTTGGTACAATGCATTTAGATGACATTGAAAAAGTAATTCACGTGGCGGGTTCGCAAAACCTGCACACAACCGCTAAGCATTTTAATGTTACCGCTGGTGCGCTTTCTAAAACCCTAAAAAAAGTTGAGGCAAGCTTAGCCACTAAACTATTCAATCGTGTGGGTAAAACCTTAGTACTTAATGATAAAGGCAAAGAGTTTGTTAAGCACAGTAGCGATTTAGTTCATAACTACCAACAGCTCACTAGCCGCTTTAAAAGCGATAATCATAAATTTAATGCAGTAATTGCAGGCCCTGCTATTTTACTTAAAAGTGGTTTAAAGAGGCTGCTTATACCACTTAGCCACCTGCCCTGCTCGGTACGAATAAATAATGTGTTTGAGGGCGAAGCCATAAGCCAAGTGGCGTCGGGAGCTGCGCATATTGCGCTGGTTACTCGCGAGGCATTAAATAACAGCCAGCATACTAACTTAGTGGCAGTTGACGTATTTAATACAGGGTTTAGTGTAGCAGCGGCACGCACTCATAATTTAGTACAAAAAAAGTTATTAGCTCTTAGTAAAAGCGAGTTTGCGCAATCAGCTTTTGCTTGTCCGCTGTTTTCACCCCTGTGCGGTTTAGAGCAAGGTATTGGTTCTGATGGTTGGCAAGATGAAATGGCTGAACGTAATATTGTCTTCAGGTGTAGCGACTACAGTGCTCTCATTGAGGTAGTACAAAGTGGTTTAGCACTTGCGTATTTACCAGACTTTGTGATTGATGATTTAGCACTTACAAAAATAACTGTAAAGGGGGTTAACAGTCACTATAGCGAAGGCATAGTAGTGATTTACAAACCATCAACAGCAGATGGCTGGCTTAATAAACTGATGCACTCTCTGTAAAGTATTTATCACTTTGAGTTCAATGTAAAGTTAAGCTGCGCTTAGCTAATATCAGCCACTACACATTGGTTACGACCATGCTCTTTAGCATGGTAAAGCGCTTTATCGGCACATTTATATACTTGGGCAATATCAGTACTATGCACAGGCCAGGTCGCAATGCCTATAGAAATAGTGATGTTACCTATAGTGTCCATCTCCGTCGACTCTACTGTTTTACGTAAGCGCTCAGCAATTTTAAAGGCGCTTTGGCTATTTTCATTAGGTAGTACAAGGACAAACTCTTCACCGCCGATTCTCGATACTATATCGTCTCTTCTTGATAGTTTTTTAATTATATTTGTTAGCGAAACTAAAGTTTCGTCACCTTTGTCATGTCCAAAAGTATCGTTAACGCGTTTAAAAAAATCGATATCAATTTCTAATATAGCGAATGGGGTTTGCTTTAGTGTTAGTTGGTTAAGTAGGCCGTTTAAGCTTCTTCTGTTATGCGTATCTGTTAAAGGGTCTGTTTGTGAGTCATGGCGCAGCACACCTATTTGGGCTTGTAATAATGCAACTTCTCTTAACATAGCTAACTTCAGTTTCTGACTTTCAAAATACCACGACTTCACATTTTTAAGTTTTTCTAAGCTTGAAGGATCGTCGAGTGTATTTGCGTTATCGGCTAAGCGTTTTAGTGGCCTCGCTATAAAATGTGCAAATAAGCCAATAAAAATAAACGTGACTAATGCCATCGGTATTGTTTGCTTAACCACTTCAATGGTTAATGTATCAAGGGAGGAGAGTGTTGATTTTAAAGGTCTCTGTGCCACTATTCCCCAATTAGATAAAGTAACAGGTGCATAGCCTGCGAGCATTGGCTTGCTTAAGCTATTAATAACTGTTGAAGTGCCCATTTCGCCACTTACAACAGCGTCAATCACAGAGTTGTTAGCAATAACGTTGCCGATTCTGGCAGGTTCTGGGTGATATAAAATGCGCTTATTTGAGCTAACAACATAAAGATATGAGCCACCTTTGTAATAATGCTGCTCTAGAAGCTCATTTAAAATGTTTTTCTCTTTTAAATAAAGAGAGCCACCAATATAACCTAAATACTTACCTTCAAAATCAAACAAAGGGTGCGATATAAAAACAATTAAATTATTAGCTGCCGACAAATAAGGCTCACTTATTAATGGACGTTTTTCTTTTAGGGCTTCTATTGCACCTGGAGACTGTATTTGTTGACCTATTATATTTTCTAAACGAGGTGATGTAGCTGCAATAACGCCGTGTACATTTATCACAACAGAGTTAAAACTATCAGTTTGCTGATTTAA
>LAZR01002347.1_pt1 | contig 11054 bp, 8 predicted proteins | sample 329461 | NCBI WGS metagenome assembly LAZR01 (sample SAMN03002196, study PRJNA259156) | marine sediment metagenome | biome: sea floor; feature: Hydrothermal impacted sediments; material: marine sediment; isolation source: Loki non-amplified sample from Loki's castle hydrothermal vent sediment ...
TCGCCGCCAACATTCTGTTGGTATGACCCGCCATGATGGGTGTTCTCAACCACTCCATCAACAATGGGTTTAGCCGATACCAACGTCCCCAGCCTGGCATTATTTTTACAGGCAATCCCCGCTCGCAGGCCTCTGAAGGCAGCAAAGCGCCGTCTGGAATAAGAGATTCGCATTCCAAAAATAACTCGTCGGAGCACAATCCAAGTTCTGACATAGCTCTCAAGGAGCGCATTTGCCCGGGCGTCAGGCCTCCTAATACGGATTCTTTTAAAAACCGTTCAACACCGGGTGTTTCTGTCACCGCATGCCGTTCGGAGCTTTGCTGAATGTCCCGACGGTAAAGAGCCAACGGCGTAGGCCAGCCCTCCGTAAGATCGTACAAATGATCTATTGCAACGCTGGTTAACGGTTGATCACCCAGAACATCCCGAAAAAACTCAAAGGTTTCGCTTCGGCTGAACTCAAGCTTTTCTGTGCCTATGCGGGTATACCGGTTTTCCAGCTCCAGGGCGTGGGTTTCATAAGGCAACGCCCGCCTTGAAAGCATGGCGATTGAGAAGTGAGGGGGAATGGCAACAACCAACTGCTGCAACAAGGCAACGACAGCCGGGTTGGTAATGTGGTGAAGCCCATCCAACACCAGAACGGAACGCTGCCCCGGCTCTGCCTTTTTCAAGCCCATCAGCATGATTGCAAGGGCATCCGGGAAGGAGGCGCCACCTTGCAGGCTGCTTTCCGAAGATTCGGGAATATCCAGCGCTACCGATAACAAACTGAGAAAACGGCTGGGGGCGTTATCCTGGGAGTTAAGCACCAACCATCGGACATTTTCGTCCCCAATGTCCGCTGCCCGGATACCCACCGACATCGTATGGGATTTACCGTATCCGCAGGGCGCTTCTACAAAAATAACACCGCCGGGAATCAATGCGTCGGAGATCAAGGCATTCAGATGAGGACGCGCTAAAGAGTGCGATGGCGCAACAGGCATCTGCAATCTCTGCCTGAGCAAATCTCGTACGAGTTCGCCCCGCTTGAGTCCGTTGTTTGCGGACTGAAACTCGTCATTGGCTGCAAAGCCATCATGGAATGATTTCACACACTGCCCCGGATACGCCTTTAGTATTACAAGAAGGTTAAACCAATAGAGGGGCTGGCTGCAAAGTTTTGACGTGAAAGGAATTTATCCCGCGGCCGTTTTTCAGCGAGAAAACAAAAACGGCGAGCCGAAGCCCACCGTTTTTGAAGATCAACACGCCCGGTTAACGGGTTCCAGCTCTGCGCAACGCGGCCGGAGTGAAATCTCTGGTCTGGCGCTTAACGCCAAACTCGTAGGGATCAACTTCCTCGTTAGTCAGGCCCAGCACCAGATAACGGCCAGACAACAGATCATACAGGGTTTCAACCGCATACCAGGGAACCATCTGATCGTAGAACTGCATAGCGTGGGCTTCTGCTACGCGCCAGAGCTCACCACGGCCATCGTAATGGTCGATTATCGCAGCCTGCCAGGTGTCTTCGTCGATATAGAAATCACGGCGGGCGTAAACGTGACGCTCCCCTTCTTTCAACGTAGCACTGACGTGCCAAACGCGGTGAAGCTCGTAACGGGTCAGGTCTTGATTGATGTGGCCAGGCTTGATGATCTGATCGTAGGTCAGGTTCGGGTCAACCAGTTTGTAGGAATTGTACGGAATGTATATTTCTTTCTTGCCGATCAGCTCCCAGTTATAACGGTCAGGGGCGCCGTTGAACATGTCAAAGTTATCGGTGGTGCGCATGCCGTCAGAAGCCGTACCCGGTCCGTCGTAAGCAACCTGAGGTGCGCGCCGAACCCGACGCTGACCTGCGTTGTATATCCAGGCGCGGCGAGGCTCAGCCACCTGATCAATCGTTTCGTGAACCAGTAGCACGTTACCTGCCAGGCGGGCCGGAGCGGTGATAGCCTGTTTGAAATAAAACAGCACGTTGGCATCTTCGCTCGGCTTGTAATCCGTGAGGTACGTTCTCCAGGTCAGTTCATCCTGAAACTTCACAATGGAATAGGCACCGCTTGCGGTAGGCGTAGCTTGCCCTACGTTACGCTGCACCGAACCACCGCGATATCGCGTGATGTGGTTCCAGATGACTTCCAGGCCATTCTGCGGGATCGGGAACGGGGTAGCGTTCTGGTAGTTGCCGAGGCCGTTACCGTCTTTGATCAGCGTGGTCTCGGTCGCGTTCTTGACCGTCTCATCCATGATGTCTTTTGGGTAGGTCGCTGTACGACGCGTCTCATACACCGGCATCACAAAATCAGGGTACTGTTTGATCATCGCAACCTGGCCCGGAGACAGCTTGTCAGCGTACTCCGAAACGTTGCTCTGGTTAATGGTAAACTCCGGTTTTTCATCCGCGAACGGATTTACATAAATACCGTCGTTTTTGTAATTGGCGGGGGGCTTTGTAAGTCCGCCTGTCCAGGCCGGAATGGCGCCGCCGTTACCGGCTTTTTCGGCACCCATCGGGGTTAACGAATTGCCCAGTTTAGCCGCTTCTTCGGCAGACACCGCGCCCCAGGCCTGACCTGCAACGAGGCTCGCTGCAAGAATGCCCGTGGCCAGTAATTTCTTGTTTAGTTTCATTTACATTACCTCGTTAAATGAATTCTTGGCGACTCAGAATGAGTAAGAAACGCTGGCACTTACGAAGTCCCGGTCGGTTAGCTCATTATACGGCTTGCCGCCGAAAAAGTTTGTGTATCCAATATTGCCAGTGATCCTGTTCTGATATACAGCTTGTATAGACAAACCAATAGCTTTGCTGCCTTCTTTGAAAGCGCCGCCAGGCTGAGGGCTATAACCCTGCACATCATGACTCCACGCCAGCTGTGGCGACAGGTTGATACCCGCAAAAGCATTAAGGTAGCTCCAAACCAGACGGGAGCGATAGCCCCAGGAAAAGTCGGTTGTAAACCCATCGTTGGTACAACTGCTTGCATTGATATTGATGCCTGCCGCGCAGACATCAACCATATTGCCGCCACCAGCGTCGGTAGGAAGCGTACCAACACCAAACGTTCCTGAGCGGCCATAGCGGGCTTCATTAAGACCCGGCAAATCATGAACGTAAGTGGCACCAAACTCGGTGATCAGAGTAAGCCGGCTTGCACCCATTACCTGGTCAAAGAACTTGATCAGTGTGAACTGAGCCTGAGAAACACCAAACTCGTCGTTGCCCGATACTCTTGAGCCTGGCGTAAGTGCACCACCCTGCTCTGCTATGCGTTGTTTTTCCAGCTTACTGACGATGCTGCCGTCAACCGGGTTACGAAGCTGAAGGCCGCCGTAAATAAGCTCGAAAGCGTTCCACTGCAGAGGCATTTTGTCACGATACGAGTACTCGGCACCCAGAGACCACCCACCTGGCGTAGTGGTATTAATACTGATGCCGTACAGGTTAATGTTTTCCGGATATTCAATGAAGTACGAAGGGAAAGGGCTGCTGGAGTCCTTGACGGTTCCACTCACATAAGGCAAACGGCTGTTGTACTTGATGTAATAAAAGCCGAGCTCAGAATCGTTCAACTCGGGAACATACCAGCGCATTGCTACGCCAAACTGATCTTTTGAATCTGCTTCCACGTCGCCAAGACGAGGCGCTACAAACCCCTGAGCCAGGGCCTGGGAATCCGGCAACTGACCGGCTAACAATACAGGGCCACAGCCGTCAGCCGCGAAGTCGTTGGTAGAGAAAAATGTCCCGCAATAGTCGGGGCGAACCGATTCCCAGTCCGTCTGAACGAACGTTTCGAGCGTTACATTCTCGGTGAGACCGGCAGACATATAGAACATCTCCACGGGCAATAACGCATCTTTTAGCTCAGAACCTGGGGCTCGGAACGCGGGCACGTCCACAGGATTGATAATGTTGATGCCGCCTTGGATAAATGTGCTTTCACCCCAACTCAAAACCTGTTGTCCATAGCGAAGGCTGACAGGAACGTCGCCGAAGTACCAGTTCGAAAAAATGTAAGCATCAAGGATTTCGCCGCCGGAAGCATAATCTTTAGCGTTGTCGTTCAACTCACGACGCTGACCTACATAATCAACGGCCCTACCTTCGTCTTTCAATTCGAAATCGTACCAGTAACGACCGCGCAACAAGCCTCCAACACGAGTCAGGTATTGGCTATCAACTGCATAATCGAGGAACAGCTCACTGTTACCTTTTACGATTTTCGAGTAGGTGTCACCCTTTTTAAAGTTCAGGTTGCCATCGTCGTAGTTATTGGTTGATGCGCCCGTGGTGGTGTTGGCAAATTGCGGCCCGAGGTTACCTTGGGCAATCAGACGCCTATCGCGATCTTCAACTCGCCAACCAGCCCCGGCTGAGAGCGTGGTGTTGAACTGGGCTTCCACATCACCGAGATAGAAAGAGTACGCAGATGCCTGACCGGACATGCCGGCCGCCACTGCGACGGCTAGCGGTAATCTTGCCCAACGCTGCCATTGATGTATTTTTTTTGTCATTGGAAGGCTACTCCATTGTTGTTCTGAGTCGCTGCTCTGATTATTGGAATTCACGATGTATCGGAGGTTTCATGCACAGTGCTCGTGATGTAGGCACTATAGCTAACGCTGTCCAGTGCTTTGATCAGTCAAAAGTATGATTTTGCTCTCCGAACCCGCTTACCACCCGATCGACGCCGGGTTTCCTCACACCGCTTCACTATAGACAACAATAATGGATGCAACCACTTTGCTTTTGATGGTTTTTTGGGCCTGTTAAGACTTGTGCTGCGTCTCCAGATATTCCTGCGACTGCATTTCCAGAAGGCGGGATTCCGTTCGTTCAAATTCGAAGCTCAAGCGCCCGCCGGTGTACAGTTCCGTGATCGGGACGGCCGCTGAAATAATGACTTTCACGCTGCGATCGTAAAACTCGTCAATCATATTCACAAATCGCCGGGATTGATCGTCTCTCTCGCCCCCCAAAACCGGAACGTTACTGATAATGATCGCGTGGAACTGGCGCGCCATTTCAATGTAGTCGTTCTGGCTTCGGGGGCCGTCACAGACGTCTTTGAAATCGAACCACACCACGTCATTGGCGTGGGCCTGTGCGGGAATTTTACGACCGTTTATCTCCATCGACTTGCTGTGCTTGCCAGCTTCAACCGCCAACGTATCAAAGCTTCTGCGCAGCGACGTATCGGCTTCTTCACCCAACGGCGTATAGTAAAGGTCGGCCTGTTCCAGGCTTCTCAAGCGGTAGTCGACACCCCCGTCAACGTTCACTACGTCGGTGTATTTTTTAACAAGGGCTATGGCGGGCAAAAACCGCGCCCGCTGCAAACCATCTTTGTAGAGGCCGTCAGGAGCAATGTTTGAGGTGCATACCAGTGTAACGCCGCGCTTGAAAAGGCCGTCCATGAGCGTTGCGAGAATCATGGCGTCGCCGATATCCGACACAAAAAACTCGTCAAAGCAGATCACTCGGGTTTCACTGGCGAACTTTTTGGCGACCAGGTTCAGTGGGTTCTTTTCGCCTTTGACGTTTTTAAGTTCTTTGTGCACTCGCTGCATGAAACGATGAAAGTGCACACGCATTTTGCGTTTAAACGGCAGCGACTCAAAAAAATTGTCCATCAAATAGGTTTTGCCGCGACCGACACCGCCCCAAAAATACAGGCCTTTGACCGGTTCTTCCCGACCTTTTTTCAGCTTGCGGCGCAATTTGGCCATCGCTTTTCCGCGTTCGCTTTCCGCCTCCACCAGTTTGTCGTAAAGTGTCTGAAGACGCCGAACAGCATCTGCCTGGGCCGGATCTGCAAGAAAGTCCGGGCGCTCGAGATCTGTTTGATAGCGCTGCCAGGGGGGTTGATTCTCAATAACTTCAGAAGGCGTAGACGCTGTCATCGGAAAGTCCCTGAGGGTTGATCGTTTATTTTAGGCGGCGCATTGTCGCGTATTTACGGTTTTTTCGCCATGTTGGATGGCTGCGTTAAAATAAGACGTTTAGCGCAGCACGCAAGCATGGGCTCATGAGGCTCCGGGCGTTATACTAGGCCACATGACTTGGCTCATTTTTAAGTAACAGGACGACACAGCATATGACAAACCTGATTCTGGCAGCGATTGCCGCATTGATTGTTGGCATAGTCATCGGAGCATTCGTCGGCCGCTCAGGGCGGGGGTCTTCGCTCCGCCAGCGCCGTTCGGAACAGCAAACAGAAGAACTGCGCAACGAGTACACCCGCTATCAAGCCCAGGTGAACGAGCACTTTATGGAGTCGGCACACCTGCTGCGCCGCTTTAATGATGCGTACCGCGATGTGAATCAGCACATGGCCCGCGGGGCCAATCGGTTGAGCAACGATGAGGAGTTGCGGGCGGAACTGGCGGAAGAAACCTCCCGCAAGCGCCTTGAAGAGGTCAGCGAAGAGGGTGCTGAGCCACCCCGGGATTACGCGCCCAAGACCTCCGGGACACTCTCTGAAGATTTCGGGCTCAATAAAGGTGACAAGACCGCTGAGGCCTGATCAGACCGGGTTATCGCAATCGATAAACCGGTGACTGAGCCCAAACTCTTTCTCTAACGCCACGCCCAGAGCTTTTACACCGTATCGCTCTGTTGCGTGGTGGCCAGCGGCGTAATAATGGATACTGCATTCCCGGGCTACATGGGTGGTTGGCTCAGAGATCTCACCGCTTATATAAGCATCCAGGCCGGCATCAAGGGCGGTATTGATAAAGCCCTGTGCTGCGCCTGTGCACCAACCTACCCTTTTGATCTCTGCTTTGCCGTCGCCCACTCTTAGGGGCTCACGGTGGAGCGCTCTGGCAATGTGCAATCCAAACGTTTCCGGGCTCATCGCTTGCTGGAGCTCACCTTCCCAGACCAGGCCGTTTAGCGGGCGCGGATTCTCGATGCCGAGAACGTCTGCCAACTGGCGGTTGTTACCGTATTCGGGATGGTCATCCAGTGGGAGATGGTAAGCGACGAGACTGATGTCGTTGTCTAACAGCCGCTTGAGACGTTCACGCTTCATACCCCGGATACGCTGGTCTTCGCCTTTCCAGAAGTAGCCGTGATGCACGATAACCATGTCAGCGTTTGCCGCGATGGCCGCTTCGATTAAAGCGCGGGAGGCGGTTACGCCGGTAACGATGGTGTTTACGTCACTTTTACCCTCGACTTGCAGGCCGTTTGGGCAATAGTCCTGAAAGCTTTCCGGTTGTAGCCACTCATTTAGCTTTGAAAGAATGCTGTCGCGGGTTGCCATATGATTTTCTCCTTTGCGCCCCGCTCTGCCCGAATCTTAAAGGCTAGATTGATTCGAGGCCCCGGATCAACGCATCATTCTGCTTTGGAGTACCAATCGTAATCCTTAAGAAGTCGCTGATTCTGGGTTTATTGAAATGACGGACCATGATGCCCTGCTCTCGGAGAGCTTTTGCTAACGCGTCGCCAGACTTTGCTTCGTGGCGCGCGAAGAGGAAGTTAGCTTTGGAGGGCAACACTTCAAAATTCATGCCCTCCAGGCTCTTGGTAACTCGCTCCCGCTCGGAAATAACTCCCTCACAGGAATTCCGGAACCAGGCTTCGTCTTCGTAAGCGGCTTTCGCGCCTGCAAGGGCAAGCCTGTCCAGAGGATAGCTGTTGAAGCTGTTTTTGACACGGTTCAGGGCTTCGATCAAATCCGGATGGCCGATGGCGAAGCCGACTCGCAGGCCTGCCAGCGAGCGGGCCTTGGAGAGTGTTTGGCTGACTAACAGGTTGGGATACTGATCGACAAGCGTGATGGCGGTTTCGCCGCCGAAGTCGATGTAAGCCTCGTCAACCACAACGACACGCTCCGGATTGGCCTGGAGGATTGCTTCAACGTGCTCCAAACCAAGATAACGGCCGGTGGGCGCGTTGGGATTGGGGAAGATGATGCCACCGTTGGGCTGCTTGTAGTCTTCCGGATTGATTTCGAAGCTGTCTGTGAGGGGTACGGTTTTGCCTTCAATTTTGTAGAGGCCGCAATACACCGGGTAGAAGCTGTATGTTATGTCCGGGAACAGGATAGGCTGGCCGTGCTGGAACAGGGCGTAAAATATGTGCGCCAGAACCTCGTCGGAGCCGTTGCCCAGGAAGATCTGTTCAGGCTTTACGCTGTGGTAGCCGGCGATGGTTTGGCGCAGGCTTTCGCCTTCGGGGTCTGGGTACAGGCGAAGGCTGTCGTTGAGCTCGGCTTGTATGGCTTCGATAACCTTTGGCGAGGGGCCAAACGGGTTTTCATTGGTGTTCAGCTTGACCAGGTTCGCCATTTTGGGCTGCTCGCCGGGCACGTAAGGAACCAGGCTACTAACCAGCGGACTCCAGAATTTACTCATGGCTTTTAACCCTGTATTCAGCGGAACGTGCGTGGGCGGTTAGCCCCTCACCCCTTGCCAGAACTGACGCCACCCGCCCCATTCTGTCGGCGCCTTGGGCGCTGAAACCGATAATGGACGAACGCTTCTGAAAATCGTAGACACCCAGCGGAGATGAAAACCGGGCTGTTCCGCTGGTGGGCAGCACGTGATTCGGGCCGGCACAGTAGTCGCCCAGCGCTTCCGCTGTGTAACGGCCGAGAAAGATAGCCCCGGCGTGGCGGATTTCTTCAAGCAGGGCTTCCGGGTCTTCTACCGACAACTCCAGGTGTTCGGGCGCGATACGGTTTGAGACGTTGGCTGCTTCGCTGAGGTCGGCCACGTGAATCAGAGCCGCTCGATCCGCCATGGAGATGCGGATGATGTCGGCGCGCTCCAGGGTGGGCATCAGTTTGTTGATGCTGGCTTCCACGGCATCCAGAAACCCAGCGTCAGGGCTGATGAGTATCGATTGGGCCTGTTCGTCATGCTCAGCCTGGGAGAACAGGTCCATGGCGATCCAGTCGGGATCGGTTTTGCCGTCGCAAATCACCAGGATTTCTGAGGGCCCGGCGATCATGTCGATGCCGACGGTGCCGAAAACTTCGCGCTTGGCGGTGGCAACGAAGATGTTGCCCGGGCCGACGATTTTGTCCACCGCCGGAATGGTCTCTGTGCCATAAGCCAAAGCACCAACGGCTTGTGCACCGCCAATCGTGAACACTCGGTCTACCCCTGCTATCGCGGCAGCGGCCAGCACCAGATCGTTCACCACACCATCCGGAGTGGGCACCACCATGATGATTTCGCCCACGCCGGCGACTTTCGCGGGAATGGCGTTCATCAGAACGGAAGAAGGATAAGCGGCTTTGCCACCAGGCACATAGAGGCCGGCACGGTCCAGAGGCGTCACCTTCTGGCCAAGCACCGTGCCGTCTTCGTCCTTATACTGCCAGGATTTCTGATTCTGCCGCTCATGGTAATCACGCACCCGATCAGCCGCCTTCTCAAGCGCCGCGCGCTGGGTTTCCGGGATGGCTTTCAAGGCTTCCTGCAAACGGCGCTGGCTCATTTCCAGCTCTGCAACACTGGCCACCTTCAGCCGATCAAACTGTTCGGTGAACTCCAGAACCGCCTGATCACCGCGGGTTTTCACGTCGCGCAGGATATGACGTACCGTCTCGTTCACCTGATGATCAACGCTGTCATCCCACGCCAGCAGTTTGGCTAGCTCGCTGTCGAAGTCACTCTGGGAGGCGTTCAATCGTTTGATGCTGACGGTCATTTCTCAAATCCTGCTTTGGATTACACACATTATCTGCGTTTTTCGACGGCGGCCGCCATCTTCTCAATGATGGGGTTGATCCGCTCGTGTTTCATCTTCATGGAGGCGCGATTCACAACCAGTCGGGTGCTGATGTGGTCGATCAACTCACGTGCTTCAAGGCCGTTGGCCTTCAACGTATTGCCGGTATCCACGATATCAACAATCTCATCGGCCAGGCCGAGAATCGGCGCCAACTCCATTGCACCATACAGCTTGATAATATCGGCCTGCCGCCCTTGGGCGGCGTAATACCGGCGAGCCATGTTGACAAACTTGGTGGCTACCCGGATACGCCCGGCCGGTGGTGTTTCGCCCTTGGGGCCCGCGGTCATCAAACGGCAGCGGGCGATGTTCAGGTCCAAAGGCTCGTATAGCCCTTCCCCGCCGTGTTCCATCAGCACGTCCTTACCGGTTACGCCCAAATCGGCACCGCCATACTGTACATACGTCGGCACGTCGGTTGCGCGCAGAATAAGCACTCGCACGTCCGGATCGGTCGTAGGAAACACCAGCTTGCGGGATTTCTTGACGTCGTCAATCAGCTCAATCCCGGCGTCTGCAAGCAGTGGCAGGGTTTCTTCAAGGATTCGTCCCTTCGACAAAGCAATGGTTATGGATTGTGGCATGCGTCCTTCGGTTCCCCGTTTGTGTCTGTCACGCTGGCAGGCGGCGGATACTGGCGCCAAGCAACTGCAGCTTCTCTTCAATGCATTCGTAGCCTCGATCGATGTGGTAAATACGATCGATAATGGTATCGCCTTCGGCCATCAGGCCTGCGATGACCAGGCTTGCAGACGCCCGCAGGTCGGTCGCCATCACCGGCGCGCCGGTAAGGTGGTCAACGCCTTTGATAATCGCGGCATTGCCCTCCAGAGTAATATCGGCGCCCATGCGGGTCAGTTCCTGCAGATGCATGAAGCGATTTTCAAACACCGTCTCGATTATCGTGCCCGTGCCCTCTGCGACGGCGTTCATAGCGGCGAACTGGGCCTGCATGTCGGTCGGAAACGCCGGATAGGGCGCGGTGCGCAGGCTGATCGCTTTCGGGCGCTGGCCTTTCATGTCCAGCTCAATCCAGTTGGGACCGGTGGTGATGTGAGCCCCGGCTTCTTCCAGCTTGAGCAACACGGCATCCAGGAGGTCCGCGCGGGTATCTTTCAACTTTACTCTGCCGCCGGTTGCGGCCGCCGCCACCAGATAGGTTCCGGTTTCGATACGGTCTGGCAACACGTTGTAATGGCACCCGTGCAAGCGCTCGACGCCCTCAATTTCAATGGTCGAGGTACCGTGCCCGGTGATCTGCGCACCCATGGCAATCAGGCATTCGGCCAGATCCACCACGTCTG
>LAZR01002349.1_pt1 | contig 11051 bp, 19 predicted proteins | sample 329461 | NCBI WGS metagenome assembly LAZR01 (sample SAMN03002196, study PRJNA259156) | marine sediment metagenome | biome: sea floor; feature: Hydrothermal impacted sediments; material: marine sediment; isolation source: Loki non-amplified sample from Loki's castle hydrothermal vent sediment ...
GTGCTGAACGGGGCGGAGTGGAAGCACGAGCTAGGGCTGTCCGGCAACGCCAACAAGGAGGCCATCGCCGCATGGGTGCGGGGCTACCGGGGCGAAGAGTTCGAGACGCAGGACCTGAACGATGCGTTCTGCGTGGCCCTCGCAGGCTACAGTCTGTCGATCGTTGAAGAGGAGCCCGCATGAGCACGCCGATCATCGCACTGGACATCGATGGGGTGCTCGCGGACTTCGGTTCGGACTTCCTGCGGCAGGCGAAGGACCTGCACCCGGACGAGGGGCTGGAGTGGTGGTCCGCTGGAGGCCAGCAGACATGGCAGCACGAGAACCTGACCACCAAGCAGAACAACGAGACGTGGGAGTATGTGTATGCTCATCCTGAGTGGTGGGGTGGGCTCTCGACGATCCCCTCGGTAGTGGAGATCAGAGAGCTGAGGGAGTTCGTGGCGGACATCGACTGTCACGTGGAGTACATCACGGCCCGAGGCACCGCGCGCTCCGCGAAGGCCCCCGAGGCTATCACGACCATCACACAGATGTGGCTGCATGGGAACAGATTCCCTCAGCCGGACAACGTGACCCTCGCCGAGGACAAGGCCGTCGCCATCGATGAGCTGGTCGAACGCATCCCCGGTGGTCAGCTGCTAGGGTTGCTCGACGACCGGCTTGCCACGATCGCCGACCTAGCGGTGATGGGCTACCCGGTCGTGGCGCGTGACTGGCCCTACAACCGGAGCATCTCGCAGAAGTTCGTACCTCGGGTCTATTCACTTGGAGAGTTCACGCACTTGATGCGTTTGCGTGTCGCCGCCCCGTAGTGTGTGCCCACCCCATATCTGGGTGATGGGTGCGACGACGAAGCAGCTACCGAACAGCCAGCGAGGACACTGGCTGGTGGAGCGAGAGGGCACGTGTAGGCGTCGCAAGTGTGGCCTCACGAAGATGTTCGCTGAGCGAGAGTTCACGGACGATGTAGAGGGCAAGCGCGTAGGTGGGGGCACCGCGAGGCACGACCTCGAATGGGCACTAGAGTAGGAAGCGCCGATGGACCGGAAGATTTCACCGCGCAGGGTCTACGGACGGTTGACCTCTACGATGCAGGGGATCGACAAGGACGTAGTCGCTGCGTCCGACCGCCTAGTCGATGAGTCGCTGGAGCTGCTAGAAGACGAGGAGCCCCGCCTGCTCCATTGGCTGAAGACGAACCCGGAGATCGACACCCTGCTGGGGTCGCACACGGTCGCGATGCACGCGCTGCTGTTTGGTGATTCCCGTCGAGGGTACCCCCTCGAACACACGATGGGCAGGCTCGACGCACTGAACTACAGGCTGGTCTGCACACTGGCCGTGATGGCTACGATGAGAGAGCGGCCACTAGCAAAGGAGGTACGGCCATGATGCCAGACGACCGAGACGACGTCCCGGGCGAGGGTGAGGGCGAGGTCCCTGTGATCACCGGAGAGATGTCCGAGGAGGCGATCACGGCCGCAGCACTGATCAACGACTCGAGTTTCATGGACCGGCTCGCACCCTGTACGAGCACTTCGTGGGGATCGGGACCAAGGCCGTGTCCTCCGCTGCGTACGGCGACGCCATGAACGCGTTTGGCAACGCGATGCAGATCGCCAACTCGATGCACAACATCGCGCTAGTGCGCGAGAGCATCGTGCGGAAGCGCCTTGACAGGCATGCCACCCGGACCGACCTCGACCTCGACGACGATGACCCTGCCAACGACCTCTTCGGTGGTGACGCGGTGGACGACCTGTAGGATGATGGACGAGCGCATGCAGGAAGGGGCCGAGGGGCCGACACCCGAGTCGTCGCTCGGCTATACCCGTCGCATCCGCGCGATGGTGCACGAGGCCGCCTCCCACTACAGCCCGAGGCGCACCGGGCAGGAGATGATGGACACCGCACTCGACCTCTACGCGGTTGCGTTGGATGGGCTGTTCGGCGAGCGCTGGCGGAAGCACGCTCACCCCGAGCACCGGGACATCCTCCGGCACTACATCGACGACCCAGTCCACTGGGAGACTGCAATGGCGGGCACCGGGTGACGCAGGGGACAGGGACACACGGTAGCAAGTTCACCCCGGAGACCCTAGCCCTTTTCATCGAGGGTGTGCGCGACCGGGGTCTGACGCTCAAGGCTGCATGTGGCTACGCCGGGATCGCTACACGTACGTTGGAGCGCTGGCACGCCCGCGCCCGCTCCGAGGCAGCCGACGAGGACGCCAAGGAGATCGGACCCTACACCCAGTTCTTCCTCGACATCGAGCTGGCGCAGGGACGCGGGCAGGCCACGGTCGAGGAGCAGCAGTGGAAGCTCATCAATGCCGGGGACGGTCCGTCCATCCGCCGCTGGTTGGAGGCGCACGACCCACCCACATGGGGCCGCAGGACCTCAGGCCGCGCCCCGGTGGTCATCACTGGCGACGGAACGAAGGTCGCGATCCTACAGCAGGGTACCTCGGAGAACCCGGCCGACTACTTCGGCGTCGAGTCCGTGGTCACTGACCCCACCCTAGCAATCGAGGGACCTGCCGAGTGACCACCGCCACCACAGAGAAGCAGCGGATCAATGACCCGTCCATGCTCTACCTGTTCCGCACCCCGGACGGGCGAGCGGCTCGGTGGCAACGCCCCACCACCAAGCAGGAGCTGGCGGATAGGTTCGAGCTGTTCGGCTTGAAGCTGAGTCCCAACGTGCACCCGGCGTGTGTGGATTTGGGCCACTCCGCGCCCCTCGACGTGGCGTGGTCCATCTATAGCGGCACCGATTACCGCACAGGCAAGCGCGCGCCGGTGATCGTCCTCAAGGGTTCGCGTGGCCTGTCCGGCAAGAGCACCTTGCTCGCCGGGGTATCGAGCATCGAGGGGCTGGAGGGGTACAACGGAACGGTCCTTGGTGGCTCCTTGGTCCAGTCGCAGAACGTGCAGGAGATCAGCAACAAGATCTGGGACCGCGACATCGAGACCGACGAGGCCATCTACGAGGGCGGGCTCTCGATCCTCATCGACGACCCCACCGCTTACCAGACCAAGTTCTCGTACTCGGGGGCGTGGCGTAAGGTTCTGACCGCATCGTCGAGGCAGGCCCGAGGTCCCCACCCGCACCGGCTGCGGATGGACGAGGTCGACGAGATGGTGCAGAGCGTCTTCGACAGCGCCATGGGTCAGACCATGAGCCTCGACCTAGACATGCCGATCCAGACAGCCATCGCCTCCACCCACCAGCATGCCGACGGGACGATGACCTACGTGCTCAAGGAGGCTGCCACCAAGGGCTGGCCCGTCTACGAGTTCTGCTACCGCGAGTGCTTGCGTACCGAGGACCGCTACCTCGACGTCTGGAAGGACACGAAGTGGGACACCGAACGGCGCGCCCCTGACGACGTCCCCGACGGCAAGGAGGGCGGCTGGCTCCCGATGTGGCTGGTGGTCGAGAAGCGCGACGGCGTCTCGGTCGCCATGTGGAACAACGAGTACGAGCTGGGTGAGCCCTCTATCGAGGGCCGAGCCATCCACACCCCGGCGGTCGAGTGGACCTTCGACTCTAGTAATCAGTGGTTGGACGGGGGCAGACGTGGCGGGCCCTTCATGGGCGACGAGGGCGAGTATCTAGAGTTTCCCTGCTGCGAGCTGTACGCTGACAACCGGGTGCCTTGTGCGCGAGGTCATCGCTACATCACTGGGGCCGACTGGGCGCAGACCATCGATTGGACGATCATCGTCACCTTCCGTACCGATGTCAGTCCGTGGCGGCTCGTCGCGTGGGAGCGCACCGGCCGCAAGCCGTGGCCCGTGATGTTGAACCGCTTCAACATCCGCAAGACTCGCTACCCCGGCCTCGCCGTCCACGACGCCACCGGCATGGGCGGCAAGCTGGTCTCCGACTTCCTAGAGGTCTCGGCCGAGCCCTTCGTGATGGCGGGCCAGAAGCGGAACCTGCTGTTTACCGACTACGTGGTCGGCGTCGAGAACCACGAGATCATGTGCCCCCGGATCATGTTCGCCTACGACGAGCACCGGCTGTGCACTGTCAAGGACCTGAAGCAAGGCGGACGCGCCGACGGGGGCCACCCACCCGACTCCGTGGTGGCGGCTGCGCTGGCGTGGTCGATGCGTGACGTGGAGTTCGTGGAGGACCTACAGCCCGGCGGCTATGACACTGTCGGTCCGCTCGGCGGGCTGGCCTGACCCGTGTATCATGAGAGAGAGGTGAACCGATGAGAGGCAACCGGAATCTGCTCGTCTTCTGCCCCGAGGTCTACGACCGGCAGGAGTTCGTATCGACCCCGCAAGGCGTCGCTACCACCGAGGCCCAGCCACAAGAGCACAGGTGGCATCAGCACTTCGAGATCGTGCAGTACAACCATGATGGTGACCGCCCTTCGGACTTCATGCTCGGCCCTGTCGGCCGGGAGTGTGGCCGGTGCCTGTCGCGCCTCAACCCTGCAGGCGAGATCGCCTACACCGACTCGGCTGAGGTCGAGCGGCAGGAAAAGGGCGAGGTAGCCCCGCCGAAGCTACTGGTACCTCGACATTGAACAGACAGCAGCGCCGCGCACAGGGACAGAGGGGTCCACTCTACACGCGCGAGCAGCGCAAGGAGGGGATGGGAGACGTCGAGCCAATCCGCCCCGGCCTCTACTACGTCACGCTCTACGCATGGCCGCAGTGGAAGGCGCTCGCGCACCCGGCCCCGATGCAGTGCCCGGTGGCCTTCGTCGAGAACGTCATGGGCTGGGGCACCGAGCGCATCCCCACCGTGACCGTCAACAAGATGCGAGCCCGGCGCATGCGCCTGTGTTACGTCTGCTCGATGGTGGTGCTGGAGGCCCGCGCCCGAGGCTCCGAGATACGGGAGTTCCAGCGCGCGGAGCTGGTCATGAAGCGCGAGCGTGCAGCTAGGGGGGCCGCATAGTGCTAGGTGTGATCGCGGTGACTGTGGTCTACGCCCTCGGAGGTGACCCGGCGTGGGCCATCGTGACGGGGTTCGTGGTCGAGCTGCTGATCCTCAGAGGCGAGCGCCGCCGGGGCCGTGGCTAGCAAGAAGCTCAGCCATGCCGACGTGCAGAGGCACCTCGCGCAGTGGCTGAGGGTACCCAATAGCAACGCCCGTCCGCCGGTTGTGGCGGAGGAGCTAGCGATCGAGGGATCGTGGGGAGACCACGGCCGCATAGACGTCCTGCTGTTCCGAGCCCTCAACGGATACAAGCAGATCGTGCTCGAAGCCTACGAGGTGAAGGCCACGCGCGCCGACTTCCTCAGCGACATCCGCTCGGCGAAGTGGCGACGCTACCTGCCGCGCCTGACCCGCTTCAACTTCGCGGCCCCCATCGGTGTGGTCAAGGAGAGCGATCTACCGCCGGAGGCAGGGCTCATCGAGATGGGCCTGCGCAAGGACGGCCGGTACTACTGGCACCGAGTGCGCCGGGCCCCGAGCCTCGCGAAGCTCGACGGCGAGGTGAACTCGGCGGGCTATGTGTTCACTCACGAGCCCCCGACGATCGACACCCTCGCTCGCATCCTCTACAAGGTGAACAGCCAGCGTCGCGAGCAGGGCTGGGCGGATGCAATCCGATCAGGAACACGAAGCATCTATCCCCAGCGCGGTTGACGCTCGGAGCCACTCCGATCTAAGGTGCGGGGGAGTAGAAGGAGGATCAGCATGGTGGACATGAAACGAGAGCCTGAGGAGGGGTACGCTGGAGCGTACTACGGCATGGGGTTCGGCACGGGCGTGGACGCGCTGGAGTGGCTGAACCTTACGCTGGCCGCATACCCGGAGCACCACATTCCGGTGTGGGTAGAGGCAGCGTCACCGCTCAAGCCGGAGGCCCCGGACCTCAGCATCGGGGTGCTGCTGCCGATCACAGGCAAGACCATGATCGTGTACGCGGTAGTCGCGGCGCAGGAAGAGATCGACGAGGCCGTCGACCTTGTGAGCGACTCGCTGGTTGCACGCGCACACTTCAGGTTCGTTAGAGGGTAGGTCGCCCGTGCCCATTCACAACCGAGCCCTGCTGGTGCCCGGGGAAATCCTGCGGGCGCGCTACCAAGGCCGCGAGGTCATGGCCGAGGTGGTGGCCGAAGGCCTGATCCGGGTCGACGGTGGCGAGACTCACACTTCGGTGAGTGCAGCGGCCAAGGCCATCACCGGACGCTCGACCAACGGCTGGAAGTTCTGGTCGCTCGTCAACGTGCCGGACGTGCCCCCCGAGCAGGCCCCCTTGCTGGAGCCGCCCACACCTGATGTGAAGGTGGACTCGGACGTAAAGAAGGCTACACCCGAGCGTCCGTTCATACCTTCGGGGTCCTGCGACAGCCCGTTCCACGGGAAGGGTAAATCCTGCCCGGACTCCATCGCGGTGGTCACTCGGGTGAAGGGTGCGGACGAGCGGATGGGCGAGGTGCACGAGCGCTGTTACGACCACGTGGTCAACATCCTAATCTATTGGGATGGGTTCTGGACCACCGAACCCCTCGACGAGGAGGAGCTAGCCCGCGCCGAGCGCAAGGTAGACCTCCGCAGACGAGGTGGTAGGAAGGCTGAGTGATACGTACAGATTCACGCTCGATGAGGTGCGCCCATTTCGAGAGGAGGTCGGGCTATGATTACCCGATACTGCTTTCGACTGTGAGACGGACGTCCCCAGCGACGCCGCGCTGTGTAGCTCATGTGCCCGTCACCGATCCGATGGACATGATCCTGCCACCATCTACGAGGGGCAGTGCCACGGGGCGGGGCCCGACGGACTGAACGAGAAGCGCCAAACCATCAGCAGCCCACGAGGGTTGCTAGCGAGGGAGCGGGCCCCTTAGTCGGGTAGAATGGAGGGGAGCACCTAGGGAGACCTCCACTGTCCGACCACGACTTCCAAGAGTTCGGTGTCACCGGCCTGAGCGAGTTCGGTGGGCAAATCCATGAAGAGCGGCTAAGGCAGCTCATGGACCCGACGCGCCGGAACCTGACCTACCGAGAGATGTCCGACAACAGCCCCGTCATCGGCGGGGTACTGCTGCTCCTCGACCTGCTCGTGAAACAGGTTGAATGGGACATCCGCACTCCCGAGGGTATGGAGGAGGACCCGGTCGCTGTTGAGCAGGCGGCCTTCGTGGACTCGTGCTTCCTCGACCTCGGCCGCCCGTTCAAGGACGCGGTCAGCGACTTCCTTTCGTTCGTGCCCTTCGGTTGGTCGTACCACAACGTGGTGTTCAAGAGGCGGAACGGCTTCCAGCCCGAGCCGAACATCGGTGCCGACGGCAAGGTCATCGAGGGCCCTGTGTCGTCGTTGTTCAGCGACGGGAAGGTCGGGTGGGATAAGTTCGCAGGGCGCGCCCAATCCACGCTCGACCGCTGGATCTTTTCCAGCCGGGGCGACATCGTGGCGATGGTGCAGCGCCCGCCCAACGGAGGCACCTCGGTCACGATCCCGCTGTCGCGAGCCCTTCACTTCCGCACCTCGGGACGGCACAACAACCCCGAGGGCCGGAGCGTCCTGCGCACAGCCTACCGGCCGTGGTACTTCCACAAGACGATCGAAGAGATCATGGCCATCGGGATCGACCGCGACCTCGCAGGTACCCCCGTGCTGGAGGTCCCCGGCGAGTACATGAAGGCTCGCGCGAACCTGCCAGCCAACCTCGCACGCGAGCGCGATCAGTGGGAGAAGCTGGTCCGCAACATCCGGCGGGGTGCCAAGGATGGCATCCTCATGCCGCTGGTCCGCGACCGCAACGGCAAGGAGCGGTTCAAGCTCTCGCTGCTGACCACGGGCGGCCGTCGACAGTTCGACATCAAGGGTCTGCTGGAGTACTACGACCAGCGTATGGCGATGGCCGCGCTCTCCGATGTGATCCTGCTGGGCCACGAGACGGTGGGCAGCTTTGCGCTGGCCGACTCGAAGACCAATCTCACCGCGATGTTCGGCAGCTCGCTGACCGACATCATCACCGGCCAGTTCAACCGGCGCGCGATCCCGGCCCTGATGCGGATCAACGGTATGGACCCGGAGCGCGCGCCCCTACTGGTCCCGGGTGATATGGAATCGCTGAACCTTGAGGAGCTGGCCATCTACGTGCAGGCGTTGTCCGGTGCAGGCATGCCACTGTTCCCCAACGAGGCGCTGGAGGGGCACCTCCTCGCAGCAGCTGGCCTGCCGGGTGAGTCACAGGAACTCGAGTAGACTGCGATGGCCATCGGCGACCTCGCGAAGGCAGTCTACGGCCGGAACGGCAAGCGTAAGAATCGCCGCCGCGTCCGCAAGGATGCCAACACCGACCGCATCGCCCGTGCGCTGAAAGAGGAACGCTCTCGGCTGGCGCAGGTGTGGGCCGACGTAAGCATCTCCGAGGCCACAGCCATAGCTACGGTCGCCGACTCCTCGCTTGTGGTGGCCACCGTCGAGGGCGCGTATAGCCCTGCGGCCGAGCCCACTCGTAAGGCCTTGCTCGCGGGCCTTGGGATCGGGGGGGACATCGCTCTGGAGGACCTCGCGATTGCGACGCTGCAATTCAACCTGACCAACCCGCTCGCGGTGGAGTGGGCTAGCACCAAGTCCGCTAATCTGATCGTCGAGGTCTCTACGGAGCAGGTTGCGACGGTTCGGTCCGTGATCGCCGAGGGTCTCACCTCAGGCAAGGGCGCGCGAGTTGTGGCGGTCGAGCTACGTGAGACCATCGGTTTGCACAGGCGGTACGCCACGGCAGTGGATCGGTTCCGCGAAAGACACCTCACCCAACTAATCAAGCAACACCCCCGCACTCCGATCAGTGTGCTACAGGGCCGGGCCGATGCGAAGGCAGCGAGGTATGCAGACAGGCTCCGTCGCTCCCGAGCCAAGACCATCGCCCGCACTGAGCTACAGCGCGCCGCCAACGAGGGTCAGCGACAGGCGTGGCAGCAGGCCGTACAAGCTGGGGAGCTGGAGGTTACCAACGCCGAGCGCGAGTACATCGCCACGCTGGGTGGGCACGCTGTCTGCGACGATCAGGACGGTATCCGTATCCCGTGGGACGGCGAGTTCCCGGTGGCAGGCGACCCGCCGATCCACCCCAATTGCGGGTGCACGTTCGGCCTGCGGAAGGCAGAGGTGCTCGTGCCCTCCGAGGCGGACGCGGGTCCTCTCTCGATCAGCGGTCCGACTATTACGTCCGCGCAGGTGAATCAGTTCCTCGCTAACTCACAGGTCACGAAGCCGGTGGTTCACCGCACGAGCACGTCAGCCGCGCGCTCCATTCGTAAAGGCGGGGTGGACTTCTCGAAGACTGCACCCCGATCTACCTTCGGCGAAGGGTTCTACACGTCCGAGGAGGCCATCACCTTCTATGGTGACGAGCAGTTGAGTATCGCGATCCGCTCGCAGAAACCGTTCAGGGGAACAGCCCAGCAGATGGATGACAAGATCACCTCGTTCGCCTTGGAGGCCCCAGAGAAGACGGTCGAGACCGTCACAGGGGAGGTGAGGGTGGCGTTCTGGGAGAGCGGCGAGCAGCAGCGGGCGATTCGTCAGGCGTTCCTCGATGAAGGCTTCGACAGCTTAATCGTTGAGTCGGGGAATGATATAATCATCGGGCTGGTCGAGGATAACATAAAGGTCGTGGTGAACTGATGGCTGACTGGAAGCGCTCGCGGGGAGACTTTCGTGGGTGCCTAGCCTGTACCCACTACACCGGAGCCGACCGCTGCACCGCGTTTCCTGAGGGTATCCCCTTCCCGATCCTCGCGGGGGAGATCGACCACCTCGTAGAGAGGCCGGGGCAGAAGAAGCCCCAGACGCTTCGGTTCGAGGCCCTCCCGGAGCACAGGCCATCTAGCAAACAGGGGGCCGAGCCCGCCTAGCAAGGCTCCGTTGATTCAACGGAACCTTACCACGATCGGAGTACACACCCCCTAACGCGCGCGTGACCCGTGTATCATGAGGGTGGAGGGGAACGCCCAATGCTACGTACTGCCCGACGTTTGATCAGGGGTCTGCTACGGCGGCCCTACACACCCAAGCTCGGTCGCGAGGCCGACGCTATGGAGATGTGGCACGAAGCCGCAGTCAAGGGCGGCATGTTCTGGACGGTGCTCGTCGGGGAGTGGGAGCGCGGCCGAGGAATCGGGAGGCTCAGTAGCTGGTGCGGCAGGCGCTGCGGCAACGCTGGGTGCATTCGACTGGGCTGTTCCTGTGATGCTGACGTGTGTAGCGACTTCAGGGTCGCGCTGGTGCGTCGGGAGTTCGAGTAGCCCGTGGCCAGCATGAGCCGGAGGGTCCGGCGACGCAACCGACCAACCCTGACCCCCGGCAGGCGACCGGGCCAGCCCCGTGCTGTGGATGATCCCCCGACCCCGGCGCAGCTGCGCTTCTACCGCGAGGGTCAGCTCAAGGTGCGTTGGGACTCGATGGCGGACCTTCCGGGTTGACGAAAAGTTCCGGGTTGACACTGCCTGCAACGACCCCCTATTCTGTCATCCGGAGGCAACGCCCATGAGCACACTAGGTCTGTACACGACGGTGACCTGCCGATGGGCGTGGGTGCGCCAGCTGGTAGAGGCAGGGCTCCTGCCCCAGCTGATACACGCGGTGCTGCACCCCTTCGGGTTCTGATGCACGACCCCATCGCCTACACATACGAGGCTGACACCCACTGTGAGGGCGGTGCTCGTGGCCCTGCTCGTGGCCCGTATGACCTTCCTACTAATCAGGGGTTGAGTTCCGGGCCTGACGAGCCGATGATCTAGGTGAACCGAAGGAGACGACGATGGCCCTACTGACACGAACCCACCGCCCTGAGTGCGACGAGTCCCACACCGGGTTCGCCAGCCCCTGCAACACGATCAACGCCCACGCCAACGAGTGCCAGTGGTGCTCGACGGTAGCGACCGACGTGGTCCGCCGCATGTCGCTCTGCGACTCCTGCGCCGCGACGGCCAAGGTGCAGCTGATGCTCGGGATGGCCCCCGCATGACCGACAAGCCGAAGCGCTGGTACGATGAAGACTTCGCTTCCGAGGGCTACCGTGTCAGCTCGTCGAGGGCACGGAGCTACTCGATTGAGTAC
>LAZR01002350.1_pt1 | contig 11047 bp, 7 predicted proteins | sample 329461 | NCBI WGS metagenome assembly LAZR01 (sample SAMN03002196, study PRJNA259156) | marine sediment metagenome | biome: sea floor; feature: Hydrothermal impacted sediments; material: marine sediment; isolation source: Loki non-amplified sample from Loki's castle hydrothermal vent sediment ...
CTCGGTTTTATTGCATAAACTCCATTTACTGAGGCAGGGCACGTAATTGAACCGTCTGTTTCAGTCCCTAATGCTATGGGCGCAAAGTTAAGTGCGACTGCCACAGCAGAGCCTGCACTAGAACCACATGGATTACGTGTTACATCGTGCGCATTATGTGTTTCTCCGCCTACGGCACTCCAGCCTGACGATGAATAGGATGAACGAAAATTTGCCCATTCACTTAAATTAGCTTTGCCTAAAATTATAGCGCCCGCATTACGTAGTTGTTTAACAACAAAAGCATCATTATCAGTAACGTTATTTTTAAGTGCTAAAGAGCCAGCCGTTGTGGGAAGTGTGCCCTTCGTTTCTATATTATCTTTAAGAAGTACAGGTATTCCGTGTAATGGACCTGCCCAAGTGCCTTTGGCGGCAAGTTCATCTAACGTTTTAGCTTGAGCAATAGCTGTAGGCTCTAAACTAATAACTGCATTGTATTGTGGGTTAAGTTTATTAATTCGGTCTATATAATTTTGGGTGAGTTGCTGTGCATTAATAGAATTATTTTTATATGCACTGTGGATTTCATCGATGGTTTTTAGCTCTTGTGCTTTAGCGTTAAAAATTGCTAATACACTAAGCAACGAAAAGGTAAATGTTTTGATCATTGTTGAGGTGCTTGAGGTGTTATTATTTTCTATATATTTAGCACAAAAAAACCTCACAAAGTGAGGCTTTTCGATAAACAGCTTAAAAAAGAGGTTTAAGCGTTTTCTAACATAGACAGTGCGACTGCTTCAGCTGCTTTAATTCCATCAATACCCGCTGATAAAATACCGCCAGCGTAACCTGCACCTTCACCTGCAGGGTAAAGCCCTTTGGTGTTAATACTTTGGAATGTTTTATCGCGCTTAATACTAATAGGCGACGAAGTACGCGTTTCAACACCGGTTAATAAGCCGTCGTTAGTTGAAAAACCACGAATTTGTTTATTAAACGCAGGTATCGCTTCGCGAAGAGCATCAATTGCAAATTGTGGTAACACTTTACTCAAATCAGTTAACTTAATACCAGGTGTGTAAGAGGGTTGTACTTCACCTAAGTCTGCAGATGATTTACCTTTTAAGAAATCTCCAATTAACTGTGCTGGTGCATCGTAGTTGCTACCACCAAGCTCATACGCTTGCTCTTCAAGTTTGCGTTGTAAGTCTATTCCAGCAAGTGGATTACCAGGGAAGTCTTGCTCTGGTGATATACCTACCACAATAGCGCTGTTAGCGTTGCGCTCACTTCGTGAATATTGGCTCATACCATTGGTAACAACGCGACCTTCTTCAGAGGTTGCAGCGACTACTGTGCCACCTGGGCACATACAAAAGCTGTAAACTGTACGGCCATTGTCACAGTGATGAACAAGTTTATAATCGGCAGAGCCTAAAATTGGGTTTCCTGCATTTGTGCCAAAACGACATTCATCGATCATTGATTGTTTATGTTCGATTCTAAAACCGACTGAGAATGGCTTTGCTTCAACATAAATCCCTTTTTTGTGGATCATATCAAACGTGTCACGTGCGCTATGGCCAACGGCTAATACAACATGTCGAGTGTTTAGTTGCTCGCCATTTGAAAGCGTTAAACCTGTTACTTGCCCGTCGTCTAAATGAATATCGTCAACACGTGTGCTAAAGCGAATTTCGCCGCCAAGTTCTATTATACGAGCGCGCATTTTTTCAATCATGGTGACAAGTTTAAACGTACCAATGTGTGGCTTACTTACGTATAAAATTTCATCGGGTGCGCCTGCTTCTACAAATTCAGTAATGACTTTTCGGCCATAATGCTTTGGATCTTTTACTTGGCTGTATAACTTACCGTCTGAGAATGTACCTGCGCCACCTTCACCAAATTGTACATTTGATTCTGTATTAAGTGTGCGTTTACGCCAAAAGCCAAACGTGTCTTTTGTACGTTCACGTACTTCTTTACCGCGCTCTAATATAATGGGTTTAAAGCCCATTTGAGCAAGTAATAAGCCCGCAAATAAACCACAAGGACCAAAACCAATCACGACAGGGCGCTCTTTGATATTATTGTTAGCTTGGGCTACAAATTTATAACTTGTGTCTGGTGCTACTTTTACATGTTGGTCTTTTTCAAATGCTGCGAGTAGCTCGGCTTCGTTATCAACTTCTATATCGAGTGTATAAATAAGTAAAATAGCTGATTTTTTACGTGCATCATAACCACGTTTAAACACATTAAAACTGTGCAATTGTTCAGGTTGGATTTTGAGTTTATTTACAATTGCTTGACCAATTGCATCTTCGTCATGATCAAGTGGCAGCTTTATTTCGGTTAAACGTATCATTTATATCTCTTTTAGGTGTCATAGCGGGGTATTATTACCGCTCACAATAAGGGGATGCAGGGCACAACGAGTGTGCAAACATTAGGCGCGCATTTTACGTTAAAATAGCCTGATATGGCACTTATTTATTGTATTTTTGGAGTGGATGGGTATGATCCACAACTGTTGTTCAAAATCTTAGGTATTAAAATAGTATGGCGTTTGTTGTCACCGAAAATTGTATAAAATGTAAGTACACCGATTGCGTATCAGTGTGCCCAGCAGATGCATTTTTTGAAGGCCCTAATTTTTTAGCAATTAGCCCGATTGATTGTATCGATTGTGGTTTATGTGTCCCTGAGTGTTCAGCTGATGCGATATACCAAGAAGATGAACTACCAGAGTCTCAAAAAGAGTTTACTGAATTAAATGCTGAACTTGCACTGGTCTGGCCGCGCATTACAGAGGTTAAACCTGCTCCAGAGGACGCTGATGTATGGAATGGCATAGACGATAAGCTTAAACTACTCGAAACGTAATGTATAACAATTAGTTACTCCTTTATCATTAAATAGTTAATTTTTCATTTCAAAGTATTAACAAATGTACCTGGATAAATTACAATCCTCAGCTTAAGTTGCTCCTTATGAGTAATTACAGTCTAAATGGATGTTTATGCAGTACTTTATAACTATAATAAAAAAGTTTACCTTCCTATTTTTAAGTTTTGCTTTATTACTTTCAAGCCTTGATGTAGCGGCTAAAAAACAGCAAGTATCCTTATCCCGTATTGATTCAAATATCACCGTTGATGGTGTTATGGATGAGGCGCACTGGCAAAATGCAACACGTGTATCTTTACTCTACCAAGATGAGCCTAACGAAAAAGGCACTCCTCCTGTAAAAACTGATGCCTTTATTTACGAAGATGGCACTAACTTATATGTTGGTTTTATTGCTGAGGATCCTAACCCTGAGCAAATTCGTGCATCACTTCGTGACCGCGATACGCTATGGGAAGACGACGTAGTTATTCTTGTTATTGATACATTTAATGATGAACGCAGTGGTTATGAATTCCATGTGAACCCGCTGGGCGCGCAAGGCGATATACGAATGACCGACACCGATGGGTGGAGTTCTGATACCTCATGGAATGCTATTTGGGATAGCGCAGGACAAATTAACGACAAAGGTTATGTTGTTGAAATGCGTATTCCTTTTAAAGCACTGCGTTTTCCTGAAAATAAAAATGAGCTAACGTGGGGTTTTTCTGTAATGAGAAACTACCAACGTGATGTGCTATATCAGCTATCAAATATGGGGTTTGATAGAAATGTGAAATGCAGCCTTTGCCAGTTTGATAAGTTAGTGGGTTTTAGCGATATTGAATCAAGTAAAAATATCCAATTAACACCTACATTAACCACACTGCGTAACGATAATAAATCTGCGTTGCCAGGTGATTGGGATAAGGGTGATATAGATACTGAAGTGGGTTTAGATTTACGCTGGGGTTTAACAAAAGATGCTGTTTTAAACGCGACAATTAATCCTGATTTTTCGCAAGTAGAAACTGACTCTTTAGAGCTTGATGTAAATACAACCTTCTCAATTTATTACGCTGAAAAACGTCCTTTCTTTTTAGATGGTGCTTCTTACTTTAAAAGTAGCTTATTTGAGCTTTTATATACACGTACAATTGCAGAGCCTACTTTAGGTGCAAAGCTGACGGGTAAAACGGGCGATCATAGTTATGCGCTAATGCTAGCTGATGACGACAATAGTAATATTTTACTGCCAACGAATCAGGGCTCTGGCTTTGCAAGCTTAAACGAAAAAACGAATGCAGCCGCAGGGCGTTATCAATATGACTTAGGTCAGCAAGGTACTATTGGTATTTCAAGCACGCACAGAGAGAGTGATGACTATCACAACACTGTATTATCAGTGGATGGTAGCTACTGGTTTAATCAATCGGATACTCTTTTGTATCAAGTATCATCTGCTGATACTCGTAACTCTGAATTTTTAATTCAAAATTATAATCTATCCGAAACTCAATCAGATGAAGCTTATGCTCTAGAATTTACCCGCGATAAACGTGATTACAAATTATTTGCATCTTATGAAAATATTGGGCAGGACTACCGCACTGATTTAGGTTATCAAGCTAAAGTCGATTATGAAAAAGTAGGCTTTGGTGGCGGACAAACATGGTACAGAGATGAGTCTGATTTACTTACCTCATGGTCATACGAAGCTGACTGGGATAAAACGTGGGCGCAAAATGGCGATTTACTTGAAGAAGAATACGAAGGCTTTTTGAGTTTTAAAGGCCAAAAACAATCTATTTTTGAAATTGGTTTAGTACACCGTTATGAAAATTATAATGACAATTTTTATAATCAAAATATTGGTTTTATTTATACGGGCTTTAAACCCACTAAAGATTTAAAGTTATCATTATATGTTGAATACGCTAGCCGCATTGATTATGCAAATGAGCAATTAGGCGATGCGTTTGACACCCAAACCCAAATGGTGTGGGACATTAACGACCATTGGCAGCTCGATGTAAAACATAACTACAGCCAATTAGATAACCCACAAGGGGAGCGTGTATTTACAGCTAACTTAGTTGATTTTAGGCTTCATTATAAATTTAGTATGCGTTCAATTCTTAAGCTTATTTTACAATTTGAAGATATTGATAGAGACGAAAATGCCTACTTTTATCAAGTTAGCCAAATTAACAAAGACTATGGTAGTCAGCTTGTTTACTCATATAAAATTAATGCGCAAACACTGTTTTATTTGGGTTACTCAGATAGAGGTTACCAAGATGATTCACTTAAAAATATTGAGCGGGATCAACGTACCTTATTTACAAAAGTTAGCTATGCATGGCAGCTTTAAATATTAAAAAAAAAGGAATAAATATGAAAACTTTAAAAATAACAGTTGCAGCAGCAATGGTTGCTACCTTGGCGGGTTGTGCGGCCAAGCAAGACATTACTCGCTTTGAAACAAACAAACCTAAAACAGTGTGTATTGCTGAACATAAGGCTGTTAAAGAGGGTGTTATTGATGCGATGAAAAAAGGTTTTGCAAAGCATGAGGTAGAAACTCGAGTTATTTCAGCTAATTACGTATTGAAACACCAAGACTATCAGACTGAATTATCTGATTCAGATACTACTGGTTGTAATGCCGTGGCTTACTATGTAGCAAATTGGCGTTGGGATTTAGCACTATATATGGCATACGCAAATATATGGGTAAAAGATGTTGAAACAAATGAAAAAATAGCACAAGCATCTTATCGCACGGGTGGTGGGTTGGATAAATTTATAAATGCGGAAGAAAAAATTATAGAGCTTATTGACGGTATGTATTAAATTTTAAACAATTAAAACGTTTTTGTTTATTTTTATTAATCCCACCTATACTATATGTAGATATAGTTAGTTAATCCATTATCGTTACAATTTTTTGTTATTCTAATGGCTTAGGATTATATCAATGCTTGCGTAGTACTAAATGCAAGCGATATAATCCGCTTTTGGCAATAGGTTTGATAGGAGAAGTAAAATAGATGGATTTTTTTTATGAGTAAACTTAAGCCGCTCGGTTTTATTTTCCTAATCATAATTCTATTTTGTTTCTGTATAAATATAGAGTTAACCAATCAGATTAACCGTATAAATCTATTTCACACCAATATTGATATACGAAGTTTCGAGATCACGAATACCTCCCTTGATATGGCTCCTTGGTATAATCCCATTTTAAATGGCCATTATATAATTGAGCAGCCAACAGCTGATTTTTTACTTATCAAAACCACTGATACCCAATTTGTAGCCGCTGATTCTAATAAGTTAATCATGATGACGCTCTCATCACCCATGAACTTTTTATTTTTATGTATATTGATATTTGGCTCAGGTATTTACTTACGTAGAGAACGTAGAAAACGTCATTATAAAAATCAAATAGCGGAGCTCAATCACCAAGCCAATAGCTTACTTACTGCATTTAATTTACAAGTTAAACCGGCAGAGAACCCATTAGGTGTAAGCAGCTTAAGCCAATCTATAAATAGCTTAAATTCACACGTAGTTAATTATGTAAAACAAACTCAAACAAGTATTTGTCAAGACAAACTGACGCTGTTAATTGACCGCCATGCATATATTGAACACATAGACAGACAAATAAATCATGCTAATCAGGAAGATCTCAAGTGTGCGCTTCTATTTATCGACTTGGATGGCTTTAAACAAGTAAATGATTCGTTTGGCCACAGTTTTGGTGATGAAATATTAGTTCAAGTGGCCAGTCGACTTGCAAATGTTTTACGTCACCATAAGTTAAGTAATATTAATAGCGCTAATCAATTAGAGCAAAACTTATCAAGATTAGGTGGAGATGAATTCTCCATATTTATAGAATTACTTGATGATAGCGACAGAGTTGTTGAAATTGCAAAACACGTGCTAAGTGAGCTTGAAAAAGACTTTGTGCTTGGCAATAAAATAGTAAAAATTAGTGCCAGTATTGGTATTGCAGCTTACCCAGAAAGCGCGTCAACCCCACAAGCACTTTTACAATTAGCTGATGTTGCTATGTACAGAGCTAAGAGTGATGGTAAAGGAATATTTAAAGTTTACTCGCCAGAAATGGGTAACAAAATGCGCCGCTACCATTATTTACTCGAAGAATTGCGTTTAGCGCTCGCGTGTAAAGATTTTTACTTATTTTTTCAACCAATTGTAGATGTTGAAGATTGTATGATTGATTATTTTGAAGCGCTTACACGCTGGGACCACCCTGTTGAGGGTATGATCCCACCTTCAGAATTTATTCCAATAGCAGAAGAGTCGAATTTAATTTTAGAGCTTGGCGATTGGATTATGCTTGAATCGTGTCGGCAAATGGCTGCATGGCATAATGCAGGTATGCGCAAAGTAAAAATATCTGTTAACGTTTCGGGCATTCAGTTAAAGCACCGTGATATTTATGATTGGATAATGAAGAAGCTAAAAAAAACCGGCTTACCGGCGACGTCTTTAATGCTAGAAATTACCGAATCAACATTTATTCAAGCCAGTCCTAGAATAATCAAAGAGCTAAGTAGATTAAGAGAAGAAGGCATCACTATTGCAATTGATGACTTTGGTACAGGTTTTAGCTCGTTGAGTACATTAGCGGATTTACCAATTGATGTTATTAAAATTGATCGCTCGTTTATAGCTCAAGCCAATAAAAGCCAAAAATATAACGATATATTAAATACAATTAGTGAGCTTGGGCAAAAGCTGGGCCTTAAAATTGTAGCTGAAGGCGTTGAAGAAATAGGGCAGTTTGAGCTTGTTAAAAAAATGGGTGTGAGTTCAGTTCAGGGTTATTTAGTGAGCCGTCCTGAGTCATCAGTTAATGTAGGCAATAAAGTATTACGTAATAACACCAGCAATCTTTCTGCATCGGGTACAAGTGCGTGGGATATTGTTAGTTAGTTAGTTAGTTAGTTATTTTACAAATAAAAATGCCACTCTAAATAGAGTGGCATTTTTTGTTTAATCAGTAAATGTATTAAAGATCAAATGTGCGTGAAACAGCAAGTACAATACGCTCATCAGCATAATCGTAATCTAAGCTAGTGTTTTCAGCAGCCACTTCAATACCAAAACCTTCGTAGCTTGTTTGATAAGCTAGGCGGTAGTGCTTGTACGATTTTTTCTGGTTTGTATCCCAAGCCCACTTTTCACCATCAAGTGAGTTTGAAATATCAAAACTTGCACGTAGTGCGTGATTTGGAGCTAGTTCATAAGTGTGAGCAACCATTGAAATTACATGACCCGCACCTGTTCCAAAGTAATCCCAGCTATACCAAAAGTTAAGCTCAGTTTGGCCGTATTCACTTGCATAACCAAACTTAGTGTAAGCTTCAGCGTAGTTACCGTCACTGTTATTACCTTGATAAGTGTAATAAGCGATACCATAATCAACGCTAAATTGCTCATCAAGTTGTACATATTTACCTAAGTAAGCATCAAGCTCAAAATCAGTGTCGTCACCAAAATCTACGTTTGAAGCCCAAACACCAGCGTAAACACCACTATCAAAGGCATAATCTAAGCTGCCTTGAATTGCAGGGTCGCTATCGGTCTGTGTTACACCATTAAAAGTGTAGTCAGACGCTGCAGTGATTGTTGTTGACCAATTAGCTGCTGCTGTTGTTGATAAAAGTGCAAATGGTAGTGCTACTACAAGTTGTTTTAGTTTGTTATTCATTATTAATCCCTAGTGTACTGTGTCTATTTTTGTGTAGTCAATTGCGTTTGCTTTTGGTGAGCTATCTATATTCGTTACTGTTTTAAATTTACTGTAACCAATAAATGCTGCACAGATAAAGAACAAGCCGATAACTAATGCGCCTACCCACTGAATTTGTAAAAATTCTAATTTAAACAATAGTGTAAGTAATGATAGAGCAACAACATTTCCGATTATGTATTTCATTTTGCCAAAACGCTTTACGGTAAAGTTTAGGTTATCTGTATATAAACGCACTAACGAATCAAGTGAGTTAATTACAAATACAATACCTACAAATACCATAGCGAAGTTTTTAATACCTTGAGTTGGGATGCCCGCTTCATGGTAGTGATAAAGTACGCTAAACCAAATCGCAATAGGAATAGAAGGGAAAATCAACATTGCACCTAATACTTGGTATGTTTTAAGTCCACCAACAAAGCGTGATGTAAATTGACCAATCATTATGCTCCAAGCAAACCACCAGAATAAGTAAAACTCATGGTAATCATTAAGCGGTAAAACAAATTCATTAATGTTTGCAAAGTAAGTACCAATAGAACCTAAGTTATCTGTAAATGCTGACATTTGACTATCACCTATCACAAATGCGCCAGTCCACATAAAGGCGATTAAAGCTAAGAATAACCACGTAGTAGAAATACTTAAAATACGTACATATTTAATATCAGTACTTGAGTACACAGCAAAACAGATAGCAGCAAACACAATTAAGTAAAACTCAGAAACTATACTTGTTCCATCACCTAATTCGGGTAAATACCACGGTAGGTTTGTAAGCAGCAAATAAGCGGTAAATGCACATGTACCAATAATTACAACGTTATTGATAAATTTAACCCAAGGAATTTCGAAAAATTTCACTTTAGGTTCTATTACACAGAAATAAAAGCACGTAAGAAAGTAAAATCCCCAGATCAAAAATCCCCAGTAGCCAAACTCAATAGCCAGTGGATTTGCAAACGCGTATTCTGGGCTTGCTTTTATGTCTGCATAACCTGCAAACTCAGTTAAAGGAAACATAATAAGGCCAACATCTAGGCCAGAAGTAAATAGTATTGCTATAAAGGTAAAGGTTCGAACTGGTGTTACACCTACTACGCGAACATTACCCCATTTAATTAAAATAGTGATAATAGCAAGTAAGGTAAAAATGATGCCTGCATTAAGCCAAATAGTCATTGTTACCCTCCAGTAATGAATAAAAATAATTCATAAGCACTCCGTATTTTATTGTTTTATTCTCGCATTAACACAACGTAACCTATTTACATCGTGTGCCACTGCAAGGCACGCATTGGTTTAGCCCGACGAGACTAAACCTAAGCATGTGGCTAAAGTTAGATCTCCGTACTACGTTGTGTTTCTTGCCAATTTGTTGTTATGGCAACATCCACATCCGATTTCTGTAATGGTTCTTTACCTAAAATTATGTCAGCTGCTTTTTCGGCAACCATAATAGTAGGCGCATTCAAGTTTCCGTTAGGAACTGTTGGGAATATAGATGAGTCAACAACACGTAGTCCTTCAATACCATGTACTTGCGTATTTGAATTAACAACGGCCATATCATCTTCACCCATTTTGCATGAGCAAGAAGGGTGGTAGGCACTTTCTACGGCTTGGCGTACAAAGGCATCTATTTCTTCATCTGTTTGAATATGTTTACCTGGTTGAATTTCTTCATCGCGGTATTCATCAAAGGCACTCTGTTCGATTATGTCGCGTGTTAAGCGAACGCACGCTCTAAAGCCTTCAATATCGTCTTGGTGTTCAAGGTAATTAAATAAAATGGTTGGTGGTTGCTCAGGGTTCGCAGAAGCAATAGTGACACTACCGCGACTTTTTGGTTTGTTATGACCCACATGTACCTGAAAACCATGACCTGCAAATGCACTTCTACCATCGTAACGCATAGCCGCTGGTAAAAAGTGATATTGAATATCTGGCCATTCAACACCTGGTTTTGAGCGAATAAACGCACACGATTCAAAATGATTCGTTGCACCTAAACCCGAACGCGTTAATAACCAGCGCGCACCAATCAACCCTTTTGAAACAATGCCTAGTTTGCCGTTAAGCGTGATAGGTTGCTTACACTTGTATTGAAAGTAAAACTCAAGATGATCTTGTAAGTTTTGACCTACACCTGGTAGATGATGCTGTACTTCAACGCCTGCTTTTTCAAGCGCTTGAGTATCACCAATACCAGAGAGTTGTAAAATATGTGGAGAGCCGATTGGGCCTGCACTTAATATTACGTCTTTTGCAGCATGTGCTGTTTTAACGTCGCCATTTACTTTGTATTCAATGCCAGTGGCTTTTTTACCATCTAAAATCACGCGCTGTGCTAGCGCACCTGTAATAATT
>LAZR01002352.1_pt1 | contig 11037 bp, 23 predicted proteins | sample 329461 | NCBI WGS metagenome assembly LAZR01 (sample SAMN03002196, study PRJNA259156) | marine sediment metagenome | biome: sea floor; feature: Hydrothermal impacted sediments; material: marine sediment; isolation source: Loki non-amplified sample from Loki's castle hydrothermal vent sediment ...
CCCTATCTACACCCTCCTTGACTGTTGATAACTACACAAAACTTGGAAGCACTGCTCCTGCAATTAAGATGAAGAAACTTACCGGGACTGCTCCAGCAGAAGGAGCAGTTGTTAACCTCAGCCACGGATTAACTTTAAGTAAGATTATTGGATTTCAGGTTTTTATAACTGCGGACAACAGCTACAAAATACCCCCAGAATTTTCATCTATCGCAGATTATAACTACAGTGTCTTTGTTAAGACCTCTGATGTAGAAGTCAGGCTTGCTGCTGCCGATAGTGCCAATATTAACGGGAATGCAGTTACAGTCCTAATAACTTACGAAGAATAATATCTAAAAAAGGGGGGGAGAAATTATGAAGAAATTATTTGTGATAGGAATGATCGTTTTGTCGTTGTCGTTCACTACAGGCTCATCTGCCGCTGATGTGGAGTTGAAAATTACGGTCCCGGATGCCTGGGTTGATGTTACCATTGCGGCTATAAATTCCCGGTGGCCTAAACCGGATGGGATTGGCCAAATAAAATGGGCTGAAACCCAGATAAGAACTTGGTTGCGGAATATAGTTGGGGCCTACAAAAGAAATCAGGATCGAAGCGCTGCTCTGGATGCTGGCGGATACGTTGAGACTAGGGATGACGATATCCCGATAGAAATAAGCCCATAAACCAAAAAAAGATACGGTTTGACATATCTATTGGGTTGTGATAAGGGTTTTTAAGCAACTTTAAACAAAAGGAGGCAAATCATGCGGAGAATCTTACGAGAAAACTTGTGGATGATGATGGTCATAGGTGCATTTCTGGTGATAGTGGCCATTGCGAAAGTGGGATGGGGCCAAGAGCAAAAGCCGCTCACACCAGAGCAGAAGATTGAGCGCCTGGCAAATGAAAAAGCTCAGGCTGAATTCAATTATCACAACGCCGGTATAAAAGCGGTGGTTGCCGAGAACAAACTTAGAATGCTTCAAAAGACATATGATTTGTTGTTGAAACAAGCCCAAAAGCTAACGGCTGAGAAGGTGGGATTGATGGGGGAATTGAAGGCGGCTAATGAGCAATCGAGCAAGAAGGTAAAGGAGTATGAGGAAAAGCTCGGGCAATCTAACGATGAAATTGTACATCTTGCGAGCAACCTGGAAAAGCTGAATCAAAAATACGGCGTTTTGCTGATTCAATCCCAGGAATTGATGACTGAGAAGATAGAGCTTGAAGAAAAAATCAAACAGGCCAATGCCAAGATTGCACAACTGGAATTGAAAGGAGAGGAAGAATGAAAAAGAAACTGATGATCGTATTAATCATGCTTACTTTTACCCTTATAGCCTGTGCCGGTCCACAGCGGATAAGCATTAGACAGTGTAAGGAAGTGGGAACGGTGACAACTGAATGTATGAGTACTGAGATTTTAGGGGACTTCTCAATGCTCCCATTCTAAGCCGATAAAGGAGTAAGAAATGGCGATACAAAATAAGGTTATTGGAAAGTGCATTAAGTGTGGTTGGGAGATCCTGCAAAAGGTTCCAGGAGTAACACCGGAACCACCTAAGCCGGGTCCGATTGGCCCTAAAACCCATACCATCTGGGTAGACAAGTTCACTGGGAAGGAAAAGTCAACCAAGTTTAGCCCTTCTGGGGACAACCCACAGTTTAGGCGTTTCGGAGCAGTTGCCTTTGGATATTGGCCCGGAAGTGATAAGCGCTACGTCTACAACACAAAGTATGTGAATGGTGGTAGGGGTCATGTCTGGTATCTCCCGAAATTGACCGGGAAGTATAAGATTAGGTGGTACTTCCGAAAGACCAAGAACAGAGCCAAGAAGGCGTGTGATGTTCGACTTGTGTCCGGGGCACTTACTGTAGATCTCAAGGCAGTTTCTCAGTATGCTGCAAAATCTAACTACACAAGTGTGATTATCGCTACGGTGAATCTGATCGCAGGAGATTATATTGTCTGCGTTCCAGGGAACACAAAAAGCATAAGTTTTGGGAAGATGGTTTTTAAGAGGGTGTCATAATGCCAGATAAAATCTGTGATGTTCCGTGCCCGGTGGTTGATGACAAGTTGGAGAAGGTGTGGCTAGCAATAGGCAAAAAGGTTTCTCTTCTTGTGTTTTTTTCTATTATAGGAGGCTTGTTAATCATAGCTATCTATTTTGGGGAGGGTATTGGTCGACGGCAAGAACAGGTAGCTCTCCAACAAGGGAAAACCTTTGGTACCCTGATTGATATCCAGAAAAGCGTTAGTGAAATTAAAGGAGAGTTAAAACATCTGAACGGGCGCGCGGAGCGTGATAGGAGGTAAGAATGGCGATATTATTATTTGAAGAAAATTTTGAAGACGGGAACCTGGGGGGTCTTAGACCATTAGGTATCTCTCCAACAGCGACATCTAAATTGGCCAGGATCGGAACTCATTGCATGCAATCCCAATTAGAGCAAGGAGAAACCCGTGCAGAGGCGAAGATGGTCAGCAAGATAAATGCAGTTGGGAATGAGTACTGGTATGGGTTCAGTATTTTCTTGCCGGAACCTTTTGAAGTTAATTCAGCATGGGAATCAGTTGCTAATTGGCATGGACGGCCTGATTTTGATATTGGGGAGGATTTCCATGGACAAGGTGCCCCACTGACATTATATACCGCTCATCCGCAAACTGACCCCGGATGGACATTGAATATTCGTTGGGATTCAAAACCAAACTCTACTCCAGGTGGTGTGCCAGACATAGAAGGATCAAATTATTATGGGTTTGGGCCGTATGAAACAGGTGTTTGGACTGACTGGGTATTTCATGTCAAGTGGTCATACGAATCAGACGGCTTTCTCCAAATATGGAAAAACCATGTAAAGGTTTTAAATCGTAACGGTCCAAACTGCTACAATGATGAATACGGTCCATATTTCAAAATGGGTATATACAGAGCTGGCAGGAGCGCCGGTGCTCCCCGCACAATTTACCATGATGAGTTTAAAATGGCAGATGCCAACAGTACTTACGAAGATGTGGCACCGGGTGGAAAGTCCCCCGAGCCCAAACCACCTATTTCCAGGACCGCCAACATAATTATCAACATCCCGGCAATCCAAATCACGGGCACAATTGACTTGGCTGTCCTAAACAAACAGGGAGAAAAATGAAAAAGTCATTCGTTATATTGTTCGCTCTCTCAATCCTGCTTATCGGATGTGCCAAAGAGACAATACCATATGGAGTGAGCGTAAAAGACGGTGTTGGATTTTTCACCTTTGAGGGTCCATTGACCTCAAGGCATTTGCCGGGAGCGCTCGAATATTTTTCCACGCATGGTATCAAGCGGATCGTTATGGAGATGCACTCGCCTGGAGGGAGCTTTTATGAGATGTGGCGCATAATTGCCTGGATGGAGGCATATGATAATATTGAATACGAGACGAGAACTTACAGCCTGGCCGGGTCCGCGGGCCTTATTGTTTTTCTTGCAGGCGATATACGTCTGATATCACATTATCCTTCTTTTATGTGGCATAACGTTCAAAGTCATATGCCCGAAGAAGTTAAAAAGTTCTATAATGAGCGAAACAATACCTATTTCGCCTCTAGAACAGGCTTAACAGTAGAACAGATTCAAGAGAAAATTGAGAGCGCTGGAGGGGATTGGTATTTTGGAGCTAAGGAAGCGATCGCCCTTGGAATCGCTCATGGGTATATTAAATAATGTCCGACCTAACCGAGCGAGACATGCTCCGTCTGGCGACCTGCGATGTGCGGTTACAGCTGCTCGTCAGCAAGGTGGCCAAGCTGACGCCCCTGATGTTGATCTGGGGATTCAGAAACGAGGAAGAGCAAACCGCAATCGTCAAAACGGGGGTCCGTGCCTTGCCCTGGCCTAAGAGCAAGCACAATCACATGGTAGATGGTGAGCCATGCAGTCTCGCAGTTGACCTGGGAATACTGCCCCTGGAGTGGAAAAACTTGCAGCATTTTAGGGTGTTAGCGTCCTATGTTTGGCAAGAATCAATCCGGGCTAAAATACCCGTTAAATGGTTAGGACACCTTGACGATTACGGGCATTTTGAATTGAACTGAGATGAACGGAACATTTGTTTTAATTTAGCCCTTCGAAGGGGATTTCCTCCTTTTTAATACGGGCCGCGGTCATGGCATTGTGCTGTGATTCGTGGCCCGTTTTTGTTTTGGATATGCCTATAGGATTGTTTTTTATTGACTTATGGTTGTAACTATGTTAAGGAGTAACCGTTTCTTCATCGAAACTACCTCCAAAACGGCCCGCCGGAGCCAGCCATCGGCAAATCCGGTAAACACATCAAAAGGGGGTTTATTATGTCTTGGCAAGATTTCCCAATGATAGTGTGTCCGCATTGCGATAAGGAGTTCCAGGTGGATGATTATTATGATTTTTCAGCCGGAAGCTCTTTCTACTGTGGTGCTTGTGACAAAGAGATCTATGTATGGGCAATCGACACAACGCTAAGTGGCGATATTCAACCTGAACCGGAGCCCGCCTAGCAAATCCGGTAACCCATTATGTCTAAATTAAAAAATGAACTTAAACGAATCATATAGAGACCTAACAGAAAACGGCCTTAATTATGAAGATGTGTATGGTTTAAATCGCTCCTTTACCATCTTTACAGGATTTCCAACACATAAGATATACTATGTGCGGCCTGAACCAAAATATGAACCAATACCAAAACCGCAAAAAGTAAAAAAAATAACGTCCCGCAGAGCACCGATGAGCCAAAGCAATATAGACGCAACAATTAAACGACTCCCCCTTGTAGGTGTTCGTGGTATGTATATGAAGGGTGGCAAACTATTACGTGCTGTGCAATACCTTTCAGAGGGAAATGGCATAAGAAAAACTGCCAGAGAGGTTGGTATGTCAAAGTGTACTGTCGGAAAATTAATGCGGCAATTAAAGATGCGAGGGAGAGAGTTGCATTGCAAGTGTGGATTACCAAGTACCCACCAAGGATGGTGTTCTCACCGCCTAAAAGATAGTCCAAGTCGGCGGGAGTTTTTATCTAATTGGGCTTTAACAAACAAAAATATGTGCGAGCACGGCGCGTTGACGAGTCGTTGCTCTATTTGTTGGGGAAAGAAATCAAAAACGGTGCGAGAAACCGTGGGCATAGAGCAAGTGTGTAAGCACGGTTTGTTAAAGTGTTCTTGCGCTATATGTATAGAGAATATTCCAATAAATGGAGGAAAGAGGGTGATTAAACCGGAAGTAATTATTCAACCCCCCAATCAATTAAGAATAGCCCACGACGCAACAAAGAAAGAACGAGATGTTGAACTATTCGAAAGCGTATTAGGGGGGCACACATATGTCTTGACAGCGGAGGCTTACGCCTTGCCCGTCTCAAGTTGCCGGAACATTGTAATGAAAATTATGTACAGAACCCTCGAAATAGCTGAAGCCGAGTCGTGGTATAATGAAAAACGCTATTTCAAAGTCTCGGAAATGCGGAAAAATAAGAGTGCGTTGATGGCTATTGTGGAAGGTGGTTATCAGCCGAATAGGCACGTAGAAAAAACAGACACCGAGGAGGATATAGCGGGTCAAGGTCAGGACGTAACGGTTTTTCTGAAAAATTTATATTCCGATATTCAGAAAGAGCAACGCCACCTTGAAAACCAATTAAGACTGGTCGAAGTTGCTATTAAAGCTATCGACGATTACGACAAAGGGGCAAAAAAATTGAAAGCATTTTATGACAATTAACGCCCAGGCTCACGTGGAACATATCGCTGGAGGAGACGGGGTGCTGTGGTAGGGATTGCCGGACAGCAGACGGTATGTAACATTATAAACTGGGTTTGGCCCAACGAACATGAGACTAAGTTGGGCTAATATAACAAAGTATTCGAAAGGATGGAAATGAAATGACATTTAATATTTTTGGATTTGATTTTTATTGGATAGAAAAATGTTTTGGCTTTTGGATTTGTATAATTAAAAATATTAATATGGGAAGTCGAAGTTTATTTGCTTTGTATTATGCCGATGGTGATTTGATAATTAATTTATTCTGGTTTCATTTAAAAGGCGAAACCCATATATGAAAACTGGAATCTGTCAAATTTGTCAAAAGCCCTTTAAGCTAAGGGCAATATGTTAGAGAATTTCCGTGAAATATACAAGAAAGAGCTTGAGAACATTGAGAGTCCGCTTGAAAGGATGATTCTTAATTCTCAAACGGTTAGGATGTTTGTTTATGAGATTTGCAAAAACTCAATAATCTCTCGGGAGGAATCAAAAACCTCAAACGAGAAAAAGGAGGGGCGGGTATGAATTTTGAATTATTTTGGATAGATTTTTGGTTAAGCAATCGTCTATTTGGGTTTGGACTTTGTTGTTTCAAAACAGAAGATTCATTGGGAGAATGGAAAATCAGAAATTTATTTTCTATTTACTGGAATGATAGAGAACTGATGATTGATTTACTTTGGTTTAGAATTGTAACCCATATTGTTTTGATTGGCTATAAGGAGGGGTGAGAGATGGAGCTATACAAGGGAGCTAAGCGTATCTATCTACAGGTGGACCCAGACGGAGAAACGGCATGTGACTGGGTTGACGGAATAACATGGTGTGAAGACCGAATTAATGAATCGGATATTGTTTACGTCCGAGCGGACTTAACTAACACCTCAGAAAAATTGAAGCGGATTGCAGGCATTATCGAACGTGTCGACAACAGGTGTATGGCTGCCGATGGGCCCGTTACGCCAACCTTGCAAGAAATGACACAAAGCGAAATATCCGAGATATATGAGCTTGCCTCACAAGAGGAGGGGAAATGAGTCGAAAACGAAGGTACACTGAAGCAGTCCATGCTCGGCGGGTTCAGAAGGTGATTGAGAAACCGAATCCGCAAAGACACTGCCCGGCACAGCCAAGATACGAAAGAAATTCCTTGAACGGTTTTGAGGTATGGGAATATGTATGGGAAGAACCTAGAAAAACTGTGTGTACAACCTGTAAAGGCTTTATCGGCATGGAATACAATTATGGCTGCCCATGTGTCCACCTTGGCGTTGAAGAGGCAATCAAGCGCACCTGGCTGGCGCTGGAGCAGAAGGGGTATCTATGACAACCAAACCGGAAAACATCGATATTTGTTACCACTGTGATGGCGAATATGACAGCGACAACGGGGGCCATACCCACGATTCAGATTGTGAGTGTTGGTTTTGCGACTCAGAACACGATGAATATGACGAAGAGGGTGGGGTGCCTATTCGCTGTCACGTAAAAAAGCATGGTTATTTGGACATTTGCTCCTCAGAATGTGAGGATAATTTCAGGAGAATGAATTGACAACCCATGAAAGAGCTTTCTCTATTCAGTGGCGCAGGAGGTGGATTATTAGGAACACACCATCTATTAGGATGGAATACAATAGGATATGTTGAATATGACGATTACTGCCAACGGGTTATCGCCCAAAGAATCAAAGACGGACTGCTTGACGAAGCCCCAATATTCGGGGATATCCGAACATTCACCGATAGCGGATGTGCGGAGTTATATAGAGGGGTTACAGATGTCATTACGGCCGGTTTCCCTTGTCAGCCGTTCAGCGTTGCCGGAAAACGAGAAGGCGAACAGGACAGTCGAAATCTCTGGCCTGAAACGGCAGCTGTCATTCGCCTGGTACGACCGGCTTACGCGTTCCTTGAAAATGTCCCAGGGCTCCTTGTTTCAGGATATATGCCTACGATTTTCGGCGATCTGGCCGAAGCAGGGTACGATGCTCGATGGTGTGTGCTGGGCGCTGACGATGTGGGTGCCAACCATAGGAGGAAAAGGTTGTGGATATTGGCCTACTCCGAATCGACCAGACGGAGGCCGAACAATACCCAAGGATGCCGAATGGAGGGGAATGGCAACGGCTTACAACAAAAAAGGAAAAAAGATTCAAGTCGGCTTAGAGTCAGCGGTCAGGAAATGGTCAACTCCGCACGGATTCAGCAAGGACGGCAAGAGCAACGGACCAAGCGGAAACGAACTGGGACGCGCGGTAAATCTTGCGCCGCAGAGGAGCCTGCCAGGGCCGAACTTTACGAGAACGAATCGGGAAAACCCTGGCGGCGCCGGCCTTCCGGCGAAGAGTGCAAAATCCCACGCGTCCCAATACCCGACCCCATCCTCAAGCATGATGACCGATGCGGACATGGAGCAAGCGAGATATGCGGGCAGCGACAAAAGACGCCCGAATTACAAAGAAGCGGGAATTGGCTCGTTGAACCCGCCCTGGGTCGAGTGGCTCATGGGGTGGCCAATAGGGTGGACCGACTTAAAGCCATTGGAAACGGACAAGTTCCGCAAGTGGCTGCAACTGCATGGGAGATCTTGAAACCTTTACACCCACCTCCCCGACATATTACAACCCTTACGGCAGTGATGGGGCAGATCGTGGATAAGGTGAGGGGGTAGATGATGGATGTCATAGTTAATAAAAGACAAACCGGCAAGACCACCCACTTAATTAAAAGAAGCGCAGAAACTTGGAGTTATATTGTCTGCCATTCACAGGAAGAAGCAGGGAGGATATATCGAGTAGCTAAGGAAATGTCATTAAATATACCATTTCCAATTACATTCCATGAATTTCTAAACAAAAAATATCATCTGCCCGGCATTAAGGGTTTTCTGATAGATAATGCAGACATGATGTTACAACAACTTACGAGCGTACCGGTTGGAGCCATAACATTAACACATGGAGGAACATCCATTAGGGGGTAGAGATGTTTACAGAGATTGAACTAATGATAAATCAGATCATCAAAGAAATGGCAAAACTGCATCTCTGTTTCTGTCTTCCTGTGTTCTATCCCTCAAGCCCTGATCCAATTAAGATAAAATATAAATGGAGAAATGACGAGGCCAGGGATTTATATGAAAAATGGGGTGAGCATGTGAAGTATCTAACTGCCAAGAAATGGAAGGCATACCATACGGCGATGATAGGAGGTAGAAATGGGTAAAGAGATAGAAGCCTTACAAAAAGCAGGACATACATTCCATTGCGCTTGCAGGATTCAAACGGGCGATGGTGAATGTGAATGTGGGAAAAAGGATTTTATTCCTGGTTCTATTTCCCGGAGAATGTTTAAGGGAGCTTGTCCTGTCTGCTTAGAAAGGGTGGGCCTGGGCCATAAAGAATGGTGTCGGAACAGGAGGTAAGGGATGCTTATTAATTTTATGACAGCCATAACTTTCCTTAGCATTATATATCTGGTGTTTCGGACAGGGAAAGGTATATTTTATTTACTTTCTGGTAAACGAAAGGACAAATTCGCCATCGAAGCAGAGGCACGTAATGCAGATGGCACTATAGGATGGCGCGTCTTGATTAATGATAAAAAGAGTTTCTACGCAAATTTTAAAACAGTACCAGCGGGAATTCCATATCATATCGAGGATTGGTGTCAAGACGATAAGAAGGAGGGGTAGAGATGGAACAATCAAATCTTAAATATTTAAAGGAATTAAAAGACAGATTAAATGCAAGGGGCTTTTCTTGGCTGCACGAAGACTATTTTACATTACGGGAAACATTAACAGAGCTTTTGGTTATATATGAGGACGTTTCACAACCACATGTAAAACTAATTTGTCAGAAATGTGGTGAGGAGGCAAGAGATGGAAATACACATAATCGTTCATTCAAGATCACACCCCATTAAAGCCTTTTTAAATAAAAAGAAAGCGATGGAATCCTACAAAAGGCTGAAACAAGACTGGGATGATCTGTGGGAAGATGTGGTTGAACCGCCTGGATCATATGGAGTAATCAGCCTCAAAATTGACGATGGGGATGAAGGGGAGGCCAAAGGTATGAAACATGAATATGTATGCCGAGAATGCGAAGAGCCGTGCGTACTGACAATCTGCCTGAAACCGGATAAATGTCCTGAGGTGCATTGGGTTGACCTTGAAAAGCCCGATGAAAAAAACAAATAAAAAAATGCAGATACTGGGATTCTGCCATCGGGGAAATTCTTGATATTTTTAAAGATGAATGGAAAAAGAAATATCCAAATCCTTCTAAAATCATTAAATTAAGTGGTTAATGAAATCAGATGGACCAATAAGAAATTTTAAAAGAACTAAAAAAACAATTTGATGAAACAAAAAAAAGACTTGGTTTTAAATCAACTTATGAAGAAACAGTAATCATGACAGCAAAATACGAAAAAGAATCTGAATAAAATGACTGGAGGAAATTACTTTACTTGGTTTAAGGAAGAAGGCAGTGAAAGGAGGAAATTACTTTATCAACTTGAGGATCTAGGGATTGTGGAATTAATACAAGAAAGAGAGAGAAAAGGATTGTATGGATATAAATGGGAACTAGCAAAAAAAGGAAAAGAACTTGTTGATAAGGACAAAGAGCTTCAGAAACTTTTACAAGACGGGAATATTCAAGAGTTCTACCAAAAGATAGTCTCTCTGCTAGAGAATCTTAAAGAAGAAAAATAATTTATTCTCGGCTCCGTAAGGAGCCTTTTTATTTTCCGTTATTAGCCATTACATTTCTATTCACCCTTCAACAATCAAAGTCTTTAACCCTTCCAATTAATTATTGGCTTTATGTATTTAACGACTTTCACAGAATCTTTTTGAGATTCCATAACTCTAAAAATATTCTTATATGCCATGGGCAATTCATCAAGTGTTTTTTTAGAAATATTTCCAACTATTCCTTTCATGGATTCTTCAAATTGACGCATTGTATATCTTTTTTTTGCATTCCTTCTACTCATGCTTCTTCCAGCTCCATGCGATGAACTGTTTAGGAATTTCCTGTTCCCTTTCCCTTCCACGAGAAAAGAACCGTCCCTCATATTTCCGGGAATAATTCCCCTCTCACCTTTTTTTGCCGGAGTAGCACCTTTTCTATGAATAAAATAACCTTTTTCATAAATGGCATGGTTATGGTTTTTATTCACCCACAAGTCATATTTTAAATCTTTATTGAAAACATCATTTAGAGCTTCAACAACTTTGTAC
>LAZR01002353.1_pt1 | contig 11034 bp, 9 predicted proteins | sample 329461 | NCBI WGS metagenome assembly LAZR01 (sample SAMN03002196, study PRJNA259156) | marine sediment metagenome | biome: sea floor; feature: Hydrothermal impacted sediments; material: marine sediment; isolation source: Loki non-amplified sample from Loki's castle hydrothermal vent sediment ...
AGCAAGGCTGGATTACGTACAGAACCGGGTGCTCGACAAGCATGGCGAGATACTCAAGATAATTGCGATTCGGGTACTTGCATTAGAGGCTGTTGACCCGAACGCGATGCGGCTCGAAGCGCTGGAGTCGGGTATGGAAAGGTTGCTGTTGGTGGAGCCGGTGGAATGAAAAAGAAACGTATATTGAGTGTGGTATTATGGCTGATATTCATATTTGCCCTGTCGTTTGTAGGAATACACGCTGATAAAACTTGGATAAGGCATGTTGTAGCCGAAAATGAAGTGGTTCGTAAGCCACACGGAGACTATGAGTTTGTGGATATTAAGGTAGGTTGCGAATGTGGCAATCAGATGGTTATTGGATTTCCGATTCGGCCTGACTGTTCTTGGCCAGTCGTATTTACTTGTCAGGAATGTAGGGCGAGATATGTTCTTTCTAAAACACGATTCGAGGATACAGGATAATGGCTGATAACGGCGAAAGCAGAAACAGAAAGTTATTTCTCGGCGTTATTGCCCTACAACTTATCGGTGGAATGTCTGAAGGGGCGCACAGCAAGATATTGTATGCGTTGCTTGTTGCGGCTGTAGCAGTGTTTTGTATAGTAACACAGTTTTATCTTGATCGGAAGAAAAATGGCAAAGAAGCAAACAGAGCCGACGTGTGAAACGTGTATGTTTTCACGACCGTCAAAATCGAATTTCAGGGACGCTGATATTGAGTGTCGTCGATTCCCACCGCAACAGGGCGGAACGCAACCGAAACCCGAGCCGTTCCCATTCCCTATTGTTCCTCTGGCGGCATGGTGTGGCGAGCATCAACCTAAACTAAAACCTAAGCAAAAATGATCGGAGAACAAATGGCAAAGAGAAAGAAAGCCGCTAAGAAGAAAGCACAGAAGAAGGTAGCGAAGAAGAAAACAACTAATGTCCATGTCGTATCTGCCGGCAGGTCGCTTGATGTTCCGAAGAACCTGTACGATCGTGCGATTAAGAAGGTGGGGCTGGACGATTCCCGAATCGTTGCGTTCCCAACTGCTGCGGCGCTCAAGAAGTTCTGCGACAAAGCACACATGGCCTCGAATCCGGATGCACGGCCCCAAGTTGCGGAGATTCCACCGCCTGAGCCAAAGGCTGTCCTGGAGCCACCTGATAAGGTCGAGTTCGACTCCAAACTGGAGGCACAATTCATCACGACGAACCGGGCCAGTTTCGACAATAACACCTTGCAGGCCGAAATGCGAAAGGTCAACCGCAAGCACGGTACACAGAAGCCGGTCAGGATTACGACCGACCAGGCGTGCAAAGCGGTGGATGGCAAGGACGAGCGGGGTATTTCAGTTAAGTACCTGATAACGCATTTTGTGGTGTATTACAAATAGGATTATTCAAGAAAGGACAAATGATTATGGCTGATGAGCACTGGACTAATGGTTTTGAAGCAGAAGGGTTGGGTGATGATAACCGTGAGGCGTTTACTACGCACATGGCGAAGTTCCCGACACAGGCAGCCGCCGTAATGGATGGTTACGGCCTTGCCAAACAAAAAGGCGTAGCGTTCAAGCTGCCGGAGTCCATCGAAAAGCTGCCGGACGACGCTTCGCGGGCCACTTTATTGGCTCAGGTAAACAAGTTGTACGGCAGGGAGATACCTCTTGACCTTGACGGACTGGCTGATTTGGATATGAAGGCGGGTTCAACGGCGGAAGGTGAGATGTACGACGAGACGCTTGCCAAAGCGTTCAAGGAATGGGTAATCGCCGAGAAGGTCGAGAAATCAGTCGCTCAGAAGGCGATTAAGTTCCATAATGAGGCGATGGCCTTTGCCCGTACCGCCTATGCTGCAAAGACCGAGGAGGCAACCAAGACAGCCGCAACCGAGAGGCTGGCCGCGGTAACAGCCTGCAACGATGCCCTTGTAACAACGTTCGGATCGAAAGAGAAGCTGGACGAACAAACGGTAAGGATGCACCGGGCATTATTGAACAACACAGGCTGTTCGACAGAGGAAGCCGCTGACATTGCCGATTTCCTCAAGAACCGCGAAGGGGCGACGAATACGGCGCTGCGTCGCATCCTGATAAGCAATCTTGCTCCACTTGCGACCGAAAGCCTTGGCCCGGACGGCAAACCTACCACAGTTGCTGCCGGTGTCGTAGTGAAGGACCAAGAAGGATCAATTGAACAGAAGTTATGGGGTAAGAAAACATAACGCACCCTGAAAGGGACGATGCTATAGCAAAAAAATCGAGATGATGTAACCATTGGTTGCACCTTGCGACTGCCGGAAAGACGGCAAGCCTGAATGCAGGGCTAATTGCAAGGCGAAGCCTCGAAAGAGATGACTTCTCCGAAAATAATTGTTTGAAACTGACATTATTTTAAGGAGAATGATAATGGCAACATTATCTCACGTGAAAATAGGCAACATCTACGACTTGCAAAAGTTTAAGTTGCCTGATGGTTCACCACTACTGAACGTCGTAAACGCCTTGGCTGAACGCGATGATTTCTCGAAGTTCATCCCGGCGTTTCCGGCAAACCAAGGCCTGACTCATCATGGGCTGCGAACAATAACCCTGCCCCAAGGCTACGTAGTCGATGTAGGTGGCAGTTGGCCCGCATCCAAGTCCGCACACGAGCCGAATGTCGAGCAGATTACGACTATCCGCTCGGCATACAAAGCACCGTCCGATACCTTCACGCAGGAATCCGAAGCGGTCGGCAGACAACTCCTCAAGACCGCCAGGATAGATCATGTCATGGCGATAAATCAGGGCGTTGTTAATATGATGATGGTCGGACCGACCACTCCGGCACAGAGCGGGCTTGTGGGTCTTCAACAGCGTGTCCCGTGGGCTACTTACGACAACAAATTCACATGGAACGTCGGCGGTTCAGGCAACGACCTGCGAAGCTGCTGGATGATGAAACCCGGGCTGGATACTGTGCACTTCCTGTATAACAAGAATCACCCAACGCTCGGCGTCGAAATGATTGACAAAGGCGAGTTCCCGGAAGAAGGTCTCGGCACGTCGAACGATGAGCACCGTTGGAATATCTGGATTGAGTTTATGATCCAGAAGGGAATATATGTCCGCGACCAGCGAGCGGTCAAGCGCATCTGCAATGTCCCCTGTGGTATCGATGACCTGCCCGGCGCCGACCTCATTGCTGCGATTATCGAGGCTTCCATCGTCAACGCCCCGACAGGCGGCACAATAACCATGACGGAAGCGAACGGGACCAAGACCGACCTTGCGTCCCCGTGGCTGCTGTTCTGTGATGAACGACTCTATGCAAAACTTGTCATAAGCGCCAACGACAAGCTGAAAGTATACACGTCCAACAAGAACATCTACCAGACCGACCTTCCCATGATAGGAACGAACATCATTATTCTCAGGATGGACGCCCTTAATAAGGTGATCGGTTCCGGTGAGACCGTAGTCGCGGCTTCGTAATTGTGAAGTTAATCATATTTTGATTAAGGAGTATTGAAATGATTTTAGCAACTCTTGGAAAGTTGTCGGTAGCTCAGGCTATTACTGAAGCTGACCCCGTTAGCGACAATATAATTCAGATTCCGGCAAGCGATTATATCGCTATGGCGGATGCGTGGTGGGTCGTAACGACCATAGTTGTCGCAGCTACAGTGGGTACAATAAAGATAGAGCTGCGCATGGCAACATCGGCGGCTCTCACTTCATACGTGCAAGTTGCCTGCGTAGATATTGCGGCTATCACCGATAAACGGGTAGCGACGAAGAACAGGCATATTGTCGCCCTGAATCTCGGTAAGACGCTTGTACAGATGCTTGATGATGACGGTTCGACATATCCGTTCATCGGCATCCAGTACACGCTGTCGGCCTCAACTACGATTACTGTGGACGCCGCGATTTCACCGACCGAGCCGTGGAGTGAGTATCACAAGATGGTCACGGAGTCGCCCGTTGGCGTTCCCGCGATAGCTTCGGCAGGTTCGGGCCTTGAAGTGTAATGGTTCTTTGGGTGGGCCGGTCGCCGTCCTTTCGGCTGGCCTGCTCTTTTATTAACGTGTTTTTTTAGGAGTACGATACCATGAAAAAGATTTTGATTTTATTGATGGTGCTTGTGTGCTTTGCAAGCACGGCTCAGGCAACTATTACTTACGGCCAAGCCAATTACAAGAAGCACATAGGAGCACTTCACGCGGCTCGCGGCAATGACCCGCTGTGGAATTTCATCGGTGAAGCGGAGGGCATTTTTAATGGGACAACTACCGTGCCCAATGTTTTGTTCTCGCCTACTGCAACGGCTTCCGCGCCTACTGCGACTGAAGGCTCGATGTATTACGATGCTACGACTGACACGATAAAGTATCGAAATGCTTCTGCGTGGATTTCGCTTACCGGGGTTGGTCCCGGCGAGTCGGGAACGCTGGACGATGCCTACAATAGTGGTTTTGCCATAGACGTTGACGGCACTGCAGTGACCATGACGGTAAGTCTTGGCGACAATAACGCAGCCCTTATTGTCAATGCCAACGATGCCACCAACAACGCCAATGGCATAGAGGTGGTGGTCGCTTCAAGTAACACTGGCGCAGGCCTGTATGTCAATGGCACAACCGGCACGATTGATTTGCTTGGAGACAATTTCAGTATGGCCAATACTGGGATCCTCACGATGACGAGCGGCGACGCAATCGACAACAGTACGACAGATGATATTTTCCAGTTCACTTCCGACGACAAGGAAGATTTCAGTATCGACCTGTCGGGCACCAATATCATCGGGTTTTCAAGCGACACATCCGCTATCACGTTGGAGTTCAATGCTCTTGACAGGCTGACTGGCATTGAAGACATTACTTTTGACGCTGAGGCCGCGACTATCACTCTTACGGGCGATGCGGACACAGAGGACTTGACGATCAGTCAGGCCGGAACAGTCGATTGCAGTCTTATACTGTCGTCTGCCGGTTCTATCACTGACGCGCTGAGTCTGTTGACTACCGATGCTGTAGGCGTTATCAAGATTTCATCCTCTGACATATTGGATGTCGATGCTGTCGATCACATGAACTTTGATATTAGCGGTGCCTCGTCTGACTTCAGGGTCGATAGTGCTGCTGGGTCTGTTTACCTTGAAGGTGCCGAAGCTGCCGCTGATGCGATTGTTATTGATGCGTCTAACGCTGCTGGTGGTATTGACATGGATTGTGGATCCGCCGGGTTTGACTTGACAGTTACTGCCGGCGACTTAACACTTCAAAACACCACAGCCAAAGACATCATACTGGATGCTACTGCCGGCAGGGTGCTTATTACTGGAAGTGAAAGCGCAGCTGATGCGATTGTTCTTACGGCTGACGGCGCTAATGGCGAAATCGCTATTTCTGCGAAAGTTGGTGGCGTTGACATTGACGGTGTTCTTGGTGCAGTTACAATAAACACTACGAAGAATGCTGGCAACGCAATCCACATCGAAGAAGATGCCGGCGAGTCTGGTGGCATTAACATCTTTGCTAATCAAGGCGTTGGCGCTTCAGCTTCTACGCAACACGACGCCTCGATCCAGTTGCATTCCGACGATGGCGGTATCGGACTTTACAGCACTGCCAATGTGGGCGATACCATCCGGATAGAGACTAATGGTGGCGTGGATGAGAATATCTTTGTCTCATCTGTGCAAGGTACTGGTGCGGATTCGATAACCCTGACCTCTACTCTTGGTGGTATTGCGGTAACAGCTAATGCAGCGGGCAAAGATGTTGTTGTAAGCTCTGTGTTGGGTAGTATCAGCATGAAAGCCGAGGAAAATGCTGCTGACGCCATACTTCTTGAGGTTGACGGTATAAACTCGACCACGCTCCGTCTGTTAGCCACGACAGGAACATCGGTTGCCGAAGATGGCGCTGCGATTCAGTTAAGCGCTCTTGTTGGTGGAATCAGTATCCAGTCTGACGCTAACTTAGACGATGCTGTTACTATCAGGGCTGACGGTGGTACTTCTGCCGAGATAACGATCCACAACGACCGAGGCACTACGGCAGATTCTATTGAGTTGATCTCAGATGCTGGCGGTATCGTTTTAACAGCTTCTGCGCCCGTGGTAATTACCAACACCTCAACGTTCACTGGCGCTGCAACAGCTACGGCCGGACTACAGTCTTCAGCGGTAACGGTAACTGCTACTGCGGATGGACTCACGACTGGACTGATACCGTCTGGAACATCCTTCGTCACCGTAACCTCTGATACGGCGACGAAGGTTGTGGTCCTTCCTGCGGCTGTAATTGGTAACATTGTTTGGATTACGGTACCGGCTACAGGATGCGAACTACAGACGTTGGCAACAACCAACGCTACTATCAACACCGTAGATTGTGACGGAACCAATGAATTAGCCCTTGTCGCAGGTTCGATATACAGACTTGTTTGTACGAAGGCTATAACATGGGTTGCAACCGGGACGGACAGTTCCGGAGCCAACGAAGATTCGCTGGCACCTGATACAGACTAATTTTAACGGGGTGGGCTTCGGTTCACCCTGTCTTTTCTTTTAAGGAGTACGAACATGCGGAAAGCAACATTACTAATCCTGTTGGTTGCACTGGCATCGCCGCTATTCGCCGGTAGAAGTTCGGTCGAGAAAACAAAAGTAGAGGCGCGGCGGCTTTCTACCAACCAGGACCCGTGGGAGATAGCCGAATCCGAAAACTCCGGCGATACCCAGGCTACTGCATTGGCCGTCACCGAACGAACCAAAACCTTAGTAGACGCTGCAATAGCCGCGGCTTCCAGTGGCGATGACAATATCTCTATTTTCATCATGCCGTCACACTGGAACGCGGTGCGGTTCAGGGACATCGGCATAACCGATGCTGCTACTACGACGCACCAGATATATCTGGGCAGTCTGGTTGCCGGCGGGGATTGCGAGCTCAGTCACGCGGGTCAGCTTGCCTGGACGGTCGGTACTCAAACGTCAATTTATGACCAGATCACGTTTACATCGGGTGGGACATACGAACCACGTCCAGGCGATACGGTGACCGGTGTTACCAGCACTAAGACGGCGGTGGTTGTATCGACCGTGCTGTCAGGCGGTGCCTGGGCCGACGGCGATGCAGCAGGGACGATCACATACAGATCGGCCAGCGGTGCCTTCACAAGTGGCGAAAAGGTCTCGATTAATTCTCGTGGCACTGTCAAAGCAGACGTACTCACACACGCCGCCTCGGACCTGATTGACTTTGAACTGGCCGACACTGTTCTTGTTACCCCCGGTGCGTGGGGCGGGGCATGGACCGCAACGTCGCCTGCGAATAATACTAACGCCGAGGCCGAGCTCGATGTTAAAGGCGCCAACTACATGATCGTTGTAACGACTGCGACTACTGTAGATTCAAAATTATTGGTCACGGGTTATTGAGGTGAAACATGACAACAGCGCTCGTAGACATTGCGAATAACGCCCTGGGGCTATACGGCGGGGCAGCGGACCAGAGTGGTGGTGATGGGTATATCGGTGTCGCTGAGATTACTGCGGACACCACAGTGACCGCTAAACGCATAAACGATTTTTACGCTGTCGCTCGCAAGGAAATGATAAGCCAATTCGCTGAAATGGGTTGTCCATTCCGGGAAACCGTGAAGTTTGCCGACTTGGGTGATGACCTGAAAGCTGATGATATTACCATCGAGAGCATTACTGTTGCAGCCGGTACGTTTAAGATTACGGTTGTTACAGCGAAGGCCCACAACCTGACAACCGGAAACACAAGATTCCTGTCTGATATTCGGGGGGATTTGGCTACCGACGCCCAAGACGTTAGTTCGCTAAACGGACAGAATGTCACGGTTACGGTTGTCGATACGACCAGCTTCACTATCGATACTTTGCTCGGCACTGCCGCTTGGGACCATGTTGAAAATAGCGGACAAATCAGCAAGGCCCCTGAAGCAGGAGCATGGCAATACGCTTTTACGTTGCCGAGCGATTACTTTTGTATGTTTCGGCATACCGACGAGTCATTTACCGAGAAGAACAACACGCGGAAAAGGTATCAGTACCAGACGGTCGCTGACAGAGTGGGGACGGGGCTTGTATTGCTGACAAATAACCTGACCAACCTTGGCGGGGATAGTGCATATATCGAATACTGCATCGACCAGACGACCTTTGCATTGTTTAGCGCGATGTTTGAAGAAGTTGTCACTTTCCTTCTGGCTATCAAGTTGTGTACGAATGTCGGTGGCAGGGACCTGGAAACACGGGCGGGGCTGATGGCGGAGTATGAGGCTGTTATTATACCTAAAGCACAGGCGTACAACCAGAGCCAGTTCGATAATTCCGTAAGGTATCCAAATGATTTCAGTGGCGGTCGGTCCACCGGCGGTCGCGGACTGAGAAGCAGGAGAGATTTGGGGACCTTCACCAACGCAAGCGGTAACAGGCAGGAGATTTTCCCATAGTGAAAAGACTTGCAATCATAATATCATTATTGATATGCACGACGACATCAGGATTTTCGCCGACTTATCTGAGTTTTAATACGGGGCAGATCTCGCCGTTAATGGAAGCCCGCATAGACTTTGCAAAATACAGGTCAAGTGCCCGGACAGTCGAGAACATGCTGGTTACTACACAGGGTCCGGTTTTTCGCAGGCCCGGCACGAAGTACATCGCTACACAGCAAGACTCAACTGCCATAGGCAGAGTGATTTCGTATGAGCATTCTGTCGATGATGCTTATGTCCTGTTGCTGGAAGACCAGGCGATGCGGTTCTTTCGTGATGGCGGGCAGATATTGAACAGCGTTGGAACGGAGATATTAACAGGAGGCTCAAAACCGGGGACGGCAAATCTGGTTGTTCATTGGCTTCTCAATGACGATGAAGGCACGGCTGTCCTTGATGACAACGGGGGTACGCACGACGCCACTGCCTCTACGGATACAGCTACGTTGAATGTTGTGGGCAAGGTAGGTACCGGCGCGTTTGATTTAGACGGGCAATATACCGTTGCGCTTGCGACACATAATGATTTCATCTTCACAGACGGCGCCAATGACAGTGCTTTCAGTCTTGCCTGCTGGGCTTACGTAACTGAGGTGAACAAGGATCAGGTTCTTCTATCGAAATGGAAAGTTGCGTCAGAGGACAGGGAATGGCGACTTGCATTGTCGCCGGCAGGTAACTTGTATCTCGATATGTATGACGTCAGTACGGACGTCAACTCAGATCGCGTCGCTCAGTGGAAACTAAATGACGACGCTGCCAACAAAACTGTCACGGATGCTGTGGGCACTCATCACGGGGCAACGCAAACTTCTAATACCACGGATTTGACTGAAACAGGCATAATAAATGCGTGCCTGGATTTGCGTAAAGTAGGGTCCGATGCTGTTGTCCTTGATGCCGATAGTGCCCTGCTCAGCTTTAACGGCACTACCGATAGTGCCATGAGTATTGCCGCGTGGGTATATGTTGTCGAAGTGTCGAACCCCCAGACTATATTATCGAAACACGATGTCACTACGGGTTCCCTTGACAGGGAATGGCGGTTTTGGCTTGACCCCCGGGGGTTGCTTTTGTTTCGGATTTACGATGAAAGTGCAAATGCCTTTCAGACTGTAAGAACGCGTTCTGTAATATCGACGGGTTGGCATTTTGTTTGTGCGACTTACGATGGAAGCGGCGGGACTTCTGCCTCCGATGGCATGACTTTGTATATAGACGGCGAATCGGCCACAACGGTGACACAGAATTTAGGTACGTATGCTGATATGGAGGATGGTGCTACGAAAGTAGTGATCGGGGCATCGTATGGAGCGAGCGGTTCACTCACGAACTATTGGGAGGAAAAACTTGACAATGTAATGTTATTCGACATCGAACTTACCGAATCCTCCGTTACGACGCTCTATAACGATGGGGCCGGCATAGAAGATTTAACGGTCGCGCATTCGAGAGTCTGGGCGATGTCCGATAATGCAATAACTAACGGCTGGCATTTTCTGGCAAGTACCTATAGCGCCCCTGCCGATGAGACTGCCGCCGCCGATGGCATTATTTTATACGTCGATGGGGCTGCGATAGATTCTACAGCTACCAATAATTCAACTTATACTGCAATGCAAAGCGGCACGGCAAGCGTGCGGATAGGTTCACTGCGCAATTCGGCGGGCAGTGCAAATGAAATGTTCTGGAATGACAAGATGGACGAAGTGTCTATTTTCAGCGACGTACTCACGTCGGCAGAGATTGCCAGCTTGCACTCTACTCCGCCTTACGAAATAGAAACTCCGTATTTAACCGCGGACCTGTTCGATCTCGACTTCATCAAGAGTGAAGATGTGATGTATATTGTGCACCCTGATTACGAGCCACGGCAACTGTCGAGGTCGGGGCATACACTGTGGTCGATTGATGCTCTCAATATAGGAACCGGACCGTTTCAGGCAGAGAACGAAGACACTGACCTCACGATAACACCTGCGGGCGCGACATACACGGCGGACTCGGCTATCACGCTTACCGCGGCAAGTGATTTATTCCAGCCGGGCCAGATCGGGTCGATCTGGCGGATTGAGCAGGTAAGGGCAACGTCTCAGATAACCGGTACATTTACAGCAAACGGAAATTCTATTTCAACGCCATTCTTCTCAGGGGCTTACGGATTTACGACGAGCGGTAACTCCGGTGGCACGATTACGCTTATGCGGAGCACGAATAACGGTGCTTCGTGGAGGCCGGCATTGACTGCGCTGACAAACACTGACTTCGACAATCCAGCGGAAATAGAAGAGGATGGCGCGATATACAGAGTCGTGATGAGTAATTACGGAAGCGGATCGCCAACTTACACTATCACGATCACTGACAATGCAAACAAGGGTGTCGTGCGTATTACCGGGGTTCAAAACAGCACGGATGCCACGGCCACCGTCATAACTGCACTGGTGGATGGAACTGCCACGAGCAACTGGCGTGAAGGATACTGGTCTGATTTCAGGGGTTGGCCCGAGACAGTTACGATCCA
>LAZR01002354.1_pt1 | contig 11031 bp, 17 predicted proteins | sample 329461 | NCBI WGS metagenome assembly LAZR01 (sample SAMN03002196, study PRJNA259156) | marine sediment metagenome | biome: sea floor; feature: Hydrothermal impacted sediments; material: marine sediment; isolation source: Loki non-amplified sample from Loki's castle hydrothermal vent sediment ...
TTACGCTAAAATCAGGGCTTAAAATAGCACCTGCCCTTAACCACTTTGCTGGAGCACTGAGAATTTTCCCCATTAAGCCCAAATCTTCTCTGGTCATATTAAGCAGAGCATCCCTTAAGTCTGTATCTACTTTGTAAAACTGTTTCTTGCCATCTACTATAACCGTAACTTCATCGCCAGGGACAAAGAAGGAAGGTCGGAATATATCGACTACCTGTTCCATATCCGCCTCTGTCATCCCCTCTATTTCTACCCCTAATTCTTTAGCCGAAGTCTGAGCCACCTTTGAAATAGGCGTCTTTACCTTCTCAAAGACCTCTGCAATTTCTGGATTAGTGTCTGCCAGATTAGCCAGCATTATTCCAACATTATTCCTGTCGGCAGCACTTATCATAACGTAGGTATTCTTGACGATACTCTCTAATGGATTGATTATCTCCCTCTCCGAACCCTTGATTCTCTTGACCGGATTGGCTATGTCAGCCATCTTCTTACCCATAAATCCCCTTGCTTGGAGGTCGTTGAAGACACGGTAGAATGGAACATAATCAGCGTTCTTACGTAATTTAGTAAGAAGGTCTTTACTTAATAACCCCATCTCGTTAGCATAGATTAAAAGGGCATCCTGATATTTGTTTAGCCTCTTGGCTAGCTCAGGGAAGTTCCTATGCTTTGCTTCCTGCTGGACTATGGCATTATTAGCATCGTTAATATCCACACCTGTTGTTATATCACGGGCATTTAATTCTACTACTCTTCGGGACACCATATAAGTAGAAAAGTCTTGCCAATCTTCGGGCTTTCTGACTTCTCTCAGAATACTTTCAAGCGATTCGCCAGTATAATTAGGGACAGCTTTACCCTTAACGGTCTTCCAAAACTTTTTACCAAATGTACCTTGTTCTAAGAAAGTATTAACTTTCCCCGTTATTCCTTTGAGTAATCGAGCTTCTATGTAAGGATTTTCTTCAATAGATAAATCCACACCACCTTTTGTAGCAATCTCTGTCGTTTTCTTTAGAGCATAAAGATCATCAATCATCTGAACCTGAAACGTATGATAACCCCTTTGAATCTTCTGAATGACATTAGGTTCAGCAGGTTCAATCGCTATCCTGTCGAATACTCTCTTGGATGCCCCTTCAGGAGCAGGAGCTTCGCCTTCTGCCGGAGGAGGTGGCTTGACTGGAGGTGGTGCCTCAACCCTCCCAACAACAGAAGGTTCCCCTCTGAGTTCTGCTATTCTTTCATCTACCTTTAATATCTCATCACTAACATCCTCGCCTCTACGTTCTCTGGTTAATAAAGTCTTTCGTTGTTTACCTAAATCTGCTAATTCACCTTCAGGAGTCACTTCCTCCGTTATCCCAGCAATACCCTTAACCTCTTCTTCAATGGCCTCTATGTTGATTAGGGCTTCTCTCAGAGGTTCTCCTGTTAAAGTCTTAGCCTCATCAACTAACCGTCTCATATCTTGGACTATCGGACTATCAGGTTGCACCGCTTCAGCTTGAGTGACTATACTTTCAGCATCAGTGATTAGGGCTTCGGTTAAAGGTGCTTCTGGTATGACCTCAGTTACCCCAAACTCTTCCTGGCTGATAACGTGTTCTAAGGCTAGGTCTTCAGCCCTGTCTTCAGGGACTATTAGTTTGGCAGCTTCTTCTTGATTGACCTGTTCTGTATTGCTCTCAAGATTAGTTTTAACATCTTCAAAGTTCTCGACCATAAAGTCCATTGCTCTTAATTCAGCAGCAGCGTCTATCGCACCATCATCTAACTGTAATTGTTTCTGTTCATTAAATACAGTCTGTTGCTCCGGAGTAAACTGTGCCTTTGTTCTGGACATTATGGTATCGAATACAACCAGCCCACCACCTGTAACACCGCCTAAAATAGTTCCTAAAAGAACGGCCATCTTAGCCTCGTCATCCCATTTAACCTCTTGGCCTAAAGCTGTTCTGGTGATTATATCCTGATAGAACTCCTGCCCCCCTTCTGTTAGAGATGTACCAACTAACTTCCCACCCACAATAATAGGTTTAACAAGTCCTTTTGACATCATTCTTGGGATAAGACTCCCCGGAACTTTAACGAATGGGAGTCCAAAGCCTATTGCATTAGCACCAAATAATAAAGCAGCATTCTTCCAATAAACACTGCCAGCAGCTTTATCAGCTTCCTCATCACTCATTCCTAATCTCTTAGCTTCATTCCAGGCACCACCAGACTCCAAGGCAGCTTCAGGTAAAGCACCCGCAGTAGCACCAAAAAGAAGTGTAAGAAGAGCAGTCCCAGTAGCACCCAATCCTACGGCACCTGCTATTGGGGCACCCACAGCAGCACCTAAGAGGATAGGAACCATCGCTACAACTGATAACGTAGTAGTACGTGGGGCAGTAGTCATCCAGAACTGCGGATTACCTATCGTTTCCCCCAATGAAGTATAAGGCACCATTGGAGGGGCGGTAGACTGTAAAACCTCGCCAGCGTCTAATAGGTTATCCCGCCACTTCTCTTGGTCAGCCCATCCTGCTAAACCACCACCAGCCTGGAGAACATCACCTAACCCAGCAGCTATTGACCTCCCAAGAGTAGCGTAAGTAAAGTCCTTTCTGAATGATGGGTTTATCTTTTTATATTCCTCTAACCAATCTTCAGAGGTTAAATCCAATTTAGACTGAGCGATGATTTTCTCAATCTCATCTTCAGGGACTTGACCTTCTCTTAAGATTCTACGGGTTTCTTCAGCACTGGGTATCATTTCACGTCTAATCTGTTTAATGGATTTGAATTCACCAGTTTGGAAATTAACCACTCCTTTCTGTACTCCATCCTGAGAGACAATCCCATTAGGGGTTAAAGTCCCCTGCCTGCGCATAAACTGGCCGTCTATTTCCTCACTGAAGAAATGAGGTTGCCCTGTATCGGGTATATCTCCAAATCTGAAAAGGTTATGAATGGCCTGCTCATCAAGTCCTAATGCTTCTAATAATATATCAGTATCCTCAGTCCTGCCTCTTAATATCAAATCATCCAAGAACGCCTCTGGGTCTGCATCAATTACCTGATTAAATTCTTCAACAGTTAACCCTTCCACATCAGGATAGATACGCTGTAAAAGTGCTTCAGGGGTATCTTCGGGTTCAGGAAATTCAGGAGCAACCAAAGGTGCTTCAGGGAGTAATTCAGGTTTACCCCTTATTTTATCAGTGAGTGCTTGCGCACGAGGACTAGGAGGTTCAATAGGTGGAACCTCTTGGTCCACAAGAGCTTGGCGCCTTCTTCTAAGTTCTTCTAGTGAAGGTGTTTCTAGTACCATTTACCCTACCTGATGCACGATTTTTTATAACGTTTGCAATGCTATCGCTTAATCTACCACCGCTTGCTCTTGGCGGATTAAGTATCTTCCTTACGTTAGCCTCGTGTTCCTCTAACCCGAATTTATGTGGCATTCTGACCCCCTTGCTGTATCCCCTGCTGCTGTCCTAATAATGGCACGACCTGTTTAGGTTCCTGTTCCTCTTCTGGTGTGGGGATTTGGTCTATATCCCCCGCTAGCATAGCTTGTAAACTTACACCCATTGCAGCCGATGCAATCTCAGCCTCAATCTCAGCCCCTTCCACCCCTTTCTCGGCTAGTTTGATCGTATTTCTAATATCACGGTTCATCTGAACGGCTGGCACTGATCTCCCTAATCTCTCCCAGCTTAACCACTGATCGTTTTCGTCAGGGTCTTCCAGTTGTAGAATGTCCCTATCCTTAAACCTCTTGGCAATCGAATCACCAGCAGCAGCATTTAAGGTAAACGACCCTGCATCCAGTTCAGGGCTTTTAACAAAATACTTATACTCAGTCTGGTACTCACCTTGAAGTTTAGAAGTCTCGAATCTTCGCTTCTGACCAGGCACTCCTAATTCCACTGTCCCGCCAATCTGAATAACCTGCTTGGTAAACATCTCAGCCGTAGTCTCATTCAAAAGGCCTTTAGCTTTTGTTCTAGGACGATACACCGTATCCCTTTCAGACTTAGCAGCTAACAAAGTCACACCCGAAGGAGGAGTTCCCCCAAGAATACCTAAATCTATATTAGATATTGACCCCCTTTGAAGTCGAGTCTCAATTATTTGGGTTAATTCGGTGAATGACCTTTGAAGGTCTTGAATCCTTAATGGGTCAATATCTTCGGTTACACCTAAAGAAGTCATCGCCCCAATACCAGTAGCTTCATCATAATCGGGCGGTTCAGCCTGACTCCCAGTTATATTCTTAAATTTATAAGCCCCTTTAGCCAACCTCATATTTATGGTCTGAGCGATACTTACAAGTCTGAATAGTTCAGGGATTAAATCTCTTATCAAAAAGAATAACGATTCCCCAGTATGCTCGACATTATCCTCATCAGCCAGCATCGACCCCAACGAAACAACCTCAATAGCTACTGGTGTGAATTTATAAATGTGCTTCTGTTCCACTCTTATAATATTATCAATCCACACCTCATTATGCTCTTTATCCCAAGCATCGATAACAGTGGCTTCTTTCCCTTTAACCAGAATACCGTACTCAGCCTCAATCATCGCTTTGGTTCTCTCTGTTTTATAAGCAGCCCACATCAACCCCTCTTCGTCATAGTCATAGGTGACAAATCTCGTATCCCAAGGGGTTATGTCGGGGATTAAAACACCTTCCTTTAACCTGAAAAGAACTCTCCTGGCAGCCCTCCCCCTGACGCATACCTGTTCATCCGTATGGATATTTACTTGAGGTAGTCCCTGCCTCCGTCTCCTGTCATCGGCTGCTGCAAAAGCTGCCTTCTGAAAGTCTTCTATGAAAGCGGTATCCAACCCTTTATTTTCCGAAGTAACAACCACCCTTTCAACCGCCTCCCCTAATCTGGACATAATCTCGGCTGCGAAGATAGCAATATCAGGTAACGTAATATTGATTATATCAGGGACAATCTTCTTATCCTTATCCCTCATTACATAATCTTTAAGGTATAAGAGGTCCTTGTCTACATCCATCCTTCTGGTTAAATCCCAGAACTCTTTTTCTTTCTCGTCAACTAAGTCTTTGAAATTAGGCATATCACGCCTCCATAATTAAAGGTTCTACGGCTACAATATCGGGATGATAGAAACCCATTGTGTCTTGTGAGGTATCCGCTACCTTGAGGACTACTCCTTGGGAATGGAGGTATTCTAATAATTCATCTTCTACTTGCTGGGTGAATATTCTATTAATTTGATTTGAATACCACCTACTCAGGATTAACTGCATCCCTTCCCTGATTTCTTCTTGGTTAGTCATTAAATCACCGCCAACAAAACTACCGTATTCCACATAACCACCACACCCATCCCAACAACCAATAATCTCATCATACCTACCCTTGAACCAAAGAAGTGAATCACCAACAAACTCCCTAATATTTTAATCACCCCTACTTGCCATAAATCCAACTCCGCCAATACAGGATTACCCTCAAGTCCAAACCCATTCGTTATTAAGATAGCCGTCAGTATATAATCAACCAAGTTCAGGAACATAAAGAAGCTAGTTCTGGTGGTAATATTTTGGGTCAGTCCATTCAATACAGTCAACTTCGTGCTCAAAATCAGAACCTCCCAGCATTCCTATAAGTCTCTTAACCAAATTCATCAGCATATCTGCTCAGGGAAATAGATAAACGTAGCATATAAAGTAAAGACAACCAAACCCAGCAGCACTATTATCCCACCTATGTATTTTAAGAGTGATTTCATTTTAAACCTTATTCTATATGCCATGCGTTTTTGGTTACTTCAACAGCACAAGACGTTGAAGCCATAACAAATGGAACAACCAGGTAATAACTCCACCAAGGGGTATACCCATAATCACTATAAAACAAAAAAACTGGTAATACCACCAAAGCAACTATAAGAGTTCCAACACCAGTAAACGCAAACACTATAGGGACTATAAAGAAAAGTATAAACCCAGTTAAAAATATACCTAATCTCCTAAAATGTTTCCTCATATTAAAACCTAACACTCCTCTTCGACCTCGGTTTACCTCCACCTACCCCATCCATCAATTCAGTTAAACTCCATACACAGGCATCCAGTCTGTTAGGACTGTCTCTGTCCCCAGGAACCCATGAAGTCAACTCTTCCTCTAAAAAGGGGAAGGTACCGACATGATGTACTCTGCCCTGTTCATAAGCTGCTGCTATCGGTTCCGCCCTCACAGCTTTACCCCTACTAGCCCTCACACTAGCATAATTAACGGTCTTATTCAAGGTCTCAGCTGTCTTTTTAATGGTACTCTCTACCATATCACCACCAAAGTTAATCTCAGCTACCATCTTATCAGCTTTCTCTGTCTCATATACCTTAATCGCTGTATCCGCCCATACGTCAGGACTAGCCCTTAAACTACCATCAAACGTAACATAATAATGTCCATCCCTACCCCTACCTGCACATACTATACCACATTCAGTCGCACCCCCTGGCGGGTCCACCCCCACAATCACCCTAACTAATGGCGGTGCTTCCGTAACCCTATACCTGTTCAGAGTCTCAATCGTCCACAGTGCCCCGATGACTATATCAATGTCTAAAGCCAGTATCTCCTGTTGGAAGGCTAAATCGGTCATATCTTCTTTTATCTCATCTAAAGCGTCCTCACTGATATGGGGATTATCCATTGAAGTGAAATGTATCGCCAACCACCTTGAATCATCTTTCGCCATCTTAAACATCTTGGCAGCATGACGTGGGTCTTGAGCTTTCGAGACACCCGAAGATTTCAGTGAAGGGGGGGTATAAATAAATACCGCATCACCATCATTGTCTAATAACATAGGAGCACCTACCACCCCCCAAGTGTCTTCATCCATTAACTGCCATTCATCCAGTATCAAGAGGTCAGCATAATCACCCCTTAATGTATTAGCATTCCAAGCTGTCTTGGCCTTGATCCTCTGCTCAGTCCCCGACTTCTCAATGAAGCTCTCCGATTGATTTAACTTGAACACTCCTAACCTGACTAATTCTTCTAAAGCTAGCGTGACCTCATACCAGAACTTAGTTACCTGCTCACTAGTAGGTGCTGCATATAACACTCTCTTACCGGCTAAGAACGCTTTAACTCCCTTTATGGACGCCCCAACAGTCTTCCCACCTCTCCGTCCAGCCCTGACTATTATCCTCTTCTTCTCGGAGTCTACGAACAAAATCTGCTTCTCGGTAGCTATAGGGAGTTGTATCTTGGCGTGCCTATGATTACACTTGCAAATCTGGCACCCTTCAAGATTATGGTCCGCCAAATCGTGAGGGCAAGTCTTACAAACAGCAACCTTTGTCCTCTCTTTAATTGTCATTTAACCTTATCCGGTATGAAGACTACCCACCCAGGTACATCTGTCTCAAACGTAGCATCATCCGTCCACCTTCCAGCCTTAAAATGAGTACCTTCCTTCCTCAACCTCTTCAGCATAGCATCGGCTCCTGCTTCATAGGCATGGCTAACACATTCGTCAGGGTATAAACAGTGCAAGGTTTTGTATGATGGCTTTAACGTCTCCCATCCTTCAGGTCGATATGGTTTCTTAATTGCGGTTCGATTGTCCTCATAAAATTCAGACATCTTTCACCTCATCTAACAGGGATTGCCAATCTAATGTCTCCCACCCAACTACATCTAACACCCAATGTTGCGAGAAGTTGCCTTGTACCTCTTTGTGCCTAGCAAGAACGTACCCCTCTTTCTTTAGTTCCTCAACCATCTTCTTTAACTGTGCTTTGGCACCTTCAAGATAGATACCTTTATCCCTTGCCCCAATATCACCATAGTACTCATCTTTTGCCCCATCAGGCTTGTATGGTATCTCTTCATTATCCAGTAACATTAGACCTCCTCCAAGCGAGTAGACGCTGTTAGGTAGTGTGATTTATGCAAGACTAAACCGCAGCGAATGCAGAATATCCTTGTATCAGTGTGTTCAAAATCTATACTCCCACACTCAGGGCATCGTTCCACATCTAAATCGGTAGTATCTGAAAAATATACCTCAATATCCATTCCTATCCCCTCCTATAATGAAAATGGAACTCTATTCCAGCCCTCTCAAATGGCATCACCCTATCAACCCATTGCCGCAATTCCCCCAAGCTACGTTCACCACTATGCAGGATCGGAATATCCATAGAAGCCTGCCCTTCTACCACTATAAAGGGTATCCCGAAGATATGGGAATTATCAGAGTCTGATATGTCAAACGTCATGCCTGTGGTATTCGTGTCCATTTCCCCTCCTATATCCCATTGTGTTAGTGTCCTTTTTTCATTCACCACACCTTATTACCATCACATCTCCTCCAATACATTCCCTGAAGGAGGACGCTTTTGAGCTTTATAAGACTCTAACTTACCAGCACACCGCTTTCCCTCGTATAATTTTACCTTTGGGACTTCTAGTAATTCACGTTGACGCTTACTGACTTCTTCCATATTCCCTCCTAATAAAGCTCATTCCCTAATTCATCCATCTCAGGGACTACCGTTTCAATGTTAGACCTTGGCATCCTTACTAAGTCCCCCGTCTTGTGGAACCCACGCCGGTACAGTGGTGCTCTGGGTTTAACCACATCCGGGCCAGCAACGTAATTCTGAGGATTAGCCATTAACTCCCTTAATTCTACCAGCTTGGTTTGCTTGGGTATAACAGGTTTATCGCTAGCCTCTATTATAGCTTGCTGTACTAGCGGGGGTACTAGTGGGCTTGGGACCGTAGCCTTATCACCCACACTTCCCCCCGCTAGTATCTCCCTGGCCTTCGCTATCCTCTCTTGCTTGGGTATAACGACATTTGGTGGTTTAGGTATAACGTTATACCTACGCTTCCTATATTCTCGCATCCACTCTGCCTGTTTCTCTTTACTCAATGGCATCTTTATATATCACCTCGATTGTTATGTCTCCTAAGATCAGGTTCTTCTGTGGTGCGTAATACCCGTATAACCCGGCTATCTCCTTACCACAGGCCACACGATCACGCACACCGTTCCCAGAGTCATTAAAGAGAGTAGTATAGGTCTCACCAAGCTCGTCACGAGTAGCAATGGCAGCTTTCTCAGCCGGTTCACGGAGTTTAGCCAGATAGTCTTGAATGTTAGCCCTAGTTAGCAGGCGAGAAGCGTTTGCCTTTGCCACGGCCATAGACTTCACTTTGTAGTGAGCCATATAAGCCTGACCTTGAGGGACCTTATTCGAGATGTCTAAGGTGAAGTCAATCTGCCGTTGAGTCAGCATAGCTAATGATAAGCACAAGTCGTATATAGTGTCAAGTTTTGGGTAAAAGATGGTAGTTGAAGGCAAGGGCAGAAAGTTAATAAGACTAGATTAAGGCAAAACATTATTACCGGACTGCTTAACACCCGTCCTAGAACATCTGTGCGAACCAAAAGTATCAATCTTTACTAAGGTATTGACAAGCGTTAGCACTTCTGTTATATTATACATAGATTAAATATTGGAGGTAAGGAAATGACAAGATATGTTTCAGTAACAGACACAGCGAAGCTAATCAGACCGGCACTAGCCAAACAATTCCCAGAGGTAAAATTCTCGGTGAGGTCGCAATCATATAGCGGTGGTGCCTCAATAAACGTAAGTTGGACAGACGGACCGAGAGCAAAGGATGTTGACTGTATCATAGGAGGGTTTGAAGGCAGGAGTTTTGACGGTATGAATGACCTGGCATCTATACAAGAGAGTTGGATAAAGCCAGACGGTGAGGCTGAGTTAGCTTACAGGCCAGACAGTTACGGAGGATCAAAACCAGCCTTCTACTCAGATGCGCCACATCCTAACGCTGAATTGGTACATTTTGGAGCTAACTACGTGTTCTCTAACCGCCACGTATCGGACTGGGACAGGCGGGAAATCCAAGCCTTAGAATACATCAGGGCACATTGTCGCTGTGAAGGCGATCCTCCATCTGACCGCTTTGGGAACCAGTGGGTTGATGGCTTGGCCCGTCAAATGGCCCAAGACTTCGGACAGTCTGAAACAGTAGAGCAGACATTCGACAGAGTAGTACTAAACCACGGATTAGACTAAACAGCAAGGGGTAACTCCCGGCCCGAAGGAGTAATTATGAGAGAGATAAAGTTTAGAGCTAGGCACACAGATGCAGGTCAATGGTGGTATGGTTCAAGTAGTTGTACGGATGCTACTGCCACAAATACTCTTTGTCCCTTAAGTGTATTCTGGATGCTAGTAGAAGACAAGGTACTTGACCCTGAAACAGTTGGGAATTGGACAGGACTCAAGGACAAGAACGGAGTGGAGATTTATGAGGGGGACTTGCTAGTCAGGGGAGTAAAGCCAATTCCAGTAGTAATAAAATGGTACTACTCTTATTGGGCTTATACTAGGGCTGATGGGGAGGATATTCTTACCCATCAAGTTGAACCGGGACTTCTTGAAAGCCTTGAAGTAATCGGCAACATCTCTGAGTAATCCGAACTTTTGAAAGGAGACTAAATGACTACAAAACAATTAAGAGAGAGATTAAAGTTATCTCAGGACCAATTTGCTGCCAGGTTAAGAGTCGCTCCATACTCGGTTAGAAGGTGGGAAAGCGGGAAGTGTAAGCCCGGTACATTGTCACTAATGAGGATCAAGGAAGTGTTTAACGTTGAGCTATGAAAGGAGAAGCCCCCACCGATTGGGGGCTTCTTTTATTTCCCTGGGCACAATCCAGGCGCCGGCGACTTAATTATAACCTAACGTTAATTTACAATATGGGTAGTCTCTGTTCAAAGCATCGTCAACCTCCTTTAATAAGATTCAAATGTGGTATACATTCCGGCACTTACCAATCGGTACGATATATATTTATACTACCTCGATTAGTTTTCTAAGTCAAGTTTTAATTGAAACGTACCCTTGTTTACGGATCAGGCAAGAGGATTGATATACATTCGTCTCCTTAATATCACAAGTAAACTTTGGGTGGGGGGATTGTCTCGGAT
>LAZR01002357.1_pt1 | contig 11026 bp, 12 predicted proteins | sample 329461 | NCBI WGS metagenome assembly LAZR01 (sample SAMN03002196, study PRJNA259156) | marine sediment metagenome | biome: sea floor; feature: Hydrothermal impacted sediments; material: marine sediment; isolation source: Loki non-amplified sample from Loki's castle hydrothermal vent sediment ...
TAGACCGATAACCGTACTTGGTAATTTTTTCCGACCTACATGTCGTGCTTCCGTCAATTCGGATTCGTTCAAAGAAGTAAAATATTGTAAGGCTTCGCTTACTTTCTGCTCAAAAGCAACTATCAATTTTTTCGAAGACATATGTGTAACCGCTTTTTCTTCATTATTCAAAAACTCAAATTGTTCTTCCGATAGCTTTTTACCTCTAGCATAGGTCATCATTCGATCTAAGACCCCAGTAATGTGTAGTAAATGAAATCCTACGGTAGCTCGACCTGAAGTTTTTTGCCATAACAGTTGTTCGGGAAACCCGTCAAGGTACTTAGCAATTTCTTCGCTAGATTGTAGAAGAGCGTGTGCAGCGGGCTGGAGCAAATCGGGAATGCCTTCGATTGGCCCTCTAAGCCAAACTTCGGGACTGTTTTTTTTTGGCTTCTTATTTAACATTTTCGGCACATGTGATGCATTTTTAGACGTTTAGCATTTAATTCGTAGAATGACGCTTAATGCATTTCAATTATACTTGATTATGGTAAGACCACGAAGTGAATTTTGAATTTTTCGTATAGTGCGGAAACTCTTGAACAGCTTTAATTTCTGTTCATATAAGTAAGGTAATTTGTACTTGGCTTCTCAACAAGGTTTAATTTACCACCGTAACCCCAACTCTTAAGACTACGAAGTAGTTTTTCGTATCTAGCGCCGTGCGATATCAAGGTTAACTGACACGCTTTACTTTTGATGATTAGTCTGGTTTCACCTATTTTGTATTCAAAAGGAAGAATGCTTGCATGACGGGAGATATGGTTGGGAACACCCAACTTAGAGAGCAAATGCATGGGAGAAAGATAAAATGTATCGATAACTTCCTTGCCCCGAATTAGCGTAATCGTCTCAATTTCCTCTTTCATAACGGGAATTTTGGGGATATTGGTCGAAAAATTACCAAGAACCAGGATACCCTTTGATGAAATAGTGATGTTGCATTTTGTCTGACTGAGTAAAACATCAGTTCTGTAACGCTCATTTCTATAATCTACCAAGCGATATTCATATTTTGCTTTTTTGGAGGTTAAACCTAAATACTTGGCTAAACTCTTATCGGATGTAGATTCATGAGACATTTCTGAAAGGTGGTTTTAGCGGTAAAAAAAAATGAGTACTAAATATTTAAAAGATATATCCGAGATATATCCGACCAATCATTGATGTAATTGACGGTGAAGGCACAAGTTAAGATTTAGAATAAAATTAAAATGTGAAATTTTTGAAGTATGCTATCCTAAAAGCTAGGTTTAAGATGTATTTCATCGATCATCCCTCACCAATTCTGCCGGTAAAAAGTTATCATTTCTTATCTAAAACTTATCAACAGTGCACGCTTTGAGTTTTTATCCTACGAGAAATAAATTCAAAGTTTTATATGTTGTAAGTTTAAATTTACAAAATACCCTTAGCCTTGATTTTAACTATTTTTTGATGGTATTGATAGTTAAACTTTCTAGCTTCTTCAGGATGGTATGAATGCCGTAGCGTTGTAGTTCTTTTTGCATCATACGTTTTTCAAGTACGAATTTTTCGGCTATGTTTTGTGGAAGATAGCTTGTACATCGAAGGCATCGGTTTTGTAAGCTTCTTAAGCTCGGTATTCTCAAAAAAAATAACCGCCAGTACATGTTTTTTATTAAGGCCAATAAAAAGGGCAGCTGTCTTTTAAGCGCTAAAATATGTTCGAAGTTTGTATAGAGCAGCAACAAGCTGCGGTGATTGATTGTGTTTTACAGTCGCATAAAGCATTCTAAAATCGGAATCGCTAAATTGCGTTTTGATATTTTAAAGATTTCTAAAATTGTGTTCTGTTGCGCTAGTTTCTGTACTGCCGGCAAAAAATCTTCTGTTTTTTAGGGAACTGTAGCATTTCGGTCTTATCCTTGCGTTTCAAGGCTATGTTCGAAAAGACCAAGGTCGAATTGATGGCGTAATCTAGTAATTTCAGTACCTTAAATAGCATCTTTATGATTCTACCTGTGTCGATTATAGAGTAAATGGGCTGCGAGCGTTCGTCTTGGTATTGATTTACCATCAACTTGTTTTGTCTAGCGGTGGCCTTGTCGTTGACGGTACGAAAATCATCGCCTGATACATATTCCTTTACTGTTCAAATTCTTGTGTATGTCCTACACGGCATATCTTTTTAAGACCGAATTCAGTTAACCGATTCCCGATTGCTGAAATCTTTATATTATTGCGAACTTTCAGGATTTTTAAAGTACATCTAAGTACGCAACATCTACCCCAATTTTCTAGCTAAGCAGATAAAGGTATCTTTGCAATTACAAAATAATTTTTGCATAAGCCTTTAATATTGGCGTTACCATGTTCTATTTCATCATCGATATTTTAGGAACCATCGCCTTCGCTATTTCCGGGGTATTGGTTGCCATGGAAAAAAAATTGGACCTTTTTGGTGTTTTTATCATAGCATTCGTCACTGCAGTGGGTGGCGGAACCTTGAGGGATATTCTAATAGGTAATACGCCTGTGGCCTGGATGCGGGAATATACCTATGTATTAATTATTTTTATTACCGTAGTACTTGCAATCCTGTTTGTCAATCAATTGAAATATCTGCGACGAACCCTTCTTTTATTTGATACCATCGGAATCGGTCTTTTTACGATGGTCGGAATCGAAAAAGGATTGACTGCTGGCGTATCACCCGTGATGTGTATTGCATTAGGTACAATAACCGCCTGTTTCGGTGGGGTTATCCGTGATATTCTTTGTAATGAAATTCCAGTAATATTTAGGAAGGAAGTTTATGCTACGGCCTGTATTTTAGGAGGTCTTAGCTATTTTATTCTTGTATTGTTACCTATATATACGACCTATGCGTATATCGGTGCCATTTGTATTATCATTTTAACCCGACTCTTAGCCGTAAAATTCAAGATTTCCCTTCCCAATATTTACAGAAAGGAAAATTGGTGACGCATTGTGGTTTTCAGTCCCCAATAATCCAGTTGACAATATAGAATAGGTTACTTAATTTTTATTTTACAAATACCGCCAATTACTCCCCAAGAACTTCAGCTTTCTGGATATAGATGTTCTGCAACGGCCAGTCTCCTTGTTCACCAGTGGGAACATTATTGATTTTATCAACAACATCCATACCCTCGATAACCCTCCCGAAGGGCGTAAAGTCCCCGTCAAGATGATATGAGCCTGGTTTGGTCACGACAATAAAGAATTCGTAAGGCGATGCCAGCATGTGCGGATTGTTTTCCTTTTCACTACTGGGCATAGATAATGTACCCCTATCATGTCGGTGCCCTTTTCGAGAATCGGGCGGCAAAAGATAACGACCTATTTCACTTCTTTTTCTTCCGGTCTCTCGATCATCGGAATTCCCGCCCTGAATAATAAAATCCTTCACAACACGGTGAAATTGGGTGTCGTTGAAATAGCCCTTACGGGTCAAATAAATAAAATTTGCCTTGTGGTAAGGAACATTGTCAAATAGCTGTACTGTAAAACTACCTAATCGGGTGGTAATCTTCACTTTATCGACCTTAAGGTCTTTTTGGTAATCAAAGAAAAAATCAACGGCATTATCTTCAGTTAACACGAATTTTTTCTCTTCTACCTCCTTATCTTTAAGCGCAGTAGAATCTATGGGGACTGAATCTTTCTGAATTACTTCTACTTCTTGCGAAGCATCCTCTTTCTTCGGTTCGTCGCCACATGAGGCCATGAAAAATAGTAGTAATATTGCACTTGTAAAAAAACGATGGACTTTCATGAATTTTGATGATTTTGCCTTACGTATCCCAAAAATAAAACAATTGGCGTTACCGGGAGAAGCCTCCCATGTAAAAATGGCGCCTGACTTTCGAATACAAGAATTACGAAGGGCAAGAGATGAACGAAAAAACCCGAAAAAAGCGGGAGTAATGGCCTTGTTCTATCCGGATATACAAAATGAAACACACCTGCTGCTGATTTTAAGGCAACCGCATCCTAAAGACGTTCACTCGAACCAAATTGGTTTTCCAGGGGGAAAGGTAGAGGTAACGGACTCCGATATCGAAGCAACGGCTTTACGGGAAACATGGGAAGAAGTAGGTATTTCTCCTGAAAATATTGAGGTGATCAGGGCATTCAGCTCCATATATATTCCTCCGAGTAACTTTGAAGTGTATCCTTTTATGGGGCTCTGCAGAAACGCGCAAGTCTTTGTTCCACAAGTATCCGAAGTAGCTGACCTTATCGAGGTTTCACTGACCGATTTTTTAGATGATACGAACCTATTTTCGGAAACCTTGACCACGTCTTACGCCCAAAACGTTTCGGTTCCTGCTTTCAAGCTGAACGGGTATACCGTTTGGGGTGCTACTGGAATGATGCTTAATGAAATGCGGACGCTACTAAAGGAAATTTTGTAAGTCGAGCATAAATATTTTTAAATAGTTTGGATATCGCACTAATTTCCCATGCTGTACCGTTTAGGCGGTAAATTTATTTTATAAATAACATCGGTAATAGTATTTTGTTCCACTTAATAATTGAACAATAGCCCTTTTTGAAACTACCCGTAAGTTGTCTCTTTTATATAGGGGATTAAGTAGGATGTTCCGTTCGAATTCTGCATTCTTCTTTCCTTCTTTTTTGTACATTAGCATCCTATGGGGCTATTCAAAGAAAATCCTTTTGGGCATATCTTATTTTTAAAAAAGTGGTTGATACGTCTATTGGGAGTGATGACACATTCGCGGTACAAACAATTCAATAGTTTGGAAATTGACGGTTCTGAAATCATTCGGTCATTGCCGGATAGAAACGTACTTTTTGTTAGTAATCACCAGACTTATTTTGCAGATGTGGTGGCTATGTTTCACGTGTTCAATGCCAGCCTAAGCGGTAGAAACGATTCCATTAAGAATATTGGATATATCTGGCAGCCAAAACTAAACATGTATTATATAGCGGCTGCGGAAACCATGAAAAAGAGTTTGTTGACCAAAATCTTTGCCTATGCCGGTTCAATCAGCGTCGAGCGTACGTGGCGAGCTCAAGGACAAGACATTAATCGCCAGGTCAAGTTCAGCGATATTTCCAATATAGGCAAAGCCTTGGACGATGGATGGGTAATTACATTTCCTCAGGGCACAACTACGCCGTGGAAGCCTTTGCGTAAAGGAACTGCACATATCATAAAAAAATATAAGCCCATCGTTGTGCCCGTAGTTATTGATGGTTTTAGGCGGTCATTCGATAAAAAAGGTTTGCGCATCAAGAAAAAAGGCATCCTTCAATCCATCGTAATCAAAGAACCTCTTGATATCGACTATGAAAACGAGTCATTCGACGCCATTATCGAAAAATTGGAATATGCCATAGAACAACATCCATCCTTCCTAAAAGTCATCCCACAAAAAGATTTGATGGCGTATGAACAAGAGAATGAATTGCGGCGGTTCAGAAACCGTAAGAAAGTGTAAACACTAATGGTAATCAAACCTCAAGGCGTTCCAATTCCTTATAATTTTGGTATAATCGCTTCAATAAAATACCGTATACCAGTCGGTAGAAGAGCCATATAATAGCCACCATAAATCCGATACCTGCGAGAACGATTAAGCCTGAAATGAGCCAAAAGCGCAATTCAGAACCGTTTTCTTTTACACTTTCAAGCAGTTGCATAGTTTTGTCGTCGTGGGTAAACAGAGTATAGAACGTATAAAGCGTAATGAGCACGGCCATGAAAAGATTATAGATTACATAATACCTAACTATGCGCCTTGTACGCAGAATACTTTCCATTAACTTCTTTACATTATCAACGGTTGATATCGATTTATAGGCCCTGAAAAGGTAGAATATGAAAATGATAACGACCGCTACCCCAAAAGCACTTGAAAAAATGACAAAGGTATCCTCTCCGCTTCCGTAGGTGTCATCTAGCTTTTCTTGAAACGAGTTCCAGAAAAAGGGTAGAATGCTCATGACAATCCAAAATACCAGTTCGATGATACTGATATAGCATATCCACTTTACTATCGAAGATGATTTTTTCCACAGCATCCGATAGATTTCATCAAAGGATAGTTTGGGGAGATTTTCCGCCTTTCTCTGCCAATCCTTTTTTAATAAGTCTAGTTCATCCAACATATTCCCTATGGATTCAATATGGTTCTTAATTTGTTCTTTATTCGATTCATCTTTACTCTTGCATTCACCTCACTTATACCGAGCATATCGCTGATTTCGTCGTAATTTTTATCTTCTAAATACAGAAATACCAAAGCTTTATCGATATCTCCCAATTGCTTGACAGCCTTGTACAAAAGCTTGAGTTGCTCCTCTTCTGTGGGGTCGTATTCCTCTGCCTTAATCTTAAAAATAACCGATTCGTAATCTTGGGTCCTGATGCTCCTTTTCGATTTTCTATATAAAGTTATCGCCGTATTCAGGGCTACGCGGTACATCCAAGTACTGAATTTTGAATCTCCCCTAAACTTGGGATACGCTTTCCACAACTGAATGGTAATTTCTTGAAAAAGATCCTTATGCGCATCCCGGTTATTGGTATAAAGCGTGCAGACCTTGTGAACAATGTTCTGGTTGTTCTCAAGTTCCGTCACAAACTGATGTTCGAGGTCTTTGTTCACACTGAAGTGGTAGGTTACTTTGGTATTAGTAGATGAAATTTCGGTTTCGTTACACAAAAAGCTGGAATAGCCTTAATTTAACAAAAACCATTGTTTAAATTTGGCCCTTAGCGAAAGAAATATGGGAGATACAGATGCGTTGAATATTCCTAAATCCAGCTTTCCTCGGGTTATCATCGTAGGTGGGGGCTTTGGAGGCATAGCTCTGGCCAAAAAATTGCGAGGAAAAGAGGTACAGGTTGTGCTTTTGGATAAAAATAACTACCATACCTTTCAGCCTTTGCTCTATCAGGTCTCTACCGGTGGTCTAGAACCTGATTCAATTGCCTATCCGTTACGTAAAGTTTTTCAAGGCTACTCAAACTTTTTCTTTCGGTTGGCCGAAGTTACGCAAGTTGTCATCGAGTCGAATCTAGTACAAACGAATATCGGTAATCTTCGGTATGATTATCTCGTAATCGGAACGGGTTCGGAAACTAATTTTTTCGGAAACGATGAAATTGAAAAGAATAGTATGGGGATGAAATCCATTCCGCAATCCTTGAATTTGAGAAGCTTGATTCTAGAGAATTTTGAACAGGCCTTATTGACCGATAATCTACATGAAAGGGATGCCTTGATGAATTTTGTCATTGTGGGGGGTGGACCCACAGGTGTTGAGCTTGCTGGGGCATTAGCGGAAATAAAAAAAGGAATTTTACCCAAAGATTATCCTGATTTAGATACAAGAAAGGCACAAATTAATTTGATTCAATCTGGCGACCGTATTTTGAAGGAAATGAGTGAGAAGGCCTCGAAAAAAGCCGAGGATTTTTTGGAGGAACTCGGTGTTCAGGTGTGGAAAAATATCAGGGTAACCGGTTATGATGGCAAAACCGTAACGACCAAAACAGACTTGGTATTCGAAGCCGCTACCATGGTTTGGGCGGCAGGGGTGAAGGCAGTTTCAGTCAAAGGTTTGGAGGCTAAGGATATTATAATGCCCGGCAATCGGATGAAGGTGAACAACTTTAACCAAATAGCCGGCTATGAAAACATTTTTGCTATAGGCGATTTGGCCTGCATGGCGTCAGATGAAATGCCAAATGGTCATCCCATGGTTGCACAACCCGCCATTCAACAGGGGCGGCACCTTGGCGAGAATATTGTCCGTATGTTGAATAGCAAGCCCATGAAACCTTTTATTTATAAGGATAAGGGAAGTATGGCTACCGTAGGAAGAAATAAGGCTGTAGTGGACTTAAAACATTACAAATTTCAAGGCATCTTTGCTTGGTTCGTTTGGATGTTCGTGCACCTTTTTTTTCTTATCGGTTTTCGAAACAGAGCAGTGGTCTTTGTGAATTGGGTCTATAATTACGTGAAGTTCGATCGTGAAGCTCGGCTCATCATCCGACCGTACAATAGAGATTACAGCCAGTTTAAGGATTGACACAAGTAAGTCTGATAAAGAGTAACCAAATTAATTAATTGTATAGTAAATCCAGTTATTTTCTCTAGGTAAGGCTACAGAGATTCCTTTTCACCGAAGACAAAAAAGTACAGATCTTCAAACCTATTTACACCTTTTACAAGTTTTCGCCGCCCTTAATAAATCTCTTTTCTCGGATGGAACTCGTTCATGACCCTGGCAAGGTCACTGCGATCTACATGCACGTATATTTCCGTTGTCGTAATACTTTCATGGCCAAGCATCTGTTGTATAGCCCGCAAGTCGGCACCGTTTTGAAGTAAATGCGTTGCAAATGAATGTCGAAATGTGTGTGGACTAATACGTTTTTGTAAACCGATTTTTTCGGCTAACCTTTTAATAATGGTGAAAATCATAGCGCGAGTCAAATGCTTGCCACGTCGGTTAAGAAAAAGAATATCTTCAAAGCCTTTTTGAATGGTTTGATGAATACGTATTTCTTTGCGATAGATATCGATGTATTTTTTGTTTATATCGCTGATAGGTACGAAGCGTTGTTTGTCGCCCTTACCCGTAACTTTTATAAAGTCTTCATCGAAAAATAGGTCGGAAATTTTCAGAGCTACCAGTTCAGATACCCGCAATCCGCACCCATACAGTGTCTCGAGTATAGCGCGATTGCGCTCACCTTGAGGTTTCGAAAGGTCAATGGCGTTTATAAGGCTATTGATTTCATTTTCGGAAAGGGTATCCGGAAGGCTTCTACCTAGTTTGGGCGATTCGATTAGGTCTAACGGATTATCTTTACGGTAGTCTTCAAATACCAAATAATTAAAAAAACTTTTGAGACCGGAAATTATACGGGCCTGTGATTTAGGGTTCATGGTTTTCGCGACTTCATAGACAAAATGCTGAAGCGTTTCTTTATGTATGTCGATAGGGGTATTCTTACTTTCAACGGTATCGAGAAAAGAAATAAGTTTCTCGATATCACGACTATAATTTTGCTGGGTGTTGGTAGAAAGCCCCCTCTCAATTTTTAGATAATGTCTATAATCGGTTAGCGCCTGTTGCCATTTCATGGTCTAAAATCAATTAGGTACATACTAAAAATTAGTTATCTATATATGCCACATACCACTTTAGGCTATAGGGCCACTTTGAAAACAAATATAGTGATTGTCAGTTGTTATAGATTTTTGGGACACAGACGTATGTCAAAGTTTTCTATCTTTGAAGTAAGGAACAACCAAAATTAAAGGCGTTATGAAAATTAAACTGGTAGCGATTCTTTTGTTGCTATTCTTCGGTCTGTCACAAACAAATGCACAGGTATTTGAGGGCACGAGTGGACCTGTCGATTTAAATGAGATACGTTTCGGACCTAAAATTGGATTTCTAGCTTCTAATTTTTCAGGAAATGATTTTGTCAATATAAATGTGAAAACTGGTGGTTTTATAGGTGCTATTGCCGAAATACCGGCTTTTTTTGACTCGTTTTATATTCAGCCAGAGCTTTTGTTTGCTTTGAAAGGTGCAGACGTCGGACCTGGTAATTTAAATTTATATTACCTCCAACTACCGGTAATGGCTAAATATCATATAACGGATGCCATTGCAGTTGAATTGGGTCCTCAAGTAGGATTTCTTTTGGGGGATAACGGAAATAAAGAGCCCTTGACCAACGTAAACCCAAAAGGAATTGATGTTGGCTTGAATGTAGGAGGAGGTTATCTTTTAAACGATTCCTATTATTTTCAACTTCGTTTCGAAGCTGGTTTTTCAAGAGTGCTTGACGATTTTGATTTGAGAAATCGTGCTATTTCTTTAGGGGCAAGCTACTTTTTTTAAAAGTATAGGAGTATCATTAGCATTCTTTAAATGGCCGCTGAACTTGCGGTCTTTTATTTTAAACCATAGAGTATTAAATTCTCTTCATGAAAATACTGATAATCAACGGCCCAAATCTAAACCTTTTGGGAAAACGTGAACCTGAGGTTTATGGTGACCAAAGCTTCGAAGCCTATTTTGAAAATCTGAAATTGAAGTTCAAAGAAGTGGAACTTGAGTATTTTCAATCCAATATCGAAGGAGAACTTATTGGTAAAATCCAGGAAGTCGGTTTTTCATATGATGGTATTGTACTCAACGCTGCGGCATACACACACACATCAGTGGGCATCGGAGACGCTATTAAAGCGGTAGAAAGTCCTGTGGTCGAAGTCCATATATCCAATACGCATCAACGTGAACAATTCCGACATGTTTCTTATATTTCGCCAAATGCAAAGGGCGTAATTCTTGGTTTCGGATTAAAAAGTTACGAACTGGCTATACGTAGTTTTCTCGAGTAGTAACTAAGGATTTCAATATTCAAAATATCCTAATTTGAGTAGATTATTTTTGGTTTCGATTTATGTGAGTCAAAGGCGAAGAGTTCTTAAATCGTGTATTACTGCCTATCTCTAGAATGTAAAATGCGTTTCAACTATTTTCATTTTCCTATTTATAATGATTTTTTGGCATTTAAAAATCGACCTCAAAATCTTGACTTTGATTTTTATCTAGGTAATTATATTTTCAGCCTGAAACTAAAGTCAAGGGAAGTTGAAAAAGAAAATCACTCCGCACCGAAAATATGTTTTATATACGTCTAATATTATATTTTGAGGAGAGTACTGCATTACAGGCACCCTAATCACTTTTAAATTGGCATGAAACGGCGCTGCTTTTTAAAGGGATTATTTGACGCTCATTAGTGAATTCGCATCCGAATTTAGTTCAGCTATTTTCCTTAAAAGATTGGGAAGTATCAAAGAGATTGAAAGAAATTAAAGTACCAACCTTAGTTATTGGTGCAAAATATGACACTATGGATCCTGAGTATATGAAATGGATGTCTACTGAAGTTCAAAATGGGCGTTATTTATATTGTCCCAAT
>LAZR01002358.1_pt1 | contig 11023 bp, 8 predicted proteins | sample 329461 | NCBI WGS metagenome assembly LAZR01 (sample SAMN03002196, study PRJNA259156) | marine sediment metagenome | biome: sea floor; feature: Hydrothermal impacted sediments; material: marine sediment; isolation source: Loki non-amplified sample from Loki's castle hydrothermal vent sediment ...
TGCAAAAAAATCAATGTTTTGCTCACGAGAACTATGAATTGTCTGCTCCGATGCCTCACCCGTTAAATATGCATCAATGCCTTGCTCTGCAGCTAAATCAATATACCCTTGCCCACCACCGGTGCACAGTGCAATGGTTTCAATTTTAGCTGAGCGTACTAAACTAGTGAGTGGGGTTCGGTTAAGCACTTTTGCAATTTTATCTGCAAAATCTTCACCATTTAATGGTGTTTTTAAACGCCCTTTCATTGCTACGCTATTTGAAGTTGGCTCAAGCCCTGTTTCAATTTCAATATCCAATAACTTTGCAAGTTGCGCATTATTGCCAACTGTTGGATGAATATCGAGTGGTAAGTGATAGCCAAATAAGTTGATATCATGTGCTAATAACGCACCTATACGACGCTTTTTCATTCCCGTTATTGGTTGAGATTCCCCTTTCCAAAAAAAACCGTGATGAACCAAAATAGCATCGGCTTGTTGCTCAATGGCAGCTTCTATTAAAGCTTGACTTGCGGTTACACCCGTCACAATTTTTTTAATTTCGTTTTTACCTTCGACCTGTAAGCCATTTGGGCAAAAATCTTTTATTAAATGAGGTTTCAAAATGTCATTTAGGAGTTGGTTAAATTCTCTACGTTGCATACAACTTACCTTACTTAGCACTGAATTTTGTGCAAATTTTGGCGTTTATAGGCCTAAAATGGAAGGAAAATCGCAAAAAATTGAAAAACTGTTTTAAAATAGGTATAAGTACCTCTTCTTTATCTGTGTTCACAACGTATAGGGTCTCTGATGAGCAAACTAGACAAAACAGAAGTGTTATCTGCCTTTGAAGCAGCGTACGAAACTGCCAATGGTAAAAAACCTGAAATCACAACTAAACCTGGTTGGTACAGCATTGATGGCGGTAAAAATTTACGCCTAGCTGACGTAGCAGAGCTTACTAAAAAGTTAAACTCTGGTAAAACAACTAAAACGAAAAAACCAAAAGCAGTTGCGCCTGTTAAAGCACAGAAAAAAGCGCCATTCACTGTTGTTACCGAAAACGAAGAAGGTTACACAGCGGAAGAACTTTGGATTGTAATTTTAGCTCGTAAAGATCATGACTGTCGCTTACCGCGCGGTGTTGTTTAATCAACATTTATGATTTTTAAAAGAAACCGCGTTAAGCGGTTTTTTTATGTGCGCGATTTACCGTGGAAGACAGTAACCACTTTGCAGCAAAGCCACAAATAACAATGAACATCGTCCCGACTAATACTGGCATAATTAAAAAGTCCCAACTTTGTCCAGATACAATAATCAGAATAGGGTTAGCACCCGCCGCAGGGTGCACTGTTTTAGTAAGCATCATGAGTGTAATTGCAAAACCAACGGCTAATGCAATAGATACACTCCCGTCACCAACATAGGTTACAAAAACGATCCCCACAAATGCTGTTAAAAGATGACCAAAAATCACATTTTTTGGTTGTGCTAATGGGCTATTTGGTATGCCAAATACAAGTACTGCCGTTGCGCCAAAAGGTGCCATTAACCACAGTCCATAGCCTCCAATATTATTCAGCCAAGATAAAAAACCCAATACTAGCGCTGAAAAAAAGCCAGCAACACAGGCTAATTTAATATCTTCAATATTCATGCTACATCCTTAAACAAAAGCAGACAGACTTGTCTACTTAGCAATGATAGACAAGTCTGTCTACTTATGTCAAGATACCTTTCAGCTAATATTTAGGGGGTTTTATGAATAAACGAGAGCAAATTATTACAACAGCACTTAATCTCTTTTATAGCAAAGGCTTACATGCTGTGGGTATTAATGAAATTCTAGCCGTTTCAGGTATCGCTAAAAAAACGCTTTATAATCACTTCGCAAGCAAAGATGAGCTAATACTTGCTTGCTTAGCCACACGTGATAAAAATTTTAATAATTGGCTAGAACAAGTCTGTGATAAACAAAGCGCCCTTGACGTTGCGAATGGATTATTTAAAGGTTTAGAGAGCTGGTTTAATAGTGGAGTGCCGGAATTGGGCGATTTTAATGGATGCTTCTTCATAAACGCAGCAGCAGAATATCCACTCGCAGCGCATACTATTGCAATACAGTGTAAGGCACATAAACAAGCTGTATTTAAAATTATATTGAATTCTTTACTTGCCACTCCTCAGCTAAAAAATAATAAAGCTAAAGCCAAAAATATCGCACAAACATTATTTACTCTAAAAGAAGGGCTTATATGCCAAGCACGTGTCATGCATACTCAACCACTTACTATGCCTAGCACTGCTTTGCTAAAACACATAATACAAAGCTAAAAAAAGCGGCTATGTAGCCGCTTTAAAAAGTTTAAAATAAATTACAGTTCTTCAAAATAAAGTGGTTCGCGTTCTTTTTTACCCACTTCATTCATTGTCTCTGCATCGAATAATCGACCATTGATCATGGTGTAATCTACTTTATCCGAATCTCGAATATTTTTAAGCGGATCGCCATCTATAACCATTAAATCAGCCAGTTTACCCACTTCAAGCGAGCCTAAGTTTTTATCAAGCCCTAAATACTTAGCCGGATCGAGTGTTGAAGCACGTATTGCCTCAAGCGTTGTCATTCCGCCTTGTGCAAACATCCACATCTCCCAGTGTGCACCTAAGCCTTCACGCTGACCGTGAGCACCTAAGTTAACTAATACACCTAGGTCTTGCAGCTCAGCAGCAACGCGTGCGTTATTAAAGTGATTATAGTGATGATCGGGCGCTTTAATGCGGCGCATAGAGCGCGGTAATAATTGATTTTTTGGCACAAATTTACTTAAACGCGGATGATTCCACACATCAGTTTTATCGTACCAGTAATTTTCACCCCAAATACCACCATAAGCCACTACAAGCGTTGGTGTATAACCAACATCACTTTGCGACCATAACTGCTTTATATCGTCGTATATGTTCTCTACAGGGATTGAATGCTCAATACCTGTGTGTCCATCTACAATCATACTTAAGTTATGTTGTAATAATGAGCCACCTTCAGGGACGACCATCATTTCAAGCATCCGACCTGCCTCAATAACTTGTTGGCGCTGCTCACGACGAGGTTGGTTGTACGACTTAACACTAAATGCACCTACTTTTTTAAGGCGCTCTAAATGAAATTTAGCATCGTCTAACGAGTCAATATGCGACGTATAACCTGGCATATTTGCGCCATATAAAATAGTACCCGTTGAGAAAATACGCGGGCCAACAATCATGCCTGCCTTTTGCATTTCGCTTGCGGTAAATATTTCAGAGGTATCGTTTGATGGATCGTGAATTGTAGTTACACCTAGCGCTAAACCTGCAAAGTTTTTCCAGTTTTGCTCAGGTATAATTTCGTTACTTGCTTGCGAGCCATGTGCATGAGCATCAACAATACCAGGCATAATTGTTTTGCCTGTTACATCAATAACCTCAGCATCTTTAGGGATGCTTATATCACTGGCTGTACCAATTGCTTTAATATGCTTGCCATCAGTAATAATGACACCATTTTCAATAACCTTTTCGCCGTCCATAGTAATAATTTTTGCACCAGTAAGCGCAATCATACCTTTAGGCTCAGCCATTTTTTTACTGAAACCAATATTATCGCCACTTTTTACTTTAAGGTCGGCATCTTCGGCTTTGTTAATAGCAAACATCCCATCAAGGCTTGCATGATAAAGTTCAGGCCCTAATGTCCAATAAAGCGTGTTGCTCTTAGCGCTCCAACTAATGTTTTCACCAGCACGTACCGATAACTGCTCTATTGGAAATTGGCTGTCTTTAGGCCCAATATTAATTGTTTTACCACTTTGTACAAACGGCGTTACAAATACTTTAAATCGCTCAGCAAAAGCTAGGTATTTGCCATCTGGCGATACTCTAAATTCTGTAGCATGCTCTGACTCATATAGTTTGCGAACTTTTTTACTTTCAAGTTCAACCACACTTAGCGTTGGTTTTGGCCAAGGACTCATTATAAAAACGCGATCGTTTGCATCTCCAAATTGTGGTTGATAACCACTTTTTGAAATAAGCTCACTTTTACCGCCTTTTGCGCTTACACTATAAACCCCCGGATTAAGTGACCACTTAGGGTTTAAAATACTCCCCCCCGTGGCTTTACGATAAACAACCGTTTTCCCATCTGGACTAAACGTAGGCTCTACATACTTACCTGGCTCTTTAGTAATTGTATCGCCGCGACCACTGCGCGCAGAAACCACTCTTACAGACCCTTGTTTGTTATCATCCCATGTGGTGTAAACTATTTTTTTACCATCGCGGGAATACTGCGGAAATAATTCGTAATGATCCGTTTGTTTTGTTAAACGCTTAATTTTACCTGACTCTAAATCGCGTTTATAAATGTGTCCTAGCGCTTCAAAAATTGCCGTTTCGCCATCTGGGCTTACTTGCACATTACGCAGCATTTTTACGTCAAACTCATCAGTATCTAAGTTTTGTGTAAAGCGCACTGCTTTTTGAATTTTTTTACTTGTTTGCACTTTAAAAGGAATGGTTTTAACGGATTTTTCTGCAACATCTAGCTTGTGAATTGTACCACCAGCCCAAAATACTAACTCTTCGTTATCGGGTGTCCATGCAATAGTTGGGTATACACCATGAATAGCCCATGTTTCTTGCATATCTCGCTCAAGCTTATCGTAAAGTTTAGTGTGCTCACCGCTAGTTAAGTCATATAAATAGAGGCTTGTTTGAAAATCATCACGCTTTATATAAGCAAGCTTTTTACCATCTGGTGAGGGTGTAGGCCTAATTGCGCCGCCCATAGTATCGATTATGGTTTCAATTTCACCTGTTTCACGGTCGTAGCGCTTAATTTTATAAATGCCCGCTACAGAATCCTTTGAATAATGAAAGGTTTTACCCGGTGTTGCATCATGTGAAAAGTATACATAACGACCATCCGGTGAAAACATTGGCTCACCTAAATCTTTTTGATCGTTCTCGCGTTTTGTAAGCTGCACGCCCTTGCCACCCGCTTTATGGTACAACCACACTTCACCCGCACCCAATGAACGGCTAGCTGTAAAGTGTTTACGTGCAACTAAGTAGTCGCCATCAGGACTCCATGCAGGGCTATTTAGTAATCTAAAGGTTTCGTCAGTAACAGCGTGTTGGTTCTCGCCATTTAAGTCCATTATCCAAATGTTATCGCCACCCCCTTGATCGGAAGTAAACGCAATACTTTTGCCGTTAGGACTAAAGCGTGGTTGCATTTGCCATGCAATATCAGAGGTGAGCTTTGTAGCTGTACCGCCACTCATTGGCATAGTATAAATATCGCCAAGTAAGTCAAACACCACGGTTTTACCATCAGGGCTGATATCTATATTCATCCATGTGCCCTGCTCAACGCTAATTGCAGCGTCAACAAATTGTCCTTTAGGTGAATCTACTTGCCATTTTTGTTCATCTTTTTCAGCGGCATTTACCTGCCCTATCGCTAATGACACCGACAGCGCCAATACTGTATGAAGCATTTTTTTCATGCGTTTCTCGCTTGTTATTGTTGCAGTAAAAACTATTTCACATGATTGCAACAAAAACAAACGCAACTTGCCAGCGTTATATGATAAAGCGCGGTTTATGTAGGTTTAATGCCAAACAATAGGGTCAAATTGATAGTAATTCACCAACATGCTATAAATTTCAGGATCGTATCGGCGAAGCTCTGCGGGCTTTTCGAGGAAGGTTTCGGTGAGTACAGCAAAAAACTCAGCTTCGTTAGTCGCACCATAGCTGTGAATAACATGCGGCATGCTATAAGCAACATGACTTTTCAACTGCGTAAACGCGCGGCTAAATACTCGGCCCCACTCTTTGTAATCTGCTGAACTTTTTAAAATGGGTGTCCCCGTTGTTTTGCCTGTTTCTTGATCGAGTTGGTGCGCAAACTCATGAAATACCAGGTTATGTCCATCACTTGGTAAACGATTACCCTCAAGCACATCATGCCAACTGAGTACAAGCGTACCGCCAGGCCAAGACTCACCTAATCTTACCGTATTATGGTAACTCACAAGTCCTGCACTATCGCGAGTTGATTGCGGAGCGTAATAAGCACTTGGGTATAATAAAATTTCTTTTACATTTCTATATAACGGCCACGGTTTATTAAGCACTAATACACACGCATCGGCGGCAACAATTAACTTCATTGCAGACGTTAACCTTAAGCCATCACAACCGACAAAACGTTTTTCGTTTAAAAACCACGTAATATGTCGCTCTAATTTATCTCTGTCAGCGTCGGTCATTTTTTTATAGATGGGCATGCAACGCAGTAAAATATCTTTTTGCTGTGAATTTAAAGCAAAGTCTTTATATTTACTGCGCCATAATCGATTTTGAATTGATGGCCAACGCCAGAAAATCACCACAAAAAGAATTAAAATAAAGATTAACAGTCCATTTATCATGGTGATTTCCTGAGCTAAGGTATGGTATATAAATATGTCCGGCACACGTGTATTTCAAGCATATAAGGTTATGTATTTAAATATAAAATAATTCGAATTGTATGACCTATAAACTACTTATAAATTACTTACTGCTTTGCACTACCGTTAAAATGGTGACTTTTAAGATTAACCTTTGCAAAAGGTCTCAAATGTATTCTGTAATGTGTTTATAAACTTTGCTACGTGCAAACCATCCATTAATGAATGGTGTACATCAATAGCTAAAGGCATTGTGCCGGTGTGTTTATCAAACTGACCAAATACAAACTTAGGAATGCCTAAACTCTCCCCTTCACTAAATGCATGCGAAAACGCACTAAAATTCAGCCACGGCAAAACAGAAATATGAATTAAGTCTGCCTGCCCTTCCGTTTGGGCAAACGCATCAGAAAATAACGGCTGTAATTTCGCTTTTGTGCTTACATCACTTGCATGTTCTGCAAACTCTTTAAACTCGCCCGTGCTATTAAAATAACTAAAAACAAATGTATCGTTTTCAGCAAGCTCCACCACGCTTGCGCGAACACTGTTAAGTAGCCATGGCTTACTGTCTATAATACGTAGCATTATTGAGTCGTACTCATGGCACGCTTTTAAGGTGCAATATACATACGCTTGAAAAAAAGAATATTGATTGGTTTTACAATAGTCGTACAGTGCTTGAGCATCTAAACGCACACACACGTTAAAATAAGGCTGAGAAAAGTTTTTAAATAATTCAAAGTGTTGCTTTCTAGGCCAATTATCTAAATCGATAGGCTGAATGAGAGAAGTTGAGGGAGTCATAATTTGCCGCACAAAATTAAAAATAAAGTGTACCGCTGTTCAATAATAATTGCATTAACTTACAGATAAACAAAAGGTGTGCAATTGCACACCTTTATATAAATTCAGACTTAGATTACAGACCGTTTTTAATGATCTCTTGCGCTAATTCGTCAGCAATTAAATGCGTTGATTTTTGCTCTTTTTCGCTGCGAGCAAAAATTTCAGTTAACGTATTAAAAATACCTTCAACATGTTTATTAGACGCTGCTGCACTGTAACCTTCTGGCGCTGTTTCGTAATAAACATTAATAATACCACCGGCATTAATTACGTAATCTGGTGCATACAAAATGCCTTTTTCACGAATAATTTCACCATGGCGAGACTCTGCCAGCTGATTATTAGCACAGCCTGCAATAATAGTCGCTTTTAAACGCGGTATTGTTAAATCGTTAACCGTTGCACCTAATGCACAGGGTGCATAAACATCAACATCTAAGTCGTAAATTTCATCAATACCAACTGCAGTTGCACCAAAATCATTAACCACACGGTCAATTGCAGCTTGGTTAATATCAGTTACAAACAGTTCAGCGCCTGCATCATGTAAATGTTTACATAAACCATAAGCAACAGCACCTAAACCTTGAACGGCTACTTTAACGCCTGCAAAATCTTGATGGCCACGTTGATGTTGTAACGCGGCTTTAATTCCTAAAAAAGTACCGTATGCAGTGAATGGCGATGGGTTACCACTTTTACCTTCAAGACCCAGTACATAATTAGTTTCTTTATTCATAATAGCTACATCAGCACATGTGATGTTTACATCTTCTGCTGAGTAATAACTGCCATTTAATCGCTCTAATTGGCGACCAAATGCACGAAATAACTGCTCAGATTTAATTTCTTTTGCATTACCAATAATGACAGATTTACCGCCACCAAATGGTAAGCGCGCAACTGCATTTTTATAAGTCATGCCCTTTGATAAACGTAGCACGTCATAAACGGCATCTTCGTCGTTCGCATAATCCCACATTCTACATCCGCCAACTGCAGGACCTAGGTTAGTATTATGTACAGCAATAATTGCTTTTAAACCCGACTCTTCATCAGAACAAAAAACCACTTGTTCATGGTTATCAAATTCAACTCGATTAAACACAGCCACTTAAAATACTCCGAAATAGTTAACCCATGAGAGGGTATGCGCGCTGGAAATTGCCGAGACTTTATCACTTCATATTCGAGTTCGCTATACTCGCAGAAGATAAAACCAATGAAAACATCGAGCTTAAATTAAATAACCGGATTAAAACTATTGTATAGATAAAAAATTCACAAAATCGTTATTTGTAAGTTTTAAAAACTATAAACATAAGAACCACACCAATTTACGTTTACGTGAACGTAACACCACTATTGCGTGTAAAGTTTAATATACAAGTGCGACTTGGCCGCCACGTACTGCTGCCTATAGGTTTTCAGTAAAAGGTGAGCTTTTTCGTTAACTGGTCAGAGCTGTAAACTTACTAATAACTCTATTTAAAAAACAAAAAAGCGAGCACTAGGCTCGCTTTTTAAAAACATAACGTACGTTATTTTAGCTTGCTATCAAGCTCTTCAATTTTAGCTTTCCAGATTGCAGGGCCTTGTGTATGCGCATTGGCGCCTTCACTGTCTACTGCAACGGTCACTGGCATATCTTCTACTTCAAATTCATAAATAGCTTCCATACCTAAATCTTCAAAAGCAACTACGCGTGCTTTTTTAATCGCTTTAGATACTAAGTAAGCTGCGCCGCCTACTGCCATTAAATAAACAGATTTATGCTCTTTAATCGATTCAACTGTTGCAGGGCCACGTTCAGCTTTACCAATCATGCCTACAATGCCTGTTTTTTCTAGCATCATATCGGTGAATTTATCCATACGAGTAGCTGTTGTAGGGCCTGCAGGACCTACTGCTTCATCGCGTACCGCATCAACAGGACCAACGTAATAAATAAATTTATTATCAAAGTCTACGCCTTTTGGTAAACCTTCACCTGAATTGATCATATCTTGCAAACGTTTATGCGCTGCATCACGGCCTGTTAAAATAGTGCCCGAAAGTAAAACGGTTTCACCCATTTTCCATTCTTGAACATCTTTTTTGGTCAGTGTATTTAAGTCAACACGACGTGTGCCTTCGCCCACTTCAAATGTTACTTGTGGCCAATCTCCTAGTTTAGGCGCTTTTAAATTCGCAGGGCCAGAGCCATCAAGCGTAAAATGTACATGGCGAGTTGCCGCACAATTTGGGATCATTACTACAGGTTTTGAAGCCGCATGCGTTGGTGCTGTTTTAATTTTAACGTCAACAACCGTTGTTAAACCGCCTAAGCCTTGTGCACCAATGCCTAATTTATTAGCACGGTCAAAAATTTCTAAACGCAGTTTTTCTTCAGTTGTCTCTGCGCCGCGCTCCATTAGTTCATGGATATCAACCGGATCCATTAACGACTCTTTAGCCATTACTGCTGCTTTTTCAGCCGTACCACCAATACCTATACCCAGCATGCCTGGCGGACACCAACCAGCACCCATTGTTGGTAGTGTTTTTTCTACCCACTCAGCAACGTCATCTGACGGGTTTAACATAACCATTTTACTTTTGTTTTCAGAGCCGCCGCCTTTAGCCGCAACCATTACTTCTACTTTTCCACCCGCTACTAAATCAATATGCACAACCGAAGGCGTATTATCTTTAGTGTTTTTACGCGTGCCAGCAGGGTCTGCAACAATAGATGCACGTAAAGGGTTATCTGGATTCAAATATGCACGACGAGTACCTTCATCAACCATTTGTTGAACGGTTAAATCTGTTTTATCCCACTTAACATCCATACCTACTTTAACAAAACAGGTAATAATACCGGTGTCTTGGCAAAGTGGACGCTTGCCTTCAGCCGACATGCGTGAGTTAATTAAAATTTGTGCAATGGCGTCTTTAGCCGCTTTACTTTGTTCTTTGTTGTAAGCTTTTTCAAGTGCTTGAACAAAATCAAGTGGGTGATAGAACGAAATATATTGCAATGCATCTTCAATGCTATCAATAAAGTCTTGCTGACAAATTGTACTCATAGTGGTTCCTTAAGTTACCGTTACGCGTTGTCGCGTAATCTAAATCAAACCGGTGACGGTGGTTTGCACTGTTTTTTGCAGCTTAGTGCTGCCAAAAAATTTGACTTATGATACCCTCCCAGCCCGTTTCGAGCCAGTTCTTAAAGGGGCAGTAAATGCTAAACAATAAAAAAAATTGTATTAAATTAGGCATAACACAAAACTGCATTGACGTTTTTGCGCATTTTTCACACTTGCCATATGCAATTCTATTAGATTCTGCAAATAGTAATCATATAAACAGCCGTTTTGATATTATTGCCATTGAGCCGCAAAGTACCCTTGAAGTAAAAAATAATAAAAGCTTTTTAAATAATATAGAAAGTAGTGATAACTGCTTTGAAATTATGAATAATGAGCTTTCGCATCTTGATAAAACAAAAGCCGGTTACGATTTACCCTTTAACGGCGGCTGGCTTGGCTACTTTGGCTACGACCTAGGCCGTACAATTGAAAACATCCCCACTCGTGCTATCGAAGATATTAATCTTCCCCAAATGGCTATTGGCCTTTACTTAGATGCCCTTATTTACGACAAGCAGCAACAAAGCTGGTTTTATGTATCGCAGCCAA
>LAZR01002359.1_pt1 | contig 11016 bp, 6 predicted proteins | sample 329461 | NCBI WGS metagenome assembly LAZR01 (sample SAMN03002196, study PRJNA259156) | marine sediment metagenome | biome: sea floor; feature: Hydrothermal impacted sediments; material: marine sediment; isolation source: Loki non-amplified sample from Loki's castle hydrothermal vent sediment ...
TACTTTAATGTTTGAGGAGTCCCCCCTAAAGGATATCAAAAGAATCAATTCAGGGGTGGCCACATCAGCCATGATGGCCCTGGTAGACTATATGGAGAGTCGAAATGTATCAGCTGATACAGGATATACGAGCGACCAAATAAACAATCTGTTTTAAGAATGCAATTACGAAAAACAATAGATAAAGTGCTGGCGAATGCACTGGTTATCATCATGGCCGTTATGGTACTAAACGTATTGTGGCAGGTTTTTAGCCGATTTTTATTGGGTGCACCCAGTTCATTCACTGATGAACTTGCCCGATACCTTTTGATATGGATAGGTATCTTGGGCGCTGCCTATGTTTCAGGTCAGAACCTTCATGTAGCTATTGATGTATTGCCCAAGCGATTCAGTGAAAAAACACAGAAGATTTTAAAATCTATTGTCAGTTGGCTCATCATTTTGTTCAGCCTATTTGCTCTAGTGGTAGGTGGGGCAAGGCTTGTATACATAACGTATGTGCTCGATCAGCATTCACCGGCGCTTCAAATGCCTTTAGCATTGGTTTATTTGGTAATTCCCATTAGTGGTGTCTTGATTATTTATTACAAACTTTCCGATATTTTAACAAAATAATTTTATGGAATATGCTCCCGTATTGGTATTGGTCATCAGTTTTATCGTCTTACTGGCCATTGGTACGCCCGTAGCGTGGAGTATCGCTATATCATCAGTGTTAACCATGTTGGTTAGTATACCCTTCATACCTGCATTTACAACAGTTTCGCAGCGCATTGGTACTGGTCTAGATAGTTTTGCATTGTTGGCTATACCCCTCTTTATTCTTTCTGGAGAATTGATGAACAAGGGTGGCATAGCACATCGTCTGATTGCCTTTGCCAAGACTTTAGTCGGTGCATTGCCAGGTGGATTAGCTTTAATCAATATCATTTCCGCTATGTTGATGGGAGCCATTGCCGGATCTGCAATGGCAGCAGCATCTGCCATGGGAAGTATCATTGGACCGGAAATGGAAAAAGAAGGGTACTCTAGGGAATTTGGTGCCGCAGTAAATATAACGGCCGCAACAACGGGTCTCGTAATTCCACCAAGTAACGTATTGATAGTTTATTCTCTGGCTAGCGGTGGTGCATCGATAGCCGCATTGTTTCTTGCCGGATATATACCAGGTATACTTACCGGGTTATTTCTTATGATCGTAGCCTCTTTGTGGGCCAAGAAAAAAGGATTCAAATTGGGAAAACGAAGCTCTCTAAGGGAGATTTTCAAGTCCTTTATAGAAGCATTACCTAGTTTATTCATGTTGATTGTTGTTATCGGGGGAATTGTAGCCGGTATTTTTACAGCTACCGAAGCTTCTGCCATCGCAGTACTCTACAGCCTGATTCTTGGCTTTATATATAAAGAAATTTCATTCCCTAAACTTCCAAAAATTTTACTGGATTCCTCGGCCACAACAGCCATAGTTATGCTGCTCATCGGTACCTCTATAAGTATGTCTTGGGCGTTATCTTATGAGAACATACCTCAGGATATCAGTTCAGGACTCTTGAATATCAGTGATAACAAAATTATCATTCTTCTGATTATCAACTTATTATTATTATTCGTCGGTATTTTTATGGACATGACCCCTGCCGTACTCATATTTACTCCGATTTTCTTGCCCGTAGTAACGAAATTGGGAATAGACCCGGTTCATTTCGGTATTATCATGGTGTTAAACCTTTGTATCGGTCTATGTACGCCACCTGTTGGCTCAGTGTTATTCGTCGGGGTGGGTATTGCCAAAACTACCATTGAGAAAGTCGTGAAACCGCTGCTACCTCTTTTTGTTGCGATGATTATTGCCCTTATGCTCGTCACGTATATACCAGCATTAAGTTTATGGTTGCCAAGTTTGTTCGATTTGTAGAAGTCTTACTTTGGTGTTACTTTACCTTCTTTTAAGTCTATGGTAAATTCATTGGCTGGCTCACCGGATAATTGCTTTTTGAAAATACGTGCAAACTGCCATAGTTCCGGGAAATTTTGGTTCTGAGTTGTATTTTCCAATGATTCGAATAGCATCTCGTATTGTCGGACTCTATCTTCTCCGATATCTTGTAATGCTAGTTTATCTGCACTGCGCAATCGATAGAAATCGTAAATGAGGTCGAAACCTCCCCATTGCTTAAAATTTTCAATATCAAGTCCTTTTTGGCTACATAAGCTTTCCGCTTTTTTGCGAGCATCACGCCATAAAGTCGAATCTGTCGTGCCTTGTAATACTTTCATTAGCTCATCTTTAGTAAATATAGGGTCGGTTAAGGATAAAATAAGAAATTGTTCCCCATTAAGACTTCGAAAAAAATCAGCTATTGCTTTCGGCCAATCGTCATACAGAAATCGCAAGCGAACAAGCTCTTTTAAATGCCAATTGGTATATTCCTTATAACTTACTGATTTCAAAATACTTTCGTTCCATACAGCCTCGGAGTTAACCCCTTTCAAAAACCTATACTCTTCCTCGTAAAGCTCAAAGAACATATCAAAATCTAAAACAGAATCCAACACCACCGTTTTCACTTCAATCATATCATCAGCCTTTATGCTTGCGATTTTATATGCTGGTTTATAGGCGGCTAAGGAAGGCACTTGTATATTAACCAATGTATTGCCGGATACAGAGGTATATATTCCAGTATCATTTAGATGCATATGTCCTCCTATATGTACTTGTATTCCGGCGTCTGCAAACACCTCTGCTACCTTTTCAACGGGAATGCGATAAGCCTGCGACGCATCCTCTCCTAGCAAATCCGAAATTTCGTCCGACGCGCCATCATTGAAATCGACCATCGGATAATGGCTGAACGCAATTAAGGTTTTCCCCAAGCGCTTAGCTTCACTCGCAATCTCTGTAACCCAATTTATTAAATATTGCTTATGATGGAGTACTTCATTATATCCTATACCCGCACCCGCATATTGATTGGGTTCATCTGCAAGAATATATACGTTGGCATCCAAAGCCAATACCCAGATTCCATTAACGGGCTCAACAACATAACTGACATCGGGCAGCGCCGATTCGCCATTCGCTTTAAAGTTTTTGCGTTTTTCAAAAAGAGAAGCATCTTTTGCCCTTTCTAAGGAGTACGTCTCATAGGTATAGTTTGAAAAAGGAGTAGCCCAATATTTGTAGTTTGCTTTGGGGAAAAAACCATGTTCGGAAAGGCGGTTTACAATGCCTTCGTAACCAAGTGCCTTAATATCTTTACTAATTATTGTTGGATGCTCTGTTCGGAGGTTGGAAAAGTACATCCCAGCTTCACTCATTATAGGTTGCGCCTTTCCTGCACTTCCTAAAAAGTCGGATTTGCCTGCCTCCATATCGAATGGTCTAATTGGGTCGTGGTTACCAGTTGTAAGAAAAAAAGAAATATCATGTTCTTCAGAATACTCCTGAAGTATGCGATTAAGACCCTCTACATTTAATGGCTGCCCATCGTCGCTAAAGTCACCAGGTAAGGCAATAAGGGTAATGCCCCTTTGCACTGCATCATCTAATGCGGCCCGAAAAGCGAAGTAATTTTCGTTGAAGAGCCGGGTGGAATGCAATTGCGCGTTCATCGTCCGAATTAGTGCATTGGTGTTGGTTTTCGGGTTTTTTACCCCGCTATATCCGACGTCGTGTAATGTACCGTAGACATCTAGCAAATGCACGTCGGACATAAAGGCGATACGAATACCGGATTCGGTATTTGATGTTTTGTCGATATGTTTATTTGTAGAACATGCCGTTGCCCAAAAAGTGAAAATGAGGCATACGCCAATCTGTAAAAGTTGAACCACGGATGGTTGTGAAATCAATAGTTTACTACTAACCAAAATTTGACATTATTTCTTGATACGTTCATACGTACCATTCTCAAAGATACTTTGTAATCCGATTCAAATAATTTGCTGGGAAGATAGTAGTCGGTGGTAATTACTTGGGCCCCTGATGCTTTTGCTTTTTCAAATTTGCTGTAGTCGATAGTTCGTGCCTCTTGGGTATCTGCATCGGAACGTGTTCTTACCATATAACCCAAGGTAACCAGCTCTTTTATTTTATTAAAATCGGCGATTGGATCATTACAAATACGAAAGGCCGCTTCTGGGTTTCCTTCGGTTTGATTTACGAACATAGCAGCCCCTTTAAGTTTTGGAAATACCTGCAAGTAGCGTTCTAGCTTCTCACCGACTTCATCGAGAACAAAAAGAAATTTCCCTTCTATATTGCTTAGTTCAGGCCATCCATCGTTGAGCACCGCATCTTCTAAAGTATTTCGATTACCTCGCACCAAATCAGGAGTTACTAATTTTCCTTCGGGGAAAATACTGCGAATTTCGCTATCAATACTTTTTAAGGCATCGGTATCGAAAACCAACGGCTTTCGAGTATTAGGAATTTCCCCATCTTTAGCATTTATGGTTACGATAATAGGCGTATGATTTGCATTTTTATCCGACCAAGCCTTTAATTCGGAAAGAGCATCCTTAAAAAGCAATTGGTTACTTCGAAAATCAACTTCCTGCACATGAAATACCTTAAGTCCGGGTACATTCAACCTCTCGTTCAGGTCAAAGGGCAATGGCGTATTTCCTGATTTCCTAACGATATCTAGACCAGCAGGATTTGAATAGTGGCCGCCTTTCGGATCGTAGTAAACGTCAAGTTCTAAACTGCGTAAGCCCAAGTCTAACTGTTCCGTAAGTGGTGGGTGTTCGTACTGCAGGCTTCTGCCGGTTGCCGAATCGCGCTTAAATAAATAATCTAACAAAGGTCGTTCAATCGCAATTTTATAACTGTTATGGCTCCCAATAACCTGTATGTCGTTCAAACGTATCGATTTCGCAAAGTCTTCTGGGGATACTGAGGGATTTATAGGATAAATTGAAATCAATACAAAGAACAGAAAGAAAAAAGCTTTATCCATTATATTTTGAAATAAGCAACTTCTAAAGTTTCCTCGACAAACGAAGTAAACAATGTGCAAAAGTTGTGTTACAGTCATTTAGGAAATATGTAAATCTTTGACGAAGACTCACTTCTCAAAACAACGAACCAGACAAATTAGTCTGGCCCATTTCTACATATCTTCTACTTAATAACCTGGATTCTGAACTAAATACCCTGGTTCACTGGAAGCTCCATCAATTGCGGTTTGCGGAATTGGAAAAACGCGTTTGTTAACATCTGCGTCGGACTTCTCCGTCCATGTATCCTCATATTTTCCAAAACGTATCATATCGGTACGTCTTTGATGCTCCCAATAGAACTCAAAACCACGTTCTCGATACAGAATATCAATGGTCATAGCCTCAAGTGCCGGAGGAATTAGTTCGGGTCTTGCGGTTCTGGAAGCCCTTACGAAGTTTACATCTGCCAAAGCCCCTGCCGCATCTCCTTTTCGCATTAAGGCTTCGGCGCGCATCAAGTATACATCGGCAAATCGAATGATTATTAAATCGGCTTCCCCTTTATTTCGACCAGAATCGGATTTTTTGCTGAACTCGTACTTTTCAACACGAAAACCAGTGCTGTAATCACTTCCCGCTGGTGAAAAATCGATAAACTCCGTATGGTCTACCAAAGATGCAATGGCCCTGCCATTGTTGCGCAATTTACCGATACGATAGCTTCCGTCTGAACAGCGTTCAAAGGGTTGTCCATTTTCTTCTGATAAAAGTCCGTATTGTTGTCCTCGGTAGATGCCGCGATTGATTTCAAAATTATCACCAACAATACATGAATCTGCAGGAATAATAAGGTTCTCTTTGAAAAAACGTGCATCTGCTTCAGCTGGGTCGATGGGTGCGTACGCCTGTTCCCAAGTTTGATAGTAATCAGAGGTAATACCTGGCCCATCAGTTCCATTAGCCTGGGGAAATTCAGGGTTTGGGTATAAATTTCCTGACATTGAAAAATAGGCCATTCGATTATGTCCGTTCAAATCGGCACGTTGGTCTACGGCAAATATAAGTTCGGGGTTATCGTGATTTTCGTCATCAAAAATCTCAAAGAATTCTGCGGAAAGTGAATATTGACCTGAATTAATCACTTTATCACTGTATTCAATAACCTTGTCCATATCTGCCGCATCAAAAGATGGGGTTCCATAAGGATCGCTCCAAACAGCCTTGTTCAAGTAGAGACGTGCCAAAAGGCCCTCCACAGCGTATTTTGAAATTCGACCTGGACCTATGACAGTCGGAAGTTCATTCTCCACCGCCAAAAATTCATTTTCTATGTGGGCAACAGCTTCAGCACCCCTCAGTATAGTTGAATTCTCATCGGGGTTTTCACCATCTTTTACGAAAACCAACCCAAAGAGGTCTAAGGCGACCATGTTGTAATAGGCTCCAAGGGCTCTCGCCTCGGCTAAAAAAGCCTGTGCTTTTACATCGCCATTATCCGCAAGGGGTCCCAAAACGTTTAAAGCCGTCGCGACCCGAGAAATCATGTTGGAGGTAAGGTACTCCCAACATTGGTTGACGTTGCTGTGCGAAGGAGTATACGTATGTCGATGTAAGTCAATGTAGATATTATTGTCACCCCAATCGGTTCCTCCTCGATATGGGAGTATGGCCTCATCCGTAGAAATCTCTTGGAGGGCAAAATAGCGAGTATGCCTAAAAAATTCAGGTAAGGGGGCATAGGCAGGTACAAGACTACCCTCTATGATATCGTTCTGCCCGGCACCACCAGTCAATGATTCATCTAAAACCTCTTCTTCAAGATCTGTACAGCTGTAGGATAGGCCTAAGCTTAGTGACAGTAAAAATATTGTTATCTTATTTCTCATTGTAATCATTTTTTAGAATGTTGCGTTTAGACCAAATACAAATGTTCTTGCCCTAGGATAGCCCTGTTTGTCTATTCCGAAAGATTGGATACCATCGGTTGAACTATCTTGATTCACTTCGGGATCAAAGCCGTCATAGTCGGTTATCACAAAGAGGTTTTGACCTGTGACCGATATTCGAACGCTCTTGACCCAATCTTCAAGACCGACCTTGTTCATGTCGAAATTATAGCCAAGGGAAGCATTATTCAATCGTAGAAAAGCTCCATTTTTCAGATATCGGGAGGAAACAGCCGCCGCATTTAGTATATCCTCGTTTGGAAATTCAGTCGCGGAATCGGTAGTATTTAAAGATTTTGCTAAGCGAGCCTTATAAAAAGCAGAATTTGCTGTATTGTCGTACACCTTGTTGCCCGCAATTCCATTAAAATTTACACTAAACTCAAACCCTTTATAATTAAGGTTACCATAAAAATTATAAAGTTTAGTTGGTAAAGCGCTGCCCACTACGGTTCGGTCATCATCGGTATCAAGTCCGTCGCCATTAACATCGCGAAATTGGTTCAGTCCATCAGCGCCAATACCTATAAAATCTTTCATGTAGAATGCACCAATGGGCTCGCCGTTAACATATCCATTAACGGTAGCTCCAGTAAGTCCAGACCCGGAGGCACTTCCCGTGGTCAAAACTGTAAATGGTGAATCTTCCACTACGTTGTCTATAAACGTAATATTCCCGCCAAGACTATAGGAAAGCCCCTCGGCATTTCGTTTGGAAAAATCCAATGCTAGCTCAAGACCTGTGTTTGTGATGGTCATATCAGGTACATTCGACCATAGTGTAGAGGCTGGCTGTATAGGATCGGGCGGAACCACTTCTAGCAAGATATTATCGGACACCTTATGGAAATAATCTACGGTACCCGACAATGCACCCTCGAACAGACCAAAATCAAGACCGACGTTGGTTTGTGTAGATACTTCCCATTGGATATCAGGATTGGCAAAGCGTGTAAATGTGGTTCCGGCGGGATAGTTTTCGGAATTATCTAGAGGATAACTCGTGCCACCGCTTACTTCAGAAGTAAAGAGGGCCTTGGTAATTTTTGGAGGAATCTCCTGATTACCGGTTTGCCCCCATCCTGCCCGAAGCTTTAGATTACTAAAAATGGATGAATCTCCCATAAAGTTTTCCTCTGAAATACGCCATGCCGCCGCAAAGGATGGAAAGACACCGTATTTGTTGTTTTCCCCGAATTTTGAAGAGCCATCGGCACGTACGGTGGCATCAATCAAATACCTATCCCTGTAATTGTAATTCACCCTACCAAAGAAAGATTGCAGTTCATTTTTGAACGCATATCCCGAAGGGCGCTCATTATCATCAGCCAAATCAATCTCTTGACCCAGACCGGGGTTATATCGAGGTTCGATGCCGGTATCCGCGAAGTTATCAATATACCACCTCCGTTGTTGCACAAATATATTCTGGTATGAATGTCCCGCCAATATTGAGAAGGCATGAACATCATTCAGATCAAAATTATAGGTAATATAATTTTCGATAAGCACATTTCTATTATTATTGAAAAAAGACTCTAAAGATCCCTGCTCAAAAGGAGTTGTGCTGGGATTATTTTGCACATCCCTATCGGCGGAAGAATTATCGATACCGAAGTTCAGTTTGTAAACCAGACCATCGATGATCTCAAGAGATGGGGTAATGTTTCCTATAATCCGTCGGGTATTTGTAATGTCATCATACAGATTCGACCGAATTAACGGGTTGAATACATCGGGGTAAATAGCCGGATTTCCGTTGGCATCACGCGCGGGATAGGTAGGGTTAAGGGTCAAGGCATCGCCTACCAATGTGCCTATTGGCGGTCTTTCAGTGTTAGTTCGGGTAACATTCATATTAAAGTCTATCTTCAATCGGTCGTTAAATAGTTTTTGCGTAATGTTTACCCGCCCCGAATACCGTTTTAAGCCACTTTTCAATAGAACTCCCTGTTGGTCTTGTACTCCAAGGGAAGCATAATAAGTAAGCTTATCGGTTCCTCCACTAAAAATAAGATTTTGATTGTGCGACAGCGCGGCTCTTGTGACCTCATCTTGCCAATTGGTATCTCCACCAAGATCCACCAATTCGCCCCCTATTGCCACTACGTTGGTTCTGAACTCTTCAGCATTGAAAACGTCGATTTCACGAGAGATGTTCGATATGCCGATGTTAGAGGATATTTGCATAGTTGAAATCCCCGATTTCCCCTTTTTCGTTGTAATCAAAACAACACCATTCGCACCACGTGACCCATAGATAGCGGTAGCAGAAGCATCCTTCAATATATCTATCGATTCTATATCTTGAGGATTGATGAAATTTAAAGGATTTGTTGGTGCACCTGTACTAGAATTATCTAAGGCAAAACCGTCAACTACAAAAAGTGGGGTGCTACCGGATCGAACACTGCCTACTCCGCGGATAGTAATATTTTGACCGCTACCGGGTTCACCGCTAGCGCCCGTAACATTTACACCGGAAACCTTTCCTTGAATCAGTTGTTCCGGGGAGGTTACGACGCCTTGATTAAAATCTTCGCTCTTGACGGAAGTGACTGCACCCGTCAAATCTTTTTTACGCTGCGAGCCATATCCGACTAAGACGACCTCATCGAGTTGTGCAGCATCCTCGGTTAAAGACACTTGCAGGCTAGTTTGGTCATTTACAGGAACTTCCTGAGTGGCATAACCAAGATAAGAAAATTCCAAAACGGCATCTTCCGAAGTCTCAATCGAAAAATTACCATCAAAATCAGTAGTAGTTCCGTTGGAAGTCCCTTGTTCGACGACGCTTGTTCCGGGCAATGGTAGATTATCAAGGTCTGTTACCGTACCTGTTACAGTTGTCTGAGCCCAAATGCTTGAGGCAACTAAAAGGCAACCTATGGACATCAAGAATTTTACTTTTTTCATATAGTTTGGGTTATTTTACTGATAAAACTTCGGAAAAATAAATAATAAATTGGGTGATTGATAATTTCCTATAATTAATTATCAACCGTTTTACATACATATTTGTTGATAAAGAGCTTTTTAAGAATGCCCAAAAATAGCATAGTGCAGGTCTAGGTTATGTTATCTAAACATTAGGCTTGCTTTAACAAATGTCAGTAGCATTAATACGGAGGGTGATTTGATATACATTTTTTCTCTATTCTCGCTAATACCAAATTGCGAAATAGAATAGAGATTTCTACAGAAAACTAGAGGGGTGTTGCCAGAAGATTATATCTATTGTTTTAAGATCTTAAGAATTTTATTAAATACCTCAGTGTTTTCGTAAACCCCTTGAAATTCATCAGATTGCGGGCCGTATGCAAAAATAGGAACCATCATTCCAGTATGATCATGAGTGGTAAAATCCCCTTCAATTTCATTTTTTTCAGCATTCCCCTGTGGTAGGGTAAGACCCCCAGTTTCATGATCTGCCGTGACGATAACCAAAGTACCGGGATTTGAATCTGCAAATTTCAAACTGGCTGTTACGGCCTTATCAAAGCTGATACCTTCAGAAATAACGCCTCCAATACTATTTTCATGGGCGTAGGTATCGATTTTTGCGCCCTCAACAAGCAAAAAGAAGGATTTGTCCTTATTTTTTAAAAATTGAAGTGCACTATCGGTAGCTGCGGCAAGTTGGCTATTGTTGTTAGAAGTTGTATTGCCATTAGTGAAATATCCTACTTTTTCTTTCTTGTAGTTTGCGACCTCATCTAAGGATGCAAGCATGGCATACTCACCCATCGCATTATTCTTTATCGTATCCCTATTACCTTCAGATATAAATAGAGAAAGTGGACTCTTCAAAAGGTCATTGAGAATTTCTTCGGTCATTGATCTATCCGTTTGATGTGCATAGAACGCAGATGGCGTAGCCCCTGAAATTTCATCCGTTGTAACTATACCGGAAACAAAACCCCTTTTGCTGAGTAACTCCATAATATTTTCCTCATGAACACCAGCATTACCTGTTCCGATTGCCCGATTAGGTACTTTTTTTCCAGTAGCAATTGCGGTACCTGCCCCGGCTGAATCCGTTGTAAAATCATCGAAGGACTGCGTTTTTAAAAAGCCTAAATTTTTGAGTTGCGTCAGGGAAAGAGAACCTTTGTTGGCC
>LAZR01002361.1_pt1 | contig 11006 bp, 22 predicted proteins | sample 329461 | NCBI WGS metagenome assembly LAZR01 (sample SAMN03002196, study PRJNA259156) | marine sediment metagenome | biome: sea floor; feature: Hydrothermal impacted sediments; material: marine sediment; isolation source: Loki non-amplified sample from Loki's castle hydrothermal vent sediment ...
CCGCTGACCAGGAAACACGACATTTGGTTTGGCAACACACGCAGATACCGGCGGGGCCACCTGGAAGATCTCGCATGACGTATTGACAGGTAGTGCTGCGCATGATATTTTGGGTGCAGGAGATAGCCAATGCTTTGCGAAACAGAAGGCTGCGGTCGAAAAGTTACCTACTATAGTAAGAAGCGAAAACGACTCGTCTCGGCCCCCGACCACACGCTGTGCCAGCGCTGCTATAGAGCGGCACGCAACCGCCACGGACACCGGCAAGGACCCATCGAGTTCCCCATCGTGGTGAACCAAGAATCTCGATGACGAACCCGATGTCGGACAAATTGGACTACCGGGCGCTGCCGAATCGGATGGGCCACTGGTACTACAAATGCGATTGGCCGCTGCCGCGCATTCGACTTCGTACGTTCCATCCCGTGGACCAGGCGACCAACCAGCGCTGGCTTGAAAGTGCGCTGTGGGCTGAACTTCGCTCTACCCAAAAATAGCGAAGGCCCCAGGTGTGACGTTACTGAGGCCTTCGGGCTTGTCGTCAAGGCAACATCGCCGTGACTGACTTATTTGATTGTATTGACACCAGCTAGGAAGTCAAGCCTTTTTTGCCGAGTCGGGAAAATGTTCGCGCCAAAATTCATCGGATCGTCGCTGTTGTTCTGCGCGTTCCCCTGCTGTCTGGTTTTTGATTTCTTCTGTACGCCGCAAGATATCGGCCCACTTGGCCAGGACCTCCGCTTCATCGAAACCGTGCCACGTCATCTCCCACAGGATGTGGGCCGCCAGCTCGGCTGCCCCGTAGTGAGCTGATTCAGCTATCTCGGTGCCCAGCACGTCGGCCCACCGCATGAAGTCAACCGCGTAATGGTCGTCAGCTCCGGCGTCAGCTTCACGGCAGTACACATCAGCGGGTCGACAGTCGACGGGCAACTCTTCCTCGCGGTCCTCGTCTTCGATGGGATCGACATGGAGCTGGTCCGTCTGCTCGGTCGGCTCCAACGTGAACAGCTGGTCCCAGGCGACACGGTAGCCCTCGCTGGGTTCGATCTCTCCCGGGTAGTAATGCAGCCGAAGCGCTGACTCGACATCCTCCCAAGTGACCTTCCGCAGTAGCTCGTGGAACCTCATTACGATTTACCTGCAAGCTGCTTCAGTAGATCTGTCTGCTGAATCAGTAGTTCATTCTGATCCGCCTGTAGGCGCAACATCGCGGCAGCGGGTCCCGTGCCGGCCTCGGTGGCGAATTTGCGCCCAGACTCGATGTTGCGCAGATATTGGTCATCCGGCCGCGGTTTGTCGCGCGTCCGCGCCACCAAGATGTCGCGCTGTCGTCGCAACCACGCTGCGGCGGTATACTTCGTTGTTCCCGAGCACTTGCAACTAAACTGCTCCGGTCTGTCGTGGTATTGATGTTGGCCGGGGAGCTGTAGGCATATTGCGCACTTTACCTCAGTGGCGTTCCGTTTGCCCAGCTGCTCCAGTGCTTCCTCGAAAAAGCGGGCGTCGAGAGCGTTCTCTGCTGCCCACGCCACCTGCGCACCCTTGATGGCCCACTTGGTAATTTTGTTCAGTTGCAGCGTGACGGTATCGTGCAGCATCGTCACTTTTTCGAGACTCTGCCCCAAGCTGTACCGCTTGGCCTCTAGCTGCTTGGTTCGCCGCTGTTCTGCCGTCAGCTCCAGCTCAGATTTCTCGGTCTTCATCTGTAGCTGACGGCACTGTTGCTTAACGTCACCGAACTCGGCCAAGCGTTTTTGCAGTTGCGCGATTTCTTGACTGCGCTGCTGTTGCTCCGATTTGGATTCCCTGGGTACTGGTGCCGCAGGTTTTTGATCCCGAGGCCACGACTGCCATGCGGCGACCGGGATGCTGAAGCTAGCGACCGGGCAAACGCCGCCGCAGGAAACAAAACTGTTTGGTCCACCGCGCTGTCGGGCCGTGTGGCCACAGTTGGGACATCGTTTCAGGTGACTTTTTGTTGCTACCGTCATGAGCTGCTCCTTTGTCGTTGTACCGTTTTACAATCGAAGCAACCGTCGCTAATGATTGCTGATCCGGTGGTGCGGTAGGTTGCGGAAAATGTCGCCGTGCTCCATCGTTGAACCCTGCGCGCCGTCATCGTCCGAGTACTCAAACGAACAGATGAAACTATCTTGGTTGTCCCGCAGGAAGGCGTCTGCCAACAGACCAGCCTGTTTGTCAAAATACTCGTCTTCCAGTCGTCGTCGCCGATCATGCTCTCTTGGCTCTAGGCCAACTTCCCAAGGATCCTGTAGTTCGCCTGTTGCCTGTAGCCGTCGCCGCTCTCTGTAGTCAACTGCAACGTCCCATAGCTGTTGCGTAATGTAGGGCCGGGACAGCGGTAACCGAGGCAGTTGTTCCTGTAGATCACCCCAGACCATTTGAGCCACCCCGCTGGTAGTGATGGGATCATGGTAGCCATCGATGAAGAATGATTTGCTCTCGAACATCATGTTGAACACATCATCGTACGACGTCGGTTGACGCGGAAACGCGACGATGAAGCTGCTGGAGCTGCTGTTTGATACGAAGCCGTTTCGGGTTTTCATCAATCGTCCTCCGCGGATAACATCCGGATGCTACCGGACGCCACACCCTGTCGCAGCAAATGCTTTAACACTTGATCATGACGATCGAGGTCGAGGCGCGCCAGCTCCCAACCATCCCAGTCGCCGTCTCGCAGCTCTACGTAGCAATCCAATGTGCTCTGCTGCCAGGTCTCTAGCTTGGTGCCACCCGCGATCGTAATACCATAGTCATCCAGCTCTTCTTTCATGTAGTCCAAGACTTCCTGGTAGCCCCGTTGTTCCACCGAAGAACCGAGACCGTGTGCAGCGTCAATGGCCTCCAGGAAGTCCATGTCGGTTCGGTTGCACACGGGACAGGGCTCGATTCGCCTGGTCGCGATGATGAAGTTGCTGCTACTGCTGTTTGATACGAAGCCGTTACGTCGTTTCATGAATCTTCTCTCCGTGGTGGTTGCTCCCCCATGTCGGCCGCAACCAGCAGCGCGTGAGCAAGCCGTCGTGTCGTTGCGGGTGACATATCACCCGAGGCGACCAGATTGATCAGTGGTCCCAACTCGGTGTGGCGCACCGACATCCAGAGGTCGCGGGTAGTGCCGTGATAGCTTTGGTGCTGTAGTGTGATGTCGGTCTGGTCCCTAAGTTTTTCGATCTTCATGCTGTCCTTAATTCCCAGTTGATGTACCTGTACAGTCGATTTCGCACAGCAACCTCTATGAGCATGTCGGTTCTGCGTTGTACTGTGTCATATACCAGTAAGCGACGATATTGCTGTTGTCGTTCCAAGAGAGCATCGAGCGCGTACTGTTGTGGGTGTTCGTAGGTGCGGCGCCACTGTTGCCAACAACGCGTCACGGTCGTTTCAGCTCCACGTATAGTAACCTGCGGTACAGCAGGTTTTGGATGGGAACTTCGACGAAGCGGCCCAAATCAGCTTCGAGGCCGCACCACCGGTGGCCAGAAGCGCCTGTGGTTTCCCAGATGCGATCGTGCGCCCAGTCTTTTGTTGCACAGTAGAGGCGGCGCTGCTGCGCAAGACAACGCGTCATCTGCGTCCTTCGATGAAGCGCCAACTGAAACGTTCGGACTCACCACCGGCGCGCAGAATGTAGTCAAACACCTGTCCGATCATCGTCTGATCTTCGTCGCCAAAGACCATCTTGTGTGACCCGGGAGGAATAGGTTCGTTCTCTTGCTCCGCCGACAGCAGCAAGGCCGTCTGGCAATATTCGGCCGGATCGTGCCAGTCGTATTCGATGCAGTACTGCCGGATGAGCTGCGGATTTTCAGCTACGAAATCTACCAACGTCAGCTCTTCGTCAGTCGTGTTGGTCACGATGAAGGCAGAGCTACTACTATTACTGACGAAGCCTGTGCGGATTCTCATTTGCTTGATCCTTTACCACGATATGAAGTTACTGGACTGATACCATTTCGTTGCCAGTTGGTTCCGAAGCCAATGCCGAGCAGGCAAGAATACCGGCCGACGAACCCGCTGTTAGTCACAGGGGACTCCATTGTTGTCCGGTCAGTTTTGTCTGCAGTGGATCCACCACGCGCCACCAAGTTGACCAAGTGACGATCTCGCGTACCCGTTGCGTGGCGCGCCGGTGCAGCGGAGGCACTACAGATTCGCGGATCGACAGCGCTTGTGCGTGCTCCGCGTGACTGAGCGCGAGGTGGAGTGGGTTGGTCATGCCGTCGCTCCTTCGTCGATCCACCACGATGGCATAATGCTGCGGTCGATCTGTCGTCGTAGCTCCAGCCACAAAGGCACGTAGACGCCTTGTCGAAGTTGTAGGCGTAGCCGCTGTTGCACCTCCGGACACAACCACCCGTGGCCGCGTCGGTAACCAACCTGTTTGGTGACGATCCCGCGGACCCGGGGCTCGCGTCGTCGTACCACGGGCCAACCAAACCGATTGGCCGAAATGACGAGTCCACCGATCTGATCAAGTTGGTTGGTCATGTTATGGCTGCCTGTAGAGGATCACGGACGTGCCGGTAGATTCGCCACCAGATTTGCCGTTCGACTTGGTTGGTCATCTGGTCTCCTGGATTTGTCCAAGGACTCGTCGTCGCACCACAGGCTCTGGGGCTTTGTTTGCTACTTCGGGATAAATGTCGAACGCCGGACACTGCCGACAACCATTGACCAGGCCACCCACGACAGTGTTGAGCAGCTTAGTGCGCCACCGTACGATGGAGGGTGCCCGCCATACGTCTCGTAGGAAATCCTCGGCGGCCAAGACGTCGACGCCTTCAAAGTCAGATTCAAGAAAACTGCACGGGAACGCGCGAGCATTGACGTCGATGTAGATGCTGAACAGCGTTGATTCACACGGCTCGGCCAGTTGGACGAAACGTTCATACTCTGCATGGTGCTCGATGGCTTTGAGGAACATCGGAGCCGAGCAGCTGTCGAACCCAAACCCCACGCCCGACTCCAACGCGGCCGCTACCAGCTGACCGTACTGATCCATGCTGCGCAGGGGCGTCATGCGGGTGCCGCGGCCGATGGGCTTTAGTGCCAGGAACACGATGGCACGTAGCCCACGCAATCGATCATCCTGTTGTGCGTCCTGGATCACCTGCAAGCAATCCTCGAACGTCTCCTCGGACAACAGCTGGTGGATGTTTGTTTGTTGGAGTCCAGCCGATGACAATTGCCGTACTGCTTCATAGCAAGTGTCGGCATCGTACCTCGATACCGCGACGGCGCCACAAACGTCGGTCAACCATTGGTAATGTTCCGGCTGCATCAGGGAGCCATTGATGGTGATGTTGGGGATGACGCCCTCGGCGCGACAGTGCCGCAGGATGTCCCACACGTCTGGGTTGGCAGTTAGGCTACCGGTTCCAAATGCGATTTGGGTGCACGTTTTTGGTAGCTTTGCCAGTATTTGCTTGAACGTGTCGAGCGACATGTTGCGCCCAGTTGATCGGTTGTCTTTGTAGCAAAATCGGCAGCCCTGGTGACAGATGGTCGAGATTTCGATATCGGCGATTTCGCAGCCCACGGGGGACCAATCGGGATCGTCCTTCAATTCAGCGCCCCAGCGGGCAAAGTGGCCGGTCCGTTTGCAAAAATCGTAGTTGTACTCAGCTGAACGCAGGTGTTTCGCGTGAGTAGATTCCAAGATGTGGAACTTCATGTCAACACCATACTGGGCCAAACACCGGTTGTCAAGTCAGTTGACAGCCAAGGTTCGAGGCGCTATGGTGCAGCCATGACGAACAGTTGCAAGTACGAAGTTTTTGGTGATCCTTTGGCGCGACAACACCAGCGGCTCTGGCGCCAAGTGACTGCCTCGGCCGACCGGTTGCCGTATAGACGACTGGTACAGCGATGGACCGACGTTGAAGAGCAGTTGATGCAGCCGGTGCGCCAGCACAGTATCGGCAGTGCAGTGCTGAACCCGTGGGACCAGCCCGGTATGTTGATCTACTGATGGAGCCACGATGACCAACCGGGTCAAGACGGAAGACTGGTGGTTCTCGCCGTGGGGTCATCCGTGTCTTTGCCAGACATAGCACCTCACAACAACCGTTTAGAAAACCATCTCAACTTCTTTCACGACATCACCAGTGATTACATGAATCTTACTATTACTTTCACGCTGTTCAAGAAACCACTCGTATAGTCGAAGTGCGTTTCTTACAATTTCGGCGTTCGAACTTGCATCAGCTTTCGTTCTAATTTCAAGTAGCCGGGCATATGCTTCCGAAGAAAAATCCAACTGCAACCGATGCCGACTGCGCTCCTTCTGCTCTTTGCTTTTCGCGTCCATTTTTCGCCTCATCTTGTCAATTGCTTCATCTCTGTCTTGTCTGTTGTCTTGTCTGTTGTCTTGTCTGATACCTTGTTACCTTGTCTCTATATTTGCGTCGTTTTGCTGTTGACGTATTTGACTGATTTCATTCCGTTCCTCATGCGTTGATCTCGGCTGAAGTTCGTTTTGGGCCGTGGCGCTAGTCTTCCTCCAACTTGGCCTTCATGTCCTCTATGGCGGCAGTTTGCCGCTTCATGTTATCTTGGATAATCTCCAAGTTTTTTTCTGTCACGTCGGCCAAGCGGTCCTGGTTAACGACAATCTTCTCGATTGCTTCGACGAAGCGCTCCGCCAAAGACAGGGCTCTGGCAATATTGTTTGAAGTGATCATACTGTTGTTCTCCTTGGGGTTATCGACTAGCGAGCCACTCGATCTCTTCGACGAGCATGAAAAATTCATCTGCCGCGTAGTGACCGAGGTGTTGGCGAATGATTTGCTCCGTTTGGTCGACTTCGACAACGTCGGAAGTCAGCATCCATTCGATATCGGCATCGTCGGATGATCGCCCAGCTGCCAACTTCATGGCCAGGATGTACTCGGGCGGTACAACCGGCAACGCGATGTCCGATATGTTGACCCGGTGGTCAAGTGCTTCCTCGTACAAACCAACATAGTGGTCGGAGCGGACGATGAAGTCCACCGGAACACCCCGTTGATGGCTTTGGGCGCCGCCGAAACTAAGCTGATCACCGAGGACAAAGCCCGTCGGTACCTCTGTAGTAATGATGTCCAGGTCGCCCGTCAACCGTGGTGACCCGAATTGCTGGAGTGCATATCCACCAACCAGAGCAGCTGGCTGGTCCAGTCGTTCTGCCAAAGCCTCGACAGCAACCCGTAGCTGCTCAGGCGCCAACAACTTTTTAGCACTACCGCTGAGCCGCCGAAATCTGGATTTACGCATCTTGACCTCCTACATTGATACGACGTCAGCGTACCAAATCGGGAGCTGGTTGTCAATACATTTCTGAAAAGGAACGAGGGGAGTCGAACCCCATCTCCGGTCACCTTACGACCGGCGCTTGAAACCACCTAAGCTACGTTCCCATAGCGACCCAAACGATTGTACCCTGTTCTTTCCTTCTTACCGAGATCTTCTCGTGAGAAATTCCTGCCCAATCGGTAGTTTCGTGTCTCACCATCGAAACACCAGAGCTTCCAAGACAGCAGGCTGTCACCGCGGAACCCGCGGCCAATTGTTTCAAGTTAAGGGCAGCGTTGAGGTCTCGATCAATCTTTAGACCACATGCTTCACATCTATATTGACGTTCTCCTAGTGTCAATACTGCTTTGACCGAACCGCAGCCCGAGCATGTCTTACTCGACGGATAGAACCGATCCGCCCAGATGATCTCAATGCCTAGCTGTTCAGCTTTGTAAGTGATCTGTCGATGCAGCTCTGACAGCGAAGCATCCTGTAGCGCCTTAGCCAACCGCCGGTTCCGCATCATGCCCGCGATGTTCAGATCCTCCAACACGATCCGGCCAACACCCTTGGTTATCGCGGTGGTGGCTTTATGGATTGCGTCGGCTCGGATGCAGGCGATGTGGTAATGGTGCCGCTGAAGCCGCTGAATAGCTTTAGCTCGGTTGCGGGATCCTTTGGGTTTGCGCGACACAGCTTTCTGCAGTAGCCGGGTTCTCTTTTCGGCTGTCCGAAGTGCCCGAGGATTTTGAAACACCCGACCATCCGATGTTACGGCCAAACGTTTGATGCCGACGTCTACGCCAACCGTCGGCCCAACGGCTTTGACGTCAGGGATGTCGATCTCGACCTGGATGGAGCAAAACCACCGACCCGCCGTACAGCTGATGACGGCCGACGTGATCTTACCTTGAAGCCGTAGCGGTTCGGCCATCTTGACCCAGCCAAGTTTGGGGATCCGAACACGTTTGTTCTTCAGCTTTAGTTGAATGTTGTCGACGTAGAAGCTATCCCGGATCCCGCGACGTTTGAATCGCGGGTAGCCAGGCGGCCTGCCTGCTTTGACGTTGCGGAAAAAGTTCCCAAAGGCTTTGCCCAGATCCGTAAACGCCTGCTCAGCTGCGCACTTGGTGACGAAATCGAATTGCTCACGTTTAATACTGTTGAACTGCTTCTTTAGCGCATAGGGGCTCGGCTTTTCTCCAGCTTCGTACTGACGCTGCCACTCACCCAAGCCCCAATTGTAAGCAAAACGCGCTACGCCGCAGGCCTGTCGTAGGTGATTGGCTTGCTGGTTGTTCGGCTGGAGCCGGATCTTATGGGTACACTGTACACTCATCGTATGATTTAAATCATACCAACTAAAGACTCGGTTGTCAAGACAGTTACTGTAGAGGAATGACAGGAATCGAACCTGTCCTTCTGCGCGTGCTGCCACTACACCACATTCCTAGACGGTCCTACATAATTGTACCCATATACATAGGACCTGGGTTGTCGATATTTGCACAGCGCCACCACGGTAATGACCGCTTAGTTCTTACTGCCCGCGTCCTGTCATTGGACCACAAACCCGCATAGAGGGTTCGGCGGGATTCAAACCCGCATTTCGGGCCAAGGGTCGGCCAAGTTCGATGCAGCACAATCGACGATTGCTCAATTTGGGAGAATAACTTCAGCTTGGTGAACCCGTGTTCCGGCACTGCATGCAAGCATACAGCTGCGTAGACCGTTCCGCCACCTCCCGGCAAAGTCGGGAGGATAGGATTTGAACCTATATTCCGGTAGGGTTCCATGATGTTGATCTTGAGCCTAAGTTTGTCTCCACCTTGAGTCTTGGTTACTTCATCTCCAACAGCTTGCCGCGAATCCACTGCATCGCCTCAAGCTCTGTTGCGTTTTTCTCCTCGCGGCCCGCCGCACCGGCCTCAACGCGGCGACGCTCGGCGTACGAAAGAGTCGCTTCCGCCATTGCGGCGTGATCCATCGGTGCGGTCTCCAGTGTACCGATGCGCCGATCGAGGAACAGTAGGGCTCGCTCCTTCATGATCTTCTGGTTGCCATTATCTGCCAATTTGGATTCTCCTTTACGTTGCGTTGATACAACCAGCAGGTCGCCGCGGTAAAAGCCTTCTAATGTTTGCTCACCAGAAGCCCAACGCCGTGCTTCCTCTACCAGTTCCTCATCGGTCATTCTTTTGTCGGACACCGTGGCTTAGTTGAACAGGTAACCGAAGATCGTGGTACCGACTTCCCGGCGATCTATTTCGGTGTTGTTGGCCGCCTCGCGGGCGAACTTCACGGCGTTGATCAGCGTCGCAATACGGCCTCGAAGCTGCTTCTTCCGGTCGGCCGAGATGGCGCCCGACAGCTTCGTGGTGGTCCAGTGGCCGGCAAGGCGGTCCACGTTGATCAGCTGCGCCTGTTCGGGGTGGTGCTCCGTCGCTTTGGCCACCTGGATGACCTCTGGGACCTTCTGGGTCTTGGTGGTGGTGACGGCATTGGAGCGGTAGCCACCGGCTTCATCTTTCTTCCACTCGTACGCGGGGTCCAGCGTCGGAATTTTGTCCACGACGGTCTGGATGTCCTTCAGCTGCTTCTCCAGGAACAACAGGTGCGTGGCGGGAACATCCTTCAGCAGCGGTTTATCATCCACCACGACGTCGGCGCGGGCCTCGCAGTTGCCCCGGTCCTTGGTGGCCACCACGTCGAAAAGCTCCGTTACGGTCTCGGCTACCTGCTGCAGGAGCGTCTCGACTTCCTGCTGAACCAGCTGTCCCTCGTCGGGGAACTGTACACCTTCCTCGTCGGTGGGCTCGTACGTCTTGGTGAGACCGGCGAAACCGGGTGCGTGCTGGAGGTTGTGGTAGATGGCGGTCAAGTCCCGCATGACCCTCGTCTTGGTACCGGACTCGATCGAAATGACCTGATGCATTTTGGGCATGGTTGGTTGCTCCTACGTTTGAATGTTGCGTTTCAGTTTGATGACAACACCGTATCGGTTGACCCCTGCGTTGTCAAGAAATTTTTGCGGAAGATGGGAATTGAACCCCCGACTCGCGGCACACCGTTGGCGCCGCCGCTCTACCGTTGAGCTACCTCTGCAGATGGGAAGGGCAGGAGTCGAACCTACTCGGCCGTCTAGAGCAAAGCTCCGCAACGGTGGTGCTGCTGCCGCAGCGGTTATGGTGTGTAGCCTTCCGGCCACCAAGAGGTTTTACAACGAGTTGTCGGTGAGAGCCAAAAAAACTACTGGCCGGCATTCCTGGCCAGCTGGAGAAATTCTATCGAGGCACCGAACGGGTCCCGCTGAGAGCGCGCGGCGATTTCCGGTGATAGAAGTAGTCGAGAATCTGGCGGAAAAATGCGTCGGATCATCTGTTGTGTGTGGTACACCTGTTCTATGTACAGTCGGTTGGCGTCGTCGAAGTATAGGCACCCTTGTACCTCGTCTTTGCATCTAGATGAAAATGGAATGCTGTCCCAGATGGTTCCATAGATTTGCTTTGGCTTGGCGGGTACTTGGTTGGTCATATTGACAATGTAGCGTATGTTGGAAAACTTGTCAATACAGTGTTACTTGGTCTTCGGCCGCGCGGCTTGCCGCTCATCTGCCAACTGAGCAATGTGGCTCCTGGGACAAGGATGCGTGCTGCCGGGCTGGCGGCCGCGCCGTGGTTTGTCGGCAAAACCAATTATCC
>LAZR01002362.1_pt1 | contig 11002 bp, 12 predicted proteins | sample 329461 | NCBI WGS metagenome assembly LAZR01 (sample SAMN03002196, study PRJNA259156) | marine sediment metagenome | biome: sea floor; feature: Hydrothermal impacted sediments; material: marine sediment; isolation source: Loki non-amplified sample from Loki's castle hydrothermal vent sediment ...
AAGAATTAAATCCAGACAAGAAGTAATTCTATATATAAATAAGGTGGGCTTGATTGATCTTATGTAGGGGCTTGATTCATCAAGCCCACCTTTTAATAATATAAAAAATAACTCTGGGTTTGATAAGCCCCTACAAGAAGAAATAGGAAAATTTATTGCAATGCACATTCAAAAAGTCTATAATTACTATCTTAATAATAACTTAAAACACGCGGCTGGTTTGGCCTACCTAGCTCATCCAGTTAGTCAAGTTTATTATTAAAGGAGACAAACATGAAAAGATTCATCTTGGTTCTGCTTCCTTTGGTGATAGTGCTCTTTGTCTGTGCGAAAGCAGAAAAAGCAAGCATTCTTGACAGCAATTCCTCTCAAGCGCCTGATTTTACGGTCAAAGATCTCAGAGGACGTGAAATTTCGATTTCTAACTATAGTGGTAAAGTTGTTTTTTTGAATTTCTGGGCAACCTGGTGTGGACCCTGCAAGGCTGAAATTCCGGATTTCATCGAAGCCTATAAACAAAATAAAGATAAAGGAATGGAGATTATCGGGATTTCCGTGGACAGAATAAGCCCGAAATCAGTCCTAAAATTTGCAGAAAAATATAAAATTAATTACCCCGTTATCATGGGTACTGACAAAATCCAAAAAGACTATGAACCCGGTCCTTATATTCCTACAACAATCATTATTGACCAGGAAGGAAAAATAAGGCATAGACATATTGGCTACATGAGCAAGGAAGCACTTAAAGACTATTTTCTGAAACTGACGGAAGAAAAGTAAAATATGTTTGGGGCTGAAAATATATCCATATTTGTAGCTTTCCTTGCCGGAATAATTTCTTTCCTTTCTCCCTGCATCCTTCCCGTAATTCCCTCCTACTTAGCCTTTATCACTGGAATCTCACTCGAGGAACTCTCTCAGAAGGAAAGTTTAAAAAAAGTCCGGAAAAAGGTCATTGCCAACTCTCTGATGTTTATCCTTGGTTTTTCTATTCTTTTTATTTCCCTGGGAGCTTCAGCCACTTTTTTAGGTAAATTTTTATTCAGAAACATCCGTTGGTTTGAAATAATAGGCGGAGTGTTTGTCATAATCCTTGGCCTTCATTTTGCAGGAATTTTCAGGCTGAAATTCCTTGACAGAGAAAAGAAAATTCATCTGAAAAAGAAACCTCTTGGTTATCTGGGGACATGTCTTGTGGGCATGGCTTTTGGAGCTGGGTGGACACCGTGTGTTGGTCCAATCTTGGGAACCATTCTTACAATGGCCGCTACGACCCAGGACATCTTAAAGGGGATGCTCTTGCTCACTTTCTATTCTGCAGGCTTAGGACTTCCCTTTTTTCTCTCAGCTGTTATCCTTCACAGGTTTTTTGAATATTTCAAGACTATCAGAAAATACTTCAAGGTTATCTCGATAGTTGGAGGAGTGCTGCTGATTATTGTGGGAATTCTGCTTATTTCAGGTTATTTTTCTTCGTTATCAGGTTTCCTGGGGCAAGGCATCTAATATGGGGTCAGACTTGCAAAACTTGCAAAACTTTTATAATTTGTAAATCGCAATCAGACCTTCCAAAATTTTATAATTTACTACCATAAGGCGAAACTGAAGAACCTCATGAAATGCCAACGATTACCCTCCAGAGTTTGAAACTCTATTTTCATGCAATGTAAAAAAGTTTTCCACGTTATAAAAGCTTTTCAAGTCTAATCCCGATGCTTTTTATAAAAAAGTTTTGCAAGTTTTGCAAGTCTGACCCCGATGTTTTTTACCAGCGATAGGTAATCGCAGCCCAGGTAAATCCAGCCCCGAAGGCATCCATCACAATAATATTTCCTTTTTTTAGCTTGCCTTCCTCCCAAAGCTCATGGAGACCTATAGGAATAGAAGCCACAGAGACATTGCCATATTTATGGATGTTTGAATATACCTTTTCCGGAGGGACTTTGAGGCGTCTCCCCGTTGCTTCGATGATCCTTATGTTGGCCTGGTGAGGAATAAAGTAATCTATATCCTCTTTATTCAATCCGGCCGATTTCAAAGTTTCCAAAGCTGCCTCTCCCATCCGTTTCACGGCATGCTTGAAGACATCGTTCCCTTTCATATGAAGACAATGAAGCCCCTGGGCGACTGATTGGGAAGTAGCCGGAATTCTTGTCCCCCCGGCAGGCTGGTAAAGAAGATTTCCTAATTTCCCGTCAGCCTTCCAGTAGTACGAAAGCATTCCGGATTCGTCATCAGATTCTTCAAGAACTGCTGCTGCGGCAGCATCGCCAAAAAGAATACACGTATTGCGGTTTTTCCAGTCTGTGACCTTGGTTAGTATCTCTCCCCCAATCAGAAGGATGCGCTTGGATGTTCCGTTTAAAATCAAACTTTCCGCCAGAATCAGGCCATAGATAAATCCTGTACAGCCAGCAGAAATATCAAAAGCAGGAATATGGTCAGCCCCGAGCCCTTTCTGAACCCAGCAAGCAGTGGAGGGGAAAAGTGTATCAGGAGTGGAAGTAGCTACTATTATAAGGTCGATATCCTTTACTTCAAGTCCGGCATTTTCGAGAGCCATCCGACTGGCTTTAACTGCCAGATCAGATGTCGCCTCGTCTTCAGAAGCAATCCTCCTCTCTTTTATTCCGGTCCGGGATATAATCCATTCATCAGAGGTGTCGACCATCTTTTCAAGATCAAAGTTGGTCAAAATCTTATCAGGAACATAAAACCCAGTTCCGATGATTTTTATTCTTCGCTTCTTCATTTTTCGCATGATTCCTATAAAAAAACTATTCTATACCATACTTATTTCTCATTTGCAAATGCAGCAAAAGACAGGTAAAATCGAAAAACTAAAGTGAGAAAGCACAGATTTTGGTTTATTCCTCTTATCCTCCTCTGGATGTTCGCCTTTCTTCCCAGGACTTCATGGCCTCAAATGGTCCTGGGACAGTACGAAGATGAAGCACCTTTTAGAACTTGGAACACTTTCGGCATCACAACCGCTCGTTCCCTTGCCATGGGCGAAACACAATTCACTTTGGGCTCTGATTGCGCTGTTTCACTCACAAACCCCGCTCTCCTGACCAGACTTCCTAAAATCAATTTTACTGTGAATTCGTCTTTCAATATAGCTCAACTCTACAGGTATTCTATCGTGAATACAGGGCCTTTCTACACACGCGGAAATCTTTCCCTCGGCGTTATCGCCTTCGATTTTGCCGGCGCCTCAATCAGATTGAAAAAATGGACCCTTGCTTTAAGTATTGGCCTTATCGAAAGTTACCACAGACCCAGTGCAGAGGATGTTTATGATCCTGCGGGCACGGTTTTATATCTTTTAAGAGTCGACCAAGAAGGTAACCTTAGAAACATTAACCTTTCCATCGCCCGAAAACTCTTCGGCGGCCTTTCTGTAGGCATCGGCCTCAACTATGCTTATGGCTTTCTCAAGAAAGATATTAACGAACAGTGGGATACAGGATCCATCGCTATTACTGATAGTAAATCCCACAAATTTCAGGGCTTTTACGTAAACGGAGGTCTTGTGTGGGAGTTGGCGGATAAAATCGAGGTTGCCGCAGTATTCCGAATGCCGTATGTTAAAAAGTCAAAAAGTGAGAGCTTCCTCAATTACCTTTCTCCGGGAGGAGATACGGATATTATAATCGAAGCTTCTTCCCGGGATGAGTACAAACAGCCCTTTGTGGCAGGCATAGGAGTAAGCTACAAATTTTCCCCCAAACTCAGAGCTGCCTCTGATTTTACTTTCTATAACTGGTCAAAATACAGAGTCAATTATTTTGAAGAAGAACTCAGGAGAGATTTCAAAGATATAATCAAGATCGGAGCCGGGATTGAGCACTTGAGTTTAAGGCGCGTTTTCGGTCAGGAAGTCAATATTCCCTTGAGAGCAGGCTTGATTTATGACCCCCAGCCCATGAAAGAACCAAATTCATCCTATTATTATCTTTCCTTGGGGACAGGTATTCACTGGGGAAAATTTCTTTTTGACGGAGCGGTGATTTTGGGGAGGGAGAGTGGTTCTGGAAACTCCCTCACCGCAAGTAAAATCGCCGTTTCTTTAAGTTTTCGATTATAAATTATGGCTACAATGAATAAAAGGATATTGACAATGAAAAAAACTATTCTCTTTGTAACTACTTTCTGTCTCGTCTTTTTTCCTTTAGAAGCACAGGATTACTGGAATACAGAAATCATAAGCGTCGAAAAAGACCAAGAAACGGTAGAAAAACTCACGGAGATGGATCTTGATTTGCTGATGGAATGGAATAACAGGGTCTATATCATTGTCGGCTTTAACGATTTCCTCAAGCTTCAAAAAGAAAACATTCCTTATACTCTGGAAACCTTTAATTTTTCTCCGTACAAACAGAAGGAAGTCTCTCTTCAGGGAGGAATAAACGGAAGATTTCATTCGTATGCGGAGCTTGAGCGAGATTTGTTAGCCCTTCAAGACTCCTACTCTCACATTGCCAGAGTTATCGACCTGGGTGATAGTCTTGAAGGAAGGAATATCTATGCTCTCAAAATAAGCGATAACGTCTATCAGGATGAACAAGAAGCAGAATTGTTCTTTGTCGGATGTCACCATGCACGGGAATGGATCTCGGTAGAAGTGTCCTTCCTCCTGGGAAAATACCTTGTCGAAAACTACGCGACAAACTCCCAAATCAAAGACCTTGTCGATCAATGCGAGATATGGATTGTTCCCCTATTAAACCCTGATGGCCTTGAGTATTCTATTCATTTTTACCGCTACTGGCGGAAAAACAGGCGAGATAACGGAGATGGCTCTTTTGGCGTGGATCCTAACAGAAACTACAGCTACAATTGGGGACTTGACGATGAAGGATCAAGCCCTTTTCCTTCTTCCGTTGTCTATCGAGGTCTGTCTCCTTTTTCCGAGCCTGAAACACAGATAATCAGAGATCTCTTTGCAGAAAGGAATTTTCAAGCCGTAATAAGCTACCATAGCTATTCTCAGGTTATCCTTTATCCTTGGGGATACACAAATCAACCAACTACGGAAGATCAACTTCTCGATCAAATAGCAGCAGATATGTCCGGGCTCATACAATCTGTAAACGGAAACATCTACGAGTACGGCCAGGGGGGAGCGGATCTTTATCTGACTAACGGCGGTATGATTGATTGGACCTTTGGTACATATAACATTCCTTCTTATACGCTGGAACTTCCGCCCATAGACCAGGCGCATGGAGGCTTCTTCAATGCTGAAGAGGATATTCAGCCAATATTCAATGAAAACCTCCCGGCAATGCTTTATCTTATAGACTGGTCCGTTCAGAATTTCAGCTCAGGCATAAATCCCTCCAGACGGAGAGAACGAAGATCCGGACCGATAGCAAATATGAAAGATAAAAACCAATATGGACGGGAAGCGAGAGCCAGACGAGAGGATAAGGATACGACGCAGAACTCAAAGCTCAAAACAAATGAGCCTAAGACATCTGGTGTTAAGAATAAAACAATAGATATTGGTAACAAGGCAATAAATGTTAGAAAATACTCCCCGATGTTTATAAAAGAGCATAAGCGTAAATAGGATTGACAAGAACAAACAGATTGACAAAGAGCACTGAAAAATATTAAATACTGAAAAAGTTAAAGGGAAATAATGAAAACTTTTCTCCTTAGTGAGCTCGCTATACAGAATCAATCTTCTGTCCCAAAGGAAGGTATGCGTTTATGCGTTTTTTGGCTTCTCTTCAGCGTAATCCTGCTTCTCGTCTTTTTTATTTTCTTAAGAGAAAAGCGTTTAAGGCAAAGGCTGAATTTATTTTTTTCCCGAGCTAAAAGAGGATTTATCAAATCCCGACTTCAAGCCAGACTTAAAAAAGAAAACCTGAAGAAAGCAGGGCTCATAAAAGAATTGGGGAGAGAAACCCGGAAACAAGGTATCAGCGTTGAGGAAAGTAAAGATATAGATGCAGAGCTTAAAACACTGGAAGATAACATGAATACCTCGCAGGAAGAAATGAAAGAAATGGGCTCTCAAATTGAGATGTTTACTAATCAGCTTGAAGAAACCACTAAAAAACATGAAGACCAGATTAAAGAAAAGGAAGCAGAAGTAGAGCCTTATATAGAAAAACTGACAAAAACAAAAGAAAAAGAGAAGCTTGTAGAGCTCGATCTCATAAAGAAGCAACATGAAATTGAAGAAGGAGACAAAAACTTAAAGGCTGCAAAAAAAGAAGCCAAAGAGATAGAAAAAAATGCTGAACTCTCTGAAGAGGAGAAGAGAATTCAAGGAAAAGAAGCAGAAGAAAAAATAAGAAACCTGGAAAAAGAAAAAGGGGAAACTCAAAACGAGCTTGAGGGCCTCAGGGAAGAAAGACCAGCATTAGAAAAAGAGATAAAAAATCTACGCAGAAGAATAAGTGATTGCGAAAGAACGATGAAGCAAATAGAGAAGGATAAGAAAGAGCAAACACGAAAATTCCAGAAGGAGATCAAGGAGCTGAGGAAAAATAAGCAAACAGTCCAAAAGAAAATAGAAGAGATCGCGCAACAAAAGGAGCCTCTTTTTGAAAGTCTGGGGAAAATAATTGATGAAGTTAGAGTCCAGCACAATAAGCTGGCTATCTTTTATTCCCAAATAGACAGGACGAACGGAAATATTCAGGAGATAGAAGCAAACATACAAAATTTATAGCCAGAAGGCTAAATTCCATTTAATCCTCCCTTTCATCAGTTTAAAATAAAATCATGAATAAGCCTAAATTGCTGGTTCATATATGCTGTGCCCCGGATGCTCTGTATGTCCTGGATCTTCTTAAGGAAGACTATGAAGTAAGCGGATATTTCTATAACCCCAATATCCATCCCTCTGAAGAATATGACCTGAGGCTGAAAGACACAAGAGAAGTAGCTCATACTCTTAATGTCAAGCTATTAGAGGGAATCTACGATGATGAGAGATGGTTCAAGATCACCCAAAAATTTAAAGATGAACCTGAAAAAGGAAGAAGATGCGACGTCTGCTACGCGGTGAGACTTGAAAAGACAGCCCGGAAAGCATCTGAACTTGGATTCGATATGTTCGCCACGGTCATGAGTCTTAGCCCCTGGAAAAAAGCCGATGTTCTCAACCGGTTAGGAAAAATGTTTGCCCATAGATATAAAATAAATTTTTTAGAGGCCAACTTCAAAAAGAAAAATGGCTTCAGAAAAAGTGTCGAATTAAGCAAAAGGCATGGACTCTACCGCCAGAACCACTGTGGATGTAAATACAGTATGAAAGACTGTATTCTGTAGTCTACGATGTTTGTAAACTTTAATGATGTTAACATGAGTCTACCATGTGTGTGTATTCATTATGTATATACTGAGAAAGGCATTAGATTAAATCAATGCAAGGGTTTGATTTATCAAACCAACCTTGTTTATATTGTAGGGGTTTGATTCATCAAACCCACAATTTTGATTATATAAATAATGTGGATTTAATAAATTATATTCTCTAAAAAAAGGTGGACTTAATAAATCAAGCCCCTTCAGAAACAGAATATAAATAAAATCTACATAAGAAATTATATATTTATAAGGTGGACTTGATAAATCAAGCCCCTACAGAAACAGAATATGAATAAAGAATGACATAAAAAAGGACGAATAATAATAAAACAAAGCATGAAAAAAAGGAAAAACCCTACGGTTAGATTTTTAAATGACTTGACAAGTAACAGGAAAAGACCAAAAGGATATGCTGCTGAGGCAGTGGTTTTTGGGGTAGTCCAGGGAGTTGGATTCAGGCCTTTTATCTACCGGCTGGCTCATGAGCTTCATTATAAAGGCTGGGTAAAAAACATTGGTTTTGGTGTAGAAATACATGTTGAATCTGAGGGAAAAACAGATTTTAAAGATTTCTTTAAAGCTCTCCAGGAGAAAAAACCTCCTCTTTCTCATATTGAAGAAATCAGTCATAAATCTGCATCTTTTCAAAACACCAAAGATTTCACCATAAAAAAATCCAAGCAAGGGAAAAGCTTTGTCTTCATCTCTCCTGATATTTCTATCTGTGAGAACTGCCACAAAGAAATGATGAGTCAACCGGACAGAAGGTTTCAATATCCTTTTATCAACTGCACAAATTGCGGACCTCGCTACACGATTGTCAAATTCCTTCCCTACGACAGGAAGCAAACCACCATGGAAAGTTTCAAAATGTGTGAAGACTGCAACACAGAATTCACCAATCCCCTTGATAGAAGGTATCATGCCCAGCCTATCGCCTGTCCAGTATGCGGTCCTCACGTAAGCCTGTCAGCTTCCAGAACTGGGAAAGCGATAAAAGGAGGAATCAACAAAGCCGCTTCCCTGATAAAAGAGGGAAAAATTTTGGCAATTAAGGGACTCGGCGGGTTTCATCTTATCTGCGACGCCAGAAATTATGGGGCTGTTCGCCGCTTAAGAGAAATAAAAGAACGCAAAACAAAACCATTGGCTCTCATGGCCCGTGATATTGAAACCATAGAAAAATACGCTTTACTCAGTCCTGAAGAGAAAAAAATGCTGCTCTCAGCCCGGCGCCCTATCATTCTTCTCAAGAAAAAAAGAGGAATCAAAGGAATCGCTCCCTTCCTTGATGAAATGGCATTTATGCTTCCCTACACTCCCCTTCATTATCTTTTACTCGAGCATCTTGATCTAATCGTGGCCACAAGTTCCAACAAAAAAGATGCTCCTATCATGAAGGATGAGGAAGAAGGAATAGGAGAACTCTGTGACTATATCTTGACTCATAATCGGCCCATCCATATGAGAGCCGATGATTCAGTGCTCAGAGTCGTTGACGACAAACCTCTTTTTCTAAGACGCGCCCGAGGTTATGTCCCCTACCCTCAGAGAGTTCCACAAGAACTGCGAATCCCTCATCAAATTCTGGCGCTTGGAGGAGAGCTTAAGGATACAATTTCTCTTTATAAAAATGGCTATGTAATCACAAGCCAGTTTCTGGGAGACCTCGATGAATACCAGAATTACAAATACTTCAAGGAGACAATCCACCATCTCACCAAACTCTTTGAAGTTAAACCTAAGGTTGTAATATCAGATCTGCACCCCGACTTTCATACAACAAGGTATGCTCAAAAATCAGGCCTCCCGCACCTTCAGGTTCAACACCATTTTGCTCATGTGCTAGCTCCTCTTCTCGAGCATAAAATTCCTCCCCAAAACAAAGTTCTTGGAGTTAGCTTGGACGGTTACGGATACGGAGAAGATGGGCTTGCCTGGGGTGGAGAGTTTCTTCTGGTCGACTATTCATCCTACAAAAGACTTGCCCATTTTAAGTATGTTCCCCTGCCTGGCGGTGACCTTGCTGCAAAACAGCCGTGGCGAATGGCCTTATCCTATCTTATGGATGCATTCAACTCCAAGCTCCCCAAAGTTAATGCTCTGGAGAAAGTCAGCAAAAATAAAATAAAAACTATTATGAGCATGATCGAACAGAAGGTCAACAGTCCTCTCTCCTCAAGCTGCGGCAGGCTTTTTGATGCGGTCTCGTTTCTCGTAGGTCTTTCTCCTTTAGAGGTTGAGTTTGAAGCAGAAGCTCCGATGAGGTTAGAGTCTGCGGCCCAAGAAGGGATAAAAGAAAGCTACGGCTTTTCTGTGAAGGGCAATCTTCTCCCTTATCAAATCTCCTTTGCTCAGACCATAAAATCAATATTACAGGATCTGGCGAAAGAAATTCCTGTATCTTTTATCTCCGCAAAATTCCATAACACTCTAGCCCGGGTTATTGTTTCCATAGCAGAGAAAACAAGAAAAGATTACGGTATAGATACTGTTGTTTTAGTCGGTGGAGTTTTCTTAAACAAAAAATTGCTGCATGGAGCCACAAATCTTCTAGAGCAAAAGCACTTTAAAGTTCTCAGGACAATAAATTATTCCCCTAATGATGAGTCAATTTCAATTGGACAAATTGCCTACGGTTTAAATAAGTTGAAAACGAGAGAAAACCTATAAAGTTAGAAAGCTGATATAAACTAGGAAGGGGTAAAAAGGAAAGAATGGGCTTGATAAATCAAGCCTCTACACTCTTATTCTCCACGTTTCAGGTTCGTGGTTTGGAGGAGCTTCAAGGAATATCCTTATTTCTCGCGCAACCTTTCAATATCTACTTTTATCCCACCAACAAAGGAAGAGATGACATTTACAATTAGTGCATTACAGTAACCTAAGAAACCAAAAAATATAAATCCAACCACCCCCCCAAGACCAGCATAGATGATGCCACCAAGCAGGTTTCCCTTGTTCTCCTTAATAAAAATGGGCAGGGATTTTACAATTCCAGGAAAATAATTGGTTGCACCAATAAAAGCACCGGTGAATATGCCCAAAAGAAGACCTGCAGCGCCCAAGAAGAGAAAAAAAGAAAAAGGGTTTAACGAGCGAAGAACGAAGGTTGCCCTCTTTTTGTCTTCAAATCCCCATTTATGCCTTTCCTTCCATTTCTCCTCTTTTTTTTCTTTTCTCCGCGATGGTAATTTTCCCTTTTTCCGAAGATCACCCCCACAGTGAACACAAGTATCTGCTTCTACGCTGTTCGCAAATCCGCAGTAGCGGCAAATACCTTTTGTACCTATGGTCGAGGTTGGATCTGACTGAATCCAGTCTTTTCCTTCGAAATAATACCACTGGCTGCTCCGGGCTCCAATCATCCAGAATCTTCCTTCATCGTCCATAAACCGCAGTTTCTTCAAACCATCTACGAATTTCTGTCGCGAAATTTTCCCACGCCGATATTTTCCCTTCATTATACCGAACGCTTTCTCTATTTTTTTGATTCTCTTTTCCATCCTTTATCCTCGATGAAGGTTTGTTCGGGCAACAAGCCCTATATTTAAGAGGTTACGCCTGAATCATGTTATCTTTTTGCATTGTCCCAAAGTGATGGGATAAAGTAAAGTCCGTTTCCAATTGCCATTGTCATTGTGAGGAACAAAGAAGATTCCTCGCT
>LAZR01002363.1_pt1 | contig 11002 bp, 8 predicted proteins | sample 329461 | NCBI WGS metagenome assembly LAZR01 (sample SAMN03002196, study PRJNA259156) | marine sediment metagenome | biome: sea floor; feature: Hydrothermal impacted sediments; material: marine sediment; isolation source: Loki non-amplified sample from Loki's castle hydrothermal vent sediment ...
ACGGGCTCATGTGCTCGATGCCACTTACGATTACGTGCGCTACCGAAGCGAAGCAGACAGTTGGCCAAGGGAGATTGCGGCGCCACTCTCATACAACCTGTTGCGGGCTCGCAGTAAGATTGATGGCATTGCACCACTTGAACAACCACCAGAGCCGACAGTTCGTGACGATCAAGGCCATGATACGTTTAGGGTAAGCTTAGGCGTTGGGCAGCAGGCGCACCGGGAATTTACGCAATTGACGTTCCGGCCCGCCTACCATGACATTCTCGACCCGCCTGCCGGGTATCGCCGTGGCGCACAACTGCAGTTTCTTCGCCTGGATGCGCGCTATTACACCGACAACAACGAGCTGCAAATAGAACAGCTCACCGGCGTGGAAATCCGCTCCCTGAGCCCAAGGAATGCATTCTTTTCACCGTTATCCTGGCAAGTTGGCTTTGGCGCCCGTCGCACCGATACCGGGGAAAAACGGGTTTTGGCCCCGTATCTGGAGGGCGGTGCAGGCGGTAGCTGGAGCCTTGGCCTACGAACTCAGGCCTTTGTCATTGCCACCGCAGATGCGGAAATCGACGATGACCTGCGCCGTGGTTACGACCTGGCGCCCGGGGCCGATATTGGAGTGCTGCACCAGAGCAACCGATTCAGTTTCGCGGGCGGAGTAAAAACCAAAGCCTGGATCGCCGGCAGTCAGTATCGGCAGGATGAGCTGTATACCAAAGCCAGTTGGCACATTGGCCGCGAGTTCAGCCTGTTCGCCGAATTCACCCGTGTAGATCACTACGACAGGTACCAGAGCACATGGCAAGCAGGGCTGCACGCATATTTCTGAGGATTTCGTGGCTCAGAGCTTCAGGAACGAAAGCTTCCAGGCTGAAAACGCCCTTACTGGCACTGGGCGTCTTTGCCGCTGCGCTCCTGCAAAGCGGTTGCAGCAGCCTGTTCTTCTTTCCCGACCAGACCACCTACATAACGCCCGATCGCCTCAATCTCGAATACGAGAACGTTTATCTGGACACAACTGATGGCGAAACCCTTCATGGCTGGTGGTTACCGGCTGAGGGCCAGTCCAACGGCACCGTTTATTTCCTCCACGGCAATGCCCAGAACATCAGCAGTCACCTGCTCAACGTCGCGTGGCTGCCTGCTGAAGGCTACAACGTGTTCACGATCGATTACCGGGGCTACGGAAAATCCACCGGCGCGCCGGATATAGAAGGCGCCCTGCACGATTCCGAAACCGGCCTGCGCTGGCTGGTCAGCCAGCCTGATGCTCTGAGCACGCCCGTTTTCCTCCTTGGCCAAAGCCTTGGGGGCGCCCTAGGACTGAATCTCGCAAGCGAATGGGTTCAACGCAACGAAAAACCTGAACTCAGCGGTGTGATCCTTGACGGTACTTTTTCCGGCTACCGCCGGATCGCGCGTGAAAAGCTCGGGAGCTTCTGGCTCACCTGGCCATTCCAGATCCCCCTGAGCTGGACCATCCCGGACGAATACGAAGGTATCGACCAGATTGCGAACATCAGTCCCGTCCCCCTCATGCTCATCCACAGCGTCCGCGATGGCATCATTCCCTTCCACCACGGCCAGGCACTTTATGAAGCCGCCGGCGAGCCAAAGGAATTTCTGCAAACGGATACACCCCATGCGGCAACATTCATCATTCCTGCTTACAAACACTCTGTGCTGGAGTTTCTAAGGCGGGAATAATAAAAAACCCGCCAATCCAGAGGAAAGGCGGGGCTTTAGTAGCTGCTAGCGATCAGTCAGAAAAATCAGTCGGCTGCTCGCCTTCTTTCACTTCCTTCATGGACAGCTTCACACGGCCACGATTGTCCACATCCAGAACCTTGACCAGAACTTCCTGACCTTCTTTCAACTCGTCAGTTACGTTCTCGATCCGGCGATCGGAGATCTGGGAAATGTGCACCAGACCATCCTTGCCAGGCAGGATGTTAACAAAAGCACCAAAATCCACAATCCGCTCAACGCGACCCTTGTAGATAGCACCCACTTCGATCTCGGCAGTGATTTCCTTAACACGGTTAACCGCCGCCTGGGCCGCTTCCATGTTGTCTGCGTAGATTTTTACGTTACCGTCATCATCCAGATCAATAGACGCACCGGTCTCGTCACAGATTGAGCGGATCATGGAACCGCCCTTACCGATAACGTCGCGGATCTTCTCAGGGTTGATCTTGATGGTGGTAATGCTCGGAGCACGCGGAGAAAGCTCAGTGCGCGACTCGGAGATAACCTTGTTCATCTCACCCAGAATGTGCTGACGGGCTCCGTGAGCCTGTTCCAACGCAAGTTCCATGATCTCGTCGGTAATGCCCTGGATTTTGATGTCCATCTGCAGAGCAGTAATGCCGTCTTTGGTACCGGCAACCTTGAAATCCATGTCACCCAGATGGTCTTCGTCACCCAGAATGTCGGTCAGAATGGCAAACTTGTCGCCTTCCTTAACCAGACCCATGGCAATACCGGCTACGGCCGCTTTCAGCGGAACACCCGCATCCATCAGCGCGAGGCTGGAACCACAAACCGACGCCATGGAGCTGGAGCCGTTGGATTCCGTGATCTCGGAAACCGCACGAATGGCATACGGGAACTCATCCATGGTCGGCATAACCGCCATCACACCGCGCTTGGCCAAACGACCGTGACCCACTTCGCGACGGCCAGGGGTGCCAACACGGCCAGCTTCACCTACCGAATAAGGAGGGAAGTTGTAATGGAACAGGAACGGATCCTTACGCTCGCCTTCCAGCGCGTCGATTGTCTGCACGTCGCGGGAGGTGCCCAGCGTCGTCGTAACAATCGCCTGAGTCTCGCCACGGGTGAACAACGCAGAACCGTGAACGCTGGGCAGAATGCCCACTTCAATTTCGATCGGACGAACGGTTTTGTTATCACGCCCGTCGATACGTGGCTTGCCATCAATCACTTGCTGGCGAACGACTGACTTCTCGATCTTGCCGAAGTTCTTTTTGACGTCGTCTGCAGAAGGCTGGCCTTCCTCTTCGCCCGCAAGCTTCTCAACTGCGGCCGTTTTGATTTCGCCAAGACGCGCATAGCGAGCCATCTTGTCGTGAATGCCATAGGCTTCTTCGATAGCACCGGCAAATTCGGACCTGATCGCACCCAGTAGTTCGGTGTTTTCAGCGTCTGGCTGCCAATCCCAACGAGGCTTGCCGTTTTCAGCGGCAAATTCCTTGATTGCTGCAACCGCCGTCTGCATTTCCTGATGAGCGAACAGAACGCCGCCCAACATCTGATCTTCGCTCAGGCCCTTGGCTTCTGACTCAACCATCAGAACCGCGTCCTCAGTACCGGCAACGATCATGTCCAGCAGGGAGGTTTTCAGGTCTTCGAAGCTTGGGTTCAGGAAGTAGCCTTTCTCGTTGGTGTAACCAACACGGCTAGCGCCGATTGGACCCGCGAAAGGAATACCAGAAATCGCCAAGGCGGCCGAAGCGGCCAGCATAGCGGCGATATCCGGATCCTGGTTCTTGCTGGACGACATAACCGTGCAGATAACCTGCGTTTCGTTCATGTAGCCGTTCGGGAACAGCGGACGAATCGGACGGTCGATCAGACGGGATGTAAGTGTTTCTTTCTCTGAAGGACGACCTTCACGCTTGAAAAAACCACCCGGGATTTTGCCAACGGCATAGGTTTTTTCAAAGTAGTTAACGGTCAGCGGGAAGAACGGCTGGCCCGGCTTGGCTGTTTTGGCACCGACAACAGTACCCAGAACCGAAATATCACCCACGGTGACCAGAACGGAACCTGTAGCCTGGCGAGCGATACGGCCCGTTTCCAGAGTGACGGTTTCGCCGCCCAATTCAAATGATTTTTTACGCGGTTGCAGATCCACAACGAACTCCTGCGTTATCTGTTCAGAATGATGAAAGTGTGACCCTGAAAGTGCTCTGCCTGAAAGCTAACAGGCTGTTGCAAAACCCCGGCCAGGCCTTTGTCACGCATAAACTGCGTAACGCCCGGGCTTTCAACAACCTGCTATCAAATTTCGGCTTTCCAATACGACAGGAAACTCCGGATTCACTGAAATACATGATGCGGTGATGAAAAACACAACCGGCAGGCCCCCTTGGGAGCCCACCGGCTGGTGGCTGCAACCGAAAAATACGGAGCAGCCGTCAGGTCGCAAGACCGGACTTAGCGACGTAGTCCCAGGCGCTTGATCAGCTCCAGGTAACGATCGCCGTTCTTCCGGCGGAGGTAGTCCAGCAGTTTACGACGCTGGTTTACCATCCGGATCAGACCACGGCGGGAATGATGATCCTGCTTGTTGATCTTGAAGTGACCCTGCAGTTTGTTGATGTTGGCGCTCAGCAGTGCAACCTGCACTTCCGGGGAGCCCGTATCACCATCAGCCTGCTGATAATCCTGAACGATCTGTGCTTTTTCATTGGCATCTAATGCCATAAATCACCTCATGTTTGCGATGCTGTTAAATCCGGCCGAACCGCGCATCTCTACAGCCCGGCTAAGCAGCGGTAAACTAGTGTTTGCCGCTGCTACTTACCAGACGACGAGGCACCAGTTCGGTTTCCTCGCCTTCCGGCAATGCTTCTGCCAACCCTACAAACCCTTCGTTGCCATAAATTCGCACGAAGCCCTCGTAGGCCCGGCCCGGTATTCTAACCGGTTGCCCGTTCAATATCGACACCAATGGCTGTCCTGACAAACGGTGCTCAGGAAACATGGAAAGCGCTGCATCCGGCGCAACAAGGAGGCTATCCAGGCTTTCGCCACGCTCCCGCATTGCCTCAAGATCCGGCACTGCGTGCACGTTGGCAAGAGTGAAGCCGGCGGCCAGCGTGCGTCTCAGTTCGATCACATGAGCTCCGCAGCCCAGAACCTCGCCTATGTCTTCAACGAGTGAGCGGATGTACGTACCTTTGGTGCACTTTACGGCGATGTCTATTTCGTTTTCACGCACGTCAAGCAAGCGCAACTCGTAAATGGTGACAGGGCGCGCCGGGCGCTCCACTTCAATACCCTCACGGGCATATTCATAAAGCGGACGTCCATTGTGCTTGAGCGCGGAATACATAGAGGGGATTTGCTGGATATTGCCCCGGAACTGCTCGAGCATTGGTTCAAGCACGTCTGGGGACAAGCCAGCCGGCACGGGTCTTTTTTCAACCACTTCGCCTTCGCTGTCACCGGTTTCTGTGCGCTCGCCGAGCCGCGCGGTTGCAATGTATGCTTTATCGCTGTCCAGCATCATCTGCGAAAACTTGGTCGCTTCACCAAAGCAAAGAGGAAGCACGCCGGTCGCCAGCGGATCCAGTGCACCGGTATGACCCGCCTTGGCTGCGCCGTAAAGACGTTTGACCTCCTGAAGGATACCGTTGGAGGTAATACCCAACGGCTTGTCGATCACCAGAATGCCATTAACATCACGGCCTTTGCGTCTGCGGCTCAAACGGTCGACTCCGGATCATTCGGGTTGTTATCGTTCTGCTCAACAGCTGTTTTATCACCAACCGCTTCACGGATAAGACTGTCCATTCTGCGACTGTAGCCCTGCAGCGCATCAAAGTGGAACCGAAGCTGCGGTATGACCCGCAGCTTCATCGCTCTTCCCACTTGGCCGCGAAGAAACCCCGCAGCCCTGTTCAGTACCGAGATCGAGTCCTTGACCTCCGGAGACTCAGCCGTGAGCTCCTCCGTGGTCAGCAGCGAGACATAAATATCAGCGTAGCCAAGGTCTTTGCTGACCTTGACTGCATTGACCGTTACCATGCCTAACCGCGGATCCTTGACCTCGCGCTGAATCAGCTGGGCAAGCTCTCGCTGCATCTGATCGCCAATGCGATCAATACGACTGAACTCTCTAGGCATCAGGCCCCCGTAGATTCGAGTTTACGCTCGACTCTGACACGGTCGAAGACTTCGATCTGGTCACCGACCTTCACATCGTAGCCTTTCACACCGATACCGCATTCCATGCCGTTGCGAACTTCTGGCACGTCATCCTTGAAGCGGCGCAGGGATTCCAGCTCACCCTCAAAGATAACCACGTTATCACGCAGTACACGGATCGGCTTGTTCCGATAGACATTGCCCTCGATCACCATGCAGCCAGCAACCTGGCCAAACTTCGGTGAACGGAACACATCGCGAACGTCTGCAATACCGATGATGTCTTCGCGGAATTCCGGTGCCAACATGCCAGTCAGCGCAGCTTTCACATCGTCTAACAGGTTGTAGATGATGCTGTAGTAGCGAAGATCCAGACCTTCCTGCTCAACCAGACGTTTAGACGCAGTGTCAGCACGCACGTTGAAGCCGAAAATCACGGCGCTGGTTGCCATCGCAAGGCTTACGTCCGTCTCGGCAATACCACCAACACCAGAAGACACAATCTTGACCTGAACTTCTTCGTTACCCAGATCCATCAGCGACTTGGTAATCGCCTCAAGGGAGCCGCGAACGTCTGTTTTAAGAACAACGTTAAGGGCTTTAACTTCATCCTTGCCCATGTTTTCAAACAGGTTCTCAAGCTTGGCAGCTTGCTGGCGCTGCAACCGCTGCTCGCGCTCACGAACGTGACGGAACTCCGCCAGCTCTTTGGCTTTGCGCTCATCGGCGACTGCGAAAAACTCGTCGCCCGCATTCGGCGTGCCATTGAGGCCAAGGATCTCAACAGGAATAGACGGTCCCGCTTCTTTTACTTGTTTGCCAGCTTCGTCAGTCATTGCACGCACTTTGCCGAAGCAGGCGCCTGCAACAACCATATCGCCCTGGCGCAACGTACCATTCTGCACCAGCACTGTCGCAACGGGGCCACGACCACGTTCGAGGCTGGATTCAACCACAACGCCCTGAGCAGGCGCGTCCGGCGATGCTTGCAGCTCAAGAATCTCAGCCTGCAGCAACACGGCTTCCAGCAGATTGTCGACGCCCTCACCTGAGTGAGCGGAGATCGGTACAAACTGAACGTCGCCACCCCAGTCTTCCGGGATAACGTCGATTGCCGCGAGCTCGTTCTTCACGCGGTCGGGGTCTGCCTGTTCTTTGTCCATCTTGGTGATGGCAACAACGATCGGCACGCCCGCAGAGCGGGCATGCTGAACCGCTTCTTTGGTTTGCGGCATCACGCCATCGTCTGACGCAACCACAAGGATAACGATATCGGTGCACTGAGCGCCACGGGCGCGCATTGAGGTGAAAGCCGCGTGGCCCGGCGTATCCAGGAACGAGATCATGCCGTGGTCGGTTTCTACGTGGTATGCCCCAATGTGCTGAGTAATACCACCTGATTCGCCTGAGGCCACCTTGGTGCGCCGGATATGATCCAGCAGCGATGTTTTACCATGGTCAACATGCCCCATTACACTTACGACCGGAGCACGTTTGGACTTGACCTGACCCTCAACGCTGAATTCGCTGAGCACACCTTCTTCGAAGGCATCGTCGCTGATCGGCTTGGCCTTATGGCCCAACTCTTCAACCACCAGAGTTGATGTTGCCTGATCAAGCGGCTGATTGATGGTTGCCATCACGCCCATGCCCATCAACGTTTTGATGACATCACCGGATTTGACGGCCATCCGCTGGGCAAGATCGCCAACGGTAATAATTTCGGGAACTTCTACTTCTCTGACCATTGGTTTGGTCGGCCTCTCGAAGCCATGACGCTTCTCTTTGGGTTTCTTTTTCGCACGCAGTGGTTTGCGCAACGTGGTGTCATCGTCGTCGTCCGAAATCACCAGCGGTTCGTCTGCGGAGCGACCACGCGGGCCACGGTGGCCGGCCTGCTTCTTCTTGGGCTTGCCATCGTCCGTTTCGTCGCCACGTTCACGAACTTTTTCTTTCTTTTTCTTCGGCTTCCGATCCTTGCCTTCGCCATCTGCCGGTGGCGGAATCGGCATATCTTCCGGAACGGTAACAGGCTTCGGCTCTGGCGCTTTTTTCGGCTCAGCTTTCTCGGTAACCACCTTGTCTTCAGCAACGGGCTCTTCTGCCTTTGCTGCTTCAGCCGGCGCCTCAGCACCAACCTCAGGGGTCTGATCAACTGCGGCACTTACGACCGGTTCTGCCTGCGGTTGCTCTGCGCTCTGCTCTTCATGAATCACTTCCGGAGCATCGGCTTCCGACTCGGCCGTCGGCTCGTCGCGTTTTATGTAGGTGCGACGTTTACGCACCTCCACATTGACGCTTTTTGCCTTACCTGCCTTGAGCGTGGTCGTGGTTTTGCGCTTCAACGTAATCTTGCGCGGCTCAGCGTCTGCTTCACCGTGGGTTTTTCTCAAATAGGCCAGCAACTGCTGTTTCTCATCGCTGGATACAGCGTCGCTTTCCGAGCGGGCCTTCAAGCCTGCCTCCACGATCTGCTTCAGCAAACGATCCACGGGAGCGCCTACATCTTCGGCCAGTTGTTTTACCGTTACTTCAGCCATATTGGTCTCCTCCCGAATTAAGCCTGGTCTTCAAACCAGGGGGCGCGTGCAGTCATAATCAGCTGACCTGCACGCTCTTCATCCATACCTTCGATATCGAGCAAGTCGTCTACCGACTGCTCCGCCAGATCTTCCATGGTCCGCACACCCATACCTGCGAGCTTGAACGCCAGGCTGCGATCCATTCCGTCCATACCCAGAAGATCTTCGGCCGGCTCGGCGCCGTCGAGGGCTTCTTCACTGGCCAGGGCCTGATTCAACAGAGCATCCTTGGCACGGCGACGTAATTCAGTGACGGTATCTTCATCAAAACCTTCAATTGCCAGCATCTCATCCATAGGTACATAAGCGACTTCTTCGATGGACGTAAAGCCCTCATCAATCAGCACGCCGGCGAATTCTTCATCCACGTCGAGGTGAGCGGTAAAGTGCTCAACCAACGTATTATACTCCTGCTCCTGGCGCTCACCGGCTTCTTCTTCGGTCATCACGTTCAGGGTCCAGCCGGTAAGCTCGGTCGCCAGGCGCACGTTCTGCCCGTTACGCCCAATAGCCTGCGCCAGATTATCCTCTGCAACAGCGACTTGCATTGTGTGGCCGTCTTCATCCATCACGATGGAGGCCACTTCTGCTGGCGCCATTGCGTTTATAACCAGTTGCGCGGGGTTGTCGTCCCACAACACTATGTCGACACGCTCGCCGCCCAGTTCATTGGATACAGCCTGAACCCGGGAGCCGCGCATACCAACGCAGGCGCCAACCGGATCGATACGACGGTCATTAGTCTTCACCGCAATCTTTGCGCGGGAGCCGGGATCCCGGGCTGCGCCCCGAATCTCAATCAGTTCTTCTGCAATTTCTGGCACTTCAATACGAAACAACTCAATCAGCATCTGTGATGAAGAGCGACTCAGAATCAGTTGAGGGCCACGGTGATCAGTGCGAATCTCCAGCAGCAAAGAGCGCACCCTGTCGCCCATGCGGAAGGTTTCACGGGGGATCAGGTTCTCTCTTGGCAGCAAGGCTTCGGCGTTCGCGCCCAGATCTACGATGACGTTATCGCGAGTCACCTTCTTCACAGTACCGGAAACCAATTCGCCTACGCGATCACGATAGCTGTCGACGATTTTGCTGCGTTCGGCTTCACGGACTTTCTGGAAAATGATTTGCTTCGCAGCCTGTGCGCCGATACGGCCGAACGCAACAGATTCTGCCTTCTCTTCGTAAGTATCGCCCGGCTTCAGCGCAGGATCAATTTCCTCGGCTTCCTGAAACGTCAGCTCGGTGCCCAGTGCTGGCACAGCATCGTTATCAACAATCAGCCAACGGCGGAAGGTTTCATACTCACCCGTGCGACGGTCGATCGATACGCGCACGTCTGACTCTTCATCGTCGTAACGTTTTTTGGCAGCGGTGGCCAGCGCCAACTCGATCGCTTCGAAAATGACTTCCTTCTCGACGCCTTTTTCGTTCGAGACGGCCTCAACGACCAGCAAGATCTCTTTACTCATTGGATTGCCCTGCTCTGGAAATAAAACTGTGCATCTACTGAGTTATTCAATTGGCTCACTCGAATACCGGAATGATTTGAGCTTTGTCGATGCTATCGAAAGGCAACAGATATTCGTGATCGTCAACGACCACAACCACATCATCGCCTTCCACACCCTTGATAAGCCCTTGAAACTTGCGACGGCCTTCAAACGCCATTCGCAAACGGATTTGTACCTGATGCCCCACAAACTCCTGATATTGTTCAGGCCGAAAAAGGGGACGATCCATGCCTGGGGAAGAAACCTCCAGTGTGTACTCGGTTTGGATAGGATCTTCGACGTCCATCACGCCGCTGATCTGACGGCTGACTTTTTCGCAATCATCGACGCCAATGCCGTTTTCGACATCGTCTATGAAGACTCGAAGAAGCGATTGATAGCCCTGGGAGCGGTACTCGATGCCCCAGAACTCATATCCCAAACCTTCCACTACAGGCCGAAGAATGTCTTCCAGTTGTTTAAGCTTGCCTGACAAGTTAGGCGGTCTCCGTTGTGAAATTTACCGGCATTAAAAACAAAAAAAGGGCTGTTCAATCAGCCCTTTTTACGCACCAAGGGCCGCTGCGTCAGGCCCCTTAGTCAAAAAACCCCGGTAACCGAGGCTTTTTGTTGCGAGAACTCGCAAGAAGCAAACCGGTATACCGCTTCCTGCTGACAGGCACCTTGCCTGCCAAAAACCCGACAATAAAGAATGTCAGACTCCAATATCGGCCGGAGTATAGAGACGCTGAACGGGCTGGTCAAGGACTGACCAAAAAAACGGCCTGGAAAATCCAAGCCGCTTTACTTCGTAATTGGTACCCAAGGCCGGACTCGAACCGGCACGGCTTTCGCCACTACCCCCTCAAGATAGCGTGTCTACCAGTTCCACCACTTGGGCAAACTCCTCACTCGAGTGCAGGAAGATCAGACTTCCCGTCCCCGGTTTCGCTTTTGACGCCTTCGCCATTGTCAGCAGCGTCTGGGGCCGGCACCTGACTGGATTCCTGAACGACCGGAATACCTGCC
>LAZR01002364.1_pt1 | contig 11000 bp, 11 predicted proteins | sample 329461 | NCBI WGS metagenome assembly LAZR01 (sample SAMN03002196, study PRJNA259156) | marine sediment metagenome | biome: sea floor; feature: Hydrothermal impacted sediments; material: marine sediment; isolation source: Loki non-amplified sample from Loki's castle hydrothermal vent sediment ...
TATTTGATCAGTTGTTTGTCGATCTAATAATTCTTTATCATTTGAATCATCAGCAATTTCACTAATAAATTTGTAAACAATATCATGAAATTCAGTAGAGTTTATTTCTCTTTTATCCGTGATTACAATTGTTGATTTAATCATTTTATTTCGCCTGCATTTTTCATTAAAAAATGCCTTTAAAGACATATGTTTTAATTATATTTAAAAAATCTTATTTTCCTCTAAATTGATATATGTCAATATTACTTCGATTTTTGTTTTGAAAGGGGGATTTAGGTCCAAAGAGATATAAAATAAAAAAAATAATATAAAGTTAAATATGAACAATAAAAATTATACATTTATTGATATTTTTTGCGGAATAGGAGGTTTCAGTTATGGATTTGAAAAAGTCGATTTTGAACTCAAATTAGCTATTGATAACAATTTAAAACTAAAAGAAACTTTTAATAAGAACCATAATATGGAGGTATTTAGGGAATTAGACCTTACAAAAGAGGTTATAGATAAATTAAATAATTTAAACGTAGATTTAATTATTGGTTCTCCTCCTTGTCAAGGTTTTAGCGATGCACGAGGCTGTAGAATAGCAAAAAAAGAGAATGATCTCTTGAGAAACTCCCTTTCTTTTGCTTTTTTAAAAATTGTTGAATATTTCCAACCAAAAATTGTTGTATTAGAAAATGTTAAAGGTTTATCTACCTACAATGGTGGTTTACTCTTAAATAAAATATTAGAAGAATTTGATAAATTAAATTATAATGCTTGTTTCAAAATCTTAAATGCCTTAGATTTTGGAATTCCTCAAAATCGGGAAAGAATCTTTATTCTAGCTGTTCATAAAGAATTTAAAATCAACCCAATTTTCAATACGAAGATAATTCTTCAAGGTATTAAGGCAAATAAACCTACTTTACGAGATGTTTTTACAGATTTACCATTAAAGGTTGATAATCAAAATTATTTAAAAAATTATGATGAAGCTACACCTTATCAGAAAATAATGAGAGATAAGAAAAAGGATAAACTCTATAATCATAATATATTAAGCTATCCTAATGAAAAAGAATTAGAATTAATTAAAAATTTACCCCAAGGGAAGGTATACCGAAGCAGTAGATTTGGAAAAAAATATATTGGTGTATGGGACTTATACAAAGCCCAACTGCTTCAAGATGAACGAGAATTATTATATTTTTTATGTAAAAAAAGAACTCTCAATGAATTTAAAGAACTAAGAGAAAAATATCAAGAGGGTTATATTAGAATAGAAAAATTCCCTATAAACAATAAAGGTAAATTTCAATTTGAGTCTTTCGTAAAAAATTCAGAAGAAATCAAGAATAGAATTCCCCAAAAAATAATTGATGGCCTCATTGAAAAAAGATTTATTAGGAAAAGGGCTTTCCTGGAGGAGAATAACCAGTTTTTTGCTTATGATATAAATACAAAATCGGGGATACGACCAAAATATAGGAGATTATCTTATAAAGGACAAAGTTCTACAATACAAACCGTTTCATTTAAAGTTAATGATCTAATACACCCAGTTGCAAATAGGCCATTGACTTTCAGAGAAGGAGCAAGAATACAGAGCTTTCCAGATAATTTTATTTTCTATGGATCAAAAACAGATTTAGCAACTATGATAGGAAATGCTGTACCTCCACTAATGGCACAATATTTAGGACTTTTTATGCAATCTTTATTAGATTATATAACTGGAAAAGAAAAATCAGTCAGTTTTTCAAGAGAATTAAAAATTTCTATTTAAAAAAGAATCTTTATGTAAATCTAGGAGTGCAATTACAAAACCTGCAAGAATTTAATTGATTAGAATAACCCACCCAACTTATCGAAGCCTTCTATTGTTGATTCCCATAATCATAATGGTATTTAATAAGTTTTGAAAACATTTAAAAAATATTTAAGTTTTTAATGTAAATTAAACATTATATACAATAGAAAGGGGGAAAAAAATGCAGACAAAATCAGAGTCAATTAGATTAACTTTATTAGGGGGGGTTAAGGAGGTTGGTGGCAATATCGTTTCATTAGAAGATTATAATTATGATGTAAAAATATTTTTAGATTTTGGAATTAAGATCCAAAGATATAATAATAAATATGAACGTGGTCAATACCCATCCTCTATAGATGAAATTTTAAGTCTTGATTTACTTCCAAATGAAGAACAGATTCAAATTGAAAATTTATATACAAAAGAATTCAAGGTGGTTGAGCAAAATAAGAGTTTAATGACTCATGGTGCTGATCAACACATTGATACTCAGCATCCTTCGAATTTAGACGGAATTTTTATATCTCATCCACACAAGGATCATTATTTTGGCTTATCTTTCGTTAATCGAACTATAGCAATCTACACAGGAGTAGTTACGAAAAGAATTATTCGCGCATTTTGTAAATCAGCTAAAGATTCAATTGCTAATAATTTTAATGGTTTAAACTGGCAAACATTCCGAACTGGGGATATTATAGACATCAGAGGAATGAAAATCGTTCCATTTCATATAGATCATTCAGTTCCAGGGGCCTATGGATTCATTATCTATACTTCTGCAGGACCGGTGGTGTATACAGGAGATTTTCGAAGGCACGGCCCCTTATCGAACATGACGGAGGAATTTCTAAATGAGATCAAAACACACAGTACTATTCTAACGAAAGGTGAAACAGATAAACAACAGAAGGATTTAATTTCAGAAGGGACTAAAATTTTGATATGTACTGCATTGATGTTCTTTAACCTAGCTGGTCTGGTTGCTACTGGTATGGCGCTTACTATATTAACTCAAGTGGATGTTATTAAAAAGATCATAGGAATATTCGCATAAATAGTTTTATCATATGGAGATAATTCTTGAGATTTTACATCTAAAAATTATTTTTTTTTAAAATTCTATTATTTTTAAAAATCCATAAAATGGGTGCTATCCTTTAATTTATATAGGAGTGATTGTTTATAATACCTCAGATATGACTAATAATAATTCTGAGCAATATGTCATTTGTGATGGAAAAAAGGTATTCGTAAATAACGGGAGTTTGGTCTTCAACGATCTAGGAAATCTTGCTGAAATAGAGGGACTGAATAATCTTAAAAATTTAAAGTATTTAACTGTATCATCCAATTCCTTAAAGAGGATAGAAAATCTCGACGCATTAATAAATTTAGAAGGGTTGGTCGTTATAGACAGTGAATGTCTTGACAAAATTGAAAATCTTGAAAACCTTACCAATTTAAGACATTTGGATGTGAGCCAGAATAACATTACAGAAATAAAAGGTTTGGAAAATCTTAAAAATCTGGAGATTTTAAGATGTTATAGGAATAACATTACAGAAATAAAAGGATTAGATACACTGACAAATTTAAAAGAATTACGGTTGAGTGAAAATAACATTGCGGAGATAAAGGGTTTAGAAAGTCTAAAGAAATTGGAAATTTTATCCTTATGGGGTAATAAAATCACGGAAATTAAGGGACTCGATGCTTTATCTAATCTTAAGGAAATAGAACTAACGGGTAATAAAATCACGGAAATTAAGGGACTTGATAATTTGATTAATCTTCAACATCTTATAATTCACAACAACCAGATTACAGAAATTAAGGGACTTGATAATTTGATTAATCTTCAACATCTTGATATTTCCAAAAACCAGATTACAGAAATTAAGGGACTTGATAATTTAATTAATCTTCGACATCTTGATACTTTTGCTAACCAGATTACAGAAATTAGGGGACTTGATAATTTAATTAATCTTAAGGAAATGATTCTAACGGCTAATAAAATCACAGAAATTAAGGGACTTGATAATTTAATTAATCTTCAATATCTTAGAATTACCAATAACCAGATTACAGAAATTAAAGGGTTTACATCACTAAAAAATTTAGAATTTCTATTTTTGGAAGGTAATGAGATAAGAGAAATAGATTTAAAAGCTGTTGAAAGCTTACCTAAATTAAAAACGCTAGTATTATCTAAAAATCCACTTAGTTGTGATTCAGTTAAAATCATAGGAAGCACAGACTTTAAAATACGCTACTGAGTGTTAATGGTAAGTAACGAATGTGTAAGTTATCTAGAAAATCCTTAGGTTATGATCTCTAGGAGGATGAATTACTACTTCTGAGATTTTTGATAAGAATAACCTAAGACTACGTATAAATGATTTATTTATATGGGGTTTTTTAATTAATATAATAGAATGACTTTTATGTAAGGGCATTGGATCATGAACCACTTCTAAATATTGATTTTTTCTTAGATCTTCAACCTTTATTTTGACTAAATAATTGGCTTTGGGATCTCTAGATCTTTCAAGGGCTTTTTCTGCAGAAGTATATTTACTCCAATCACAATCAAGCATATTATTTAAAAATCTGAAAGAAGATGGAGATACTATATCGGCTCTATCTTCATACTGCATGAAAGTGACATGAATTCTGCGATATAAGTGATCTGCATCCTGAATAATTTCTACATCTTCTTTTTTTGGCAGGTCTAAAACAGATATTCTTGAAAATTTATTATTAATTTCTTTGAGTATATGGTCTTTACATTCACTATCTAATTCAAGTTCATTAATAGTACTTATAAATTGTGATATATTTGCTTGCTTATCAACACCAAGGTTTCCTTCCCATGTTATTCCATAATTAATATCCCATTTTTCAATATCTGGATTCCATTCAATCTCTTGAAGTTGAAAATACATAGAGTTTTTATTAAATCTCAATAAAAAACATGAATTTTTATAATAATTCTCTTGATAACTAGAACCTAATTTAAGAAGCAAAGTGTTTTCTTTTAGCTCTAAATTATAATCTGGTTTATGTTCGTGTCCATTAATTATTATATGAACCTTTTTTAAAAGATAATCGAATGCATTGTTATTTTCGGAATAATCTACAAACCAGTTTTTAGGGTGGTGGAAAAGTACAATTGTAGGCACTTGAGAATTACTTTTTTTTGTCAACTGATTACAAGAATGCATTACTTGGAGTAATCCTTTTCCGAGCCATAGATTCTGTTTATCATCATCAGATCTACTAAACCATGAAGAGTTTAAAATACAGAAGTTTATACCTAAAAGTTTAATAATTCCAAATAAATGGTTATTGTTTTGTAGCCCATCAGAACCTCCAAATTTTAATGCCTTACATCCTATTTTAAATTCTTTGAAATTTATAAAATCTTCAAACCCAATATATAAATTATGAATATTTTTTGGCTTTAATGCCTCAGATGCCTGTTTCTTATTTAAAGGATAAAAAATATGAGCAATTTTATTCCGATCTCTATCATGATTTCCTGGTGCAATGATAACATTCTTAGGATTAATATTTAGAGAATTAAGAACACCATGAATCCAATTAGATGCATAATTTTGAGAGTAACTAAATTATTTTTAATCATTCGATTTAATCGTTTTCTAACAGTATTGGCAGAAAGTCCTACATCATCTGCAATATCCGTTATTAGTTTTCTTGCATCTTTGTTTAGTGACTTAATAATCTTATAATCAATGGTGGTTAGTGGTTCTGGGGTTGTTATATAAGGAGTATTTATAATTCCTATTGTTGGTTCATTCATTTGAGCAGTCTTTGAAACATAAACGCTAAGGTCTTGAAGCTCTGATATGTTCCTTAGATAACCAGCAATATAGAGAAATTTACCTCCTGTAATACCAACAAAATCGATATTCTCATGTTGTCCAAGCTCTTTACTAACTGCGTCCATTGATTTTGCTTTAGAAGTGCCAAAAATCATAACCCATAGAAATTTTAATGCTATTACACTTGGTCGTGCAACAAAAGCATTGATGTTCCCATCATCTACAAGTTTATTTATTCGTTTATAAATGGTGGTTATGGACATATCGACCATTTCCGCTAATTCTCTATATGTCACGCGAGAGTTTTCTATTAGTTTTTTAATAATGATCAAGTCAATTTCATCCATTTAACTTACTTAATAATTAATCTATATAATAATTTTCTCGATAAACTAATCTTTTCAATGATTTTATTTCCTTTTTTTGTCATTAATAAGAAATTCAATAAAATCGCTTGAATATTCTTTAATTAATTCAAGAGCTCTATTCTCCAATTCTAAACCTGCTTTTTTTAGCCTTAAGCGAAGTATTGGCGGATATATTATTTCAGCATTGCCATTGTCTTGAAGAAATTCATCCCATAAAGGTTTAACCGTAATATCGTTTAATGGAACATAAAAACCGGAAATAGCTTTAACTACGAGTTTTTTTTTTTTTGAAATTTCCCAATACTTAATCAACCAATTCTGAATTTCTATACTCGGGATTTCCTTAATTAGAGTATCTCCAATCATCAAATAATCTAATTTTTCTTCAGCTAAGAAAACAGGATCAATCTTTTTGGCAGTTCCTACAGATACATCTATGTAATCTTCCAAACGATCCTGGAGCATCTCAGCGACAATCTTGATGAATCCAATTCCGTTCTTATATATTATCCATAATTTCAATTTATTTCACCTGATTATATTAAAAATAAAAATCTAATTAAATCCTCCAATTTGGAGTTCTTTACGTATTTTGAAAGTAAAATCCTTTAAAGCTTTATCATTTGCTAACCAAGGGTTTTTGTCTTTTTCGATTGTGTCAAGTAAGCTTAATAAATGTGTTAAATCTGCAGTCTCAGAGAAATCCCTTTTAAAAACTACTGACATTGGTTCCCGGCATTCTTGTCTAACACTTAAGGCAAAATTATTTAAGGTATCAGGTGTTAGTGCTTTTCCTCGAATCTGTTCTAAGGTATTAACTGAAGCTCCACAAAGGCTTTCTCTGGATAAACTTATTTCTTTAATTATTGGTTGATTATCTGAATATTCAATCTTGATATTATAGATAGGGGAGCCAAATTTTTTAAAAAAAGTATTTATTTCACTTATTCGTGTGTTCGGTAAGGCATTACACATGGATCTTGGCTGTACTACCTTTGGACTAGAAGCTTTCACTTGGTTAAAAAAACCTTCACCAAAATGTATTGGAAGTATTGTGGGTTTTTGATGCATACAAATCTCAAATACAACATCTAGAATATCATTAGCAATTTTCTTATCTATTTCATTGTGATTTCCCATTTTAGTATCAAATAAGATTTTGAATTCGTCTTTCAACCATTCCAAATCTATTACTAAATTTTCTTCCACTATTTCATTTATCTTTGATATTGACATCATTTTTTTAAACACTTCATTTTTATTTGTTAAATATAATACGGATTGGGATTCTAATAAGAGCATGTTCTCTTATTAGGAAATAAATGAGAAATGAGGGTTTATAGTCTTTAAATAAAAAGAATAGAATTCTATTGATGAAAATATGGAATTGAAAATAATAAAACAATCAGTAAAATCCACATTTTTCCACTTAAAAGATTATAATTTGGAATAAAAGATACCAATATTTTTTCCATTTAGTTGAAAATTGGGAAGGGAAGTCTAATTATTATATCATTTAGTCCTAAGTAATTGATCAATCCAACAATTATAATATTTTGAAGATAAGAAAATATGGGGAATAATATCCCGGAATCCTTCAGTTTGCAGTTCTTCTTGAACTTTTTGGGAATTTTGAGCAGTTTTTGTCCATATGATCATCGTTAAAAAGTTAGGTATATTACTATAGCTCATAATAATAGTAACATTTTGACTATATTTCTCATATAGATATTGTATTGTTGTGTTTAAGTTAGTACCTTCATTTAAGTAAATATGAAACGCTGTGGTCAAATTATTTTCAGCTTTTAGAGTCCACTCAATACCAAAATCAATGAGGTTATTCTCAATCATACGATCTAATCGTTTTCTAACGGTTTTAGTAGAAAGTCCAACGTCATCTGCAATATCTGTTACAGGTTTCCTTGAATTTCTATTAAGAGTCTTTAAAATTTTATAATCAATGCTAGTAAGTGGTTCTGGGGTTGTGATGTATGGTTCATTTACAATTCCTACAATGGGATCACTAATTTGAGCTGTATTAGACGCATAAATACTTAATTCTTGAAGTTCTGATATATTCCTCAGAAAGGCTGAGATAATAAGAGATTTAGCTCCAGCTATACCAATAAAATTAATACTCTCATGTTGTCCAAGCTCTTTACTTACTGTATCCACTGATTTTGCATTAGACGTGCCAAAAATCAAAACTGAAAGATATTTCAATGCAATCGCACTTGGTCGGGCAATATAAGCCTCAATAATCTCATCGCTTTCAAGTTTTTTTATCCGTTTATGAACAGCGCTTACGGACATATCGACCAAATCCCCTAATTCTCTATACGTCACACGAGAGTTTTCTATTAGTTTTTTAAGAATAATTAAGTCAATTTCATCCATAATAATTCTAAGAAAGATAAATTTTCTTGTTAATAATAATTTTTTCGTCAAATTTTATAATATTTTTTTTTGTAAATATTCCTTTAGCAATAAGAAAGACGAAATTGCGAAAAAATAAGATAAAATTCAAAACTTTTTTCTTTTTCTTTTATTTTTTTTGCTGTTGTTGATAATAAATTCAATAAAATCATTGGAATAATTCTTAACTAATTCAAGAGCTCCATTCTCTAATTCTAAACCTGTGTTATTTGGTTTTAAACGAAGGATTGGTGGATAAAATTTATCAGCCTTTACATTATCGTGAATAAATTCGACCCAGAACGGTTCAACTTTTATAACGGCTAATACATGTGTAGGTTTCCACATCAATTTCTTTAAATCTCATTGCCTGATTGAATTTTAATATATCTTTAAGAAAAACAATGAAATTAAGGAAAAGAAAGCCAAAACTATATAGAAATAAAACACTTGACAAATTGATATAAAGAATTAAATAGATGCCAATTTTTTCTTAAAATATAACAAAAAAAAGAAATAAAAAAGAACTTGATTGAGACGGCAGCTGAAAACGAAATATGAGGCTGAAGACAAGTGCTCAGGATTCATTCAGCCATTAATCCTGTTAGTAGAACCAACTCATCCCACAACCTTTTTCCTAATACCTCGTCATTCATTGCCTTATCAGGTTTTTCGACGCGTTTATCCAGTTTGAACAAGGCTCCATTGATTGCATTACGATCTCGATACGAAAGCATCAGGTTTGCAATGGGTTCACCCGCGACCGCTGGTGGCTTTGCAATAAGTACCGTCATCACCTTCCAGAAGAAACCCATAAATCCGGTTGGCCACCTTTTCTTTAACTCCGGATCTGTTTTATCGATGATGAACGAAGGATTGAATGCTACAGAGGAGATCTTTCCAGCATATCGTCGAGCCAACTCCGCAGCGATCACTCGGTTGCATGTCTTGGTTCTGTTGAATGCAGTCCCTGTCTTGTGATTTCTGATGCTTTCAAGATCATCCCAGTCGATTTCTTTATGGTGTGGTGCAACCACATGAAGGACCAATCCGTCTGATTGCTGTATCCTCTCTAACAACAGCTGGGTGAACAGAAACGGCCCCATCACGTTTGTAGCAAACATCAACTCATGACCGCTGGGCAGGATGTTCGGACCATTTTGTTTTAAGGCTCCAACAGATAGTATCAGACCATTTATCATCGGGAATCGGTTCATAGCCTCGGCTGCCGCGTGTTTCACAGACTCCATATCAGAGAAATCGACCACCTGCATGGCAATGTCCGTATCCTGATAATCTATCTGTGCTTCAGATAAAGCAATACGGACAAGGTTCACCCTGGCTTTTAATTTGTCGGGATAACGCCCGAGCAACACAACTCTAGCACCACGTTTTGCTAAAGCGACCACAGCACCTCCCCCAATGTTTCCGGTAGCTCCAGCAATCAGTATTGTCTGTTTATTGGTCATTTTTATAATCTCCTCCGTAGTGATATGGATTTAAATTTTTTTTGTCATAGATCATTTTTCTTTTTCCTTCTTATTTTTTTTTATAATTTTATATGTTAATTAAAATACAGAATGGGGCACTAATAAGAGCATGTTCACTAATACAGAAAAAAAAAAGCAAAGGGGGCTTATAACCACTAAATAGAAGAAAAGCATATTTATCCTTAAAATCATAAAACTTTCGAATAAAAAAATAATCAATAATATCAATAAAATTCACATCTTTACACTGAAATGAATATGAATTGATACAAAAAATAGCAAAATTTATACTATCTGGTTTATTTTTGGGAATGAAATTTAGTTTTACTATATCATTTGGTTCTAAGCAATTGATCCACCCAACAATCAAACCACTCTGCTTCTAAAAAAATATGTGGAGTTACATCCTTGAATCCTTCGGTTTACCTTTTTTTTTAAATTATAATACTTACAAGAAAATTAATTATTCTTGGTAATTATACAATAGTTATTACTACATTTCCCTTTTTGTGCCCTTTATCGACATATCTATGAGCCTCAACAATCTCTTCCAACGGATAGCTTCTATCTATGACTGATTTTAGATTCTCCGCTTCAATAAGCTCTTTGAGGAAGAGTAGATCCTCGGTCGTTTCCTTTCCTGTGGATTTAAAAACGGAAAGAAAGACTCCATTTTCTTTTAGCGCCCTCTTACTTCGTGAAGACGAAGTCTTCCCTACTGCGTCAAAAATAATATCATAAGTTTTTCTATGAAATGTAAAATCTTTAAATAGTTCTTATTATTAAGTATTTCTGCTTTTGTTCTTCTCTCATTCGAAATTGCAAAATAATTTTTACCTATTAATTTTTTTCGTGAACTTTCCAATAATATTTTATTTCTTCTTAAAATCATACAAAACGAGCTATTTTAAGGTATTTTTTTACTTTCATATATTTTTGATTAGCTATGAAATAAAAAGAAAAAAAAGAAAATCAAAAAAAGATTTCCTACAAGGCATAAAATTGCGACACTATTAGGATTTATATTATCGTTTTGAAAATATAATTATGATGGGAGAGTTTTTAAAATAGG
>LAZR01002365.1_pt1 | contig 10999 bp, 8 predicted proteins | sample 329461 | NCBI WGS metagenome assembly LAZR01 (sample SAMN03002196, study PRJNA259156) | marine sediment metagenome | biome: sea floor; feature: Hydrothermal impacted sediments; material: marine sediment; isolation source: Loki non-amplified sample from Loki's castle hydrothermal vent sediment ...
CCTATAAACTGACTGTACAGCTTCGCATACCCTTCTTGATTGGAAACAATAGCAATCATATCCGCTTCTTTATCAGTAGCAGGAGCTAGAATCACTTCTTCAGCGTCTCGGGTAACCGCAAAGAATTCTCCAGCAGATTGTAATTGGCGGAATTGTATATTTCCTAATTGGCGCATTTTTTGGATTATTCCGCTGTACTTCTGTAAATCCCAATGTGAAGTCAACATGAATCGCGCTGCCTTTTTCTGAAAGGCGAACTCAGAGACAACCTGTAAAATTTCAGGAACTACATAAGGAGTAACTATAATAATCGAAGATTTTACGCGGTATATTGCATCCTTTATCGCAGCAACCATGGCTTCTTTTCCGACAACAGGCCATGTTGTAAGTTTGGCGATTTCTGGGATCGAGCTTGATACTTCATGTATGTCTTTTAACTTTTCTTCATTTGTTTCAGCAAGTTCGGTACCATCATCTATAGAATTCATGAATTGTAGTGTGAAGTCTGCAATTACATCCTTTATATTTTGTATAGTATCTGTTGTAGTATTGGATAAACTGCTTTGGAGTGTTTTAGCATTTTGTTCATATTTTAACTTATGATCCGCGAGCATATCTGTTAGTTGATTATCTAAATCCTTAGCCTCAGCGTTCCATAATCTAATTTCACTATCGATTTTATCTGAAGAATCGCGTTTTCCTTCAGCAAATTGATTACTTATCCCGCTCATCCAATCTGCGTTAATTCTTTTAATCTCTGAATCGAACTCTGTATAATGTCTTAGTGAAGATTCCTTATGATTATTGATCGCATCATCATATTTACGATGGTGTGTTTTCAATGAGTTTTCTAGAGAATCTTTTAATTTTAGGGTAGTATCAGAACAATCCTTCACACCGTTTTGTAGAGTATCGTCTATTTCTCCTGCCATATCAGTAGCTAATGTTTCCAGTTGAGTATCAATAGTCTCTTGTGATTTATAATCAAGATCGCTAGTTTCTGTCTCTAAGCTATTATTTTCATTTCCCATTATATCTGTAACATCAGTTTTAATTTGGTCAGTAGTTCCTCTTGTATCAGAAATATAAGTATCACAGGTACTTGAAAACTTTTCTTTCATAGGTTCTGTAAATTTTAACACATTTGCGATTGTTGTTTCATGTCTAGCTTTGTATTTGGCTTTTTTTCCAAGCCAGAGAAAACTTTTTTTAGACATTTCTTCAGAAAAATCCGTAAATCTATTTGCATGTTCAAGCAGATTGTCAATCAAAGTCAATGTAGTGCTTTTAAATTCATTTGTCTGGTCAGTTAATTTTCGATGTCTCTCATCTACATTCGCTTTTAAATTCGTTTGGAGAGTATCTGTTGTGTTTTTAAGATGATTCGTATGTTCTTTTAATAAATTTGATATCTTTGCTTTCAAATCAGCAATCACTTTATCCATACGTTCAAGGTATTTTTCTAAAATTTGCTCCATTTTAGGCTTAAGCTGATTTGAGATATTTTTATGACGTTCTACATGCTCATCCAAATCTACTTTCAATTCTTTTTCCAGATTTTCTACTCTTGAAGCAAAATCACTTAATAACTCTGAAATTAAATTAGTTAAATTATCTTTTTTGTTATTGATTTCAGTTTCGTTAGTGCTAACGCTTGTCTCGGAGGTATCTTTCAAATCCTTATTTAAAGTATCCAAAATGGAATGAATATTAGTTTCCAGAGTTTTAGAAGTTTCGGTAAAACGGTTTACCGCCCCATCGATTTTATTTTTTTTAATACTATTTTTTGAATCAGAATCTTCGAAAAAAGAATTTATTTGATTATTTACAGCACTTTCTACGTCATTTATACTTTTATCCTGAATTATTTCCAGCTTTTCAAATCGTTTGGATTGCTCAGTTAAGATTGTATCTTTAATGTTCGCAATTTCATTTCGGAAATTCTCTGATTCATTAGTAAATAGTTCAAAATAAGGCTGTAATGGAATAAATCGATCAACAATTCCTTCAACTCGTTTTAGAAAACTTTTTTCAACTAACCAATTTGTAACTTCTAAAACGGTTTCATAAGTCAACTCTTCATGTTCCTCGGTGAGAGTCATAAACACTTCGGAGGGAGTAGCACGAGGTACCCTTAAATAAACTAAATAAACATTTATGTTATCTTCAGTAAATCCATATCGAGTAAATATCTCTTTAGTGAAATTTTTTAACGACATAAAATTTTCTCCGTAAAAAGTCAAATAAAAATACAATAGGAGTATTCTCTATTATTAATTTAATTTGAACGTCTTTAATAATATTTTCAAAATCGAAACTTTAAAACTTATGTTTTAAATTATTTGTCATTACTAAAATTTAGTCGTCCTCCATTATTAGTTCCTCTTTAAAATTGATATTTCTATAAAATTTTTCAAATTGGATGTGTTATTTTGTTTTAAATAATTAATAGAAGAAAAATTAAATTGAATCCATTTTTTTGGATACCAGATACAAGTTTAATAATAAAAAAGATTAGAAAATGTTTTATTTCAAGATAAAATTTTATATACTTGTATTTAATCATTTATTTTTGTTTGAATCAATGTAATGATAGATCCAAATTTATTCTTAAAATTTCTTAAAGATAGAAGGAGTATCAGAGCATTCCAAGATAATAAAATCCCCGAAACAGAAATTGAAATGATTTTAGAAGCGGGAAGATGGGCTCCTAGTGCGAGTAATCGCCAACCATGGGAGTTTATTCTAATAACAAATAAAGAAATTCTGCTAAAAATTTCAAATTACGCATCATATGGAAAATTTATTAGGGAGGCTCCACTGGCTATCGCAATAGTGGGGAAAACAAAAGTGAGTTTAAAATGGTATATCATTGATACATCATTGGTCACAATGAATATGATGTTGATGGCGTGGACTCTTGGAATAGGGACTTGCTGGATCGGAACGATGAAACGTGAAAAAGTCAAAAAATTATTAGGATTAGTAGAGAGTGATTACGTTCTCACAGTTTTACCTTTTGGATATCAAAGAGGAGATAAACCAAAACCTAGGCCTAGAAAGTCATTAAAAAAAATCGTAAAAAAAATTTAAATTAATTAAAAATACTAAATGGATATTGTGTTATTCTATAATTTAATTATTCAGTAAAGGAAAAACTGTAATCAAAATTAAATAAAAATGGCTGCTGCGAGAATTGTTGCCCACTCACCTTCTTCTTTCACAGTTGCAGAGATAGTTATATTTTTTGTTTCAACAATCTTTCCCCCCATCTCTAACGCTTCTTTTTTTTCATCATAATTCAAATCGGGATCAAAAGCGATCCCTAAAGTAGTTGCAAGCATTTCTGCCGCTAGATTTTCAGCGAAATATCCTACTTTTTGAGAATTTGTATCAAAGGCATGATACTCACTTAAATATCCATAATTATCTTTTTCTGCGGGTTTAGCAACCCCAATTGACGCGCTTATCAAACGATTAAATTCACTTGCGCTTGTTCTTGATATAACGGTGTATACGATTTGACCTGGACTTAATTGTTTTAACCCATCTTCATTATTAATTTCGATACAATATGGAGGTAAAATTGAAGAAACCTTTACTAAATTATATTTTTCAATTCCTGCGTCTCTTAATGCCTGCTCGAATGATACTAATTTGACCTTATGAAAACCTTTACCTTTAACAAAGAATACCTTCTTTGGGACTAGGGACATTGACTAAATCTAACTCATATATAATGTAGTGATTAAGTCTTCATTCTAAATAAAAATTTTTAATTTCCTTCAAAATAAATGTATCTATTTGATAATTTTGGCATTAAAATTCTGCAATGTTAGCCAATTTGGTAAATTACTTAAAAAAATTGAAAATATAATCGCTATTGAGATGAGAATATTTTGAATATAGGGTTAGTTCAAAATAAATCCATTATCTTTCGGTTGGATTAGTTCTTCTACTAAAAATTTATCAAAATGCTTTTGTAGCATTATCATTTCTGCTACGATTTCATAATTTTTAAAATCACTATAATGCTTATAAATTAAATTTTTAGCATTCAAATCCTTTAGTGTTAGTGTTTTAACTTCAGAAAAACAGGATAAGATTCGCTGATCTCTTTTGTCAATAATCGACTGATAATTATCTAAAGCCTTCTTTATTTCTTTAGAGCCTCTAACTACTCCAAGATGACTGGTTATTGCAATTTCCATGTCAATATCTTTAAGGGTTTTAAGCGAATTTTCAAAATCTATTAAGTTAGAATCAATTCCTGCATAAAATACAAAACTAGTTAGATCAATATCTGCTAAAAAAGCAATTTTTGAATTTAGTTCTACGAAAGCACAATGTCCCGCTGTATGACCAGGAGTATGAATAACTTCCACTTGGTAAAATTCTCCAATCGCTATTACTTCCCGATTATCCAATGCTTTTTCTATTTCTGTATTTTCTAATCTAAGACTTTGCATTAACCATTCAAATGAATCTTCTGTTTGTGTGTCTGAAATACCATAATATTCATTAATTTTATTTATATTCTTAATTAGGAATTCGTCGTCTTTATGAATAAAAAATTTCACATTTCTAAGTAATCTATTCCCAGAAGTGTGATCTTCATGCCAATGTGAAAGCAAAACATTATTGATTTGAAATTCCCGCTTTAATTTTCTTAAGAGCCTACTTGATATTCCAGTATCAATTAAGTAATCTCCTATTAGTAAAGAATGTGAATAGGGATATTTTCCATTTCTGGGACCTTTTATAAAAAAAATATCCTTAAACTCTTCAGAGAGAGGTTGTATGAAATCGTTCATAACAAAAATCTATTAAGTTATTTGAGAAAAATAAAGTTTAGAAATCTCTTAAACATTATCAAATTAAGAGGACTTTATAAGATTAACTTAAGATCAGAAGTAGCCAATATATTCTAAATATTTAAATTATAAAAATGCAAAACTAAAATAATCGGAGGGAGGAATTAGTGTTCTATTATTGTCCTCATTGTACCTCTAGGAGAAAACCAGTTATTATAAAGTATTTCCCACCTATAACTGTAAAATGTTTGGAGTGTGGTTATATGAATCTCGAGTATAAATTCATTATGGAAGATAACAAAAAATCAATCTCATTACACAATACTCAATAAGATTCACATATTTCTTTTTTTTTTAATTTTTACTTACATTTTCATTATTAAAATACACTAAAAAATAAAAAAAAGGAATGAGTTTATTTTTTTTACTATTTTAAGTCATAATAGCATCGTTTAGGAGAGAAAACCTTCCCTTCTTCTCGTAATTCTTTAATTATTTTAGAAACTTCCTTGGATTCAACTCCTATTTTTTCTGCGATCTCTCCTGGCCGGAGTGGTTTATCTGAATCTTTAAAAGCTTCTAAAACACTTTCTCTATTTGACATAAATATTACAAATATTCATTCTAATATAAAACTCACATTAATATTATAAAGATCAGAATCTAACAATCTTTTATTAGTGAGAAAATCATGGAAATAATCAAAAATAATTAATTAATATAAATCTAATAACTCTTTGCGATATAAACTGTACATCCAGCAGGTTTCCCGCAAATCAAACAAGTCGCAAACTCATGTGTCTCCTCATCAACACGTTTTCCGCGAACATCTCCACCAATTTCTTTTTCAACGACTTCAGCACAATGAGCCGCCTTCATGTCAATTGAACAAAAACCACAGCACACTATTTTTCCGTTCTCTATCGCTTTTTTTGCTGCTTCCTTCTCATATACAATTTCAATTTGCGATTCAAAATCAATTAGTGATCGTTCTTTAATTTCTTTTGTATAATTTTCGGCTATCTCATCAATTTTACTTACTAAATCTTCTTGTTTGACGAAAAATTTCTTTCCATCATATCTTCTTACTATGACAAATTGTCCTTTTTCAATATCTTTTGGTCCTATTTCAATACGTATTGGAACACCTTTCAATTCCCAGTAAAAGAATTTATTACCAACAGATTCTTCGGAGTCATCAATTTTAATTAAATATTTATCTTTTAATTGATTAAGAACTACATTTGCCTCTTTTAATACAGCTTGTTCTTTACCTTTAAAAATTATTGGGACTATAATTATTTGAACAGGAGCCAAATCAAATGGTAAAACCAGGCCTTTATCATCTCCAAGATAAGCAATCATTCCACCATAGATTCTGCTTATTGCTGGGCCATAGCATGTTTGATAACCGTACTTCTCTTCTCCGTTCTGATCTATGAATTTAACATTAAATGGTTTTGAAAAATTCTGTCCTAATAAATGGGTTGAGGGTTGCTGAAGCACCTTTCCTGATCCCATTAGAACATCAGCAGCATAAGTTGATATCGCGCCAGCAAATTTATCCCATTGAGGTCTTTCGAAAAAGATAATAGGCATTCCAAATTCATCTTGAAGCATTTGATACGTCATTTCCATATCCTCATGAACTTGATCAATTGCCTCCTCCATTGTAGAAAAAACATTATGGCTTTCAATCCAATGAAATTCACGTGCCCTAAAAAACGGTCTAGTCATCTTACCCTCATAACGCCAAACTTGGCACGATAGATACCTTTTAAAGGGTAAGTCCTTATAACTTCGAATCCATAGAGAATACATTTTATATAAGGCTGTTTCACTCGTTGGTCGTAAAGCTAATCTTTCAGTTAAGGGGCCAGAAGTTCCAGCTTCAGTGACCCAGAAAACTTGCGGAGAAAAACCCTTCACATGATCCGCTTCCAACAGAAAATTGCTTTCTGGAATTAATGAGGGCATAATTAGAGGCATATGACCCTTTTTTTCCATTAATTCTTCATATTTAGCATACATCTTTTTTATTGATATTGTAGACCATTCCCTATAAACAATAAAACCCTTGATATTATAGCGAATATCTGCAAGTTCTGCCTTATTAATCAATTCTGTATACCACGCAGAAAAATCCTCTTCTTTTGAAACGGTTATTCCCATTATAGGAATCTCTTTCTTCTTTTTTGCCATAGGAGATCATCGTAAAAAATGTTTTTAAAGATAAATATTTTATGAGTAGGAAAATTAGATATTTACCTATTGTTGACTACGAAAAAAGATATAAAAGAAAAAAAAGTTAATAATCTAACAAACCATCCCACGCTACTCGTTCTTTCTCGAATGGTGCATCTACTATCTTAAATTCTTTGCCTATTAGCATTGTAGATCTCCTTTCTGTCTCATAGGAAGGCCACTCGGGAATATTGTCATTATTCGGATTTCCATTCCGTGCAAAAGCGATCCACGCATCCATCATCTTTTCACTTATAATTTTTGCTTCAGGACCACTACCATAGAACCACTTCAATCCAGTTTCCGATTCAATGAGATCTAATGTCCCAAAAGCATACACTATTTCAACAGCATGACAGGAACTTTCATATTGAGGTGAAGCCCAAGTAAAGATGTAAAAATATACATTAGAATTATGCAAAATTTGGGCTTCAGCCATATTAATTCCTGATATACGGAAAATATAATCAGTCCATATGGCATTTAAAAGATCCATAGGTTTAATGGGGAGAATTTCTTTTCTAGCAGTTTCATATTTTTGTATAAGGGTGGAACTTTCACTCTCTAAATTCATTGATTTCAGGAGATTTGCTACTTCAGACTCTAAATTTTCTCTTTTTAATTTCTCGAATATAGGATTAAATTTTGAGAATAGTTCTCCTTCTTCTTCATTGCATCCAATTAATAGCTCTATGTTTTTTCCCTCTCCTTTCATGAGCGCTTTTAAGGGGTGTATTGGTAATGTACCCCCTTCTATATCTATACTTGGTCTAAAACCCATAATTTCGGTTTCTCTAGCTTCTAACGCTTCCGCTAAAACTTCATCTTGGGCCTTAATTATCTCTTCAACTTTTAAATTTTGAAGTGCCATCATATCTCCTGCCTTCAAGCCAAATTTATTCATTAAATCGTTTGTACTTTTTAAGGTAGGATTTGGTTGTAAAACTGGGGCACTCTGCACTATAGCTTTATGAAATAATCCTTTTGCTGCTGGCATGGCAAGTAAGGTTAAGATGGAACACCCCCCGGCAGATTCACCAAAAACAGTAATATTATTTGAGTCTCCACCAAAAACCTCAATATTGTTTTGGACCCAATTTAGAGCAGCTATTTGATCTAACATGCCAGCATTAGCAGTAACACCGGGTATGTAAAGAAAGCCTAAAGCACCTAGACGATAATTAATCGTAACTACTACAACATCACCACGGTTGGTTAAGGGCGATCCATCATAAGTCAGGTTAGCACCTCCTCCCGTGACAAACGCACCACCATGAATCCACACCATGACAGGACGCTTTTTATCATCTGGCGATGGTGTCCATATATTTAAACATAAGCAGTCTTCATCTTCTTTGACTTCTTGAACAAACATTTCCAGAGGTGTGAAACCTTGATACGCGTATGGTCCAAATTCAGTGGCTTCCAAAACACCTTCCCATGGTTGTTTTTTTACAGGTGGTTTAAATCGCAAATCACCAATAGGAGGTTCTGCGAAGGGAATTCCTTTAAATATTTGAATCCCGTCACTAATATAGCCTTGAATTTTACCCGTACTAGTATTTATGATTTCAGTTTTAATCAATTTCACTCAAATTTATTTTTATTTTATCACAAATCTATTAACAATTTTAATTGAGTTTAATAATAAGATCACATATTAAAATGATTTTATCATATCACTGAGCTTTACGGGAGTAAAAAGAGATAAAAGTTTGATGTCATAAAACTTTAGTAGCTTCAAATTCGTTTAAAATTTCTTCAATTTCATTATACAATTCAGGATACAGTTTGGCAAATAAACGATACCAATCCAATCCAATCATAAAACCGGCAACAATACCAAGAAAAAAACCAATAAGAACTATAGTTTCTTCTGACAGGCCAAAAATCTTTACACTTAAAAGATCGGTGCTATGAATTAGAAAATTAACAGAGAAACTATTGATCAAGATTCCAAAAGGATAATATATGATGCGTGGCGGAGTAAAGAAATGAACCGAATCTCTCGTAATTGGGCTGAAAACGGATGAATTATGAATATCCTTAGAGATGTCTCTTTTTTCAATGAATTTCAGTCTAACTATATCTCTCCTGTCTCTAAATATCAGAAAACTCCCACTAAACAAAAATAAATACATTAAAATCATGTCTAATGCTAAAAATATTCTTAGCCGCTTCCTAAATACCTCATACTCCATTAATAAATACCGTACGATTAATAATGAGACTCCAAAAATAAAGAAGAGAATTCCTACAAACCCTTCATGTACATGATTCTCTCTGAAAACCTTTCTTTTTCTGTTTTTATTTGAATTATTTTTGATAAATTTGATTATGTTTAATGTGAGCCCCGGAGCTAAAATAGATAAAGATATAAGAGCAGCGAAATCTCTTACACCAGACCATACCCAAAAATCTGGTTTAATTTTGAAGAATTCAAGTAAATAAATTCCAATCCAGGTTAGTGCACCAAGTGTAATTATTATGCCAAATATTCTATTGTAAATATTAAAATTAATCAAAACTAGGAGAATGTAAAAAAATATCATGAAATTAATAATAGTAATAAAACGGTTAACGCTTAATTCGATAGATTCCCATGTATACCGAGGATAAAGATAAAAATAGAAATATGTTACAATCAAACTGAAAATAACTAGACTCAGAATAATCATAGCTCTTAAAAAAAGTAGATAATTCTTCATTAAATCCCCACTAAATTACTTTAACTGATGAAATACTAATAACTCAATAAATTTAACCATGGTTAAAATTCGATTGGAAAAAAAGAATTAATTTTCATCGGGAAATAACTTCGCGTCAGTAATAATCATTTTAGTTCTTTGAATTACGTGATATTTCTTAGAAAGTAAGTAATCTTTTATATTTTCTCCGATTTTTTTAAATAGCATAGTATTTTCATTAGAAACTGTAAATTCTATTACAGAATTTGCCGTTTTCAATTGATTTCTCATTGGATCGTCTGCGAGAGTTATTAAAACATTCTCTGCACCAGCTATTTTAGCGATTTTCTTGATTTCTTCCTCTAATGAGCCAATTGTGAAATATTGTTTACTCTTCATCTCTATTTTTTCAGTTAAGATCTTCTCTAATTTAGCCCGAGAATTTTTATCATAAAATGTAGTTAATTCTTGAGTACTAATCGTTCTATACTTACCAAAAATTAAACTTTGCTTATTAGTTATGAATTCTACTAGTTTTTCATAGTATTCCGGGTCAATTTTTTGAAAATTTTCTACATTTCTAACTAAATCCGTTAATTTATGGATTAAATCATAATAAAATTTTAAAGACGATTTTATATCCAGTTTATCCTTTATTTCTTTTATTTCTGGATAATACTTCTTGAGAATCAGATTAATTTTTTTATTAAATTGCGCACAAATAATCGCTATGTCGTCAATAACGGCTATAGAATTCTTGTCCAATAAGTTTATTAAATCTTCTTCCAAACTGGGTAATTCTCCAAAAACATCAGTGATTTTCTGCTTATATTTTTTTTCAATGTAGCTCATTTTCTAATAAAAACATAAAAATAATCATTTATAATGTTTTTTTCCAGTAAAAAATGAATAATATTAGAAAGTCCGTGTAGCTAAATTTGTTAGATCCCTAAAAGTTTTAGATCTCTAGATGATATATCTTAATATATATCTCATTCTTTCTTTTCTTCTTTCATACAAAACACCTAAATATTTCCTAATTAATCATAAGCCTTATTATCTTAAAAAAATGTTCTACTAATCCTTCCTTAGAGAATATTTCAAATCTAAATCTTTACGTTTTTATCTAAAAAGTTATAATTACTAAGGAGATAATATGACACTACAAATCTATTCCTAAAGTGATTTGCTTGTTCATTTAAGTTTAAAGAAAAAATAAAAAAAAAATTGTATGAAAATTTGAAGCGCAAATCA
>LAZR01002366.1_pt1 | contig 10997 bp, 8 predicted proteins | sample 329461 | NCBI WGS metagenome assembly LAZR01 (sample SAMN03002196, study PRJNA259156) | marine sediment metagenome | biome: sea floor; feature: Hydrothermal impacted sediments; material: marine sediment; isolation source: Loki non-amplified sample from Loki's castle hydrothermal vent sediment ...
TAACTCAATGACCGACATCCCGCGGGTTCGTTCTTCGGCGACTTTCGTACGCCTCGCGGCGCCCGAAACCCTTCAAGTTTGCAGACCGACTGCTTTAGGGAAGAACCCTTCGATAGTAGCCGTTCATCAGCGCCGCGCCAGCACGGTGCCAGGCACCGGTCGTCAGGCCGCGATCGGCTTCGGCGTAGGTGTAACCGCGACCACCCTGCCGCTCGTCATCAGCACGATCAGGCCCAGCTCCGCGCCCGTCATGTCGAGATAGGCTCGGACCTGCATCCGGTAGTGTTCCACCGTCTGCTGATCCGAGGCGACGTCGCTCTTCCAGTCGACGATCACCGCGGGGCGTCCATCGGCCCCGGCCGTCAGCGCGTCGGCGATGCCGGCGGTCGCGACCAGCCCGGCGTCCTCCTCCCGAACGGCGTAGACCGGGAACTCGGCGAGCAGCGCCGGACGCAGCTCGGCGACCTGCGGAAGCGCCAGTGTCCGCACGACGCAGTCCGCCAGCTCCTGCGGCGACAGCCCGTCGGCCGGATCTTCGACCGGGACCTTGCCGAGCGAGCGGATGAGATGGCCGGCGCGCTCCGCCAACCCTGCAAGCGCGTCGCCGGTCTCTCCGGTCAGCACCTCCTCCATCAGCTTGTGCAGGACGAGCCCGCGGTCGCGGCCGCCTTGGACCGGCGCCGCCTCGGGTCCGGTCGGTAGGCCCTCCTCGGACCCGGCCCAGACGGCGGCCTGCTCCTCGAGCAGCACCGGCCCAGCAGCACTCTCATCGCGGCTCGGGGCAAGCCAGACGAGGCTCGTCCGGCGGCCGATGATACCCGCGGCCTCCTCGGCGTATACCTCGCGCGTCTGCCCGTTGGCGGTGGCGGTTGGCAGCCCGATCGGATCGAGCGGCAGCTCCGATGGGTCGAACGCGGGCAGCTCGGTCAGCATCAGGTCGACCAGCCCGATCCAGGCCCCCTTGTGCGGCGTCACGTCGAGCCGAGGCAGGATCAGAAGCTCGCGGGCGCGCGTCGCCGCCACATACCAGAGTCGTACGCGCTCGCGCTCGAGTTCGGCGACCTCGGCGTCGCGCGCCTCGTCGTAGCCGGTCGGCGCGACGCCGAGGACCGGGCAGTAGAAGGTATCGGTCTCCCGGTCGACGATCGCGCTGTCGGCGGCCATCACCCCGGTCATCGTGTTGACCGGGATGATGGCCGGCCACTCGAGACCCTTGGCCGCGTGCATGGTGAAGAGCGCGACCGCCTCCTCCTGGGCGTCGGGCCGGCCCTCGACCGCCCGCGCCTCGTCTTCCCATGCGGCCGTCATCGCCTCGGAGAAGGCGCGCAGGCCGCGGACCGCGTAGCCCACCGCGAGGCTGAGGTAAAGGTCGACGTTGGCGAGCGCCCGCTCGGCCTGCCGGCGATGGCGGTCGAGCAGGATTGGCCTGACACGCATCACATCCACCGCCTGGGAGAGCAGGTCGTGGGGCGTCGTCGAGTTCACGCGCCGCTGGAGCGACTGCAGACGCCCGATAACGTTGCGCGCCAGCGGATGGCCGATCGCATCCAGGTCGACACCGAGGTCGAGGCGCGGGATCCGGTCGGCCTCGTCATCAGAGCGGGGGAGCGACCAGACGATGTCGAGCAGTTCCTCCTCGGTCAGGCCGACCAGCGGGCCGCGCAGCAGCGCGCCGAAGGCGAGCGTGTCGCGGCGGTCGGCAAGCAAGCGGGTCAGAGCGATCAGGTCCTGTACCTCCTGGCGGCGGAACAGCCCCTTGCCGGCCTGGGTCGCGACCGGAACGCCGCGACGCTCGAGCGCCTCCTCGTACCGCCACAGTTCGGTGCCGGTGGGCGCGAGGAGGGCGATGTCGCCAGGCTGGCACGGACGCGTCATCCCCACCCCGCGGTCAATAACCTGGTGGCTGCCGATAAGCCGGGCGCACAGCTCCGCCACCGCGTCCGCCTCGGCATCGCGCTGCCGCTCGACCTTGGCGTTGCCGTCCTCGTCCGCCGCCGCGACGTCGAGCGCGGCGACGCAGACGCCGCCGGCCGGATCGCCGTGGAAGGGATCGAGCCCGGTGAAGCCTGGCTGACCGTCGGCCGACAGGATCGCCTCGAAGCGCTCGTTGACGAAGGTAAGGATCGAGCCGCACGAGCGGAAGTTGGTCGAGATCGAGACGAGGCCGTCGGTGTCCTGCGCCGAAAAGGCGGTCCGCGCCTGGACGTAGGCGCCGACGTCGGCGCCGCGGAAGCGGTAGATTGCCTGCTTGGGATCACCCACCAGGAAAAGGGCGCCGGCCCGGATGCGGAAAGTGGTCCAGTCGCCCCCGCCTTCACCTGGATCGCCACACAGGCGCCAGAAGATCTCGGACTGGAGCGGGTCGGTGTCCTGGAACTCGTCGACCAGCACGCGCTGGTAGCGCCGCCCCAGGGCCTGACGGACATCTTCGTGGTCGCGTAGCATGTCGCGGGCCGCATGGATGAGGTCGTCGAAGTCGAGCTGCGCGCTCGCGCGCTTGTAGTCGCGGAAGCGATCCATGATAGGGCGGGCCTCCGCCATCAGGGCCGCCAGGGCGTGACCCGCGGCGGACTGGAGCAACGCGTTCCAGACGTTGCGACAGGCCTCGTAGAGATCCTTCGCCGTGTCGTTGAGCTGGTCGCCGTCCGTCTTCGAGAGACCGGCCGCCTTGGCGGCGGTGCCCCACTTGCCCTTCTTCGCGTAGGCCGAGAACGCACCCGCCTTGGTGCAGATGCCGGGATGCGGGCGCGAGGTCAGCAGCGCCACCAACCCGGCGGGCGTCGCCGCAACGCCAGCCGACGGGAGGGCGGCAGCCATCGCGGTCAGGCACTGCGCGATCTCCACCGTCTCGGGCTCGGTGGCCCCCGCGCCCGCGATGAACGACGAGAGGTCCCCGACCGCCTGGCAGAACGCCTGGAGCGCGGCCGGCAACGGTGTCACCGCCGGCGCCACCAGCGTCCGGCCACGGCGCAGGCTCCCCGCGATCCTGTGCATCAGCTGGACCGTCTCGCCATCCTCGCGCAGCACCATCTCGGCGAGGACGCCGCCCTGCCCCGCCGACAGGCGCTCGCGCAGGAAGGCATCAACGATCTCGAGGAAGGCGAGATCGGCCTGGGCACCGTCCATCACCGTGGCACCCGGGTCGATGTCGGCCTCGACCGGATAGGGCTTGATCAGCCGCTGGCAGAATCCGTGGATCGTTGAGCACGTAATCTCGTCGATCGCAGCGCTGGCGGCCGCCAGGTTGGCGCGCTGCTCCTCCGAGAGCCCGTCCGGCAGGCCGACGCGAAGCTCCGGCGCGACATGGTCTGCGGCAAGGTCCTCGACGAACTGGCGCACCCGCGACAGCAGCTCGCTCGCCGCGAGCTCAGTGAAGGTCACCGCCGCGATGGCACGCGGAGCGACGCCCTGCGCGAGCATGACGGCGACGCGGCCGGCCATGACCGCGGTCTTGCCCGAGCCGGCGCCGGCCTCGACCAGGATCGAGCGGTCATGCCCGCTGATCGCGTCGCGACGCGCGGCGTCGTCCTTGAGAATCCTGACGGTGGTCATCATTCGGCCTCCCAGACCAGGGTGGCATCGCCCATCCGCTCGGCGGCGGCGGGCTTCTTTCGCTTGCAGTAGGTCGCGCCGGCGTTGGCAGGCAGGGCGAAGGCGAGGTCGTCATAGTCCCCGCCGGTGTCTGGCCCGGGCAGCGCCGCGCCGCCGGCGAGCGAGGTCCGCGCGGAACGCAGGTAGCCGGTCACCTCGGTCAGCGCGCCGCCAGGATCGTCGAGCTGCAGATCCAATGGCTCGCGCGGATACAGCAGCGAGGCGCTAATCTCCACGTCCTCGCCGAGGAGCTGCCGGACCGCGAAGGCGTAAAGGCAACGCTGCAGCTCCCGACCGCCGTCGAGGCGGATCGCGCCCCTCGGCGCCTTACCGGTCTTGTAGTCGCGCACCAGCGCGCGCTGGCCGTCGGCGGCGACGTCGAGCCGGTCGATGTAGCCCGCGATGCAAAAGCCCGTGTCGGGGATCGTCACCGGCACCGACGCGTCCCAGGGGAGCGCGGCATCCGACTTGGGCTCGTAGCCGCCGAAGGGCACCTCACCGTAGGACACGGTGCCCGGAACGTGGGTGTCGTATTCCAGCGCGCGGGCCGAGAGAGCACGCGCCTCGCTAAGCGTGCGGCCCCAGATGACGTCGGGCGGGACCGGTCGGCCGGCCTCCCACTCCGCCGCGACCGCAGCGGACGCGTCGGCCACGGCGGCCTCGATCGCGGCGGTGTCGGCCTGCACCAGACCGCCCGACGCCTCCAGCAGGCGCAGCGCACGGTCGAGGACCATGTGGACGAGGTCGCCGGTCTGAAGCGGATCGAGGACGAGCGGCTCGGCGCTGGACTGCGGCGCCTTCCAACCGAACGCGTAGCGCCAGACGAAGCCGAGCGGGTTGCGGAGCAGGGCCTTGAGCGAGCTCGCGGACTGAGTCCGCTCGAGGATCGCGCTGATGAGCGGATGGTCGGTGCGGACCATGCCATCGTGCGGCGTGACCTCCTCCAGCCGCCAGTCGCGCCAGCAGGCCTTGGCACCCGCCGCCTGGAGCTCGGCGTCGAATTCCTGCGGCCGGGCCATGAGGCGGTCGGTCTCGCTGAACGCATGCCCGGGGACCGCGTTGCGGCGAAGATAGGCCTCGTCGCCGTGGTCGGCGAGCAGCGGGCTTCGGCCGAGCAGGCGGCCGTCCCTGTCGCGCCGGGCGCGCGACAGGACGACCTCGCCCGAGGTGGTCGCCAGGATCGTCCTGAAGTCGCGGCGGTCGGCCAAGGTGACGGACAGCGGATCAAGCTCGGCGGTGGGAATGACGTGATCCGGGATCAGGCGGTCCTCGGAGATGCCGCGCGGCCAACGCGACGAGTTCAGGCCGAGGAGGCGAACGTGGAGGCGCGGCGAAGCCGCCAGAGCGCTGGCGGGCATCCAGGCAACGGAGACGCAGGCATCGAGACCATCGTCCTGCTTCAGCGATCCGAGCGTCACGTCGATCGACGCGGCCGGTCCGGCGAGTAGCGCCTTGCGCCAGATCGTCAGCGCGCGACCCTTCAGGAAGGCCTCGCCGACCGCGGGGGCGGCGTCCGACCCCTGCGCCAGGATGGAGACCGCGTCGCGCAGAGCGGGCGTGTGGTCGAGACCGTCCGGCCAGTCCCCGGGCGTCAGGCGAGCGAAAAGGCGGTTCCATGCCCCGGACGTCGAGAGCGGAGCGTTGCTCGGGAGCACGCGCAGCCAGCCGTCGGGCAGCGACGAGAGCGGCGCCGAGTCTTGGCACAGCGCCGCGAGGCGGCGCAGGCGCGTCTGAGTGATCCCGCGCACGACGATGTCGGCGAGCGCCGCGGCCGCCTGCCCGTTTCGCGTCGTCACGGTGTGGACGCCGTGCACGAAGTGGAGATCGATGTTGGCGTCGGCGCGCAGTGCCAGGAAGTGGTCGTCGTAGTCGGCGGGAGACGCCGTCGCAATGGCGATGTCGGACGCATCGACGCCGGACGCCAGCAGCGACCGCGCCCAGCGCATCGCCTCGATGGCCTCGTGATAGGAGGTCGCAGCGCTGACGGCGGGCACCACCGGATCCTCGGCGGGCGCGCTGGCGACAATCACGGCCGCGTCAAGCCAGTCGGGCACCAAGCGCGGACCGGCGGTCCAGGTCACCGGGATGTGCTGGGCGAGCAGGCCAACAAGCGGGCGCCAGCACGGGGAGATCTCGGTCAGCCCGTCGAACTCGACCGCACCGATCACCGCCGGCGCATGCGCGATCCGGGCCGTGGCCGCCGCGACGATGTCGACGGGGCGCATCATCCCCTCGGGAAGCTCCGCAAGAACCGCCGCCTCGAGGCGCGCGATGGCGTCGAGCCGCGGATGGTCCAAAGCGCGGGCGGCGAGATCGATGCCGGCACGCCAGGCCTTGTGCAGCGTGTCGCCAGCCGCACCGACCATGCCGGGTAGCCCCTTAATGCTCTCCAGCTCGCCCATCGGCGTCACCGGCAGGACCGCCTGGATCGCCTCCCGCAGGCTCTCGTCGTCGATCGGTCGAGCGAAGCCCCCAGCCAGGCGGGCCGCTGCCTGCTCGAAGGACATGATCTGGACGCCGTGGCGACTGTCGCGCGCCGCACAGAAGCGGGCCTCGCGCATGGCGAGCCGGCCATGAACGACAAGAGTGTATCGACTCGCATTGACCATCTTGGGCCTCTCGGTTTTCACGCGCCGCTTGAAATCGTTCGAAATAGGCGGCGCGTCTTGCTCTTTATCCGGTGAGGCTGTTCCACAGTTGCTTGATCCAGTCGATGAAGGCCTTGCCTCGCGTGGGCTTTGGCCCGCGCTTAAGGAGGCGATCATAATCCCGGCCCGCCTCGATCTGCCTTTGGGTCATCTTGCCGGCCCACTGTATGCGACCCCGCTTGATTATGTAGTGGGAACCGCAGGGAAAATCATGATTGCCAATCGACGGCCAGATTGATGGCTCGTCGTTCTCCATAATCAGTTCGTATTCTGTTGCAACAAGCGGGGTCGTCACCTCCTCGCCGCATCCGCAGGCACAATTGTGGAGCGCGACCTGGCATTCGTGCGAGACATACAGAATCCCGTCCTCGAGTTGCTCGGGAATTTCTTTCAAGAAGACTGGGCGGAGGCGGGCGATGCGAGCCATTACATCTTCCGATTCGTAATCATGTTGCCCTCAATCATATACGTCGAGTTCCTCTCGTTTCGCTCGTCGCGATAGAAGCCTGACCAACGCTTCCATCGCGCGATCGCCATGATGGCGTTCAGGGAATTGAGCTCTGCGATCTGGATCTCTGTCGCGTAGACATTGTCCTCCTTGTCGTCGTCCCCGAACGAAAGGTAGTTCGCGACCTCCTCCCACTGCGTCCCCGGCGCGATAAAGGTCGCACGAGCACATCCGTCGAGCGTGTCATCCTCCAGTCCGAGTCCGATGCCCGTGTCGATGAACGGGACGCCTAGGCGGTGCAGGCCCTCGGCGATCGCCCGTCGCGACGAGCCCTTGTCGACGCACACGAAGACGAAATCGTAATCTGTGAACTGATCGATGTTCTCGGTGTTCACCCTGACCGGATACGACTTCACACCCTTGTGCATGCGTCGATACAGCTCGCCATAATAATCCACCTTGCGCGGAAAATCCTTAGCGAGCGCCAGATCCGGCGGACCCGGCGAGCGGAAAAGATTGTGGTTCAGCAGTTGGTCGTCGTCGAACAGGTTGATCTCGGCCATGCGAGTTTTGGCGACGAGATCGAGCAGATATGCGCCGGTGCCACCGAGGCCGATGATGGCGATGCGTCCCTTCAGCTTGCGATTGGCCGCGACGATGCCGTAGCGGGCTGACGCCGAGTCAGGGATCGCGAAGGGGCTGTCGTCGTCGACGCTCTCCACCTTGGCGCCCGTGCGGGCATTGGCGGTCTTGTCGTGCGACCGCGCGGCCCCGCCGAGGTGAGACTCGTAGGTGACCACCTTGTCGTAGATGTTGGCATACTTGCCGGCGCCCTCCGGCTTCGACGAGAAATAATGCCCGACCTTGATGTCCATGCCGACGGTCGCCGGTTGGCTGTTGTTGATGATGTTAGTCATCGGCGTGCCGTCGCGGTGGCACGGGATCTCGCCGGTGAAATACATGGTGTGGTCGGCCTGCGGGGTGGACGTCAGGCCGCCAGGACCGAGCGAAAGCGCGCAGACGAGCGTGCCGCGGTCGAGCGACTTGTCACTCTTCACGTAAGGTACGCTGTGGACGAGGAGGATGAGCTCGCGGATCTCGAGCTCAAACCCCTCGTCCTGCAGCCGCTTCAGGTTCGGATCACGACTTATCAGATCGGCGGACATTGAAGACCATCCCGTTCTTGACTGCGATCTTCTCACCCTCAACGAGGTCGCCTTCGGCATCGTGGACGCCCTTCAAGTAGGTGATGGTATACTTGAAGTTCTCGAAGTCAGCGTCGGGGTAGGCGATCGACGCGATCTCCCGATACGTATGCTTCCTCCTCGGCACGGTCCGCGTGCGGCCATTGACCTTGATGGCAACGGTCTTCGCTTCGCGGCTGCGAATGCGCTCGACGCCGTTGTCGCTGAGCGTCACCTCGCCGTCCCAGGGGATCACCGTGTCACCGGCGCTATCGAGTATCAGCTCGAGGTCACCATCGATGTTGGCGTAGCGGTGGATGTCAGCTGCTGAGACGGTCGGCGCGCCCCACTCCCAGCCCCGCTCGTTGACGGTGAAGGTGTATATCCGGTCGCCACGTGACGAGAGGAAAACGGCTTCCGCGCCGTTCTCTAAGGTGACCTCGTCCTCAAGACCGATCGAGCGGCCGGTGCCGTCGGCAATCTGGATGAGGACGAAGTCGCTTGCCGGCATCAGCCCCGCGACCTCGCGGACCTGGCTGCCTTCGACTACCCCGTCGTCCGACCCGTAGGCGGTACCATCGACGGTGAACTTAAACTTCCTGTGCCCGTGGGCCATGATATCGCTCCTGTTGCGTAGACTCTTGATCCCGCGTCTGTGGTGGACTAGGATTATGAATGAGTCCCGATGTGGACAAGTCTACACTTGGACTATAACGAAATTCAAGTCCAATATTAGACTTTATGGGAGAATTATGCGTGGCTAACATCGAACCCATCGTCCGGACGGGCGCAGGGCGACTCCCGATTCCAGCGGTCATGGAGGCTTTCCAAGGACTTGCGGAATTATGGCATCTGTCCACCGAGGACCAATTGCTGCTGCTCGGGTCGCCCGGCCGATCAACATTTTTCAAATGGAAGAAGGAGGGGGGAGCGATACCAAGGGATACCGTCGAGCGCGTCTCGCACCTCCTAGCCATCCACAAGGCGCTCGAGATCCTGCTGCCAGACGCCGGAGCCGCAGACGGCTGGGTCCGCCGCCCGAACGACTATTTCAGCAGCCAGAGCGCACTCGACGTGATGCGCGGCGGCCAGATGATGGATATCTTCCGAGTGCGACAGTATGTGGATGCCCAGCGTGGTGGCTGATTATTCCGCAGAGGACATCAATCAGCTGTTCTTCACGCTCATTCCCTCGCGCTTTCCGACCATCGACGTGTTTGCGCGCATCGCCAACAACCGCAGTCCTGAGCTAGCCGAGATAGAGTCTCTTACGAACCCGCGGCTGCGCGAGCGCGACCGGCTGATGCAAGGCGCCCAGGTCGTCGACGGCAACGGCCCGCTCCTGCAGAACTGGAACCATGCTCCTTTCGCCTATCAAAATCCGGAAGGTACCCGCTTCTTCGACGCAGATCGGCCCGCGCTCGAGCTTGCCGGTGATATGCAGACGGCGCTCGCGATCTCGATCAGGAAGCGCGAGACGTTCCTCGGCAGGACAGCTGAGGCACCAATGGGTTTGGAGATGCGGGAGCTATCTCGGAGGGTGAAGGGCCGGTTCGCAAATGGGCTGGACTGGGATACTGACCTTGATCTCGCCGAACGTCGCCGCCGCGGCCGGGAGATCGCCGAAGCCGGATACGATGGGCTGCTATTCAGGCCGGCGGAAAGGCCGTCCGGAATGTGCGTGAGCGTCCTGACGGGCAGAGTTCTCGAAAGGGCGGTGCAACGGGACCATTTCAAATTCGTATGGGACGGGAGCCGGGTCAGCGTCGTCTACTCATTTGGATCGGGCGCCGAATACCGCTCAGAAGATCTGCGGGGGATCACCCAAATACTGGCCGCTTAATCTGCTATGCTAGGATCATTGCCGCAGCTTGCGTTGCGCTAAGTCATCCGCCAAGCGTTCAGTGCCAAGCCGAAAAGGAGTCCGCTTTCGGATGCAGGCGTGTCTGGCTCAACCGACGGATGGGCGCTGAGCTGACATAGCGCCGTCGATATCGCACCGCCTCGGCGACACGCTGAACGGTGCTGCGGAAGCCGGAGGATCGCAACGCCGCATTAACCATCTGCCTTGAAACCCCTCCGGCGCAGCTGGGATCCGGACGTTCCCCGGCCTAGGTTAAGGCGTGCGGGACTATTCCCGCTTCACCGGTCGGGTGTTCGAATTGGTGGCCATGCCCTTCACAAAAAAGGGCGGCCGCCGACGGAGTTGGAGCTCCGAGGACGGCCTGACCATCAACTCTGTAGTGGAGAGTCGAATGGCTACGGCCTTTTACGACGCGCCGACGCGCGCGAACAATACCCCCCAACCGATTTCGGCGGCGGCTTTTCGGCCCCATATCGTGGATTCGGCCAGCCGCGGTGATGCACCGCCGCCCCCTGGTACCGCCAGCGTGCACCCGGTCTCCATTCGGCCGCCCCTTTTCCCGTATGTGGATGACGCCGTGACCGTGGGCGAGTTGGCGGTGGCCGCCACGACGATCCTCGCCGCCGTGCCGATGGCGGGCGACGAGATATCGCTCGACGAGGCGGCTCGCCTCGTGGCGTCCGATGCTCCGGTGATTTCCGCGATCAAATTTCTCACGGAACGCGGTGCGCTGACCGGCGACTGGTCCCGGCCCTTCACTCGCGACCTGAGCTTTCGCCGGACCTGACAGGACCATCCCGGAACGGCGCCTCTTGTCCCAACGCCGGTCGCTCGAACGCGGGTGACCGGTCGGGCGTCTCTTCGGGAGTTCTGTCTCGCCTTCGTTTCCCCGTCTCGGCTCTCGTCGATGCAGGCGCCGCGCGTAGCGCGAGTCCAAGGAGATCCCGCATGTCTTCCAGAATTTCCGATCCACACGAATGTTCGTCCGAGCGAGGGGATGGCGACGATCAGCTCGCAGCCTCGCTTGCGGCCCTGGCGGGCTCCGTCGTCCGCGACGCGGCCACCACCGCGCGCCTCGATGACCCGGTCCTCGGGGCTTTTTCCGCAGTCGCCGGTCTGTCGCATTCACTCGTCGTCCGCCACGGCACCGCGGCCGCGACCGCGCTTGCGCGCATTCTGGCGGCTTCCGGGGTCTTTCAGGTCCTGGCCGAAGAAACGATCCCGCTGACGGCGACCGCCGCGGCGCTGATGGAAACCAATGC
>LAZR01002367.1_pt1 | contig 10993 bp, 17 predicted proteins | sample 329461 | NCBI WGS metagenome assembly LAZR01 (sample SAMN03002196, study PRJNA259156) | marine sediment metagenome | biome: sea floor; feature: Hydrothermal impacted sediments; material: marine sediment; isolation source: Loki non-amplified sample from Loki's castle hydrothermal vent sediment ...
GCTAAGACCTTGTACTTGGCCATATCCGATTAAGAATAATCCTATTAAAATTATTCCAATTAAGAATTTTTTAAAATTATTCATTTTTTTATTATTTAATTGCGACTAATAATTGCGACTTTATTTACGAACTCGTCCCAGTCAAGGTACTCCGAAGATTGGGAGTACCTTTGGACTGAGTGAATACGGAAATTACTAGGCACCTGCCACAGCTTCTCCACCTCCAGCAGTTGCAGCCCCAGCAGGAGCAGCATTCATAATAGAAGAATCAAGTTCTGCGAATATAACGGCTCTGTAAGAAGTACATCTATTATCAAAGTATAGATAACCTGAAGTACAAACAGATGTTACAGCCTCAGCCATTGCGCCTCCAGCAGTAGCACCATCACCTAAGTTAGCATTCATAAGTGAAACATTCTCAAACTTAATCCAACCTATAATTCCATCTGCATCTGGTACGTCAATACAAGAAGCAGTTGTTTGAGATGAATACTGTATAATCGTGCAGTTAATAAAGTAGGTATATCTGGCAGGAGTCTTTATTACCAATGGAGCCTGATTGGCAACCGTGTGATAAACGGTAGAGTTACCAATCTGACAATCTTCATAGTGACAAGTATCTCCCTTAAATAATAAAGCTTGAGTATTAGCAGTAGACAAAAGGCTATTGTGATGGAAACTACAATTCTTTACATAAGTTCCTTCACCTGTATCAATGAAAGCACTTGTCTGGGCTGCATTGGTTCCGTTCTGGATAAACTTAATATTCTTATAAGTATTCCTAGTACCAGTATTACTAACAACAGCAACCGTTGCTGCAACTGATGTTGCAGGTGTAATCATCTTAGAACCTTGAGAGTTCTTTCTGCCTCCACCGTCTAACCCAATAAAGTGAACTCTGTTCTTAGAAACTGTCACTAATGCGTTAGAGTGTGAGCTATATCCACCCAAGAAAATAATATCATTACGGTTAGTAGTAACAGCAGTATTAGCTTCTGCAACTGTTACGAAAGTATTTTTTGGATGATCCTTCTGCATCTTTTGAAGTCCTGTATCAGAATCTTCAAAAACCCAAAACATCTCACCAGCAGACAAGTAGTTTGCTCTTAAAACCGGATCAAGTAGTTTTGATACTACTGCATTTGAAATTCCTTCTTTAAATGTCATTTGACTATTGTATTATCCAGCAAGAAGTGTTCGCCTCACTACTGGATAATAAATTATTTAATATGGCGACTTTGAATTTGCGACGTGTTAGCCTATTGCTAACCAACTAAGCTGTTCGCTTGTAACAAGAAGATCTGTATCAAATCCTACTAGAATTGTTTTTGCTGCAACAGTAATACCAAGAGTTGTAATTAAACTCTGATCTCCTGTTTTAGCAGTTTTTACTCCTGAAGCGGCAGCCATTCCTTCATACCATTCCATTCTTACAAATCCTGAACTATTAAGGTTTTGTATTCTTACATATCGAGCTTTAAAACCAACAGTAAGAGTGAAAGCAGCAACAGTTCCAGTGTCTAAATATCTTCCTACTGCCATGTTAAAAACGGAAGCAGGATTTTTTGATTGGGTTGATGTGATAGTCATTGAAGTATTTTATTAGTTATTATCTATGCGACTTATGCGCCCAATTGCTTTTTTGTTTTGTCATCTGCAATATCAATTCTCATAAACTTTAGAGCTTCGTCCTGTTGTTTCTGAGATTTCATTATAATTCTTGCAATCTGTTCTGGTACTTCAAGATATTCCTGCTTTGGTAAATCCAATCTGTAACCATTCAAATTTATAGACTTTAGAATAGACGGAGCTTCACCAGGTTCTCTCATAACAATAATTTTAACTGGTTCTTGTTTCAGTAATGCCTGTTTCATTCTATATGCCTTACTTCCTGGAGATGGATTAGTACTAGGATCTCCCAAAGGCACATCTTTTCCATACTGATATTTCTGAAGATAATCTCCCTTAGCAGTAACTGAAGCAGATGCTTCTGATTTGGCTGGAGCGTCTGGCTTAAGTCTAGCAGGAGTTTCTCTACTCTCTGTATCTTCTTCAGAACCACTTGATTCTCCCTCTGCTTTAGCCAACATCTTTTCGAGCTTTGGATTAGTCAACTTTTTTGCAGGATCTACTTCAACACCTAGTTTTTTCAATTCTGCGACAAGTTGTGTTTTGTTTAATTTAGCCATGAATAAAAAATAAGTAATTAGTAATGCGACCTGTTAAGAGGATTAGTGAGAACCATTTTCACCATGCGGTGAAATTGGTCTATCTATAATCCTACTTAACTAAAAATCTACTAGCTTGATACAGCGTGTTCAATCAATACTGCAAAGTTCTCGTTAAGAATCTTAGCGACAAAAGTTGCTTTCCAACCCTGAGTAGCACGTTGCTTCAATGGATCACTTGATCCACCAGAACCTAATGGCATAACAATATTTTCTATTGCAGCACCAGAGATTCTTGAAATTCCATAAAAGTTCTGAGCTAGAATCAATGTCTTATGAACAGTAACTGTTGATGATTCAGTAGCAGCATTTGTAGTCATTACAAATCTAACATCGTCCATTGCGCCTACTTCTCCATCCATAACACCCTTTTGAGTTGCATATTCTTGAACAGGAATCCAGGCAGTATCATTCTTTAAATCAAATAAAGTGCTGTGAGAAATAATACCAATATATGCAGCAGCAATAGGAGTAGTGTTAAACCCTGTTGAAGGATTTATCATAGTCATCATTTTATGTGCATCATTGCCTTGTAATGTTCTAACAGCTTCTTTAACTTCATCACTATTTAATTTCATTCCTGCGGTAATTTCACTTGTTTGAGTAGATGTTGAGGAATACTGAATAGTAGTTCCAGCTGTAATAACATCACGACAAAGCTGATCTAAAGTATTACCGGTTTGCTGACCTAAAACAGAAGTATTTTCAGTAAGAAGTGGATCTAAAGTAGTAAGTACTACTAAGTCAGTGAGTGTAACGTAATCTCCGTACTGAGCAACAGTAGCGTTTATATTAGTAATACTTAATCGTGAACCTGAAGGAGTAATACCTTCGCTTAGAGGAGTTGTTGCAGGTGAAAGTAAAGTATATCTTCTAAATCTAATCGCCAAAGTATTCTTTTTTGGAATATCCTTTACCTGCGCCCACCTAGTATGAACCAATAGAGGACGAGCAGCTTGCAACATTTTTCTAACATAAAAGACATTCACTCCAGGAGTAATTTGAGTTAATGTAGTATCGGCCATTTTTTAATGTGGCTACATTTCGGCTGTAACCTATACCGTCATAGAGAATTGCGACAATCCCCTATATTTATTCTTGAATAAATTCACCTTGCTCTGCTCTTTGACCAAGGGCTTCAATCTCTGGATCAGTCATATCTCTCACTTCTTCAACAGTTGGAGCGCCGGTAGAGGCCTTAGAGGTTTTCTTTTTCTTTAAAGTTCTCCCAGGACTCTTAGTATGTTCGGCTTCCTTGTTAGCAATATCTTCAAGTTCTTTATTAACAGCTTTCTTGTCTTCCCAAGCAAGGTAACGATAGATAGCCAGGACAGGAACGCCTTTCCAGTGTTTATTGGCCATATATGCTTCAATCCTTTTTTTATACTTTTTCACATTAGAATCTTCTGCACATAGGTCTTTAAGCTCTTGAGCATCTACTGTCGAAGCAAGAGCATCGATCACTGGCTTGACTTTCTTATCAATAGCTTTTTCAACAGCATCACTGGCTTCAGGAGATAACTCATTATCATCTTCTTCAGAATCGGCAGATTTACCATCTCCCTCATCTTTTTTATCACGAAGCTTTTTGATAGTTCGTTTCTGCCTACCAATAATCTGTTGTTGAGTACTTTTCCTAACTGGAATGTTGTCAGGCACAACATCTTTGTCTTTATCCTTATCACCTTCCTTGTCTTTATCTCCTTCTTCGCCTTCTTCGCCTTCTCCTTCTTTAGATGATTCGGTTTCGGGTGTTTCTGTTTCAGGTGCCTCACCCTCAGCACCCTCAGCTTTTTGATCTTCAGGGGCTTCAACCTCTGGATCTGGATTAAAGCTGGATTTCTTCTTTTTTTGAACTGCCATAAGTTTTTGGTATTACATGGCTTCTGCGAAATGGCGAGAACGCATTGGCCAGACGGTATATAAGCCCAATTAGGACTTTGTATTAGGGATAGATGCTTTGTTTTCTTAAACATTACCCCCAACACAAAGACCTAATTAGTAGTATGGATCAAATGTAGGTTTCTTGTTATCTGGTTTTTCCAAACCTGATATCAAGTTTTTTGGTACATTTATTAAAATGTTAAGGTACTTGATTTTTGCTTTTATTAATTCACTTTTCATCTTGTATTGATCTGCTGGCAATTCCATTAAGTCATCACTATTCCTTTTCTTTTGTAAATATTTTTTAGCTTCCTTTAAATCCTGAAGAATAAGATTCCAGAAATCCCCTTTCATTCCTAATTTTACTACTTCTCTTATTGCATCGAAATCTTTTTCGTTGTTTATATCTAACATATTTATCGTGTTGCAGGTGTTAATTGCTGTGGTCTAACTTGCTGACCTTGTCCTGGTAACTGAAAGCCAGGAGTTTGATCTGGTGGAAACAAGTCTGGCCTATCACGCCTTACAATCATCTGCTTTTTATGCGCTCTTATATGAATAACTGATTCTTTATTTTGATCGGCCTTTGCGTGTATTTCAAGATGTGTCTTATGATCGTCTGTTACTTTAATCTCAGGCAGTTTGCTTTCATTCAATAAAACGTTCTCGTCTTCTGCCTGAAGCTCATCAACTGTCGGAGGAAATATTAAAGTAATTTCTTCCTTTGTTAATCCTCTTAATTTAGCCATAAACTTCTGAACAAATCTTTTATTATTGTCTGGATCCTGCAAAACAACTGCTGCAAACGGATCGAAAGACCTTTGTTTTTGAAGTCTTTTTGCTTCTGATACTACTCTTGATTCAATTCTAACATCTGGATCAACCATTGCAATAATATTTTCACGTTTTAGTGGTCTGAATACAGGAGTCATTGCACCTCTAATACGAACAATCTTTTCATCAATCTCGTCTTTAAAGTGTTTCTTGTAAAGTACATACCATAATAGCCAGAAATCTCTTTCACTCCAGCCATATACTTTGGCTGACATTGAATAACGAGTATCAACCTTTGAAGATACTAATTCTAATTCCCCTAATGTTCTTTCCTTTGTTGGCTGAATGCCCTGCTGAATCTCTGGAGTAGCAGTAGCTCTCTGTGCAGCAGCATCAAGAATTTCTGTAATAAGATTCACATACTGATGAGCAGTAGATTTTTGAACTGCCATAATAGCATTATCAACCCTACCATCTACCCCAATGAACTTATTAACTTTAAAGTTTAAATCATTTTTATTTTTAATTCTCGTCTGGTCATATAAGTAAGATGGTATTACATCAGACTTTGCTGACATTAAGCCAAGATTGAGTAAGACTGCTTTTGCCCTCTGCTTGTCTTCAGTTAAATCTGGAATAGATACTGAATCCCAGTCATTAGACATTGGATATATTGTTCTATCAGCCATTGGCCACCAACCATTGTAATCTAATTTTAAAAGACGAATGATAGATGTTCTTCTGTTTCCTAAAGTAACAAGATATTTTTCTCCTTTGATAGTAGTGAACCAATTAATTAAACGGAACTCATAATTATCAAACTTACCTAAACTTTCTTCTTTTGGATAAAAATCTTCTAACCCTTGAGCTAATCTACGTGCTGACCTGGCCTCATCTAATAATGATTTTATGTCTTTATCTTTTCTTAATGATGAAAGATTAAAGTAGGCACGCATTCCTTTCAATTCATAATAACTTGCACCAACTTCCCAACCACCGAATCTCATTGCTCCCTTTCCATTAATACCATTAACAGATGTTGCGCGTGGATCTCTGATGAAAGTAATGGCATCAATCAATTCAGGTATAGGCGACATCTTGTTCACTTCTCTATTGAACTCCATCATCAATACAAGTCCACGTCCGAAGAACTCTGCGTCCCAATTCCAGAAATAATCTAGCTTATTTTTTTGCATTACGTCGTAATCGAATTTTGAAAGAGCATTCAAATTATCCTCAACATCTTCATCACCCTGGCCACCTCTGCCTTCCCACCCTGCATTTAAGCGATCTTCATAGAGTGATGCGTGAATAGTATTAAATACTGTAAATAAAAGAGGATCCCCAACTGCTTTGGAATCCCTTCGTTGATTGTTATATAGTTTAAGACGCGCGAGATTTATTGTACGTTTGGCCTCGTTATGTGAAATACAAAGATCATACTCTGTTTCTACTTGATTGATAATCCTTTGCTGTGTTTTAACATCAATAGTGTTAGAAATTTCTTTTCCATTTCTAATAATATCTCTATCAATATCCTTAAAAGCTGAGATTATTTTTGATGGTAATCTTGTTTTAGTAGCCATTATTATTTTGTGGTGATAATCGACCTAATATATTATTTATGCACCGGAGCTACACCATCTTTCATTCTAACAACTTCTTTATGAGTTAAGCAATAGTAATAAGGTTTGTCTTTGAATACTCTTGTCTGCCACATACAACTCTTTAGACGTAATTTATCTCTCGCTGATTGTAATTGTTCTGTTTTTTTGCGACGTTCTTTTTTATATTTAGGATCATTTAATTTATCAATCTTTTCCATTGCCCCACACATCACAGCAGTTTCATATTGTCCAATCTGTTCTTTAGTGAAAAGATTTTTGATGATCCCTAATCTCCATAAAACCCTTTTAAAGAATCCTGGAAAAACCTCTAGCCTGTCTTGATGAACCTCTCCTTCATGTGAAAACAGATACTGAAATATGTATTCAAACTGAAGAATATAAATGAATGACTTACCATATCGCATTTTTCTGAGTACCTCTATCTTCATAAATTATCCTTTTTAAGACCTACTCATTTCCTCCATTCTCTTACCCTCCTCTTCTTCGAACTCTTTATCGTTCATATCAAGAACGCTTTTCTTTGGAATATACTTGTAGGCAGTTAAGTCGAATTGCCCATTAATTTTATCAAGCTGTGTTTCATTCTTACTCTTCATTTCAATATCAACAACTAAACGATATTTCTCACCAACGTCCCATTTCTTAATCTCTGGCATTTGCTTTTCGTCAATATGGAATGAAGGTGGAAATATAGATGGAGAATCTTCTATCCCCACTTTCATTTCTTTAGGCATTGGTTTTACTGGTATCTTTTTAAGCTTTAGCTTTAATGGCATTTGGTTTCTTAAATAAACTTTTAATTTTGTTGGCGACTTTGTTGAACACACTTAGAACCCTGCCTCTCCATCTAACAAACAACCAATATAACTTGCCTCTCCCAACGTCTTTCTCTAACAGCTTCCTTTGTTCAGCTTCCTTTGCATTATATTTCTTACTCATTGCCCTGCTCTTTTTCAGCAATATACGACTTCTCGCAGTCCTTTCCTCCCTGTGTGCTTTCCTTTTTTTTAATCTGGCCATGTGCTTTGTGTGCCAGGCCTTATTTCTATTTTTTAATGGTGTACCTTTAAACATATTTAATCGTATGGATCTGGATTAAAACTACTATGTGGTATTGCACTCGACCTTCTTAACGAATAAGGAATAAATGGAGTATTGTGCAATAACAGGCGATGCATGTTTTCTACTTGATGATCGTTTATATCTTTAGGCCTGCCCTTTGGTTGCTTCTCGTCTTTCATAGCACCCTTATGCTCACTCCAGACATACTCATCAATTTGTTTAATAAATACTATACACGTATCAAATATATAAACTTCCGGCGCCCTAAACATTTTACCCTGTTTTAACTCGTAATCCAAAGCTTCGTTTGTTTTTTTTATACCAGCCATCAAATCCTTACTACCCTTAATGAAATTCATTCCTAGATCGAATAGCTCTGAACCTACGCTCTTTTCTTTTTTGTGTTGGTCATCTATATATCCTGCTGGATCAATCAATCTGTTTTCAATACGGAACTTCATTTTGATTTCTAACGCCTTCATTCTCTCATATAACAACTTGACCAATCCATCGCTTAATAATTCAGCTGTAAAATATTTAGTGTTGTTTTTATCTACGCTCATGTAAAGAACGTGGTCATCAACTCTCGGGTGTGGATCTAGCGCCATATAAGTTGTAAATCTTCTTTCATCGATTGGAAAAGGTTTCACTACGTGGATTTTTCTTTTGAATCCTTTATGAACCCTGCCTATCAAGTGGCCGAACTTACCGAATACACGTGCTTGCCTCTCATCTTCTGGAAATGCGTCAGATATAATTTGAATATATTTATGTTCTAAGATTCCTCTGACTCCATGGATTTTACAATTATCTTCCATCTCTGCCTCAACGTAATCAACCAAATCAGGATTATTATCTCTCCAGTCTTTAATCCAGGCTGAATAAGTTAGAGGTGTTAATGACCACCATATAATCATTCCTAAACGTCCTCGAGCTATTGTGGCCATAAACCTGTCTTTTGGCATTGGCTCATCTATCCATACAAATCCTAGATCTACGGACTCAAACTCTTTAACGTCCTGCTCATTACTCATTATATCGAACTCCCAACCTGTGTTTGATTTGAATTTTGAAATGTAATTCTTCCCCTGCTTTGCTGTTTCGTAATTTGCCTTTGGCAACCTGGCAGCTTCATTCTTTGGAAACCATTTCTCTAACTCTGGAATAATCTTTTCTTTAATAGTTGTTGGATCTGAGATAATTCTGCCTTTCTTGATGTATGGCCATTTTTGAAAGATTGGATAATCAAAGTACTTGTTCTGAACTCCGTAAATTAGATTTGCAAGAATGTTGGCTCCAGTCGCTGTCTTGCTGGTAGAGTTGGCTCCTATCATCATACTAACAAACGTTTCATTCATTCCCACCATCTTGATAAACTCGGCTGCCTTTCCGTTTGGAATATGATTCTTTGATAAGTTACTGTTTTTTCTTCTTTCCAATTCCTTTGAGATTCGCAAGCCCTTTAGATATTCTTGATATAGTTTTGGCGAGTGCTTCTTCAAGATCTTCATTTGAGAGTTCGCCAAACTCGTGCTTGATTGTAATATCTCCATATTTTTTCTTTAATTTGTAAGCCATTTCCAGCGCTGCCTTCCTAGCTTGCGTTTCTAATATAGGAAAGTAAGCACGTTTCCAATTACCTAACTTTTTAATTTTAATTATTTGAAATCCAAATGCTTTGATTGTTGCGATGATTGATTTGTCTGACTCTGATTTTGGAAAGTTCTGATATTCAATTTCTTTCTTATCAAATAATTCTCTATGCCCTTTTGCTAAATCTTTATCTGGTAAATGCTTTTCTAATAAATCTTCCCATGACTCTGTGTCCTTAATATGACCTGATTCTGCATAGCTTGGTGAATATCCCTCTTCTAACATAGCATCAGCTAAACTCTTTCCCTTTCCGATACTAGCTGATATTCTCTTGAGTATTCTTTTATGTCTTAACTTTACTGCATTTCTCTTTTTATCTAATACCTTTTTTTCTTTTTTTTTTTAGTTTTTGCCATATTTGAAATTCTTAAATCTTTTTAAAACTTTATTCTCTGTAAAAAAATCTTTTAACATCTCTCTTTGTAAATACTCCCAAGCTGCCTTACTTACTTTGTTTGATTCATCGATAATAATAATCTTTTTTTTAGTCTTTGGCATCTTTATTCTTTTAATTTCTTAATTGTACTCTCTGCTTGCTCTTCAATAACCTCAAAAGCATCTATAACAATTTTTTCGTCTGTCCGCTTTGGTTGTTCCTTTTCCAATACTACATAATCTCCATACTCTTTTCCTTTTAAATTAAAGAACCAACCAATATGATTTCCTATTAAGATAAATTGAACTTCTATTCCTTGAATTATTTTTGTATATCTTTTCATTATTTCTTAAGCATTTTCTTTTTTATATTTTTTTTCTGCAACCATTAAATCTTCGTAAGCTTTTTTTAATTTCTTTTCTCCTGCTCCACTACCTAAAGAAGCAAAGCTTGATAGATCAATCATTACTGCTCTGTTATCTGATTCTTTTAATATTAGGCGGAATTTTATTTTTTTAGTCATAAAATATGTCTTGATAAAATGGATCCATGTTATTTTTTTGTTTTAATAGACTCTCTTATTTTCTCCATGTGAATCTTCAATGATTCTTCAGTAAGATATTCTAAACGCTCACGTTGACCTTTTTTAATTTGCTTTTTTTCTGTAAGTGTTTGGTAATAAGATACTATTCCCCTGTCTTTCAATAAAAATAGACAACCTTCATCTACAATCATTTTTGAAACTGGATTATTTAGAAAATGAACTTCAAATCTATCTCCTACTATTCTGTCCTTACAATTATTACAGATTCTTTTGGTTGATATTTCCTTAGTTCCTCCTCTTTTTTTTAGAACTTCATTTGAAGTACGGAACTTGAATCCTGTCTTGTGTGTATGTCCTCTTTTGAACATTTCTCTTAATGACATCCACTCTCCTTTGTTTTCTTTCACTTTAATTTGTGTTCCTTACACGGCTTAACTGTTATCCAAATAAAATATCCTGTGCCTTTATGCACGTCTTCTTTTTGTTCGCAGCCACACATCATAGTTCTATTTGGTTTTGGTGGTCTGGTTCTAAATTTTGTTTGATCGTATGCCATTGATTTATAATCTTACTTAGATCCCCTCTAGCTCCATTAAATATGGCTTTCCTTGCTTGATAGTTGCCTAATAAGTAAGGCGTCGCACCACATATAACGGTTGGGCTATCGACTTTTAAGAAGGTTTTACAGCAATGCTAAAAACTTAAACATTGTGAATAAGCCCGTAAAGTATGCTGAACTCTTTCCTTTATGGAGGGGACATAAATAAAATTACAAATTAAAAAGGAGCGATCAAATACCAACCCACAGCAAAAATACTGTAAGCTGATAGCTGACCACTCCCTT
>LAZR01002368.1_pt1 | contig 10991 bp, 10 predicted proteins | sample 329461 | NCBI WGS metagenome assembly LAZR01 (sample SAMN03002196, study PRJNA259156) | marine sediment metagenome | biome: sea floor; feature: Hydrothermal impacted sediments; material: marine sediment; isolation source: Loki non-amplified sample from Loki's castle hydrothermal vent sediment ...
TATCAAAGATTATTAAAGGAGGTCTCATAAATGTCACCAGCCAATCAAATATCAAATCCAATAGATATCCTAGATCATCCCTTAAGAGATCGTTTAAACTTGAATCGTTTTATTTTTTGTCCGGGATGTCTTATCGGGACAATTATTATATCAATTACAAACTCTTTAAAAGAAAGTGGACTCACATTCAAGGATTATGCTATTGTGTCAGGTATCGGATGTACCGGGCGTTCAAGTGGTTGTTTTAAAGGACCTGCTTTCCACACTACTCATGGAAGAGCGATCCCTTTTGCTACGGGTATAAAACTCGCTAACCCTAGACTTAAAGTCATCGTGCTCTCAGGAGATGGAGATCTTTTTGCGATTGGAGGGAATCATTTCATTCATGCTGCGAGAAGAAATATAGAACTCACGGTTCTCTGTGTAAATAACAACATATATGGTATGACAGGAGGTCAAGTAGCTCCCACAACTCAACTAGGTGATATTACTCAAACTACTCCATATGGAAATGTGGAACCACCTTTCAATTTAGTAAGTTTGGCAGCATCCGCAGGTGCAACTTATGTGGCCAGATGGCCTGCGTACGATACACTACGGTTACAAAAAAGTATAATAAAAAGTATAAATAATCCAGGATTCAGTTTTATAGAGGTTCTGGCACCGTGCTTCATTCAATATGGATCAAAAAATAAATTGGGAGATGCTATTGGGATTTTGGAATGGTTAAAACCACAAATAAAAATCAAAATAGATTGTCCTCCACATCAAGCAACGTTTAATTTCAAAAAAAAAATAGTGATTTGTGGGGAATTCGTGGAAGAAGAACGTGAAGGATTTTCAGAAAAAATTGAACAAGTACGGCAAAAAGTACAAGAAAAGCTAAAGAAAAATAAAAATATAGGAGCATGAAAAGTGGCTAATCAAACTGAAAGTCCCCCACATACTCCAAATATAGGGGTATTTCTCTGTAAATGTGGAAAAAATATTGCGGGTACCATAGATATTGACGAATTAGCTAAAGAAATTGAGAAACTTCCCGAGGTTAAACTTGTTCACGTTAATACATATACTTGTTCTGATCCTGGACAAGCTGAGATTGAAACAGCTATCAAAGAACAAGGTATAGAAAAAATTGTTGTTGCAGCTTGTTCACCGAGGTTACACGGACCTACATGGAAAACTTTACTTAGACGTGTTGGCGTTAATCCCTCTTTAGTGGAAGTAGCTAATATTCGTGAGCAATGCAGCTGGGTACATCTCTCAGAAAAAGAAGAAGCTACAATCAAAGCCAAGGAATTAATTGAGATGGCAATCGCAAAAGCTGAATTATTACAAGCTATTGATGACATCGTTGTTCCTGTTAAACAACGAGTATTAATTATAGGAGGCGGAGTTGCAGGAATTCAAGCAGCATTAGATTTAGCTGATAATTATGAAGTAATTCTTGTAGAAAAAGCGCCTACTATTGGAGGAAGGATGGCTCTTATTGATAAAACATTTCCTACAATGGATTGCTCAATTTGTATCTTAGGTCCAAAGATGGCTGACGTAGGGAATCACGAAAATATTACCTTGATTGCCAATGCGGAAGTAACAAACATATCTGGATACGTTGGCAATTTTGATGTTGAGGTTAAGAAATATCCTCGTTATGTAAAAGAAGAAGTTTGCACTGCGTGCGGGGAATGTGTTGAGATTTGCCCTGAAAATGTTATTGATGAATATTCGGGTAATCTTGGTTGGAGAAAAGCAATATATATTCCATATCCTCAAGCTGTACCTGCTAGTTATATCATTGATGAAAAAACATGTACAGGTCTATCACCTCTCGCTTGTGGGAAGTGTATTAAAGAATGTGATAAAGAAGCTATTATTTATGAAGACTCAGAAAAAATTTATAATTACAAAATAGGGGCTATTATAATTTCTGTAGGTTTCGAACTTTTTGATGCTTCTAAAATTACCGAATATGGATGGGGTCATTATCCTAATGTTATTACAACCTTTGAATTCGAAAGGTTAATCAATGCAGCAGGACCAACAAATGGAGAATTAGTACGACCAAGTGATCTTAAAAAACCAAAGAAAATAGCGTTTATAAATTGTGTAGGGTCCCGAGATGTCCGGTTCAATCCATACTGCTCAAACTTTTGCTGTATGGAGAGTATTAAAAATTCATTACTAATTAAAGAGCATTGGCCAGAAGTAGAGGTTGTAATCTTTTATATTGATATTAGGGCTTTTGGGAAGGGATTTGAAGAGCTCTATTTACGTTCAAGAAAAGCGAGTGTATTATATATACGGGGTCATCCGGGTCAAATAAGAGAAGATCCAAATACAAAAAATCTTATTCTCTCTGTAGAGAATATCAATGTGGGAAATATCTTAACTGAAGAGTTTGATTTAGTGGTGCTTTCTATTGGCGCTGAAGGATCATCAGAAACTATTCCATTTCCAGTTGCAAAAGATCCTAAAGGATTCTATATTGAAGCTCATCCTAAACTTCGACCAGTAGATACTCCAAATGATGGCATCTTCATTGCAGGCGGAGCAGAATCTCCAAAAGATATTAGGGAAACAGTAACACAAGCTAGTGCTGCAGCAGGACGATGTAGTAGGCTGATTTCTAAGGGAGAATTCCATGTAGAACCTTTATATGCATTTGTCGATGTAGAAAATTGTAACAGTTGTGGAATTTGTGTTTCTCGGTGTCCCTATAATGCTGTTAGCGTTGATCGAGAAAAAAAAACTCCAGCTCATATTATACCAATTTTATGTAAAGGATGTGGAACTTGTGCAGCGGATTGTCCTACAGATGCTATTACTATGACAAATTTTACCGATGCTATGATACTTCGTCAAATTGATATTGCCCTGAGAGAAAATGCAGCTGAAAAGGTCCTAATTTTTGCTTGTAATTGGTGTTCCTATGCGGGCGCTGATCTTTCTGGAACTAGCCGGATACAATATGAACCAAATACAAGAATTGTAAGGACCATGTGTTCTGGACGAGTGGATATAGATTTTATTAAGCACTGTTTTGAACGTGGAGCTGGAGCGGTTATATTATCTGGTTGTCATCCGCAGGACTGTCATTATATCTCAGGGAATGATTTTGCTGTAAAACGAGAGAAAAGAATTAGAAGTTGGATGAAAAAAAATAAAATTGAAAGTGAGAGATTTAGCATAGAATTTATATCAGCAGCAGAGGGTAAAAAATTTGCAGATATAGTCTCAAAAGTAAGTAAAATAGTAAAAAAATAAATTAATTGCTTTTAAAAATAATGTCAGAGCCAAGACCCTTTGATGGAGTCCTTAACCGACTGCAGGGAAAGCAAGCTGTAGAACCTCCTGTGTTAGTTAACGAAGAGCCTATTTCACTTCTTATTATGGACAACAGTGGATCCACGTATTTTAATCACCTTTTCGCAGAAAATTGGGATTATAGCGACCTCTTTAGTTCATTTATGTCTGGGTTCAACACTTTTAGCAGTGAAATCTTTTCTAAATCCATTGATCGAATTGGAATCGGTGAAAATAGCATCCTGATAAACACAGTTGAACCGTTTTTGACGTGTTATGTCATCAAGGGACAATCATATCCTGCATTACAGAAATTAACTCGTTTTACCGAAGTCATAAGAGAGAATTCGGAAATTTGGCAAGCCCTAAATAAGTCGGCTAAAACAAGTGAGATGCTGGAAATTGATAATACCCCTATTCTTAAATCTGTTATTAACGAAATTTTTAATTGAAAAAATTCTCAACTTGACCTTCACTATCGAATAGACATATATATATACAAGAGATGCTCTAGTATACATGTAAACAATTATGAAAATTCTATCAGTAAGGATAGATGATGATCTTGATCAGAAGTTAGGATTTTTAATGACACAATTAAAAAAAAAGGATAAATCATCATACATCCGTCAATTACTAGAAAAGTCTCTTATTGAAGAGATTTTGGAAGTTCTTTGTAAACAAGTTGGAGAAAAAAACATGAGTGCATGGAAGGCTGCGGAGATAGCTGGAGTTTCGCTTAGAAAGATGATGGAAGAATTAAAAAAGCGGAATGTATCAGGATACGACGAACAAGCTATGATGGAGGACATCAAATATTCGTTAGATTAGATTGAATACAAAAATTATGATCGGAATTATCAACGCTTCACCTTTGATATATCTGGGTAAAATTGGGGCGATATTCTTACTTCCAAAACTCTTTACTGAATGTTTTACCACTTTAATTGTTAAAAAGGAAGTACTAAAAGATGATAAAACGCCCGAATTTTCCGTTCTAGATGAATTTTTCTCTAATTGGCTTTCATTAAAAGAACCAACCAATCAACAGCTCGTAAAAAAATTAAAAGAATTAAATATTCATGTCGGAGAAGCGTCAATTATAGCATTAGCAAAGGAATTACAAGATAAATCCAATGAAAACGTCATAATAATTGATGATCTTGCAGCACGAGATGTAGCCAGAACATTAGACTTAAAAGTTACTGGGACAATTGGTATCCTCATGAAAGCTACAAATTTAAAATTCATTAATGTCGGAAAATGCAAGAATTTCTTACATATTCTTGTAAATAATACAACTTTCAGGATATCTTCTGCCTTATTTTCAAAAATACTTAGAGAAATTGAGAAATCACATGAATAGATTTAATTTACTGAATCACGTCTATAATTAACTTTATAAGGATTAGGGGTAAAGTTTTAACTATGAGTAATGAGAAAAATAGGTTGCATGGAGAAATATTCCAGCAAAAGTCAAAAAATATTCGGGGTATAGAAAGATTATCAAATCCAACAGACAGCCAAAAGTTAGAATTATATAAAAAATATAAAAATGTTACGTCAAGAGTTCAACTTCCAAAGCCAGAATTTTCACCGGATACAGGATTTTGGGATATTATAAATAAGAGACATTCTTCAAGGATTTTTAGCATTAAACCGATATCAGTAATGGATTTAAGTTTGCTTTTATTTGGGATGTCTGGTCTCACAAGAACTTTTCCTAATTTTGCTTTTCGGACTATACCTTCAGCAGGAGCAAAATTTCCTATAGAAATATATCCTATAGTCAATAATGTGAGTGAAGTAGAGGAAGGGATTTATCATTATGATATGCAAAACCACGAGTTAGAATTATTGAATGGAGGAGACTTCCGAGAAGTTTTTTCCAACGCTTGTTATGGTCAAAGAATGGTAGCTAAATCAGCAATAACTATTGTCTTGACAGCAATGATTGATCGGACAAGGATTACATATGGGGAGCGAAGTTATCGATATATTTATTTAGATGGAGGTCATGTTGGTCAAAATCTTTATTTAGCTGCCGAGGCTTTAGGGTTAAATGTATGTGTAATTGGAAGGTATTATGATGATGAAATAAATGAATTATTAGATTTAGATGAAAATGAAGAGTTTACCATATACATGGGAGTAGTTGGGAATAGACGATGATTTTGTTATTCTTTTACTTCTTGTTGAGATTACAAGCTAAATTGGCTTTGATTCGGATGAAGCGTTCTATGAAATTTGGATAGAAAGGTAAATTCAGAGTCTGACATTACGAAAAAATCAAAAAGAATGTGTAATTACATTTTTACAGTTATAAAAAGTAAAAATAATTTTTATATCTCAACTTTTAAGAGTCTTTATATCCAAAATCTTGTGATACTGAAAGGTGAAAAACAATATCTGTCAAAAATCTTCCATTAATGAGAGAAAATATACCGTTTGAACGACTTTTTAATCCACGTGCGATACTAATAATTGGTGTTTCAAAATTAAATCCATCGGGAGCAACTCAATATGTTTATGCCTTGAAGGCTGCTCAATTTCCAAAGCCAATTTACCTTGTAAATCCGAAATATACTGGTGAGGAATTACTGGGATATAAGTTTTATGAATCAATATCTTCAATACCGGACGAAACATCGGTTGATCTTGCTATTATAGCTTTACCAGCGCAAATAACTCCTTCAATTATTGAAGAATTAGGTAAAAAAGGGATTTTATTTGCTCACATATTTAGCAGTGGATTTTCCGAATTAGACACTGAATTTGATAAAAGCGGTAAAAAATTGGAAGATGAATTAATCAAAGTCGCTTCAAAATATGGAATACGTATCCTCGGTCCTAATTGTATGGGCATAGTCGCACCAAAATCAAAACTCACATTTCTAATGTCATTTAGGTCAATGCAAAAAGCCAATATTGAAAATAAAGAAATTGATTCTGAAAAAATTGAAGGTTTGGAACATCTCGGGGATTTAATGGATAGTGGAAAAGTGGCTTTTATATCACAGAGTGGGGGGATTGCATTCTCCCATGGAATGACTTCACAAGCTCTAGGTTATAATTTTTCAAAAGTGGTCAGCCTTGGTAACCAGATAGATTTGGATTTACTCGATTTTCTTCGATATTTTAAAGATGATCCTGAAACTAAAATAATATCTATGTACATTGAAAATATAAAAAGAGACGGAAACGAGTTTGTTCGATTACTAAAAGAGACAACTGGAAAGAAACCTGTAATTATATGGAAAGCTGGTATATTTCAAACTGGTCATCAAGCAGTTATGAGTCATACGGGGGGATTGGCAGGAAATTATAAGATGTGGGAGTCAATGGCATCTCAAACTGGAGTAATTCTAGTAAATAATTTTTCAGAATTAACAGATATGATTCAAACATGTCTTGCTTATCCAGTTCCAAAGTCTCTAGGAACAGCTGTATTATCAATGAGTGGAGGTACAGCAGTGGAAAGTACTGACGAAGTTGAACGGAATGGTTTAATTATGCCTCTTATATCGCAAGAAGTAACACAAAAAATTAGCCAATTTATCCCTGAAATTAACTCCAATCTAAAAAATCCTTTAGAATTTGGCGGAAAGAACAGTTTGGATCATACCATTAAAATAATTGAAATGTTGGCAGAGGAACCCCAATTCTCCACCATAATTATGACAACTTCCCCAGAATATCTTATTTTTCGAAGAGGTAATAGCTTGGACGAATATATTAAAAAAATTTCTAATGCTATACCTCCAGATTCGGGTAAATTACTATTATGTGTGACCAGCAGTATAAACATGTTTGAGCAAGGGATAAAAATGAACCTTGAATTTCGTTCCAGATCTCTATCCAATGGATTTGTTGCATATCGATCTACAGCAGCTGCAGCAAAATCATGTTATCGCTGGTGGAAATACGGAAAGTATTTAGAGAAAAGGAAATAGACTTAATAGAACAATTTCTCAGTTTTCATTTCATTAGAAAAATTTGTCTAATTTTAAATATAAGTATCTAGGTAAGAAGAAAAATGAAAGTAAAATATTATGGCTGAGATTCTTCTTTTTGTTTCTCCTTCCATTTCTTTAATTCTGATGGAGGAATTGGTTTACTCCTTCCTTTATCATCAATATACATATATCTTCCAAAGGCTCTAATTACAGGCTTATTTTTATAATATCCGATAGTTTTTTTGTCCAAAAACGTTTCTTTTCTCTTTTCTCCTTTTTTTTCACTCATTATTCACTTAATGAACTATTGAAATTAATATTTTATTCAAATTAGTATTTTCAATCGCTTTGGTGTTTAATCCGCTAAAAATAGTGAGATATTAGAATTGGACAAATCACTTGTGCTTGAAATTATGACCAACGAGATTTTTACTTTATAAATTTCTCTGTAATTGAAGTTTGAAGCACATACTAAAGTTTTAACTAAACTTTTAAAGAACGGATTTTGGGTTAATATGTAATTCTTAATAAGGAGGCTTTCTTCTTAGAGCTGCGCGCTCTTTTAATTTCATTTCCTTCCCTGTCACATCTGTTCGACCTACAGCTCTAAGTCTCACAAGTGCATGAGGATAGGGTGATAAAAATTCTTCTTCCACTTCTTTTTGAAGCATTGGATCAATACTTTTTAGTTTTCTATAGATTGTTGCTTTATCTTCCTCAGATGTAAACCGCGGATCGACCACCACAGTAACGTGGAACGACACACCTGCATCCCAAAGTTTCCTAGCAGCTTTAAACGGGAGATCCACGAAACTTTTTTCATTTCCTGTTTTTTCTTCGAATGATTCAGGTAATCCCCCCCTTATTGACAAGCGGACATGCCCAACAGTCCCATCGCTCGAATTTCGAGAAGCATATTTAGCAAGACGTGTTGCCAAGCTTTTATCATGTGCGAGAACAACACCATTTGTTTCAATTACAAAAAGATCAAATGCATCAGAGTCTTGGTGAACTAGATCGAGAACTGCACAGAGATGATCCGGGCATAGGGTAGGTTCAGCACCACTTATCCTAGCTCGTTTCAAACCTTTAACTAACATTACCTGACGTAACTTTGAGTAAACCATATCGGGTGAGTAATAGTCTCCATAGAGCTCAGGCCAGTCACGACTCCAATCCACCCAGCAAAATATACATCTAAAATTACATCCTACCGAATATGCTGTAGCAATTCCCCCATAAACACCCACAGCGTAAAAATCAATATACTTCCGATGGACTACTCCATTGACTTCTTTACAAACAACTTTACGTGTTTGCTTCGTCAACTCCCAAGGATCAATTGGAAATGGGGGAATTAACTTACTCTCTCCATCACGCATTACATAACGAATTGGTTCCCTCTCTGGATTAGGATTCGGCAAATTTTATATCGCTTCTTGAGTAGAGTTCCTTTTTTTTGATATATATTATGTTTAAAGAAATTTGATAATATATATTAAAGTATAAAACAGTATTTTCAGCACATCGTATCTGTTTATGGTTATGTTAATATATCTATAATTTCTTAATCTTTTTTTCGCAACATAGCCCAATAGGGAACATCTATTTCTGGAATTATTCCTTCTTCAACAATTTCAAAACCAAAATGTTGATAGAGAGACACTTTTTTTTCCGTATTAGTTTCTAAATAACAAGGCATATTTTGCTTGTCAATCTCCGCAAATTTCTCTCTTAATAATAAGCCGGCATAGCCTCTTCCCTGATGAATGGGATCTACACCAATAGGATATAAATACCAATGAGAAAAATCAGCGTATTGTTTATGGCATCTATATTCACACTTTTCTATAGGCTCATATCTTTTTTGGTATTCCTCTCCCAAAATAGAACCAAGTTCTCTACCATCACTATAAGAGATAGCACATTTGAAAACTTTATCGTCTGTCATTTCAGCTTCCCAAAAAGGAAGCCAAACGGCAACACCTTCAATATTAGGGGAATTACTAAATACCTCACCGTACATAATCCCATAGCGAACTAAATATTCAAAAATCTTTGGCAGCTTTCTGCTTTTTTCATCTTCATAAGGAAATAAATAGTTCATTGTTGGATAATCATGAAACGCTCGAGCAAGGACTTTACCTGCTACCTTAGCTTGTTCTTCAGATACGCGAATAAGATTGTTTATTTTACTCATAATAGTAAGAGTTATTTAAATTTGTTATAAAATTTATTTAATAATCAATTAAGATAGCTGAAAACATGGAAAAATCGGAATTAGATTATTTAACATAGAAGAAAATATTGAATTTAAAATTAGTTATTTCAAATTCGTCCAACGGTTATTTTTTATAGATACTAAAAATTACTAGAATCTTTTGATATTTGTTGTGAAAGTCTAGCAAGCAAATAAGAAATTGATGATTCAGCCCCTTGGTTCATGTTTAGAGAATTCTCTCCAACGCCATCGTGGCAACCACCCGTTAAATTATTATAAACTTCTTGATTCAGAGAATTTTTTCCAAGGAACCAATGAAATGCTTCGATTGTAAGTTTCATATATCTATCCTCTTTAGTGATATCAAATGCTACGGTCAATGTTTGTACCATTGAAGCAGCATCAACTGGCTGTTGGTCATGACTAGCACTATGGCCATTTTTATGATGCCATCCGTTCTGACCAATTGGGGCAAACTTTCCATCTTTAAACGTCAAAGAAATAAGAAAATCTAAAGATTCTTTGGCAATTAGTAAATATCTGTCATCTTTAGTTGTTTTATAGCAAAAGAAGAGAGCTTCAGGTAATTTACTATTTGAATAAGTAAGGTAATTTTCGAACCAGTGCCAATTCTCGCTATTACACTCCTTATAGAGCTGGGTTAGATAATCAGCTAATTTTTTAATTCTAATGACTTCAGAATTTTTTATATCATTATAGAAATAGAGCCCTATCAAAATAAAAGAAACTGCTCTCGGAGATCTAATCTGGTCTACAACTTTTTTTGCATTTTCAAAAATCCGTTCTGCCTCTACTCTTAATTCAATAGGGATATTTTTTGTAGCTATTAAATGACCAAGAGCATTCATTGCTCTTCCGTGGGCGTCCTCGCTCCAATGCTCGAGATTTACAACCCTTTCGTAATTAACAATATTATACAACTTATTATCATTTTTGTGGACATACTTTATAAAATTCAGGTAAATTTTCATCAATTTCAATTTAGTATTATCTTTAAACAACTTAAAATATAGCGTACAAGCTATCAAGGCTCGAACATTGTCATCTAGAGTATATCCAGATGATTTATCTGGTTTTGCATAATTTGCAAACTGTATAATACCAAAATCATCCGTAAGATTCTTGATATGATCAAAATTGATTTCTGGATATGACATTTCATACTTTTCTAAATCAGGAATAACTCGCTTGAAAACATTATAATGAGAGATTGCTACATTTGGCCAGATCATGCGCCTGGAAAATGAATAATTTTTTATTTCCATTTTTTCTCTTAAGAGGGGATTTGATAATATTTTTAGTAGAGCACTAGTATATGAAATATGATCTCTGAATTTTACTAAAAGACCTCTTTCAGGTATTATCATATCTTTAGCATAAGTGTAGGGTGTAGAGATAATCGCTCTCCCACAGGCTATTGCGTATGCTAAAGTACCACTAACAATCTGATTGGGATTCTGATTTGAACAAATATAGATATCTGTTGC
>LAZR01002369.1_pt1 | contig 10988 bp, 15 predicted proteins | sample 329461 | NCBI WGS metagenome assembly LAZR01 (sample SAMN03002196, study PRJNA259156) | marine sediment metagenome | biome: sea floor; feature: Hydrothermal impacted sediments; material: marine sediment; isolation source: Loki non-amplified sample from Loki's castle hydrothermal vent sediment ...
AATCTCCTGCCTTGCTTCAAACAAAGGATGTTCAGGACACTGTTCAATATGTTCTTTCAATACATCCGCCATCGATGCAGGAACTTCAGTTTCAGCTCCATACCGGTGCCCGCAATAAACACAATTGACATACATCCCCGCTTGTAAATCATTAACCCAACTATTCAGCCGCTCTATTTCTTCCACCCTGACATATTTTTCATTCCCTAAATTCTCTGTTTTTAATATTTCATCTAATGACCATATTCTCATCTCACTCCCCCTTCAATGCTTGTTGCATTTCTTTTATCAATCGTTCTCGTTCGTACCCTGATGTTCTATACCCCCGAATACGTTCATTACTGTCACAGATATTATCTATTAACCATTCCTTTTCTCTTTTCAACCGCACGTTGACTTTATTCTTTTTTGTTTCTATTTCTGCAATATTTCGTGTTAATGTATGTATAAGCTGGTGTATATGTGTAAGCTGTTCTTTAATTTTCATATCACTTCCCCTTGTCAATTCCCATATACATATATCCATTTCTTCATTCCCTCTTCAATGCCTGTTCCTGCTCATAAGCAGACTTCTGCTCATAAATAGACTTCCAATATGATTCTTCTGTATGACCCACACTCCATAAAAATATAGGCCATACAATATAAGTAATTACTTCTTTTATCTTTTCTATAATAGTTCCCTTCCCCATTTCACTTCACCTTTAGTTCTTGTTTTGCTATTTGTTGCATTCTATCTATGCAGTCGTTTAATTCTGGAACTTCACTATTCTCATAAGTATCATCTGCTTCCTTATCGATTTCATCCAACGCCTTTCTCAATTGTTCTATTTTTTCAGCGCACAATCCTAACGATTTAACTGTTTTAATATTCACTTCCATCAACCGCTTTATTTCAGCATGATCCCGGTCTGCTTCCAGTATTGCTATTTCTACTTTGTTATTTATTACACCTTTCAACTGCTTGATTTCTTCGCCTTTTCGTTTTACCTCTTCTTCCAATATTCGATTATCTGTGTATGCTAAATCAGTAAATCCGTACATTGCTCCTATATCATCTTTCCCATCGGATCTTCCATCTCGCTCACCCTCCTTTAATACTTGTAAACGTTTTTGAATATCGTTAGCTAATAATGAGTTATGCTCCCTAACGGCTTCAGCAAAAGCAATAGCCCCAAACCGACAAGCATTAAGATACCTTCCACCATCAATCCTTAGAACGATAGCTTCAAAGTTAGGATCAAGAGGTTTTCCACTTGCTTTTTTAATATAATATTTTTGATATAATCCTTTCATCTCATTCCTCCTTTAATGCTTCAATAAAAAACGCTTTCTCCTGTTTTTTTGATTCTTCGACTTGTTCTGGTGTTAGTTGCAACCCCACCTTGTGTATCAAATCCCTACGTTTTCGATTTATCAATTTTGCATTTATTTCTCTATCCTCTTCTGCTTGTGTGCTTTCTTGATTCATTTCTTCTAACTTATTCAGCCTGATTATGTCGATAATATCTTGATTTGGATTCATCTCACTCCCCCTTTAGTGCACCCGCATCTCTCAATTTATCCAACATAACTTTTGAATTATGTTCAGGTGGATACACCATTTCATTTATCATATTGTCGCATCTTAAATAACCTGCCACATAACAATCCCACCAATCCCCAAAATCATCTTCTTGACTAAGATCAATACAATTATCTAATGCATATTCTTTAAATCCTTTCCACATTTGTTTTAATTCTACTATGTCTATCTCATCACTCATCTTCCCCCTCCTCAGTATTTCCTCCAACGTCTCCCAACTAACCCTCTTTCCCATCTACTTCCTTCCTATCTCTTAAGATACCTTTTAAGCTGATCAAAATATGGATATTTTCTTAATACGATGTGTGGGCCGGTAAGAGGCTCTCCTTCAAGAAACAAAATGTTGTAGTCCAGACATTTACTAAGAAGATGATTAACCTCTGATTGAACCTTTAGTTCACTATTATCATTTATGATCTGCTGATGTGCATTTTCCACAATAGTATCTAAATCTTTCATAAACTCATCGCATGGGAGTGGGATACGCATTTGCTCGTCGTAATATACATTTATAGTTCCAAATCTACCGCTATCCATTACCCTAAAAGTAACATCATCAAGGATAACTGATTCGAATTCCAACCCATATCTTGTTACAAGCGCCTTCATTTTCTCTCCCTTAGTGCTTGTTTTTTATTCCTCCCTCAGCTCTTATTATCCAAACAGACACATCAGATACTCGTGGTCTCCAATATTTACAAATAGGAGTGTTACCAATTACTAACCATTCTTTTCCAGTTACACTGCATGCATACCAATCATCAGGAATTAGTTTCGCTTTAACACAGTTAGCACATTCTATTGTAATAGAGATCTTATTCATCACTTACTCTTCCATTAAACTTTCCTTCTCTAAATACCTTAGATGCCATCTTCGCCAGTATCGTTTCCAAAATCCTTTTATACGCTCTTGATCAAAACGACAATCCCCGTTATAATCATAAAGAATACCCTTACGTCTCTTATACTTCCTCTTTCTATTTAATCCCATTCACTTAATCCCTCGTATACATAAAAGACAAAAACTCAAAAATGATTCAAAAATTGGCATGGAAAGGATTCGAACCTATGGCCTCTCGCTTATCGAGCGGTTGCTCTACCAGCTGAGCTACCGTACCATTCAGCGGGAGAAGGATTCGAACCCTCGTGACCGGCTCCAAAAACCAGCGTCCTACCACTGAACGATCCCGCTACGCATTCTTTACTTCTTTTCTTTTTTTCCTCTGCTGTTCAAGCGATCGCCTAGGCGCATAAGTCCTGCACCTACTTTCTTCAGAATCCAGCAGATAAACTTCGTCAGAACCGCGTCAAGCTTCGCAAGAAATTTCTTCAGCAATTTCTTTCCTTCCTTCTTCTTGAATCTACGGCATCCCTTGACAGGTAAATACGTATGGGACTTCTTCTGCAGATTGCTGACTGCTATCAAAATCTTACACTTTTCTCTAACACACTTCTTACACAACATTCTCTTACCCTCCTCCTATAATAATTTTATTCACTCTTGAATAAATATAGCTTTAAAAAACTTCTTATCATCTTTACAACTGCCTTCAACTAAGTCTACGACAAGATGAAGGCTCCGACCTGTTATGGTTCCGAGAAAAACTTCCGTTTGATTCTTATCTATCAGCTCTAGGACGTTATCATCCCACAATTGAGTTTCATCCGGGATCTCACTAATTCCTCCATATTTCCATTTACCTCTTGCATTGAATAAATCCCATGCAATTTTCATTTTATTCTCCTCTTATAATAATCTTACTTGCTTTAAAAGAGCTAATTCCTTCATCGGAATCCTTACTCTGTTAAACCTCATTACACCTTCTTTCATCTCTGTCATCTCCATATATATACCCACGGCTTTTTGGATCGGCGACAACGAGTACTCTTTCTTCCCCTTCTTTAAAGGATGTTCTTTTATCGGTTTCCATTTTTTCATAAGTTCCTCTCATAAAAAAATTAAACTGAGACTTTGATTAACATAAGACAGATGGCAACTACCCATACAAAAACCCAGCATCCTATAAAATACCAATCTTTTTTGCAACATCTTGGAAACATTTTATTCCTCCTCTATTAAAGATTTTATTATCTTTGCGTTCAAAGCGTTTTGCATTATCCTTTTAAATTCACCGTCGGCATACCCTTCTCCATCTCTTCTCTAAACAATATCTTCTTTTTATCTCCAAACTTCTTTTTCAATCTGTTATACAAAGCTGAGTCACCTAATACCAAAACTTCTTCTATAAATAAAGGATTAACTTTCCCAGGCATTATTTCATAATCCTTTAATATATTCCAAATGAATTCCTTATCCGAATCCGCACTATTTATCTCATCTACCAATTTCTTCATCTTGTCTTTTGGTAGATCTCCTGGTTGGGGAGGATTTTCTTTCAATGACTCTATCATCGCTTTCTTATTTATAAAGACTTTCAAAGATACAGGACTCTTAGGATCTGCGTACGTTACAGAACGTTCTGGCTCATTCTGAAGATAAACGTTCTCACCAAACTTTCCAGAAGGCTTCAATCCACTTTCAAGTATCTTCTCAACTGACTCACCTGAGGTCCCATGATAAGCATAAAACTTTTCTTCTTTCCAAGGAAAAGATTTCACCCTTTTACTTCTCTGCTCTTTTTCTTCATCTGGTTTCCCTGAACGCTTACGTTTCATCGTTTCAGATATCTTCCGTTTAGTCTCAGCGGACATCGGCATTCCCTTCTCCAACGCCTCTTCCTTTTCCAATCCATTTAATATTGCCATGAACCCTGTATCATCCATTTGTTCTATCGCTCGAGGATTCCCAAGGATTTCTGTTTCTCTTTTCTTCGTACTCAATATATCTTCACGACCTATATCAAACGGACTGTCAGATACCAATAAATACGTCGTAACATCCTTATCTTGACCTCGTCTGTAAACTCTCTTGTTCCTTTGATCAAAACTTGCATAAGTCTGTGGGACGTCCAGATGGAAGGTTACCGTTCCACCATACTGAAGATTATGTCCATTCTCCAATGACTTCGTTCCAATCAAAAACCTCATCTTATCTCCTGGATCATTGAACTTTTTCTTAGTCTCCTCAACTTGAGCCTTCGAGGTATTACCATGTATTAATTCGGCACTCCCAGCACCATACTTTTTGTTCAGCACCGACTGCATAGTCTTCATTGATTCGATGCGAGTGACGTGTATGACGGCTTTCTCTCTAGAGTGGACATTGTCCATCTTGTCTACTATGAAATTTATCTTACCATTAGCATCGCTATCCATTCTATGTATTATGTCATAGTTTCTTGAATCCCTTCTTCCTGCACTTCCCATTCTCTTTCTTTCTTGTAGTTTCTCTGTCGCATATACTCTCTCCGACTCTTTATACGCTTTCCTTTGCTCTGGGGTCATTTTCACTCTGACTTCATTTATCTCATTCTTTATGTCCATCGCATTCTTCTGATTATATACCCACGGTGCTATTTCCTTCCGAAACGCTTCATTCGCAGATTGAGCAAATGCTGTCGTCCCTTGATTCAACCCTTTGAATCTCTCATCAAAGTCTTTTATGCTACCCAACGTATGATCTGGGTCAATAAAGTTTATCTTCTTGTATAATTCTTTCTTGCTGTTCTTGATGTTCGTCCCAGACATGCCAATCTTCAATGGTATATCACTAAGACCCATCATTCCCCGATATCTCTGTGAGTCTGCTTTCGTCTTTGTCTCTGGATTCGTCATCTCATGAATTTCATCTATTACTATCATATCAAAAGCAGCCATATCCAAAAGATTTGCATCCGCTCTAAGCTGATCATGTCCTATTATGTTTATTCCTTCCTTTAAGTAATTGTCGTGTCTCTTCATCGGACTTACGCCTTCTCCATTCAACATCACCTTTTCCTGCTCCTCTGGTGCAAGAAACTTTTTTCTGTCTTGATAGAATTGATTCCTCAACTTTGCAGGAGTTATTATCAATACCTTCTTTGCACCTTTGTTATGAATTGCCTCCATTGCCGCCGCATATCCTATCGCAGTCTTTCCTATCCCTGCTTCAAAGTCTAACAATACTTTACTCTTCTCAGCGAAGAATCTCAATCCTGCTTCTTGTGAAGGAAACAATTTTATTCCCTTATTCATACCTGGTGGGATGTAACCAGTATTTGCTTCATGCATCTTTATTTTATCTACGAAGTCTTCTGATTTCCTCCCTTCTTCATTCTTCTTGAAAAACTTCTCCAACGTACTCTTCGGGACCTCCATTATCAGTCTTCCTTCAGATGAACGCATCGAATACTCACCTCTCAGTAGACTCATCTTCTTAGCTTTCTTCCTAGCTCGCGCTAAATCTGTTCCCATATCGACTAAGACCGAATCAGCAGGAGGTTCCTCTAGAGCGTTTATCAAATGAGCTGTAGCACGTAAACTTCCAACAGCAGAACCTAAAACTTGTTGCCCTCTCACTAACTGTCTTAATGCATACCCATTAGCACTAGCCATACTCAAAATCGCTTCTTCGTCATCTGAATCTCTTGCCATGCTTCTTATTCCATCTGCGTTACTAAAGCGTGTCTTACTTTCCTTCAATGCCTCCTGTACTATTTTTATATTATTCTTCTGCGCATACTTCATTAGAGCATCTTTTACTATATCCGCTCTTCCCTCTGAGTGAGCTTTAATAGCAATCATTCTTACGACAGCTTCCAAGCCCATACCTTCTATGGTACTAGCTCCAAATACAGCACCAGTATCATACAAATCGCCCATTATCCCATTCAAAGAGTCCAAACTGCCTTGGTCAATATATTTCTGAATGGATAATGATTGCTGATTCAATTTTTCGTACAGTTCTACATTCTTCCTCGTCTCAAGGTGACTACGTACCTCTTCCAATACTTCATCCTTAATACTATATGAATTTGCAGCAAATGTATCTCCTATCCTTAATTTCTTAGGAGGCTTTTCCTTTCCTATATTTATTTCCTTAATTTGTTTCTTAAAACCCCTTCTTGCTTCTAAAATCCTGTTCGCAGTCTCCAAGTCCAAAGAAGATATTATTGCTTCACGTTCATTCGGATCTAGCTCATCGCCCATATAATCCGACGCAATTGCATTTACTGCTTGAATTTCTAAATCTTTTACTTTTTCCTCTTCTTTTGCCTTTATTTCCTTATCCAGTTGTTCCTTTACATGCTCATCCAATTCGCCTTCAGCCATCTCTTTCAAAGATTTCCTCTTATCCTTCTCAACTTTCCTTCTAGCCAACTTTTCTAACTCGTCCATCTCATCCATTGTTATCATAGAATGTATATCCTTACCGGCAGCGCCTACGATATCTTTTATCTTTGATTCATATTCTGCTCTAGCACCTCTTTTCTTTTCTATTTCCGCTTTACGCTTTGCTGCTTGTTCTTTTATTTGTTCCGGCGTTAACTCTTTCAACTCCCTCTCTTTCATTTCTTTTGTGCGCTTAGCATATTCTTCTTTACTCAAAAGTTCGTCTAGCCGAAAGTGATTCAGCTTACCACCTGCACCTCCAACAACTACCCAACCTCCGTCTTGTAATCCTTGAACTAGAACGTGATTGCCACGTACTGTAACCCATCTGAGATTCAATGCTTTCACATCTTCTTTGGAGTAATGCCGTTTAATAGAAATTGCTTTTACTAAGATATCTCCGCCTGTTATCTTCCCTTTCTTCCTTTTTACCTTATCTTGAAAAATTTCTATAGAAAACTTTTCCATACTTCCAAAGAAGCCAGGACGATCATATTGAGAGAGATAAGCTTTCTTTGCACTTGATGCTGTAACAAATCCTAACATGACTTTATCTTCATCATATTTCTTGGTAACCGGATCATTCTGATGAACCACATATACAGTCTTAGAATCTTTATCAGGACCTATGTAACAATCAACGTGGTCGCCATCTGTACCTTCTGTCAACCGTATATAGCCATACGGATAGTTCATCTTTATCCGCCATTCGTTTCCGTCATCATCCGTTCCTTTCCTGACACTCCCTTTCTTGTTCTCTATCGAGATGTCTAAATCTTGAAACTTCATTCTCCCTTGCAGTTTATACGCTGCCTTCTGCAATTCTCCGACATGGTTGACCAAGAGCTCATAAGTATATTTTATGAATTCTCTTGACGGACCACCTTCGGAGGCAGGAAATTCATAAGAGATCATTACTGCCTTATGCATGAAAACAGGAAGCATCTCTCGCTCTACCCACATTACTCTATTCATTTTTACTCCCCCCAACTTACTTTGCCTTTAACGTCCTTTAAAGCCATGAATGTACCTTTAGCCTTAGCACCAGACTGCTTCTTTCTCTCGCTTACCTTAATTGATGGATCATAAGATTTTACTTCAAACCCTCCAGCTGGAGTTCCTTCTAAAACATAACCTTTTTCTTCAAGAGCTCTTTTTATCTTCTGTCCACCTTGTTCAGTTATTCCATTTAAACGAATCTGTACGTCGGTATCGGTAGTCACTACATTATATCCTCTAGTACGATGGGCGTATCCTCGTATTGCTGAGGCACTCGACTTAGATGCAGTAAAGCCTAACTCGCTGAGAATTGAAGGTATCTTTCCAGGATTCTTTAGCTCTCTTTGTCTTTCTTTCTGGACTCGGTCAACTTGCTTCTGAGCCATTTTTACTCCATAATCATTCCGCGCTGCCATTCCTTTCTGCGTTCTAGAATACTTCTTTTTTGCTTGTTTATCACGAAATGCATTAACTGCATCTTCTCTACTTTTTATAGCGCTTTTCAATTTCTTGTCATACTTCGCGTTTACTTCTTTCTCTCTTGATTTAGCGGGAGCAGCTTTCTTTTTCATTTGTCCAGCTTGTTCTTCTCTCCCCCGTGGAGGCAATTTCTTTTTCTTCTCTGCTTCCTTTTCTACTTTCTGCTTTAACTCAACCGTATGTTTTACTTTTCCTTCAGGCTTCGCTGTTATCGTTTTCGTCTTACCAGCTTTAAGATCTTTCTGCCGTTGTACCCATCCCCTTACTTCCTTCAGGACTTCATCTAAAGCTGGTTTATCTTTTTCCTTTATCGCACGTTTGATTGAATCAATATATACTTTCTTACCCAGTTCATTCATTACAGTAAGCTTCTTAATCACATTAACATACTTCTGCGTTACTTCTGATACGCTCTTCTTTGGTTTCTCGGCTTCCTTTTTCTTTGTCATGCCCATACGCTTCTGCTTCATCGTCTCGGAAATCTTTCGCTTGGTTTCCGCTGACATCGGCTTACCTTTCTCAAACACCAAAGACTTCTTCATTTTCTTCTTACTGTCTAAGCCTGATTCACTATACGCAATAGCCAACGCTTGCTTCTGATCTTTAACGATCTCCCCACTACCAGAATGCAAAGTCCCAGCTGCGTATTCTGCCATAACTGTTTTGAACTTATCTTTTGGATTCAACTTTTTTCTCTTCTTAGAGCCTTCTCCAACTTCTGGTGAATGCTTCATTGCTAATCTAACTTCGCTTTTTCCCATATCTATCTCCTCACTAACAGACTTCTTCCCTCCCTTCAGTTTTCTACAGAATCCTAGAATCCATTTTCCTTCTTATTATACTTCTGCTGCCTCATAAAAAAAGATTCTCAAATAGGCCTGTTCATTACCTACCCCATCATTCGTCAATGAAACGAGATAAACCGTACTAGGCTTCAATATCCACTCCCAATCGCTTATAACAAGAATGCCTGGGTGTTGATTAGTTCCCTTAAATGACATTTTATCAAGGGATACGCCGCTTGATATGCCAGTAGGATTACTTTTGAGTATCATTGAGGAAATCCTTGTTGACGACCTTTTCTTGTTGAAAGCGGTAAGTGCCGCAGCGCCAGTTGTCAGCGTAGGGGCTTCTAGCAACTCAATCGTCCCATTATCCCCATTATAAAACGTATACGCTTTAAGGTGCATTTCAATACTTGCCGGAATGTTGATTTCTATAAACAAAGACGCGGATGCACCAAGGGCTGCGTTCGAGACTCCAGCTGTAAAAAGCTCTCCGCCATGTGCACGGTTATGTTCATTTGATATCGTCGGGAGTGCGTTTTTCCCGAATATACTTATTTTTCTAATAATCATCGTGTTCCTCCTATAAATTTTTCTTTATCTATTTATTTTCTCTCACGATACGTATTTCTCTAACTCAAGATACCATCTACTCCAACTACATCTACAATATGGATGGATCGTTATCCCAGCCCAATAATTCTTAGCATTCCTCCCGAAATTACTCTTACCTGGCCATATTGCTGTATAAGACTTACCATCCACTATAACTTCATCACCCTCTTCTGGAGGCTCTGCAACTAATACAACCACTTTACCGTCTATTAACCTCCCACAAGCTGGGCAACGATCTGGTGCACTCACTCCTTTCATAAATATATTTTCTTCTTCTGGAGTACTACGTAACTCAGAGATGAGTAAACCATTATTACTAGCCATCGCAACCTCAGTTACAATTACGCGGTCCCAGTCGCGATTTAAGCTGATCTCGCTATCCCACAACTCTTGCCATATCTGTCCTTTCGACTTATGAGCCTTTGATCCTTCGATTATTATAGATTGTATTTTGCCTCTTTCCCTATCATTTACGTTTTGTATATATGTACCAGTTCCTTCTTTATACGCTTCAAGAAGATCCATATCATAATCGGTATAGCCGAACTCAGCAAAATCCGGATCGGTCAAATCAAATTTATCAAGTGACCAACTCTCTTTCTGATTCTCTTCCAGCCTTTGTATCAAAGAACCGAGAAAAAACGAATCCTCTACCATTTTTTTCTGCAAAAAATCCTTTTCAATATGAAGATACTTAACTATTGCTTCTTCAAGCCTTTTCCAATCTTTTATTTTAATAGGTTGTCCACTTTTGGGATTGTACATAATCTTACCTTTAAAGATAAGCGGAGCATCTTCATGCGCTTTACTCATCCTCAATCCTAAAAGTCTAGATGTCTCTGACAATACTATCCTCGTTATCTCATGCGTGTATTTTTCATACTTCTTACTTAACTGATTTACTGCTTTCCAAGGAGAAGATTCTATTTTATGCAATTTTAATTTCACGATTTTACCTTACTCATTTTATCTAAGAGCTCCTTCATTTAAGAAGGAGCTCTAGAGATTCTTGGATTCTTCGCTTACTTAAACTGTTCTTTAGCCTCTTCGATGACTTTCCTGATGAGATCCATCGCCTCGTCTAGTGTAATCTTTTTGTCTGCGAGTGCTTTAATAGCACCATCGACGCCGACTTTGACTACCGCTGCGAATTTATCCAACTTCTCTTCCTTCTTTGGATCTTTAAGAACCTTCAGAACAATCACACCGGTAAGGGCTGCCGAAAAGATCGCTAAAATCACTAATGTTAATAC
>LAZR01002370.1_pt1 | contig 10985 bp, 20 predicted proteins | sample 329461 | NCBI WGS metagenome assembly LAZR01 (sample SAMN03002196, study PRJNA259156) | marine sediment metagenome | biome: sea floor; feature: Hydrothermal impacted sediments; material: marine sediment; isolation source: Loki non-amplified sample from Loki's castle hydrothermal vent sediment ...
AATAACGGACGGGCAAATAACGGACGGGCAAATAACGGACGGGCAAATAACGGACGGGCAAATAACGGACGGGCAAACAACGGACGGGCAGACAACGAATGTACCATCGATCGAAGGGCAGACGCCCGGCGGACCGGCGACCTCTTCTTCTTCTGGTGGGGTATCACATGGAAGTCTAACTCGCAGGAATGGAAGTCAAATTTTAACGTCAAAAATTTCGAGAATTGTCTTGACAGGGATCGGCAAGCGCCAGTATTATCAAAATATGAACGCTTGGAAGGCTCAAGTAAAATTACTCAGGCAACTCAGGCAAGCCCGGCCAGGGAACATCCGAAGAGCCTTCCAAATCTCCAGGACCAACCCTGCTGGCTTGCCTATTTAAACGGGAAACGTATGGCTTTCAAATTCAGGATCAAACGCCACGGCAATAGAATATTCTCTAAGCAATGCCCCGCGAGCCGGCATTATTGCTGGCTGTCCCTGCGTGGAGCCGTCGAAGACCGACGATTCCAATGCACTAATTTTCTACGCCAAACGTCAATGCACAAAAACCTTTGCACCCTTGACAAAAGCACATCTTATTATGACGGGGAGATTTCAAATGGCCCGTGAAACCAAACGAAAGCGGGAATGGGAAAAATTCGCCAGGAGCTACGGATCTAGACCGAAGAAAGGCGAAACAGAGATCGGCAAGGCTGCCGTGGATCGGATCGTTGAAAAACGCACGTTCGAGTATTTCGATCATCCGACACGCGGAATCCGTTTTCATATCTTCAAGAACAAAGGCGAGGAGCTGGTGGGCCGGCTTGTCAGCCATGCGATTAGCAACCTCCGCCGCAATTCGAGTTATGCAATTGAAATCGAAGGCGGCGAAATTGTCGAAGTCTTTGCGAACCGGACGCTTCATAAGCAGTTGACCGATTGTTTCATGCAGAAAATTCGAATCGTATACCTCGGCCGGGAACAAAACAATTTCGGCCACGCTAAAAAGATTTATCGTGTTTACACAAGTAAGGCAGACAGGAAACGAAAGGACAGCGACGATGGAAAATGACAGAGACACCAGAGACGACATAGCTGCTCAGGCGGACGCGCTCGGCATGGAAAGTCTGACCGAAGAACAGCAAGCTATTCTTGAGAAGCCCAAGCCGGCCGAACCGGAGCCGCCCGAGCCGCCGCCCACCAAGTACCCGCCGGCCGATGCGCATTGCCCGAATTGCAACGGGCCAGGGATCCGGAAAGGAAAACTCATTATTTGCGAGAAATGCGATGCAAGTTTCCGGTACACGAAAGAGGGCCCGAAAGTCGAAGAGCTTGGGCCATTCGACAAATTGCAAAACCGGGTAGCAGTTCTTGAAGGAAAGGAAGCAGCCGAGCCGCCACCGGTGCCGGCCCAGCCGGCACGGCCAAGCGAAGCGTTCGCGACACAAGTGAGACAAGCGGCTAACGACGCCGACGACGACGGCATTTAGAAAGGCTATGGCATAGACGCAGTCGGCGTCGCCGTCGCCCCCTTCACGGGGGCGTGGATTGAAACAAACAGACAGAAAGGGAGCCATGATTACCATCGGCACAATGAAATCAAAGTACGGAATCAGGGATATCGTCCCCGTCCTGATCGTGGGCGGGCTCTATGGTATGGTTTTTGCCTTAATTATCCGGCAAGTAGTCTGCGACCAGAACCGGGCGGGAACCCTCAAAATACTAAAGGCGACACTACACATAGTAGACGAATGCACAAGGAAGGATAGAGCTAATGACAAAAAAGAAAAAGGCGAGCAAAAAGGCCGATAAAAGAACTCCGGGACAAAAGGGCGCCGACACAAGGCGAAAAATGCGTGATGATGCGATGGCAAGAAAGTTAGGAGCGGTTGAGAAATCACCCGTAACCGTCACGCCATATCCGAGAGCCGGCGACAATCCGGAATTCGAAGGCGTTCTGGATCGCGTGGCTCTGGAAAAGGAATCGTCGCCGGCATCGAAGCCGGCAACAATGCCGGCAACGCAGTCCCAACCGGACAAGCCGGCCGTCGGCGGCGAGATCCTCAGTATCGCCGACGTCGCCGAATGGGTGGCGTGGCCGTTCATGTTGTGGGCACAAATGAATGACTTGGCGAGCTTGGCACTTTCAACGAAAGAGGCAAAATCAGTTGCCGAACCTTTAACGTCAATCCTTAACCGACACGGGGCCAGTAGAGTTTTACCGCCCGACGTGGTCGATGGTCTCAAAGCCAGTGCAAGGTTAACGCCGATTCTGGGAGATCGGTTCGAGGCGATCAAGAAAGAGAAGGATCGGCGGGCCAACGCCGGCGAGCCGACGCCGACTAACGTTGCGTCCGGGCCGGTCGGCAAGAAGGTCGACCAGGGAGCGGCGGCAACGAAACCGAGAGAGGTTTGAAGTGACGACAGAAAAGAAAATTCAACTGGTGATCGGCAAGCGGGGATCGGGCAAGAGCGTCTTGACACAGCATTTAATCCGAGACGCAAAACGGCTTGTGGTCTACGACATTATGACTGAATACGTCCAGGGCGTGACATTCGATGATACGGACATATCCGAGCTTGTGGAATTTTGGCGCCAGGTCTACAGGCAATCTTTTCGGATCATATACCGACCGTTGGAAGCGAAAGCCGAAATTGACTGGCTTGCACGTGCAGTTTTCGCCCTGGGCGATCTTACTTTTGTGATCGAGGAGATTGATTCGATCTGTACTTCGTTCGATATGCCCGTGGGGATGCAAGCGATCATCCAGCGGGGCCGTCACAGGAACATCGAACTGATCGGAGTCACGCCAGCACCGTTCGGAATCCACAGGGATCTGACAAGGCAGGCAAAAAGTATTTACATTTTCAAAACAAACGAGCCGCGAGATATTCAATATTTGAGCCGGCTGCTCGGCGAAGCAATCGAGGCTAGACTTGCCGCGCTCGAACAATATGAGTTTGTCCACTGGAATGACACTGGGACTGTCCGTGTCGGAAAGCTACAAGATGAACACATCATCTACAAAGAAGACAGTGAAGGAAATAAGCTTTAATCCTTTCTATGAAGCCTGCAAGGTTATTCGTTTTGCAGAGGAAGCCGGCCGGGCCGGCCATGACGGATTTACGGTGCTCGTCAGAGACGGCCAATTGACTTATGACCTTGGACGGCTACACGCAAAGACAGCCGGCTTTATAGCCGTGATCAACCGCGTAAAATTTGCAGCGGGTCTTTCGACAAAGGCCTGGCGCAAATTAGAAGCGAAAATAGCAATCGAAATGTGCAAACAAAGAAAGGCATGGTGACACAATGGAATTAGTATTCAATAAAGTCAAAATCAAAGAAGTAGCAAGGTCAACGGATTTCGGCGGGGACAATGAAAACATTAAGCAGGCGGAGCTTATCCTTGCCCTGATCGAAATCAGGGAAGCGATCGAGGAAGGTTTGGCCAAGCTCGATCAGACGAACATCGAGGCGGCAATGATGTTGGTCGGGATGAAGGAAAGCTTCGACGGCTACATCGAATGTCGCATAGGTACCGACAAGGTCTTGGAAGCTCTGATTGGTCAACTCGAAGAGAAAAACGCAGAAAAGTCAGATCTAGAAATGGACGAACCGAAAAAAGCTGCCGTTACGCTTGACGTGGGAAATTTCGGCGGCCCCATACAGGAGGCGGGGGTTGTATAGCCTATGCCGTACCACAAAAAGCGACATTGCCGCTGGGACTCAAAATCCTATACACCGGACAGAGAGATCGGCAGGGATGGTTTTTGCTGTGATGCTTGCCGCCTTGCCCTAAACAGAGCTCTGAAGAAATGGCTATCGCGTAAAGCGATCTTGGGCGCCCGCCCTGCAGGGCTAAGCGTTTCGCGACGCCGCAAGGCCAGGAAAAAAAGGCTTGACAGGGATCGGCGGTCCTGTTTTACTCTCAGACGAGAAAGGCGGTCAATGCGGCGGCCTGAAAACGAAGTGTTGTTGAGAAAAAAGGAGTTCAGATCATGGCGAGCTACATCCCAACGAAAGAGCAAGGCATCCGTGTGCTTGTCGCAGTGCTCATCATTTTTGCGCTAGCACGATTTCTGCCAATACCTGACAACTTCAGACAGATGTTGCGTGTCTGATCCAACTGTATTAGTTGAATGATACACCGCGAACGGTGTATAGTCCTACTAATACACCTCTTGAAGGAGAAAGCAGAAATGAAATTACACAAACGCTATTTAGGCTGCATCAACTGGCCGGGTGAAAATCAAGTTATGACTTTCAGCTTGCCCCGCAACTACGCATTGGTTGCGCTTGAGTTCGAGCTTGTCGCGGACCTTACACGGACCTCGACGGCAGGCGATGGCGGCGGGCCAAAAGATTCGGCACCGGCTCAGTTGATTAAGAACATGGATGTGATCGTGAACGGATCGGACACGATCAAACACATGGACTTTGAAACCTTGCATCGAAAGAATGAACAGCAGTTCGGCACGCGGCCGCGCATATATTCTGAGGATTGGAGCGGATATGCCAACGCCGCCGACAAGGTTCTCAAAGTTGCGAGCCGGCTCAGCTTTGCCATGCCGCGAGCGATTGCGCAAGTTGATACCTTGCTTGACACATCGGCGCTGTCGTCCCTAGACTTAGTGGTGACCTGGGGGGCCGGCCTGGACACAATGAATGACACGTGGCCGGGGTCCGGCGGCTCTGCCGAAAGCGTTACCGTCAATGATGCGAAGCTACACATTACGGCGGTCGAATACATCGGCGTTGTCGCGGGGACAAACTTTGCCCTGTGGAAAGAAAATTGGATGCGCAAGGAAGTAGTTGGCGTAGACAACGCATTCCAGATCAAGTTGCCATTTGGATCGAACATCAATTATCGTTCGATCCTGCTCAAGACCCACAGCGACGGGGATCAAGTCGATACCATCATGCCGTACAACGGGCTGGCAACTCTCAACAAAATGACGCTGAAGAGCGGAACGGAGGTTTATCTCTTTGAGGTTGCGCAGTTGTTGCAGGTTCAGAACCGCCTGCAGCATTCGCTGTCAGTTCCTGAGCGGACGGCATCGGCCGCGGCGCTTAATCATCGGCTGCAAGAACTTGTCTTGGAAGGCTACTACTATATCGACTTCTGTCGAGATGGCAGGTTGTCTGAGATGCTCGACACGTCGATGCTGAGTGACTTGGAATTGACGTTAGAAGTTGCGAATCCAGGTGCCGCGGATTATGTGGACGTCTATTTCGACCACCTATTCCCGCCGCCAAAAGTCACGGCATAATGAGCCACGATCGCCAGTCTCCAGGCTGATCGGCAACCTGCGTAAGGCATTGCGCAGGTTGCTGATTCTTTTCGTCGCCCCCTTCACGGGGGCGTGGATTGAAACAAACAAACAAACGAGGTGTGCCAATGTTCTTTTTAGTACCACTGTTAGGAAGCATAGCCGGGGCGGCCGGGGGTCTTGCAGCAGGGGCCGGTAGTCTTGCCGTAGGTGCCGGCACTGCTGCACTTGGAACGGCCGGGACTATCGGCAGCGCTGCACTTGGAGCGGCCGGGGGCCTGGCGTCGGGTGCATGGACCCTGGGCGGTCAAACGATCGGCATGGCAACGTCATTGCCGGGGACTGCCTGGAATCTCGGCGGGCAAGTGATCGGCACTGGCGTCAACGCCATCAAATGGCTTTCCGACAAACAGAATATCGACAAGCTCAAGCCGGCCGTCGAACTTCTCGGTCAGGGCTACAGCGCTTTCCAATCTTATGAGCAATCAAGAGCAGCGCAGGAAGCGAGCCAGGCATACGGCGGTCAAGTGGTTGTTCCGTATCCCGTCACCGTGCCGAGCGCGGGGACACCGGCCAGGCCGGGTCAATTCTCGACCATTGTCGATGTCGGCATGGGCGGTAAGGCAGCGCCCATGACGAAACAGCAAACCGAGGAAATTATCAAGTATGGAGCGATTGCAACCATTGCATATTTTCTATTGAAAGGCTTTTGACGTGGGATGGTTAGACGACGCTCTGGGGTACGAGTCACCGGCAAAGAAGCTAAGAGAGGTCCAGGACAAGGCCTACTATGCCGAGCAGGCACGTATCAAAAAACTCGAGGAGAAACGGGCAAAGCTGCAGGCGGTGGCTTTAGAGGTCGCCGAAAAAGAGGAAACGGTTTTACAATCATGGGCATGGACAAACAAGTATTTGCAAACCCAAAGGCAGGTTGCCGAGGCGAAAGCAACAGAAGCGGAGAAAATGAAGATGCTTCCGAAGCCGGCCGAACCGGCTTCGGAAGTGGTCGAGAAGATCAAGGAATTAGCTGTGCCGGCGGCCGGCGTCGGTCTGATTTTTTGGTTGCTTAGATAAGGGGTTTAATCATGGACTTTCCACAACCGCAGACTCTCGGACGGACGCGCGGCGTCAACACGGTCCCGAGCGATCCGAACGCGGGTTTAATCGCCAGGCCCACCGCATACGAAGCGCAGAGCTTTTTCGAGCAGGTATCGAGCTATGTCAACAATTATTTTGGCTCCATTCCCACCGCACAGGCAGTCAAGGGCGTACAGTCTCAACAGAAGGCGGCTCCAATAGGCAACGCAACGCCGAGCGTCTTTAGCACGATCAGCGAAAGGCTCACCGGCCGGCCGATCGAGGCGACGTGGAAAACCATTGCCGACAAAATCATTGACGATCGGGGGCTTGTCATCCAGAGCGATTACCCGGGGGCGAAAGTTCCCGGACCGATACCGGCTCCGCGTGTCCAGAATTACAGCGGGGCGGATACGAGAAGCGTCGCATGGAGCGACATTCGGCGGGGCGGCGAGGCATTCGTAAATCAGGTCAAAGGCCTGTTCAATTTGAGCTACTCAGGGCCACAGGAACAATCGGGCATCCCGATCGAAGAACACAAAGGTCTTGGACTCTATCGCGATACAAGCGCAGATGAGACCGCAGCAGCGGCGCTCCTGGCTCTTGTTTTATTGGGGTGACATTATGACAGAAGTTGCTAAGTCGCAAGATATCCGCAGCCTTGTAATGGCGGGGATCGGCCAGCCGAAAAAGTTGACGCTTGACCTTGCGTTGGCATTTACAGAGCGGAAATTTACAATTTCGGGAACGCAGTTCGGCGTCTGGTATTCTCCATTGGCTACGGATGAAATCCAGGTGCGCTTCAATGAAAGCCGGGCCGAACAAATCCTGTTTAGGCGCACAATGATTTTGGCCGTGCCGTTCACAGAGGTCTATATCACCGTGCCGGCCGGCATGACTGGCAATATGACACTTCTTTACGGCCACGGTTCGATGGACCTGTTTAGGATCTTCCCGAGCGTGCCGGAACCGTTTACGGCGATGGAAACCGTCTTGACCGCAATCCGAGATGAAGCGCAGGGCGACGTACTTCCTGAAGGCTATGGCGCCCAGGCAGTCGGCGTTGCGGCCGTCGAGGTTATACCGGCAAATCCAGACCGCAAAGGCTGTGACATACAAGCACGATGGGACAATGCCGGCATTATCTACGTGGGATACGACAACACGGTCGGGCCTGCCAACTGGCAAAGTTGCCATGCGGCCGAGGGCGGCTACACATGGGACGATTATCGCGGGCCGATATGGGCGGAGGCGTCGATTGCCGCGCAAGAGGTCGGCTGGGGAGAATGGTAATATGAAAGGATTCAAGTCGGCATGTAGGGTGAAAATAAACGCCGCTGGTGACTGGCAGATTGTTCCACCGGCTGGGCAAATTACACAGATCGGCAACGCAGGCGCAACGTCACGCGGTCTAGTCGCAAACGATGATTTATTTGTTTCAGGAAAATTGGAAGTCGACGACACTGCGTACTTCGATGCCGGAGTTACCCTGCAGGGCACCACTAGCGTCTTTGGCACGATGCAATTCTTGGCACCTAGCGGGCAGATTTGGCGTTATGCGGATAATAGTGCATATCTTCGGCTGGCCGACCTTTCGGAAGAGTTAATAATACCAGTGGGCCAGGGGGCGGCGGGTATCAATACAGTTGTTGCTTTAGCGATTGCAAATAGCGTCTTAGACGCGGTCGCGGTTCGAGTCACACAAGCACCGGGCGGCGGGGCTGCAACGTTTTCCGTCGGCAGAACCGGCGGCAATATAGACGAGTTTATTCAAAACATAGCTACCGCCCTGGCGACCGTTGGCAATTCGGCCGCTGATGGTGATGGCGTAAATGCCGGGCCTATCCATAATGGAGCAGCTAATACGCTGGTCATAACAACGAATGCTAATGTCACGGTTACAGAAATGAAAGTTAGAATCGTCCTGTGGTATACATTAATTAACGCACCGGCGTGGTGATGAGGAGCCCAAGTTGCGAAAAACTACTATGACTGACGACGACGGCATAATCGAATCATATTGCAGAGTCGTGGTAAACGCCGACGGTGACTGGCAAATACTTCCGCCGGCCGGCCAGATCACACGGATCGGCGAGGGCATCGGTTTTTTCGTGCCGCCAATTAGCAACAATGATTTGCTCGTGGCGGGCAGAATGGCCTCTTATGGTAATTGCACAAGTGCAGGTGGATTTTCATCCGTAGGAGATTCAGAAGTAATAGGCGAGTTAGATTTGAGTTTGCTAGGGGGGATCAGTGGCGAATCGGAAAGCTATCGAGCGCGTACCGAGGAAATTACAATCGCCGTCGCCAGCGGGGCCGCGGGTGTTGTCTCTGCCACTAATATGTTTCAGCCAAATAGTATTATACTTTCGGTTCACGCTCGCGTAACACAAGCGCCGGGCGGTGGGGCAACAACTTTCGACATCTTCCGAACGGGAATAGCTGGCGACGTACTCCTAGATAATTTCCCGGTGGCCGTCGATGGGATCGGTAATTCGATTGTCAACAGTGACGGAACTCACGACGGACCTTTTTACAACACGAACACTAAAACGCTCACCATCCAAACAAATTTCAATGTCACCGGCTCCGATATGAAGGTAAGAGTCTGTGTAAACTATATCCAATTATGGCATTTTGATTCTTAGGAAGGCTAGTATAATGACGGACCCGAACCCGCAAGAAAAAGATGCAAGAACGAGCCAGCTTCATGCTCTCTACCGAGACGTAGGGCGACTTATCGCGCTGGAAGAGGCGAGCAAGGCCCCCCGCATCCTGATCGACGGCGATATTGAGGTTGCCTGGCCGCAGACAGTCAAAAACCAAATCAACGCGCGTATCGTAACGAAGATGGCCGCAATTGCCGGCCAAGTCCGCGACCTACAAAATGCCGAATGAATGGACTGAAATCACGGAAGCCGACCAGTTGCAGGCAGGCGACGAAATCCGCATACACTTCACGGTTAGCGGGATCACGTTTTTAACGGCGGCCCAGGTTGCACTAATGGAATCCCGGCTGGAGAAAGAGCCCAGGTTCACGGTGATTCGGCACAGTATCCCGCGATCGGCAGGCCCTCTGCAGACTACGGAGATGACGATGGACGTTCGGGTCGAACGTCAGCCGTATGGAGCGACGGGCGAATGGCTGAGATCTAGCCTTGTAATCGCAGGGGCGACAATTGCGGCCGGGACGATCGTCAAGATTATCCTCGCCGCATTTGCCGGGGTCGTCATCTTTCTGTCAGTAACCAAGATCGAAAAGTTGGGGAAAGCTGCCAAGGAGACGGGCGTAGCCTCCGTCCAAATTGCGGGCGCCTTGATAGCTGTCTACATTGTCTATAAGTACTTGTGAGGTAACCATGGCACGACGAAAAAGAAGAAGCGGACGAAGCACATACAAGACAAAGGGCGCAGCCAAACGCGGCAAGCCGAAGCGCGTCTCGGTCTACAAAGTCAAGGGCGGTTGGCGGCGGAGTAAAAGACGCAAAAAGTAAGTGACACGTTGATACGCTTAAAATGGTCCTCGCCGGCGATCCCGATCGTGACGATGTCACATCGTGAAAATTAGCCCAAAATCGAGGACCAGGCGTCCTCGAGGACGCCTGGTCCTCGCCAGCTCCGGAGGCTAAGCGTATCGCTGTATCGCTGGAATAAAGTGGCATGGCCAGGAAGAAAGGAGACGATATGAGAATTCACAATCCTTGGATGTTTCTGTATTGGGTTTGCATGGGCATATTGCTTGCCCTGGGCATTCTCCTAGCAACCGGCGTGGCCGGCTGTCTGCCGATGGATGAAGCCGTCCAGGACATCAATACCGTCGCCGCCGCAGGCAAGGCAATCATCGACTCACCGGCCAGTCAGCTCATTCCCCCCGACATCAGGTTTTATAGCAGCCTGGCCATAACGGCGCTCATGAGCGGCACGGCGGCATACAAGCAATGGAGGCTCACACAGATGGGCAAAACCACAAAAGCGATCGTCAGGGGCATCGAGGCCACCGAAAAGCCAAACCCAGGCGAAACAATGAAGCATCCCGTCAAGGTAGCGATCGGCAAGGAGATGCGAAAGTTGGGGATATACGACGCCGGCAATAAGTTGGTCGACCGTCTCAAAGTCAGCTAAATATGGATTTATTGAGCAAAAACAAAGCCTGGCTGCAAATGCTAATGGGATTCTTCCTAGTCAGCCAGGTGAAAGCTACCACAGACACGCCGCTCGCCCGCATACAGATATCCTGGAAGCGCCGCGGCGTGGTACACAATGAGTCTTTCACCCTCGAAGAGCTACTGAGCTGTCTGTCAGAGACCACCACAGGCGAGCGCACGCGGCCGCAGGGCGACTATACGGATATAGCGGACCTACCATAGGCCCAAAATCATTTAAATCCCTTAAAAACGCTTTTTTTCGCTTTTAATCCCTTTTTATCTTGACAGAACCCCGGTAAGGGTATAGGCTGGGCTGGGAGGCGGGAAAGAAAAGCCTAACGGCGCTTTTCTTTCCCTTTGACGGGCGGCCTTAAATACCAGGCCGCCGCCCGTCTGTCAAGCGGAATCTCGAAAAAGCGTCGAGATATCTTTTCAATCTCAGGGGAACAAATCCCCTGAAACCCCAGCCGGGGCCGGCCCCGGACCCCGCCGCCCCAGCGGCGGACCGGC
>LAZR01002371.1_pt1 | contig 10982 bp, 10 predicted proteins | sample 329461 | NCBI WGS metagenome assembly LAZR01 (sample SAMN03002196, study PRJNA259156) | marine sediment metagenome | biome: sea floor; feature: Hydrothermal impacted sediments; material: marine sediment; isolation source: Loki non-amplified sample from Loki's castle hydrothermal vent sediment ...
GGTGATGATATTGAAGTTGTAGTTGACGAGACAATAGAATTGCCTCAAGAAACCATTTTACCGAGTCAATCCGTTCAGGAAATTATTGAAAAATATGACGACATTGCAGTTGGTCATTGTTATTGTCGAAACCATGCAAAGGTTCTTGGTGAACCGTGCCATCAAACGGATATTCAAGAAAGCTGCTTTACCTTTGGTAAGAGTGCACGACATACAGCGAAGCACGGTTTTTCGAGACTTATATCTAAAGAAGAAGCGTTAGACATATTTGCTAAAATCCGAGATGATGGGTTAGTACATAAAGTTATGCATTTGCGGGCAAATCCGGAGCTTCGTGAAGATGCAATATGTAATTGTTGTACTGATTGTTGCCCTCAAAGTAGAGGATTTATGCTAGAACCAACAGCTAACTATACAAATTATTTAGCACAGATTAATCCCGAATTATGTACCGGTTGTGGTACATGCGTAGAAAAATGTCATCAATTGATAATTGAACTCAATGAGGATGATATTGCTGAAAGGGAGGAAGAAAGTTGCATAGGATGTGGTGTTTGTGCATATTTCTGTCCTGAAAATGCTATTTCTATGGTTAAAACTCCGTTAAGAATAGTTCGAATAATGCCTCCTCATCAGAAATGAATGACATTTTCCCAATAAATTAGAAAACAACATCTCATCAAATAATAATTTTTGTTTAAAATTTTTATTTCCTCAATTTTTTAATTTTTACTTGGTATTGATGAGCTGTAAATAACTGAAATATTACTATAATTAAATTATAATATTAAATTTTCAAGCTTTCATTAAATTGGTTATAAATTACGCTAAAAATCTTGACAGAAAGAATAGAATAAAATCTGTAGAATTAGTTATAACTAATAATTATTAAGTGAATTATTCATAGTAATTATAAACCATTATAGTTTAAGATTTGGTTCCTTAATCACCGTGTAAAGACACTAATAAAGTCTTAAGGTTATACTTTTAAGATTGCTGTGGAAAAACCACATTTTTCTCACAATATTAGATAATTCTCAAATCAAAGAAGAGAGAAAAATGGTTAATTCAAATAATACGGTTATACGATTATTATAATATTGAAAAAATTTAAAATAAGCTATTTTTACTATTTAGGAAACATATAATGAAATAGAAGGTTGATTTTTTTGAGTGATGCTTTCAAATTTAAGATTATTGTTGTAGGTGATGCTGCTGTCGGGAAAACTTCGCTAATTAAAAGATATATAACAAATACATTTGAAAAAGATTATATCTCAACTCTAGGTATGCAATTTTCGAAATATGAAGCGCTTGTTGAAGGGGAAAAGGTAGAGTTATTATTATGGGATTTAGCTGGTCAAGAATCGTTTAGTACTCTACGTGACAGGTTTTATACTGGAAGCAGTGGTGCTATTGTTGTTTTTTCTCTTTCTCCTGAAGAACTTGAAACGTACAACCATGTCACCAAATGGCTCTCGGATGTAAAAGAAACATGTAAGAACATTCCTATTTTATTATTTGGTAATAAAGCTGATTTAGTTGATCAAAATGCATTAGCTACAAGCCCAAACTATGCAACTTCAGATGTTCATGTTAAGAAATTCACCCAAGATCAAAAAATTGTTGAATATTACAGAACAAGTGCTTTAACAGGTCAAAGTGTAAATGAAGCATTTCAAGCATTAGTATTTAAATTATATCAACGAGCTACTATTTGAATTTCTTTTTCTATTCAGGTTTGATGCGAATCCTTCTGTAATTTTAATGATCTTCATAATTCGATTTTGTCTTTTTAATTGATAATAAGTATAGTTGCTTTAATATTTAAAGATTAGACTATTTTCTATTTTTCTTCATTTTAGCGACGCGAATAATATTCGGTCGGAGCTAACTTCAAAATTTAATGCAAACTGGAAAGGATAGACATGTAGAAAATTGTAATTCTTATCTTAACTTTTAATAAAATTAAAATTTAAAAATACACACAATATTAGGTAGTGCTCACATCAAAGTCATATCAAAGTTGGTAGAAAAATGGTTAATTCAAATAATAAAGTTATGAGTTTAAAAGAAGCGGTTAGCGAGAATGTAAAGGACGGTGATGAATTAGTCATAGGGAATTATTCACTTTCTATGTGCGTCGCTTTGGCATCGGAAGTAATCAGGCAGAAGAGGCAACATTTAACAGTTTATACTCAATCCAGCCATATAGATCTTGAATATTTAGCTGCTGGCGAATGTATAGACAAAATAATCACTAATTTTATCACTGTAGTTGCTGGAACAGGTGCAGTGGTTCGTAGAATGCAGAGAGAAGAAATTGAAGTAGAAGAATATTCAAATTTTCAGTACAATGCAATGTTTCAAGCGGGGATGTATGGGTATTCTTTCATGCCCGTGTTGGAGGGTGCTATACATACAGACCTTTTTAAAAAAAGGACATTTATGGGGGAAAATAAATTTAAAGTTATCGAGTGCCCCTATACAGGTAAAGATATCCTTACTGTACCAGCTGCAAATCCTGATGTGTGCATAATACATGTACAAAGAGCGGATAAGTTTGGAAATGCTCAATATTGGGGGGCGATGGGAAGTGTACAAGCCGCAGCGTTAGCAAGTAAGAAAATAATTGTGTCATGTGAAGAAATTGTTGACCATGATATCATTCTATCGAGCCCCCACCATACAATCATTCCAGCATACAGAACTAACGCAGTTGTCGAAACTAAATATGGAGCTCATCCAACTGAAGTAGTGGGGTATTATAATCGTGATTCTTTTTTCGCAAATTGGGCTTTCGGTTGTTTGACATCAGACAAAGCAATAGAAAGATGGTTAGATGAATGGATCTATGGATGTAAAGATCATAACGCGTATATTCAAAAATATACAGAATTATTTGGAAGTGAAATATTAAATTCACTTAAATGTAAACCATTTTATTCAACTCCAGTAAATTATGGATGCCCTACTCCAAGATGGGATGATAATGGTGTGCATACAACCTTGGGGATAAAATCTGAAGATATCGAAAAAATTATGGAAAAGGAGGGATTGTTTCATGAATGAACGATATTCCTTAGATGAATTAATAAGCATGGCAGTTGCTCGAGAAATCAATGATTATGAGAATATTGTTATTGGTGTAGGGATTCCCATTACCGCATGTATATTAGCAAAGGGTTTACATGCTAAAAACGCAATTTTAATGACAGAGTCGGGATTAATAGGATTTAATCCGTTAGTTCCTGTAGTTGGAATAGCAGATGTAGGGGCTAGCAAAGGATTTTCTTATTCTACTGATTTATTTTCTATGTTTACCACGCATACGTATCGTGGGTTTGTAGATAAATGTTTCCTCGGTTGTGGACAGATAGATAAATTTGGGAATATTAATTCAACCGTGATTGGTGATTATAAAAATTTTAAAAAGCGTCTCCCAGGCTCTGGGGGAGCAGCAGATTTTATTTCCTACGCTAAACAAACAGTACTAACCTTGAATAGGGGTCAATTCGTGGAAAAACTTGATTATTTTACCTCTCCAGGCTATTTAGATGGTGGCGATAGTAGAGATAGGTCAGGTCATTTTTTACGGGGTAGTGGCCCCAGCACAGTGGTAAGCAGAAAGGGAGTTTTCAAATTTGATCCCGTAAGTAAAGAGATGTTTCTTGCTTCTAATCATCCAGGGATTACCGTCGAAGAAATTAAAAAAGATATTCCTTGGGATTTAAAAGTTTCTCCGGATTTAACAGAAACGAAACCTCCTACCGCAGAAGAATTAGCATTCAGTAGAAAATTCAATCCAGCTCTATCAATTGGACAGAGGGCTACTGCTAGGCTTATCAATAAGATACGGTACCCAAAACTTCCAGAAAAAGGTAACGCTTTTATACAAGAATTACGGGATAAATTCTTTTCATAAAAAATAGCTGAAAAGATTATAAAAAAATTAATACATATTTAATTTGAAATTAATTGTTAGTAAATTAAGGAGAAATATTATGGCTCGGATATCCGTTGATATGGGTTTCATGGAAGAATTAGTTGATTTTAAATTATGACACTTAAGTGAGAAGTAGGTAAAATTCTAAAAAAATGGGGATATGTATCATCAAACGAATTCTTAGAACATGCTAAGAATGGAACTTTAAATGAGGCTGAGGAAGTCATAATATTTTAATATTTAATTTGTTATATATTTTTGATAGCATATTCTTTAGATCTACACGCTCTTTACCTGAAATCAAATAGGGAATTTTACTTTTTTGGAGAAATGTAAGAGATTCTGGTGCTACATTATATGATACGAGATGTACCATACGAAAATATTATAGTAAGAATAAAAATAGTTTTTCCGAAAAAGTTTAAATATTCAGAAGATCTTTTTATTAATATGACAATTGATGATAATTCAAGAGTAGGTAAAAAAGGGGAGATTCTACCTAAGAAAGCCTTAAGAGAATTTTCAGGTATTAAACCTGGAGACAATGTATTAATTGTAGCTCAACCTGGACAATTGATAATAAATAAAATTTTTTCAATTGAAGAACTTCTAGAAATGCCAATTATTTCACAAGGAACTGCCGAAAGCATTGAAAGGGAAATTGAAGAGGAAGTTAAAATACAGGAAAAGCTGACAAATGATGAACATTAAACCTTTAATTTTAGATACAACCTACATTTTACCCTTATTCGGTATTAAAATAATAGAATTATCTAATTTTAAAAAAATCTCTAAAGAACTATGGTCAAATGGATTAAAAGGATATAGTATATATCTACCGTCAATATGCCTAATGGAGGTGATGTTTAAACTAACTCGGGAAAATAGGAAAAGTAATGATGTAAATATACTTAATCGTTATGCGATTGCATTACCCTCAATTCTTTCCTCCAAATCAGTAAAAATTTTCAACCCGCTACTAAATCCTGAAGCGAGTAGGATTGCAATCAATATAAGACATGCTGGTCATACCGATCTCATGGATTGTTTGATTGCTGCAAGTGCTGCAGTGTTAAAAGGTACATTTTTAACAGAGGATAATAAATTGAGCAAAGTTATAAAGATTATACCTGAAAATAAAGATATTTCCATTTGGACGTGGGAAGATCTAATTAAACTATTTTAAATTTGTTGAGTGTCAAATATTCAAGAAGTTTAAATCTCAGAACTTTGTGGGATAACTTCTACTGAAATTTATGATATATATTAATTGGGAAGAATATAAAATTTAAAGAATTCATTAGATTTATTGAACCATTAATAAATTATCTCCTCAGTGTAATGACCCTCATGATCTTTTTCCAGACAATTATCACATAAATAAATGAATTCTCCAGTGTTTTCTATACATTCTACACATTGCCATTCTGCCTTAATTTTTTTTCCCACGTTCTTACATTGTTTACAATATTTTAATCGGGTTCTGTTTTTCGCAATGATATAAGGCGTTTTGTCTTCTATTTCTGATTCTTTAATCTTTTCTAATGTAATCACATGTTTTATATCATCTCCAAAATCATATACATATTCCAATTTATCTCCCTCAGACAACCCTAACTGATCAATTTGCATTTTAATGTCCTCACCTTGGTTTCCCGGCTCAATTTGACCAAAATCTTCTGACTTCCATGCACAGCCAGAAAAAAACATGCTTAAATGGTCCCATAAATCATAATTGAATGATTCTCGAATAATTTCATCAAATTCTCTAAGTGTTTGATCTTTACTAATCTCAATTCTGCGCCACAAACCTTTCCGATACTTTAAAGCAACCTTGAACACATAAATTGTTTCCATAATAATAAGAAGGTTTTTAAAAGTAAATTTAATTCTAGTAGTCTCTTAATAAACCTAAAAATTTTTAATATATTTCCAAAATACGCGAAAAACAACCTATTTAAAATTCTTTTATTAGTAAATTATATATAATAAAATCCTTACCATAATGTATATTAGATTCATTAGAAATTAGAGAATCTTACCTCTTTACAATATAGTTGAAAATAACGATTTCGACGGCGAAGTAGAAGCCAATCTACAATGATTTTAGACTCTATAACACAGGTTTGGAGATTAAGAGAGAACCAACGATTAGATAATTAATTTAATGAAAGGGTGCTTTATCGAGTTCAGCCTACAAGAATTATGGGATAAATTCTTTTCATAAATCTTAAAATCTTAAATTGAAAATCTTTTCAAAAACATTAATACTAAAAGGTTGTCACTGTCTATTCTCAAAAGCTTTGTGTAGAATAATTTCCTATTATGGGAGAACTTAAGCGAGTATGGTGTTACCGACGACAAATAATTTCAAATTAACTTAGATTTAAAATTAATCCTATCCGAAATAAACTATAATGGCAAATTACTTGTTTTCTGAATTTGGTATAACTCTGTATCTAACCCAAATGCTTCCATTATCATTGGCTTTTGAGGAGATTAAAATTAATTCTGTTGGTAATATCTTTGGGGGATTTAATTCAGTAGAAGCGAATAATACTGGCGTCTTAAATCCACCAATTATGAAAGGATTAAACAAAATATTAATTTCATCTATAAGATCATCTCTTAATAGTGCTCCTGATAATTTACCTGCTGAGGAAATCATAATACTTCTAATATTTAATTTGTTATACATTTTTGAGAGCATATTCTTTAGATCTACACGCTTTTTACCTGAAATCAAATAGGGAATCTTACTTTTTTGGAGAAAGGCAAGATATTCAGGTGCTACATTATATGATACGAGATGTAACATATGAGATTGTTCATTATCTTCATTTCCTTTATACCCAGACCGAAGGCGACCTTTACCATCAACAATAGCCAACCAGAATTTACGTTTTGGATTTTTAGTGATTTCTATAGGAAGATAATCTTGATAGAGATCTTCACTATCTTCATTGTATTTGGGAAATCTTTTTACTTCTTGACCTTCAAACATAATCATATTACTTCCCTCCATAAATGTATCTGGTTTATAAATTTCTTTAATCTCATCAACTAATGCTTCGAATAAATTATCACCAAATATATCATGAAATCTTGGATATTTATCTAAGGTAATATTATCTGTGTTAGAGAGTGTTTCATTTGGTGCTAATGAAATTCTTCCATCAAGAGAGGCAGTAACATAAACATATACGTTTGGTTTATCCATCATCATCCTTAAATTCAATTCACAAGTAAATAATTTTTACGTTCTATCTTTATATAAGTTTTAAAGTATCATAGAGCATATAAAAAGAACAAGAGATCCCAAAATTTCATATTGTTATAAAAATAAAGAGATTATATCCGGTGGAACAATTTTTAAAAATTGAATGATTTGAGTAGATTAATGTTCAGCTATAAAAATCTCGGTAATTTCACATATCATATTATTAAAGATAAGGATAAAATCAAGCTAGTTCTATTAAAATGGCTTGGAAAAGAATGGAAACTGGATCATGAGGAATTTCCAGATCAAACATGGACTATAGAATGGTTAAAACTACTCCCTGAGATGAATTATATGTTAATGACTCTAGATTTAGAAAAAATTAATCTCAGGGAGGATTTAATGAAATACAAAACAGATAACTATAACTTCTTAGAAGAATTAAACTTAAGAGCTGATGAGATGGAAGAATCAGTTTTGCAGGGGAGTTCCATCGGACCTTTAATAATTAAAAATAATGGATTTGAATTGATGGATGGATATACTCGTTACATGATTCTTAAGAAGCATCAACAGAAAAAAGTTTATGCTTACGTTGGTTTTTCATAAATTAATAATTTTAGTTTTGATATTAATTAAAAAATATTAAAAATGAAAGACTCTTTTTTTTTCTTCAGGTCAAAAGGCAATTTAAAATACACAAAATTCTATAACTGTATAATTTCAAGGTAAGGTTATAATCTTAAAATAGGTTAAGAATGAAATGTTAAGGAGGAAAACTAGAAAATTTTTATTTGTTTCACTTTCTCTTGTTCTTTCAATCTCCCTTGGTCTTATTATTAACAATTTTATAATTATTAGTAGAATTGGTTACAGAACACATTATGAAGTAAATCTCCCAAATTCTGAAGAAATAATAGAAAAAACTGAAACCTTTGATTATCTAAAATACCTTAAAATGCATAAACTTAATGGGGAAGTTCAAAATTTAAGTAAGTTTAACGCTAATTATATCGATAGAGAATTTATTGATTTTTTAAAAAGAAAAATTAATAGAGAGATCAATAGCTTTCATTGGTGGCCTTTTACTTATTTCTCTATTATTTATAGTTTTAGTGCAACCGAGGAGTTAACACTATATTTCTCATACAATAATAATACAATATTTAATGCAACTTATGAAAACCAAAATGCAATTTTTACAGTTCCTCCCCCTTATGTGTACGATTTTATTGGAAGTTGGTACATTAACTTCACCCAAGTACCTCATGTAGTTAATCAATCGTCTACTATTATGTTGAATAATACAATTTTTATAAAAATGATTTTGAAGTACGATCATACTTATGGAAATGTTGGAGGGGAGTATTATCAAATATAGCAGTATGTCATTCTCAACTCCAAACTGCAAATTATATTCATTTATACGCCACGTACATTATTTATATGGGCTTAACTATAATTACAAAAGTTAATCGCTATGCGATAGGTTCATGATTTTTAATTCTTTATAAGCGGTAATGAGATATAGAATATACTACCTTGATTTTTTCCTTCGGATTCCATCCATATATTCCCACCATGTAATTCTACTATTTTCTTAGAGAGATATAATCCTAATCCTGATCCATCAATACCAATATCAAGCCCTTGGCCATATCGCTCGATTTTTCCGAATTGTTTGAAAACTATTTCTTTTTCTTTATCTGTGAACCCGATTCCATTATCTTTTATTGATATAATAACATTCTGGTCTTTAATTTCTGATTTTATAGTTATTTCTCCGGTTGGAGGTGTGTATTTAATCGCATTGCTGAGTAAATTAGTAATAACTTCATACATCTGTTCTTTATTAAATTTGGTAATAATTTTTTTATCAATCTTTACGTGAATTGCATGATTTCTCGATTTGGCAAGACCTCGTAATTCATTTAAACAGAATCTAATAAGGAAAGATAAATCTTCCACAGTTGTTTTTAGGTCAAGTTTACTCGATTCTATTTTGGTAGCTTCAATGAGATTTTTAATTATATCTTCAAGTCTATGGCACCCTCGGTCAACTTCTTCTAGCATTGAAATTATTTCAGTATCAAGAGTTCCAGCATATTGTGTTAAAATAAGGTTTGTAAATCCTTTAATTGATATTAAAGGAGTCTTCAATTCGTGAGAAGCCCTTCTTAAAAATTCTGATTTTAATTCATTTAATTTTTGTAATTCTTTCTCCGCCATTCTTTCTTTAGTAACATCTACTATAGTAGCAAAAGTTGTATATTTCTCCTGAAATTTAAACATTCTAGTATAAACATTTATCCATCTGATTTCTCCCGATTTAGTTATTCCTCTAAATGGCTTACTACTTATCTCAGCACTATTCTCACTACTAATCATTTCCTCTCTTTTCTGAAATTGACTCATAAGAATAGATCGATCTTCCGGGTGAATAAAATTAAACAAATCAACTAACCTCATGTTATTTAGTTCTTCTAACAAAAATCCAAATATGTGGGCTACAGTATTATTTAAATATATGACTTGATTATCTTGAATTATTATAAAACCTACAACCGATTGTTCGGCCATTGTTCTAAATTTTTCTTCGGATTCTTTCAATCTTTGTTCTGCTTCTTTCTTTTCTGTAATATCCCGTATAAAACCACTAAAACCAATCTTACTACCATCTGAATCGTATCTGACATAAATAGAAGTTTCTCCATATAGATTTTCGCCATTTTTATTAATAAGCTCGTATTGAAACTCTGGTCGCTCTACTCCTGTTCTGTAGGCATAATTAAATGCTCTATAAGTTAATTTCTTATTTTCTTCGTTCATAATTTTATCAAAATTCATCCCCATTAATTCATTAGGAGAATATTTTAATAGATTACTAAGAGCACTGTTATAAAAGGTAAAATTACCTTTTAAATCAACTTCATAATAACCTTCTTTAGCATTTTCAATTATAGTCCTAAATTTTTCTTCAGATTCTTTTAATTTTTGTTTAGATTTCAATTGTTCTGTGATATCACTTACCACTGCAATGATCTTCATATTCCCTTCAGTTTCTACAAGACTCCCTTTTATAGATAGGAAAATGTAATATCCTTTTTTATGTAAGACCCGATATTCTATTGAAAATCTCTTTACTGAATTTTGTTCCTTGGAATTCGAGAAATCTCTCATTAGATCCATAGCTTTAGGAAGATCTTCTGGATGAACAAATTTAGATCCATTTACTCCAATTAATTCATCAGGATAATAGCCCAAAATATCATAAACTTGAGGGCTAACATAAGTAAAGTTCCCTTTCAAATCAAATTCTACAATTATATCTAGAATGTTATTAACAATTTGATGGAATCTTTGCTCATAAGAATTAATTTTTGGCATAAATTTTCTTCTCTCTTTACTTAGAAGAAGTTGATTTTTATATATCATACCGTGTTTGTTCATAAATATTTTAGCAAATAGAAAGGATAAGTGATATAGAAAAATAATAGTAAGAAAAGAATAATAAGAAACAATACTATAAGGAAACCAAGTGTTTAAAAGATAATTTCTAAATCGATTTACTTAGATTTTAATTGATTAACTTCACTTACATCAATTATCTCGAACTTTTAGACTTTCATTCCTGTTAGAATCTTCCCTGCCATTTTGATAGTTCCCCATAAGCCTCTTTTCTTTATTATCATTTTCGCATACAATCTCCCGGAACTCTTAGGCGGTGTAATGCTCTTTCCTTTTTTATAGAGTTTCATGGCTTTCATACCACAAGTCGTCACACAATTCCCACATCCAATACACCTATCCAAATTT
>LAZR01002372.1_pt1 | contig 10980 bp, 13 predicted proteins | sample 329461 | NCBI WGS metagenome assembly LAZR01 (sample SAMN03002196, study PRJNA259156) | marine sediment metagenome | biome: sea floor; feature: Hydrothermal impacted sediments; material: marine sediment; isolation source: Loki non-amplified sample from Loki's castle hydrothermal vent sediment ...
AATGTCCGCTCTTGTGATTAAAGTTTTTTATCAAACAACCGATATTAAAATTAGTTGAACTAATATTTACAGTATTACTATGAAGGAGGAATTGATGACCTGTCCCCGTTGTGGTCTGGTTATGCACTTACTTAATTGTAGAGATCATAGTGAGTATTCAGACTATTTATACCAATGCCAGTGCGGGACTACGCACTTGCACATCTCGCCCAAAAACGAGGTTCAAGCTAAATCGGCTTATATGCCTAACAGCGAACCCGGCGAAAGAGTTTAAAACAGATACTAGATTCTAGAAAATAGACGCTTTACAAAAATAGGGACCCAAAATGGGTCCCTATATAGTATCCAGAATATTAGCGTCTGGTTTTTTTACATCATTCCTGGCATGCCGCCACCCGGAGGCATTGCCGGAGCCGCTGCAGCTCCTTCTTCTTCAGGCTTATCGGCTACCGCTGCTTCAGTGGTCAGGATTAGCGAAGAAATACTGGCCGCATTTTGAAGTGCGGAACGAGTAACTTTCGCCGGATCAATAATCCCTGCCTTGAACATATCGATATATTCACCGGTTTCCGCATTAAGACCCTGTCCGTTAGTCAGGTTTTTTACTTTCTCGACTACGACCGAACCTTCCATGCCGGCATTGTTTGAGATCTGACGAAGCGGCTCTTCCATAGCCTTTTCTATTATTTTGGCTCCGGTAGCTTCATCAGCATCTTTTAGCTTTAGTTTTTCTAGAACAGGTATTGCCGATAGCATTACCGTTCCACCACCTGCAACAATACCTTCTTCTACAGCTGCTCTTGTAGCGGATAGTGCATCTTCGATACGGTGCTTTTTCTCTTTAAGCTCAGTTTCCGTTGCCGCACCGACTCTGATGACCGCAACGCCGCCTGCTAGTTTAGCAAGTCGTTCTTGCAGCTTTTCTTTATCGAATTCGCTGTCACTTTGCTCAATTTCAGCTTTGATCTGATTAATGCGGCCTTTGATATCGTCAGTCTTGCCTTTGCCTTCGACGACAACTGTTTCTTCTTTAGTGACTTTTATCTGACGAGCTTGGCCAAGCATGTCCATTGTCACATTTTCAAGCTTGATTCCGAGCTCTTCGGTTATTATCTGGCCACCCGTAACAATAGCGATATCTTCAAGCATCGATTTGCGTCTATCACCAAATCCGGGAGCCTTAACAGAAACGCCGGTAAAAGTGCCCCTAATCTTATTGACTACAAGAGTAGCAAGTGCTTCGCCTTCAACATCTTCAGCAATGATAAACAAAGGCTTGCCAGCTTGCATCACTTTCTCCAAAATAGGCAACAGATCGGCAACGGCTGTTATCTTTTGGTTGGCGATAAGGATGTAGGGATCATCGAGAGTCGCTTCCATTCTTTCGGTATCAGTCACCATATAAGGCGAGAGATAACCTTTGTCGAATTGCAGGCCTTCTACAACATTGAGATCGGTTCCCAAAGTCTGAGACTCCTCGACAGTGATAACACCGTCTTTTCCGACTTTCTCCATAGCATCTGCAATCAAGTTACCGATAGATTCATCAGCTGCCGAAATAGCGGCAACATTTGCTATTTGGTCTCTAGTCTCGATAGGTTTGGATACTTTTTTGAACTGATCGACTGCTGCTTCAACAGCTTTGTCGATTCCGCGCTTAAGTGCCAACGGATTAGCTCCTGCCGCAACGTTACGCAGACCTTCTCTGACGATGACCTGTGCGAGCAGTGTCGCTGTTGTAGTTCCGTCTCCGGCAACATCGTTTGTCTTAGTCGCGACTTCTTTAACTAATTGAGTACCGAGGTTTTCAAAATTATCTTCCACCTCGATTTCTTTGGCTATCGTAACTCCGTCGTTCGTTATTGTCGGAGTTCCGAACTTGCGGTCTAGCACGACATAACGGCCTTTAGGGCCGAGTGTTACTTTAACCGCATCAGCTAATTTGTTAACGCCGGCTTCAAGTGCGCGCCTGGCGCTTTCTTCATATTTTAATTCTTTTGCCATAAATCCTCCTTGTTTTTGTTGAATTGTTTTTCATTTGACCTGTTGATTTGTGATTAATATTTTATTAAACCTTATCAACCGGTCACTAATTAACGATCGCTAATATATCGCTTTCGCCAAGTATTAGCAGATCTTCGCCTTCGATCTTGATATCAGTTACTCCGTATTTTGAGTAAATGACTTTTTCGCCGACTTTGACTTCCAATGGCACTCTTTTGCCATCTTCTAACTTTCCCGTGCCAACTGCTACAATTTTGCCTTCTTGGGGCTTCTCTTTTGCTGACTCAGGTAAAACAATGCCGCTCTTTGTCTTTTCTTCCGACTCAGATGGCTTTACTACTACTTTGTCTCCTAATGGCTTTAGTTTCATCAAACCTCCTCAATTAAGTTTGTTTGCTTACTGGCTTACTCATTGACTGGCAATCCAAAACAAAAATCCAGTTCAACTTATCGACAATTCAACCAATAACTAGCAGTTTCATAAAATTAGCACTCTCACTAGTAGAGTGCTAACTGCCAGATAATAATATAATCTAGCCCTTGTAAATGTCAAGAACTATATTATTATCTTAAATACTGAGATTAAAACTACAAAAATTATGCACAGATATTACAACCGTATATATACCCGGCAAGCAAAGGGTTGAAACCAGTAATTGGTTGTAGGGTTCAATCGCGGGTAACAAGTTTCGTCAAAAAACCTAAACAACTATAAGCTGATCGTTAACAACTAATCGCTGATGATGTTTAGCTCAAATATGATGCGGAGAACAGATCTTCTGATTTTAGGATTTTGAGCGTCTTAGATATATTTTCACCGTCACCATTGCCGAGATCTTCGCCGGCGATGACCTTTTTAGCTTTTTCGTACACATCAAAGAGCTTTTTGTCACCCGGATCGGTTATCGGCGTCGTAAGACCCGCTTCTTCCAACAGCGCCAGATATGTACCACCTACCCAAGGCTTGATTTCTTCAGAACAACCGTTATAGATATTAGAAAGGCCTACCGTACTCTTTGTCGACGGATCGGAAAGTTCTTTAAACATCCGGATAGATTCTACCGACTCCATAGCTTGCTCTTGCTGAACACTTACGGGCAATATCAATGGATCAAGGTATATGTCCTGCGGAGCAACTCCCAGGCCCTGAGCTGTTGTCAACAAATCAAATGCGACTGCCGTGCGCTCATTAGCGTCTCTTGGAATCCCATCATCAGTCATGCAAAGAGCAATGACCTGCGAATTATACTTTGCAGCCATTTCAAACATCTCTTCTTTACGGCCTGTTTGGCCCGAAGCCGAATTGATTATAGGACGGCCGCTGCCCTTATGGGCCTTTAAACCGGCCTCCATAGCAGCAATATTCGTTGTATCTATACAAATTGGCTTATCTACTTCTTTCTGAATCGATTCGATGATCCATGGCATTAGCTCGGAGCCATCCTTTGTAGCAGGTCCAATACTGACATCTATAAAATCGCAGCCCGCTTCGTTTTGAACCTTTGCCAACTCCATGATGGGTGCAATATCGCGCGCTTTCATTGCTTCGGCGATTCTCTTTGTTGTTACTGTGATTCTTTCGGCAATAATCTCCATCTAAAATTCCTCCGATATTAGTTGATCGTTGACTACTAACTGTTGGTAAATAAATATAATTAATTACCTATCTCTTAACAGCTGTCAACCATTAGCCGCCAACAGCCATCTTGTTTACTCCGCATAAATAGCATCAAACGGACAACTGTCCAGGCAGATCTTGCACTGAATGCATTTGTCTTGTTCTATTGTATGATCTGCTTTTCTCTCACCCTTAATAGCGTCTTGCGGGCAGCTTGTCTTGCAGATCTCGCACCCGGTACAAGGTTCCGGGTTGATGAGAACAGTTATTAGATCGCGGCAAACACCCGCCGGGCATCTTTTTTCCTTTATATGCGCCATGTATTCGTCTTCAAAATAGCGAATAGTTGTCAGTACGGGATTGGGCGCTGTTCCGCCTAAAGCACAAAGAGAGGCTTTCTTTATCTTGTCGCCAATTGATTTAAGTTCTTCTAAATGCTCTTCCTTGCCTTTTCCTTCGCAGATCATATTTAATACTTCGAGCATCCGCTTTGTGCCGATTCTACAAGGAGTACATTTCCCGCAAGACTCATTTTGAGCAAAACCCAAAAAGAATTTAGCCATATCGACCATGCAAGTCGACTGGTCAGCGACAACAATACCGCCTGAGCCAACAACCGCGCCGGTCTTCATAAGAGACTCATAATCAACCTGCGTATCCAGCAAGTCGTAAGTCAAACAGCCGCCCGTGGGGCCACCAAGTTGAACCGCTTTAAATTCTTTATCATCAGCAATGCCACCGGCAATATCAAAAATCAGTTCGCGCAAAGTTATGCCCATGGGGACTTCTATCAAACCGCTTCTTTTAACTTTTCCGGTAACGGCAAAGACTTTTGTGCCACCGCTTCTTTCGTGGCCCATCTCGGCATATTTTTCAGCCCCAATATTTATGATTCTAGGAATAGATGCAAGAGTCTCGACATTGTTTATAATAGTCGGCGCTTTCCAAAGACCGGAATTGGCCGGAAACGGCGGTCTCATATTAGGCATCCCCCGAAATCCTTCGATTGAGCCCATAAGAGCCGTTTCTTCACCGCAGACAAACGCGCCCGCACCCTCTTTGATCGTAATATCGAAATCGTGACCGCTACCCAGGATATTTTTACCGAGAAATCCTTTTTCTTTGGCTTGTTTAATGGCAATATTTAGTCTCTTGATGGCAAGCGGATATTCAGCCCGGCAATATATATAGCCCTGAGAGGCGCCTATGGCAAAAGAGCCCAAAATCATACCTTCCAGTACCGCATGCGGATCGCCCTCTAAAACACTTCTGTCCATAAACGCACCGGGATCGCCTTCATCGGCGTTACATATAAAATATTTTTGTTCTACGTCATTTGCAGCGGCAAAATCCCATTTCATACCGGTCGGAAAACCGGCTCCACCACGCCCGCGAAGATTTGATTTCTTTATGTAGTCCCTGAGTTCTTCGGGACTCATCGAGCCAAGCACTTTCTTAGTCGACTCGTAACCGCCTTGCTCCAAATAATCTTCAATGCGCTCCGGATTGATATGGCCGCAATTCTTGAGAACGAGCCTGGTCTGAGATTTTAAAAATTGCTCATCTTCGGTCTCGGTATCAGATGAAAAAACAAGGTTTTTCTCGACTACTTTGCCTTCTTTAAGATGTTCGTCGACTATCTTTTTGACCGCGCGCTTGTTGACGTTGCCATAGACATAGCGTTTTTCACCGTCGATGATCTCGACCATCGGCTCTTGATAACACATGCCCATACAACTCGTGATATCCAGCTCATAGCCGTTATCAAGCTTTTTTATTTCTTCATCCAATATGTCGCGAATTTCTTTGGCGCCGGCTGCTATTCCACAGCTGCCGTAGCCTACGACTACTTTTTGGCTCATATCAACAAAGGCCGCGGATCAATTATCCGCGCTACCTTCTTCCTTTCTGATTTTTTGTAAAATCTTGCCCGCTTTGTCAGGCGTGCAGCGTCCATAGGTGTCATCCCCTACCACCATCGCCGGTGCAAGTGAGCAACATCCTAAACAGGCCACAGCCTCTAACGTGAATAATTTATCTTTTGTCGTCTCATTGTCCTTAATACCTAGCTCAAACTCGATAGCTTCGGTCAGTTGCTGCGCGCCGTTAACATGACAAGCCGTACCATGACACACCCGGACGGTGTATTTGCCTCGCGGCTGCAACCGAAATTGGGTGTAAAACGTAGCGACACCGAACATTTGCGAAGTCGGTATACCCGTTTCAACGGACACTTGTTTTAGGATATCTTCGGGCAAATAACCGTATTCTTCTTGAATAGCCTGAAGGATCGGAATCAAGCTTCCCTTTTTTCCTTCATACTTCTTTAAAATATCTTCAGTTGGCTTATGATCTAAAATTTCTGTCGTCATAATCAGTTACCTCTTGCAGTATAATTATTGAGACTGATTCTGGCAAGACGGTTAGCTAAGCAAAGTAACGCTTACGAAACAGCTTTGAGACGTCTTTGGTCAAAGTCAGTGCCCGCTTTGCATTCTCAGGACTTAACGAGCCTGCTCCGCAGCTTGGGGCGATAAGAAGTTGGTCCAACAATCTCTTTTCATCAACACCCTTTGATACTATTTTATCAATTTTTTGCATAAGTTGCTCGAATAACGATTCTGCACTTTCCTCTTCGATTTTTTCCGTGTGCGGCGTTATTCCCCAACCCATTATTCCGCCACGCTTCAAAAAACCACCCAGCTGCTCAGTGTAAAGAGTCATGGTTTCAAAATATTCATATGCATCAAAATGGATGATATCGACTTTTGTTTTCATAATAAGGCCCCAGTCTGTACCACCGCAAACATGAATCCCCGTTAGTCCTTCAACGGCTGATAAGCATTCATTGAGATATTTTAAAACAGCATCTTCGCTCAAGGCGACAAAAGCAGAACCCAAAGACACCAAGTAAGGCTCGTCAAAAAAAATGACGGTTTGTGAGGCCGGAGCTATTGTCTGAAACACGCTCTCCTGCCACTTGGCTTTTGCGCTAAGCCCTTTTACAACAACGTCAGCAAATTGCTCATTGTAGATTATGGCCTTGTCGTTTTGGTCTCTTACGCTAAGACCGAAAGATACCGGCCCTGTTACCTGGCCCTTTAGCACGGCAGGCTTTTTGTCCAATTGCTCGATTTGCTTTATAAATGCCTGCAGCCCCGCCGCATATTCCTCGGTTATTTTAAAATATCCAATGTCATTATCAAGATATTTTTGATAAAAAGCTTCGAGCGCATCGATATTTTCGGTATCAAAATGGAGCTTCTCATTTTGCTCATCTATCACTACGGCCGGAAATCCTTCGGTGTACTGAGCATACATATTTTCCTTAAAGGTCCGCTTTGGGAGTTGCGGCCATGTCGGCATTTCTTGTAGAGACGTAATCATCAGCTCGGCGGCTTTTTGGGCATCCTCAAGTGGCAAGCTGCCAATTGCGGTAGCCGCACCCTTCGGTTTGTATTGTATTTCTTGTGGTTTTACCGGAGTAATCAAAAGATACCTCGCTCTAATTATAAAGTAAGCTGAAATGTTTTGCTCGCCGATTTACAGAGACCTGTCGGCACACAGGAGGGTGGACTTAAGAATCTTCGTCTTGTTTTTCGGCCTCAGCTTCTTCCTGGTTTTTTCTGACCCGCGCCGCTGCCATAAACATTGCCATGGTGCCCCCGATAAGCACTACACCACCTATTGAATACAAGAGTATTGGAGAGCCTTGGTTCTTATTTGATTTAGGATTGCCGGGGTCGGTCTTGTCTTTCAACTCTTGCCCGTTAGCCACGCCGTCACCATCTGAATCCCAGTCTTCGATACCTTCAAGTCGGCCACCGTTACTTTGCCAATCTGCCCCGAACTTGTTCATCGGACCGCCACCGCCCTTGTTCACGTGACATACTTCGCAGCTTTCAAGAGGCCTCACCTGCGGCTGATACAAAGGTCGAGCTTGAGCCCCGGAAGACAACAGTCCAAAAGCCGTAAATATTAAAACAAAATAAAGAAGATATCTTTTTTGCAATTTCAACTATGCTCCTTTGTGACAAATACTAGTTTATAGAACTGTCGCCAGTGTTTCAATAATCATTTTGTTGGTTGCTTATGAAGGTTGTCAAGCTTGCTTGCTATCTTCTTAACTTCTTCTACATATTCTTTGTCGAAGTCAAACGGAGAAAGTCCTTTGAGGTCCGATGCTTGAACATTTTCACTGTCGGGCAAAACTCCCAATAGCTCCAGGCCTTCTAATTGATTAGTCAGATCATCGACTTCGAGTCCCGGTTTAGCTTTATTTATGACAACGTAGATATTTTTTACACCTATCTCTTCAGCCAGTTTCTTGATCGTCTGAGCAGTTTGGATACTCCTTAAACCCGGCTCGATGACAATGATAAACGCATCAACCGAGTCAGCTGTCGAGCGGCCTAAATGCTCTATTCCAGCCTCCATATCCATCACGACTACCTCGTCCCTGCCTAAAACTAGATGTTTTACAAGCTGTCTAAGGAGAGCGCTTTCGGGACAAACACAGCCCGCACCGCCTGACTCAACAGAGCCCATGACAAGGAGTTTTATAGAGTCTTTTGTCAATGAATATTTCTCAGGAATATCGGATACTTCCGGATTTAAGGTAAAGAAACTACCGGAATCACCGGGCTCAGCTCCGGTGCGTTCTTTGATCAACTCTTTTAGAGCTGATATAGGCGTAATGCCTTCGACTTCTTTTGCATCAAAGCCAATAGCCGACGCCAAATTTGCATCAGGATCAGCATCAACGGCTAACACTTTTTTCCCTTGTTCCGCGTAAAGACGAGATAAGATTCCTGCGATCGTGGTCTTCCCGACCCCGCCCTTGCCTGTGACTGCAATCTTCATAATCTTAGAATATCAAATAATAAAATAGTTGGCCCAGAATGATTAGAATTTCTGATTGCTGAGCAAATTGGGATTGCAGCTTTGTTGTTCGAGCTCCTCGCAATAACTAATTTAAGCTGGTTTTTGTTATAGACTATAAATTGCAGACTGAAGGCTTTTCTACCCTCATCCCGCTACCCGATAACCTTAACTAATTAACCTTTGGCCTTGGAGATAGATCGGCCCTTTCAACGATGGTCGGAACTGCTTCTTCCCATTCGATAGCCATTATGTGAACACCGGATATGCCATCGATCTTCTTCATCTCTTTTATGATCTCGACGCAGATATTTATGCCTTCTTCTTTAGCGTCTTTGGCCTTTTCCATGCGCTTTATCAGCTCATCAGGCACGTCCATGCCGGGTACAAACTTTTTCATATACTTTGCCATACCGGCTGACTTTAGGGGCGCAACCCCTGCCAGGATATAAGCTTTTTTGTGCCCACCTAGTTTGCGAACATCGGCCATCCACTTTTTAAATTTTTCAACATTGTAGACGATCTGGGTTTGAAAAAAGTCCGCACCAGCTTCGATCTTTTTCATCAACCGAGGCGCTCTATACTCAAATGGCTCGGCGAACGGATTTTCAACCGCACCTATAAAGAAGCTTGGTGGTCTTTCGATTTCCTCACCATTAATAAATTGTTTTTTATCACGCATGTCACGCACTGCTTGAACCAGCTGAATAGAATCCATATCGAAAACATTTTTGGACTCCGGATGGTTTCCGAATTTCTGATGGTCTCCGGTGAGGCATAAAAGATTTTTCATACCCAAAGCCCAAGCACCCAATAAGTCGCTTTGAATTCCTATCCTGTTTCTATCCCGGCAAGTCATCTGGACAACGGGCTCTACGCCCCTGCTCTTGACCAGCTGAGACGCAGCAATAGAGCTCATTCTGACAATAGCCGTTTGGCAGTCAGTGATGTTAACCGCATCGACTTCTCCTTTAAGTAAAGCGGCTTTGTCTAAAACAACATTTGCATCAGCCCCTTTGGGCGGACCCAATTCTCCGGTCACCGCAAACTTTCCGGCTCTTAATATTTTCTCTAGGTTTGACCCCGAATACGTCTTTTTCGCCATCTTACATCTTCAAAAGATCTTAATCCAAGTCTATCTCGTTTATCAAAAGTTCTTGTGATTTCCGGTTTTTTTGCTGCTTTAAAGTCTTTGTAGGGTTTGTAACTTTTTTTACTCGCTTCTTCGATTTCCTTTTCTAAAATCTTCTTTTTTATTTCTTCTGTTATTATTCCTCTCATTCTTCAAATTCCTCCAGGTCAGTATCACAATTTACACAGACCAAATCATCAAATTTTCTTTCATCTTCTTCTACTGTTGAGGTTACAAAACCTTGTTCATCTACAAGCAAGGTATCACTAATTAGATTGTATAATTTCAGTGCTTTTATACCAACTCGTTGATAGGGGAGATCTAATACAGTATAGTTCCCAACATTCTGAATGAACGAGCCAGGCCATCTCTCAGAATCTGAAATTGTAAGTGAAATAGATTCTAATATAGAGAGATCAAACGGGGTTCCTGGGTTCGAAAACGCTAATTCGTTTATATCAATAAATAACGGTATTGTCATCATTTGACCTAAACCAAAAACATTTTCTTCGTACTGATCTTTTACACTTTCTAAGAAAAACTTTCGAAGATCAATATCCCAGTAGATTTTTGAATATGTATTTCATATTTATTATTATTTATATCTTCTTGATAATCATAAAAAGACCCCCACGGACAAGTACACATTATACCATTATTACAGACACTAAATAACGCATCAAGGGTAGGTAGTAGTTCTTCGTGTGAAACATGTTCCGGACCTTGTAGCCATAAAATCACATCGTACGATTTTTCAAGAATCTTGTCGATCTCTCGTACATCTCCTTTTATAATCGGGTATTTTTGGTCTTTAAATAATTCTATGTAAGATTCGAATATTTCTAAATATGTAATAGAACAACCCCACACACTTTGTAGTACTTGAGGCCAATCGTCATATTGTTCAATTGTCGCGCCCGTTCCTATTAGCAGAACTGTACATTTGGGGGCCATTATATCATTCAAGCATTCTGAAATTTGTACCATGCCAGAATTATTTTCGCCATCCCATCCCTTGACTATATCGTGCTCTAAAAATTTCATCTATTGCCCTTGATTAGTATATTGAACATAACCCCATCCGAATTATAATCCTGAATATCGAGTGTATTAAATGTTTTAAAGTTTAAACCACATCTATGTATTTCCCAGGAATCTTCATGTTCTTGAGGTTGGAAATCTAATGGAGAGTTCACTATTACCCATTTAAAGTTTGCTACCAAGGAAAACAAAACATCTTTCATATCTGCCTCTTCTAAATGCTCTAGAATATCGCCAGCTATGACAAGTTCTCCACTAATATCTGGGGCTAGTTTAACTATATCTCCCTCTAAAACTTCGTGGT
>LAZR01002373.1_pt1 | contig 10977 bp, 9 predicted proteins | sample 329461 | NCBI WGS metagenome assembly LAZR01 (sample SAMN03002196, study PRJNA259156) | marine sediment metagenome | biome: sea floor; feature: Hydrothermal impacted sediments; material: marine sediment; isolation source: Loki non-amplified sample from Loki's castle hydrothermal vent sediment ...
ACGCTGGCTTGGATGATGGCCCTGTACGCGAACTGCAGTGACCCCCGAGACGGCGAAGCCTGTCGGGAGTGTGACTCGTGCCTCAACATCATCAAGGCCATCCAGAACGGCACTGATGGTCGTAGCGTTATTGAGAAGCCGGTGTCGGAGCGCGGCATCGACGCCATCCGGGCGCTAGAGTCCCAGGCGCGCTACCACTGTCGGGATCGCTACTGGTGGTTCATCATCGACGAGGTGCACAATCTGACGAAGCCGGCGTTTGACGCGGCACTTCGGCTGTGGGAGAAGCCGCCCCAGCAGGCCCGCTTCATCCTGTGCACTACGGCGCCCGAGGCGCTACCGCGTACGGTCTTGAGCCGCAGTTTCATTTTCAATCTGGAGAAGATTCCGGCGGACGTTACGGCCAAGAAACTGCTGTGGCCGATCTGTAAACGGGAGAAGTTCGACATTGGTAAGGACACGTTACTCCAGATCGCCGAGAAGGTCAGCGGTCATCCGCGTGACGCCCTCAATCTGTTGACCCAATGGATCGCGGCCTCGGAGGGTGGCGTAGAGCCCGAAGACATCCCGAAACTCCTATCGTCCTTGGAAGCTTCCGCGCCCTACGAGGCCATCCTGCACTATTGCAAATCCATCGTGCACGGCAAAACCAATAAGGCCCTCTATGTGCTCAACTACATGACGCGCCACGAGTACTTCATCGATCGCGTCATTGAGCAGATGCAGCAGATCCTGTACCGTTGGGTTCACGCCGAGCACCTGGCTGATGTTCGCTACGAAGACGACATGATGGAGATCAACCCCGTTGTGCCGAAAGAGCCAAAGGCGAAGCGACAGTGTATCATCGAGATGGGTCAGGTGCTTCGACTGTGCCTGGACGCGCAAGACCGCATCAAGCAGTACCGTTGCAACAACCGTGCTGTGCTGGAGCAGCTGGCCATCGAGATCACCGGCATCACGGCCGCCTGGGACGCACGTTAGATGCCCCGTATCCACTACCGCAGTCTGAAGTTCAGCAACGGTTATGCCTATCGGGAGTGTGAGATCCCGTTCGAGGACCAAGGGCTCGTGTTGCTTCGCGGTCTCAACCTGGACGACGGCGGCTTTCTGGGCGCCGGTAAGACATCTCCGTTCGAAGTCTTCAGTCTGCTGCAGACCGGCAAGGTGGGAAAGCAACGCAAGGGTGAGCGCATTTTGGCGGACGATGTCGTTAACCTCAGCGTTGGGGAAGGCTTTGAGGCGCGGCTGCAGTTTGACGTAGACGGGCATCCGTACGAGATTGTTCAGTGTCGACTGCACTCAAAATTCGGCAACGCGTACCGCATCATCGATGTGGACACTGGCCGAGACCTCCTGCCAAACGAAAACCGGATGCATCCGCAGCAGTGGACCCTAAAGGAAGTGCTCGGGTTGGACGATAAGAGTTTCTTCAATTTGGTCTACATGGCGCAGGATTTCAGCAACATCATGCTACACGGCACCGACGGCGATCGACAGCAGAACCTCATTCAGATGTTTGGTCTCGACGTATACGATAAGTTGTTTGCTCGGACGAAGCAGAAGCTGTCTGCCCTACAGATGACGGCGCGAGATGTAGTGGCACTTCAAGAAGAGCTGGATGATATCGATGCGGAGCTGAAGCAGCAGGACGCGACGCCGGAGCAACTGGCCCTCTTGTTGACTGAAGCCAGAGTGAAGCAACATGATCTGCAGTTGCAGCACGACACTGCTTTGGACCAACAAGAAGATCTACAGGATCGGTTACGAGATCTACAGATACGTAGTCGCTACATCCAAGACGCCAAAGACCTGTGGGGACAGCTGAAGCGGCCGCCTATCGAGGATGTGCGCCAAGCCGACCAGCAGCTAGCAGATGATCTGAAGGGTCAGGTTGAGGCGACAAACGAGAAGCTCCTGGATCTGAAAAACGCACTCCGTCTTATCGACCAGCGTCACATCATCGAGACTAAGCTCTCTTCGCTGGGCTCCTGTGATCTTGATGAAACTGACCAGGAGTTGACGCGCGTACGTGATGACTTGCGCCGACTCATCAACAAGGACCTACCCCGAGCTGAACGGCGCCTGGAAATAATACAGGACCTGCGGAAGTTACAAAAGCCGAACCGTGATTCCACGGTAGTTCGGGAAGAGCTAGAGGCCGCTAAGGATCTTCGGCGCGATACCGAGAAGGAAATACAAGACATCAAGGCTGCACTGGAAAACGACGTCTGCCCAACGTGTGGCCGGGCGTACGATGAAGACGAGCACGACGCCGACGAGTATAAGCAGCGGTTGCAGCGACTTCAAACCACTTTGGCTACCCATGCGACCGACGCGCACGACCTGGGGGCCGAACTGAAGAACGTCGCCGACTATGAAGACCTCAAAAAGAGATTGGGGGAAATCGAGGGCAGTAGCAACCCTACCGACATACAACGGAACATCGGACAACTTTCGAGTGAAGAGCGGCGCTTGGTTTCAACTTTGGAGGCCGAGAACCTACGCGAAACCCTACAGGCGCAGCTGGACAATCTGCCCAAAGAGTCGGCCGAACGACTGCGTGCCGAAAAAATGGCCACCGAGAAGGCTGCCCACCGGCTTCAGGTTACGTATGATGTCGTGCGGCGTGTAGTGGAGAAGCTGGTCAAGATCCAGGAGCTTCCGCGTGGAAAGATTTCCGCCATCAAGCAGCGGCTCATTGCAGCTAAGCGTGTTTTGCGCGAAACCAACAACGACATCTTGGGGCTCGGCGAGCGTATTGGGAAGCTGGAGCGACAACACGAGAAGCTGGACGGTCTGACAAAACGCAAAACAAAGATTGAGGTCGGTATCCAGAAGACCGAGAAAACACAGGTGCAGATCAAATGTTTTCAGGCACTGGAGAAGGTTTTCGGTTCCAAAGGACTCAAGCGTGAGCGGTTCGTTTCCATTTTGGCAGATGCTACCGAGCAGACAGTTCCCTACTACACAGACCTGTTGTGGCCTCGACGCAACACGCGGATCGCGCTAGCTGAAGCTGGCAACGCGGTCAAATTTGAGTTGCACCGAGGTGATCTCGTGACGAGTAGCCGGCAGTTGTCTGGCGGTGAGCGCAGCAAGGCGGGCCTGAGTTTGCTGTTCGGCATGCGGGACCTCAAAGAAAAGTACACCGACTTCCGCACAAATGTATTGATCGTTGATGAGCCGTTTGGTAACCTAGATGCATATGGTACAGAATGTCTGCTTAACGTCCTACAGGACCTACGCGGCCGCTTTGGTACCGTAATGGTCATTGGGAACCAACGTGACGTATTGACACACGATATTTGGGATCAGGTTTGGTGGGCCGTGCGGGAAAACAACGAAGCGCGTTTGTACCGCAATGGCCTACCAGAGCGATACAGGCCGGCGGTAGAGCGCTACACACGTCAATACAACGGATAGCTGTAAAACCTCATCATGCTGACTCACATGTTCCGCAGAAGCATCTACGCTGATTGGGCGATGACCTGGTTAGACCAACATCTCCCTCGTCGACCCGCCGGTGTAGCGGTCGATGAGCGGGGCACGTTGGTGATGGAGTTGGCAGATGACGATGAGGAAGAAGATACGTGGCGCTGGGCACCAGATCATCTGATGAAACGACTACGACAATCCGACTCCACAGCACAGACCATCTACTGTTGTTGGCAGCTGTGTCGCCACTACGATGATCGGCAGGAAACTTCCGTTGTGGTGACGAAGGAGTTGGCCACGCGCCTCGGCGTGGAGATCGAGCCCACCGTTTGGTACTGGGCAGACCAGCACGATGTTTTGGTTACCGAGGCTACTGTCGTGGGTGAGCCCAAGACGATCACGGATGTAAATACAAAACAAACAGACGCAAACGTCCAAAGCATCACACTTCAGCCCAGCAGATGGCTACATCGTGTGCTGTGGGAGCATTTGAAGTTGCGGGCGTTTCCGCAGCAGGAGCAGGTACGATGACTATTTCAGTCCCCACGGTGGCGTTCGGTTTCATGGCGCCTGATGCCCTTCGAGTGTTTCTCCAGATTGCGGGTTACCGTGTCAGTATTTTCAATGGTGAGCCGGAGTCGCTCGATTTTCGACAGGACAAGCCTGAAGCCAACATCGTCATCTTGCCTAATTTCGCTAAGCGATCTCTGCTGGCAAAATATGCTGACCAGATTGGGCGGCTGGTGGTGCTGACCAACGGTAGGCACGAAAAGCTTATAGAACTTGACATTCCGATTTTGGATGGTAGCGTAGATGGTGAAGAGCTGCGTCAGTCCCGAGACAAGACACCGCACTTTTATACCAAGAAGGTCAGTGAGGCGGCGGTGCCGTTGGAGCTACAGCGTGCGGCCCCGGTGGTCCCGGAACCCGCGCGAGACCCCAGCACGCTCGACGAGTGGTTTACGGCCATCAACGACGTCTTTCCCGACGGTGGCAGTTTTGACCACGACGTGGAGTACCCCGTTTGTCAGCACCTGACGGGGCAGCTGAGCCCGAAGGACCTGATGGGCGCCATGAAGGTTCTGGTCAAAAGTGGTGCTGACCGTGACGTCCTGCGTGCGTTCTACAAGTGGTTGATGCAACAATCTGTGTCGATGTCGGCCGCCCTGCAGGCATACTTGATGCCTACGTCAGAGAGCGCGGCCATGGACGTCAGGATGGCGGCCAAGAAGTTCAAAATAGATCCAGTGGACATCGAGCTGCTGGAAAGTATTTATCTGGAAATGCAGAAAAGCACAGAAGAAGGGGCAGAGTAACATGTGGAACGACAACGAAGACCCGCAAGAAGACGAAGACGACTGGAGCGACATCGGTGGTTCCGAAGAAGACGGCAACGAAGACGTGGCCGCGGTTGCCGAAGCAACCGAGCCGCCCGTGGAGGTAGACCCGGAAGATCCGGTCCAGTTTCCCGAGCAGTACTATGATGTTCAGATGACCTACCACGTGGGAGATGAGACCATCAAGGCAGGCACCAGTGTACCCATCCGGTGTAGCAACTGTGCTGCCTGGGAAGCTCCACTGGCGGCCCGCGGCGGCAAGTCGTTGTGTCGGCCTGGTAAACCGTTTGAGTTGCCGGTGAAGAAGGGCGAAGACCTCCGCCAGTGGTTCATGCAGGAAGATCGTTATTCCTGCCAGACACACTTCATCCCGCAAGACATGGAAGATGTTCTGCCGATGCTGACTGAGGACCAAGACCAGATCCGCATACTGTTGTGGGCGTTCCCGGTCATCACGAAACTTGTACAGCTGCAGAATCGAATCCGCAAGCACTGCAGCAAGAACGACCTCGACGCCGAGAAGTATATCAACACGGTAGTAGATTTCATGCTACTGTTCAGCTCAGCACAACAGCAAAAGCTGATCAAGCCGTTCATCAAAGCAGTAGCCAAGGGGCTCGCGACCCGGAAGAAGAAAAAGAAACTGCCTCGGAAAAAGTCTTCCTTCCGGGCCGGTGACCAGGTGGTCTGGGAAGTATGGCCGGGCCAAAGTATCGAGGGCTACATCAGTAGTATCGGTGGACGTAACAAGAACGTCACCATCGTTGTGTCGCCGCCGCACACCGAGCTGTTGGCTCCAGGCAGCACTAAGCCTGTTCGGTGGCAGCGGCCTGTGGCGGAGTGGAAAAAGATGAAGCCGCAGAAGCTAGATAGCCTGCCGCTGTTGACCGGCGCGCAAGATGACTAAACAGGACATGCTACGCGAAGCCATTGGGGCGCTGGAGCGTCTGGAGGTGGCGGAAGGGCGGTTGGCCAAGGAGGCGATCCTCTATGAGCAGCGGGATAACCTGGCGCTGCAGACCATCATCAAGATGGCCATCGGACCCGACCGCTATTTTGTTCGACCCTCGGTCAACATCGTTCCGTTATCGGCTCTGTCGCCGTCAAACTCATGGCGTGCGTTTCGGGACCTCACCGACAAACTCAAGAACCGACAGCTGACCGGCAACGAGGCCAAGAAGCAAGTGCACCGGTTCCTGGCACAGTGCCGCCCAATGCTGTTGAAGTGGTACTGTCGGATCTTTAACCATGATCTGCGCTGCGGTGTCGACCGCCATACGGTGCAGAAAATTTGGGGCGCCCGGTTTTTGTTGTCGGACTCCGCCATCGGGGTTGAGTGGAACTACAACGGCTGCGCGTTGGCCAAGAAATACGAAGACGTGTATAAGAAAACCAAGCGGGGCGAGCGCAAGCCGCAGTTTCCGCTGGGACTGGAGCCGAAGCTCGATGGTGAGCGCGCCAACTTGATCTGCTTCCCGCGCGACAATGCAATCTATGTATTGACACGTTCGGGACGTCGCCGAGAATCCATAGAGGCAGTTTCAGAGTACCGAGACCAGGTGTTGGCCTACTGTCGCGTGTTGAACAACGGTGTCAATCCAGACCGTCCTTTGTTTTTGGACGGCGAGTTCCTGGCCCGTAAGTGGAACGACACCAGCAGCATCGTGCGCAAGACCAAGAACTTCAACCCTGAGCAGTACTTGAAAGAGGTCCGGACCTTCTTGTGGGACTGGGCACCACTGGACCGCTACCTGGCGGGTCGGTTCGATGCCAAGTGGTTGCTCCGGAAATCACAGCTGTTGCACGCCGCCGGTGGGACACACCCAACTGCCAAGCCGACGAAATTTTCGCATAATGTGTGGATCATGGGCCACTCGATGGTGTATGATGAAAAGCAGATGAACGTTGAGTACCAGCGTTGCTTGGACGCAGGCCACGAAGGTGCAATGCTCAAGAACCCAGATGCACCCCATGTCTTTAAGCGCACAACAGACTTGGTGAAATTGAAACCCGAGGATGCGCGGACAGGTCGCATCGTTGAAGTGCTGCCCGGAGAGGACGCTAACGCGGCCGTTGCGAAAGCGGTGGTCAAGAAGGTCACCGGGTTAATGTGTCAATACGGCGAAGCTACAGAGCAGCCTCCGTATCTGCATTGCAGTGTTGGAACCCGTGCAAAGGCACAGCAGCTGATTAGTGCGATCAAGGAGGTAATCGAAGGCGACAACGAAAATCGTATCTCTCGACACCGTGAAGGTCACGTTAGTTTTCGTGCCGGTGAGCGGCTGGGTCGTTTCGTTGTCGAGTTGGACAACGGACAGACTGTCCGGGTCGGTGGTGGCTTCACCACCAAAGCAGGCAACGATCAGCGTACGGAGTTCTGGCGGAAGCGCGACGAGCTGATCGGAATGATGATAGACTTCAAACAACAAAAAGGCGATACCGCCGACGCAGTATCCCGATTTCCCGGCTTTGTCCGTCTTCGCGAAGACCGCTGAGCCAAAACAGGAGAAGAAGTGGAATGTCGAAAATCAACACTGTAATGAGGGAGCTGACGGCTTCTGACTTTGGATCGCTCTTGCAGGACGGCAAGATCATCAAGATGCGGGCCGGTAAGGCCGTCATCGAGCAAACCAAGAAGACGCGTGGCAAGCCGAACGTCACGACGTACCATGTGAACCTGGGACCGCAGATCGTGCACCAGGAGATTGCGGAAGAGGTCGCGGCACCGACCAAGCGGAAACCGCGAGCCAAGAAGACTGCCGAGTCTAAGGCGGAAAAGCCGGTCAAGCGAAAGCCGCGAGCCAAGAAGGCTGCTGCTCCCAAGACGGAGAAGACTGAGAAACCCAAGACGCCGTCCAAACGGAAACAGCGCGTCAAGAAGGCTGCGGCACCGACCTCTGCCCCCAAGACCGAGAAGCCCAAAAAGGCGCCGAAGAGCGGTCCAGCCAACATTCCGTGGGGCAGCGATGATGACGAGCTGGACGCCGACGATTACAAAGTCTAGTCAAAATTCACACAACAGCTGTAAAACGGGTAACAGGAGGCGCTATGTCCTGTACCCTGAACCACACCTGCAGCCAGTTACGCCAGCTACTACGCCAGCTCGATGTAGACGAAACCAACGTTGCCACCGAATGTGACGACACCAGTCCATGCCAAAGTGCGTTCGACAACGCACTGCTGGTCATGGCACATCTCAACATTGATAATGCCACCTTGGTCAGTGATTTCATCCGAGCGCGCTACCAGGGGCAGTTGCCCATAGATGGTTCTGACGGCACCGTTAGGCAGATTTTTGATCGGCGCCCTTTTGCTTGTCCTGAGTTGGATATCGAAATACGTCAACCGTGCAGCACACAGAGTTGTGCCTACTGGACAAACCACGCCTGGACGCGCAATTGCATTTTGTTCTATAGAGCCGACCAGGGACACGATAGTTTAGATTTTAAAGAACTGTCGTTTCTGTTGGACCACACCACCACTGAATTGCGGAAGCGCGCTAACGTCGTGTTGGCCGAGATGCGTCGTTGGGCACTGTTGCACAAAGCAGAGCAGGTCGATGCACCCGTGGCTCCAGTGTTGGTTATTGGTGACGGTTGTGTTGTCTGTGGCGCTGAAGCAGACGACGATTCAATCTACAAGCTCGGCTTTCAGTACTGCAGCACCGTTTGTTTTGATCTGAAGCCTTCGTTGGATCTACGCATCGAGCAGGAGTTCAAGCTGCCGGTAGCGCGTGTGCTCAGTATTTGTATTGACAGTTTCGCCGCCAAACGTCCCATGTGCCACGCCCTCAACGTAACGGCCAAACAGCTGGACGATCTTTGCGCCCGCCACGATGTTCTGCCCTACACGTCAGCTTAGTCTCCAAACGTAAATACTTCACGTCCGTTGATCACCTTATCCTCTGTTAGAAGGTCGAAACCTGTAATCGGGTGACCTTGGTTTGGCAATTTACACCAAACACAACAAGTGACCCCAGGGCACGGAGAATATGAGATGAGCAATATCGGACAAAAGATGGCTTCCATGCTGCGCGCGAAAATTGCCGACCATGAGCGCGACACTCGCTGCGGCAGAATCGATCTAGAGCTGGCCGACTACCGTCGCGTAGGAAATCATGACTACGAGATCATGGTCGAGTACGCACGGGAAAGCGGTACCCCCGCATCGACGCAACTGAACGAGTGGGTGACGGCGTCGTTTAACGGAGGCTTTCGTCTGAACCTGGCGACCATCCGTGACTACCCAGAGCTGAGTGTTGTACGCGCGCACATGCGTGAGAACCAGATCCCTATGCCGATGAGCCGCAGTGCCAGCATGTTGCGTCTGGGCGGCGGACGGTTTCTTGATTCTCACGAGAACCAGTGGGAAGTGCGCCAAGCGCCTAACGGCGAAGACATCTTGGTCCGTGCCAGTGACGTCCGCGTAGAGGACATCCTGGAGGAGCGCATCAGTCGTCAACGGAATGGTCGATACGCCCGAGTGACCCTCGATATGATCAGAACCGCCGGTGTAGCGGATCTGGAAGTCGGCGACACCGTGCTTTACGGTGAGCCCGCCGGTGGCCAGCTGCAGAAGACCGGTGTGTTGGCCAAAGTGGGCGCCAAGGACGTCAGCATCAAAGGCCGCCAAGGCAAGCTGCCCCGCAGCTACGTCATCGATGTCGTGGACAAGAACTCCGGATCCAAGAAGGCACAGGACAAGTTCCTGATCGACTTCATGGCCGAGTACCTGTTCGCGGGCGATAAAGCGATGGCGCGAAAATCTGTCAAGTAGTTCCGATGTTTCGTTTTCGCACGGCCCTCTACCGAGAAGCCGGCGCTGCAGACTTGGCCCGAATGGTCTTGGGATACGTTTGGACCTGGATCTACAAAGCCGGCATCACGAAGCAGCAGGTGTTGGATTGGTTCCGACGTATCCTGCGCTGCGACGTAGGCGCCAATACGGCCAGCATCATCCCGACCGATCTCCGCGACACCATCATGCGGTTGATGGCGGACAACCAATTCAACTGTGGCGACTTCATGATGGTGTTGGAAGAAGAGATCGAAAAACCGATATCGGGCTATCGATGGAAAGCTGATAAGTTCGGACACCACACATTGGTTAAGGTCCGGAGCGAAGTTGGGGAGCACGCCATCGTGCGCGGCAAACGTTTTGCCGACGATCTATTCATTGGTGCTTGGTGGACCACCAAGACGCCGCGTGGTTCTGATAACCGGAAACTTCAGAACCACATCAAGCGTCGCGGCGGTGCTGTTTTTTGGAATGAGAAACTGCCTGATGGCGGACGTCAATACGGAGCGTTTCTGATCGTGCCTAGAGGCGAATCCGACGTGGAGGCCAATAGTCTTTGTAGCTACGTCGACCACGTTGATCTGGAGGGCGGCGGCGAGCACCGACTGAGTGCCATCAGCATGGCGGGGATCGCGGAACACCGTGAAGTACGCGACTCTGACCAGGTGTGGACCGGTTGTATCCGTAGCATCAAGTTCAACTGGAAGTACACTTTACCAGATTTGCTTAATGGCCGCGTTGAGCCATTCAAAAAATCGAAAGTGTACAATAGTTTGCTTGCGCTGATCAGAGCCCAATAATGAAACATCAAGCCTACAAATTCCGCCTGTATCCCGATGAGGTGCAAGCAGCCCTGATTCAACGGACCTTCGGCTGCTGTCGGGTGATGTGGAATTTGATGCTGCAGGACGCCCGACAGAGTTACGTCGAGACCAAGAAGTTCAGCTACCCGACGCCCGCCAGTTACAAGGCAGAGCATCAATACCTCAGGGTAGTGGACTCAACAGCGTTAAACTATGTACAGCTAAATCTCCGGACTGCTTTCTCTAGGTTCTTTGCCGACCGTAAAGATAAAAAGAAGCGGCGGAAATCTGGCTTCCCCCGCTGGAAGACCAAGAAGCAACCCAAACGGTCCTACACAACTAGTTCTACTGGCACTGGCCGTCAGGTTAGGATCCAGGACGGCAAACTCCGTCTGCCGAAGTTGGGCCTGGTCAAAGTAGTGCTGCACCGCCGAGTCGTTGGCAAAATCAAATCCGCCACCGTTTCCCAAACAGCAGCCGGCCACTACTTTGTTTCCATCCTGACCGAGCAACCAGATGATCCGCAGATCAACAGCATTGATACTAGCAACGTAGTCGGCATCGATATGTCGTTTGCTGAAATTGCTGTATACAGCGATGGTGCG